>Ga0070741_10000412_pt1 | contig 158966 bp, 135 predicted proteins | sample Coa_R1_4_FD_66440 | JGI IMG/M metagenome (GOLD analysis project Ga0070741, IMG submission 66440) | Surface soil microbial communities from Centralia Pennsylvania, which are recovering from an underground coalmine fire - Coalmine... | ecosystem: Environmental > Terrestrial > Soil >... | reverse complement strand
TACCTGCAAGGCGACCACTTGGGTTCATCATCTGTCGCGATGACGCAGAGCGGAACATCGTTCTATACACGTCAGACATATTTCCCCTATGGCGCGGTGCGGACGACGGAAGGGAGCGCGTTACCGACAGACTATACGTTCACGGGTCAGAAAAATGATGACAGCACGGGGTTGATGTTCTATGGTCGCATGGCATCACGCCTCTTGCGAAAATATTAACACGGAGATAGCGTGGCGTGAGGACGTGCGATAGCGCGCTACTATGATGTGACATTGGGACGTTTCACGCAGCCCGATACCATCGTGCCGAACCCAATGGACCCGCAATCGCTCAACCGCTACTCGTACGTGCGGAATAATCCGGTGAATCGGATTGACCCGACAAGGATATGGAGGTGGATCCGGGCGGTGGCGATTGAACAAGAGGTTGTTGTCCCAAGTGATGAGCCTGGAAGCGTTTACATTCTCATGGTAGATTCGGGGCAAGCTCAAGGAACAGATATGGGCATGCGCGGCGCGGGCTGCCAATTCGTGGAAAACCTTTTTTCAATCCTCTTCTACATCGCGCGGCTTGGACAATGCCGCCACGTGCAAACGCAGCACCTCGACGCGTTCCAACGTCGCGCGCATCATTTGCCGCAACAGTTTCATCCCCAACGCGCAATCCTGCGCCATCAATGCGCGCAATGCTTCGGCATCCATTTCCAAAAAGCGACTCACGACCAACGCGCGCGCCGACGTGCGATACACATACGGCTCGAGCAGCGCGGAAACGCCGAACGGGTCGCCGGGATTGATTTCGCCCGCAAACAAACGCGTCGGGTTCGTCGCGCTAACCGTCGTGTACAAATCCACTTCGCCGTCCAACAAAAAATACAACATGTCCGCCATTTCTTGTTCTTGAAAAATGACGGTGTTTTCCAAAACGGACGTATCGCGCGCCAGCCCCGCTAATTTTTCCAACTCGGACGCGTCAAAGACCTCGAAAAATTTATACCGTTGCAGCAGTGCGGTTGCAACCATGCGCGTTCCTCCTCCCCCCCCTCTCCCCATGGGCGAGGGGCGATTTCATCCACAACTCTTTGGGCGAATCAAAATTCGTTGTGAACACAGTTCGCGGCAGCGGAAACACAAAACGCGCCTACGCCCTTTCAAACTCCAGTCTGCGCAGGCAGACTTGCGTAATTGTTGCCGCGGTTTCTAACCGCCCGATGAAACAGCCGCGCGCCGCAGCATCTTGGCGCGGTCATACGTCAGCAGCGCCGCCAACAACGTAACGACAAACGTAATTGCCAAATAATACAAAATGATGGCGGGCGAATCGGAGCCGAAAATCGGGTTGAACGGATGCAGCACATTGATGGCGCCGCGCAAAATCACCAACACCACGAGCGCGTTCAAGAGCGCCGCTATCGCAATCCACCGCGCATGATGCATCCACCGCGCAATCCCATACACCGCGCCCGTACCGACCATAATCCATAACGCGCTCGCCACGCGCGGCTCGCTCAACGTAATGCCGCCCCACGCCAACACCTGCGCGGGCAAGCTTACCACAAAATGCCCAATCCACAAGAGCAGCGCGATTTCCATCGCCGCCTGTGTCCAATAGACCAGCGGCGCGCGCGTCCACACAAATTGCGCGATGCCCAACGCACCCGCGACCAAATACACCAACACCGCGACACGCTGCAATGCGCCGTGCAAATACACAATTTTCACCACATTGCCCAGCGTCGCCTCGGCGGGCGAGAGCCACAGCAGCGCGACAAGCAAGAGCAGCAAGCCGCCGTACAACCGCCATCGGTTTGTTTTTTCCAAACGCCTCGGTAAAGTCATTTCCAAAATTCTCCGGCGCGATTTTTTTACAGACGCGATACTATGCGGCGCGCGTACCCGATGCCATGAAAATCCGGTGCGGATTCGGTCAGGATATGCGGCTTGGGTCCCGCCATCTCTCTGCGTGAATGTGTAATATAATGGAACGACGATTCTAACCCGAAAGCAAACCGATGAGCGATTACGCCGATTTGGAAATTACGTTGACGCGGTGGGACAAGGACGCCTACCGCGTCGAATTGCGCTACAGCCAGCCGGGCAGCGAAACCGATACGCGGCTCAACGCGCCTGCGACTGTCCGCTTTGACCGCGCCGCGCTGCGCGCGTTGGAATTGCAGCCGAACGAGTACGGCAAAGCATTGGGCGCAAGTTTGTTTGGCGACGCGAATGTCAAGACCATGTTCGCGCAATCGCGCGCGAGCGCGCAGACACAGCGCCTCGATTTGCGTTTGCGACTCATCCTTGACCCGACGGCGGCGGAATTGCACGAGCTGCGATGGGAAATGCTGCGCGACCCGTCCGACAATGCTTCGCTTGTCACGTCCGAACGCATTTTGTTTACGCGCTATCTCGCCTCGCAAGATTTTCGCCCCGTCAAAATCAAACCGCAAAAGGATTTGCGCGCGCTGGTCTTTATTTCCAATCCGACCAATCTCGCGGATTTGGATGGCTTTGCGCCGATTGATGCAGCCAGCGAATTGGCACGCGCCAAAAACGCGTTGGGGAATCTCGCCATCACGACGCTTGCGCCGAATGAATTTGCGACACTGAATAAATTGATTGAAAAATTGCGCGATGACATTGACATTTTGTATCTCGTCGCCCACGGCGCGGTCGGCGCGGACGAACCCGTTATTTTTTTGCAAGACGATACCGGCAAACTCAACGACGTTAAAGCCTCCGACCTCGTCGCGCGCATCAATGAATTGCAAGACCCGCCGCGTCTCGTCGTTCTTGCCTCGTGCCAAAGCGCGAACATGTCCGCGCAGGATGAAAACAGCGGCGCGCTCGCCGCGCTCGGTCCGCGTCTCGCGTCCGCCGGGGTGCCCGCCGTGATTGCAATGCAGGGCAATATCACCATGCAGACCGTCGCGCAATTCATGCCGGTCTTTTTTCAAGAATTGCAGCGCGATGGACAAATTGACCGCGCCATGTCCGCCGCGCGCGCGTCCGTGCGCGACAACGCGGACGCGTGGATGCCCGTTTTGTTTCTGAGATTAAAGAACGGGAAAATTTGGTACGTCCCCGGTTTCGGCGGCGACAAAGCCGCGTTCCAAAAATGGCCCACGCTGATGGCGGCGATACACAAAGGACGCTGCACGCCGATTTTGGGTCCCGGCATTGCGGAAGGAGTCTTTGGTTCGCGCGATGCCCTCGCCGCGCGCTGGGCAAAGAAATACAGCTTTCCGCTTGCGCCGTATGCGACCGAAGATTTGCCCGAAGTCGCGCAATACATTTCCGTTGACCAGTCGCGCTTTTTGGTGCATGACGAATTGGAGCAATCGCTGAAACAAGAATTGCTGCATCGTTTCGGTTCACAGCTCGCGCCCGAATTGCAAAAGGCAGAATTGCCCGCGCTCGTCAACGCCGTCGGCGCGCTCACGCGGCAGCGCGCGCATGACCCGCACGTCGTTCTCGCCAATTTGCCGTTCCCCGTGTATATCACGACGAATCCCGACAGTTTGCTCATTGACGCGTTGAAAGCGGCGGGCAAGGAACCGCAAGTGGAATTGTGTCAATGGAACGACCAGATGACGACACAATCGCTCGCGCAAAGCAACAGCAGTTATGTGCCGGATGAAAAACATCCGCTGGTCTATTGTTTGTTTGGACAATACAGCGACCCCGATTCGCAGGTCATTACCGAAGACGATTATTTCGATTACCTCATCGGCGTCACGTCGAACAAAGATTTGATTCATCACGAAGTCAAACGCATGTTGAGCGATTCGGCGTTATTGTTTCTCGGCTTTCAATTGGACGATTGGAATTTCCGCGTGTTGTATCGCAGCATCATGTCGCAGCAGGGCAGCGAGCGCCGCAAAAAATTGCCGCACATTGCCGCGCAAATTGACCCCGAAGAGGGGCGGCTCATCGAACCCGAACGCGCGCGCAAGTATTTGGAAAATTATTTCGGCAGCGCCGACATTAGCATCTATTGGGGCAGCGCGGAGGATTTTATCAAGGATTTGGAAAAGCAGGGAGGGAATAAATAATGCCCAACTCCCGTCCCAATCCCTATGTCGGTCCGCGTCCGTACCAGACCGGCGAAAAAATGTACGGGCGCGAACGCGAAACGCGCGAGCTCCTCAATCTCTTGATTGCCGAGCGCATCGTTTTGCTGTACTCGCCCTCCGGCGCGGGCAAGACGTCGCTCATTCAAGCCGCGTTGTTTCCGAAACTGCGCGAAGAAGAATTTGTCGTTTTGCCCACGATGCGCGTCAACAGCGAACCGCCCGCGCTGCCGCAATTGCCCGAAGCGCGCCGCAGCGGTCCCATCGCAAACCGTTACGTGCTTTCAACGCTGCTTTCGCTCGAAGAAGGACAGCCGCGCGAAAAACGCCTGCCGCTCGCGCAGCTGGCGCAAATGACGTTTGGCGATTACTTGACCCGGCGCGCCGATTTAGCGGACAAGAATCCCGTTCTCCTCTTTGACCAATTTGAAGAAATCCTCACCACCGCTCCGATGGAGCGCGATGCCAAATTCGCGTTCTTTGAACAAATCGGCGAAGCGCTGCGCGACCGTTCGCGGTGGGCGCTGTTTTCAATGCGCGAAGATTACATCGCCGGTCTCGACCCGTTCATCCGCCCGCTGCCCACGCGTTTTTCCACACGCTATCGTTTGGATTTGCTCGGCACGGATGCCGCGCGCGACGCGATTCAAAAGCCCGCGCGCGACGGCGGCGTCAACTTTACCGATTCTGCCGCGCAAAAATTGATTAATGATTTGCGACAGGTGCATGTCCAACGTCCCGACGGCACGATGGAAACGCAGCCCGGCTTGTATGTCGAGCCGGTGCAATTGCAAGTGGTGTGTTTGCGTTTGTGGAATAATTTGGACGCGACGGACACCGAAATCAGCGATGCCGATATTGCTCAAGTCGGCGATGTCAACAGCGCGCTGGCGAGTTATTACGCGCTGCGCGTGCTTGCCGTCGCGACGGCGACCGGCGAATCCGAACGCGCCATCCGCGAATGGTTTGACCGCCAACTCATCACCGACGCGGGCGTACGCGGGCAAGTGTTGATGGAACCCGAACGCAGTCGCGGCTTGTCCAACGCGGCGATTCGAATGTTGGAAGACGCGCATCTCGTGCGCGCGGACGAGCGGCGCGGCGCGACGTGGTTTGAGCTCGCGCACGACCGTTTGATTGCGCCCGTCCGCGCCGACAACGCGGCATGGTTCGAGAAAAATCTGCTCCGCTTTCAGCGCGACGCCGAAGAATGGGAACGGCGCGGACGCACCGAACATTTTCTGCTCGACTCGACCGAATTGGCGACCGCCAACGCGTGGGCAGCCCAACACGCGAATGAATTGACCGACGTGGAACAAGATTTTCTCGCCGCGTCAGAGGCAGCGCAACGCGTGCGCGAACGGGAACAGCGCCAAAATCGCCGCATTCGCAAACTCGCGTTCGGCACGACGCTTCTTTCCGCGCTCGCGGTGATTGCGCTCATCGTCGCGCTTTTTCAATTCGCGTCCGCCGTTTCGTCGGCAGCAGCGGCGCGCAATGCCCAAGCCACCGCTGTCGCGAACGAACAAATCGCCAATCAACAAAAACAAATCGTCGTCGCCCAAGACCGCGTGTCCAAAATGACCTCCGCCGCGCTCGCGCAATTGGACGTTGACCCCGAAGTCAGTTTGCTGCTCGCCACCGAAGCGTACAGCACCACGCACAATGTGCAAACCGATGACGCACTGCGTCAAGCGCTCAATGCTTCGCGCGTGCGCGGCACATTCAGCGGACAGCAGTCCAGCGTGGACGCGGTCACGTTTGACCCGAACGGAAAATTTTTTGTCACCGGTTCGGGCAACGGTCAAGTGCGGCTTTGGGATGCGGCAAACGGCACCATCTTGCGCGAATGGCGCGCGCTCGACGGACCGATTTGGGCGGCGAATTTGAATTCTGACGGCAGCAAATTAGTCACCGCCGGCGCGAATGGTCCCGTGCGCGTGTGGGATTTGACCGCGTGCAATGGAAACGAATGTCCGTCGCGCGAACTGTCGGGGCACACCGGAACCGTATGGAGCGCGTCCTTTAGCCCGGACGGCGCGTGGATTGCCACCTCTGCCGACGACCAAACCGCGAAAATTTGGGATGCTGCCACCGGACAGCTGCGGCGTACGTTAACGGGTCACGCGTCGGTCGTCAATGCAGCGGTGTTTAGCCCCAACGGGCGTTATCTCGTCACTGCCAGCAGCGACCAAACCGCGCGCATTTGGGATTTGACCGCGTGCGCCGACACATGCCCTTTTCGCGAAATCAAAGGACAAGCCGCGTTCTGGAATGCCGCGTTCAGTCCCGACAGCAAAGCGATTGTCCTCACCAGCGACGACCAAAACGCGTACAAATATGATGTGGAATCCGGCGGCTTGCAAAATTATTTGACCGGACACACCGACGCAGTGTTTGGCGCGGCATACAGTCCGGACGGCAGATATATTGCTACGGGCAGCCGCGACGGCACCGCGCGCATTTGGGACGCGGAAACCGGACAAACAATTTCGGTCTTACGCGGACACACGAGCACGCTATGGAATGTCGCGTTCAGTCCCGACAGTCATCTGCTGCTCACGGCAAGCGACGATGCGACCGCAAAATTGTGGAATGTTGGACAGTCGCAAGATTTGCGCATCTTTCGCGGACAGCTGAACCGCATCTTGGGCGCGGCTTACAGCGGCGACGGCAAACGCATCATCACCGTCAGCGCGGACCGCACCGCGCGCGTTTGGGATGTCGAAACGGGAAATCTCGTCGCGCCGCCGTTGACCGGGCACACGAATTGGGTTACGGATGGCGCGTTGAATCAAGACGGCACGCGCGCCGCCACCGCGAGTTTGGACGGCACCGTGATGCTTTGGAATCTGACGTGTTATCCGAATTGCGCGCCAGCGGTCTTGGTAAAAAATCAAGGCGAGCTGCACGGCGTCACTTTTAGTCCCGACGGCAAATTTATCTTGACCGCGAGCGAAGACACCACCGCCAAAATTTGGGACGCGGCAAGCGGCGCGCTCGCGCAGACACTGCAAGGACACAGCGGCGGAGTCAATCACGCGAGCTACAGCGCGGATGGCAAACAAATTGTGACGGCGAGCGCCGACGGCACCGCGCGCGTTTGGGACGCGGCGACGGGACAAGAAAAATTGCAGCTCAAAGGACACACTGGCGCGGTCAACAGCGCGAGTTTCAACGCGGACGATACATTGATTGTCACCGCCAGCGACGACCACACCGCGCGCGTGTGGAATGCCAAAACGGGACAACAAAAATTAGAACTCAAAGGACACACGGCTCCGGTCACCGGCGCGGTCATCAGTCAAGACGGCAAGTTTATTGTCACGAGCAGTTCGGACAAAACGGCGCGCATTTGGGACGCGGCGACGGGACAAGAAAAAAGTATTTTGCGCGGACACAGCGACAAAATTCAAACCGTCGAACTGAGTCCCGACAATCGGTATGTGATGACCTCGAGCTCGGACAAAACCGTTCGCATCGTGTTGGCAAGCATTGACGACGTTTTCAAACTCGCGCAAACGCGTGCCACACGCGCGTTGTCATGCGATGAATGGGCAACCATTTTGCAAGAAGCAAATTATTGCCCCGGCGGCGGAATTGCGCAAACGAGCCGCGCGCTGCCGACGATTGCGGCGGTGACGCGCGTGGCAAATGCGGCAACGTCAACGCCAAACCCCTCGCCGACGCCTTTGGCTGCCACAGCGCAGCCCTCGCCCACGACGATTGCAACACAAGCGAATGCCGCACCCACCGCGCCCGCGCAACAACCCACGCTCGCGCCGACGCCGACCGCGCCCGCGCAAGAACCGACGCTTGCGCCCGCCGCGCCCGCGACGCCCGCCCTCGCGCCCGGCGTCTATATTTCACAAATCACGTACCTGCCGCTGAACCCGCCGAATTTTCAATTCAAGGTGGAATTTATCAACACCACCGGCACGCCGTTCAACACGCTTTGGCTGGTGCCCTTTTTTGAACCGGGCGCGAAAAATTCCATCGGCGCGCCCAAAGGCAGTGAACGCGTCATTCCGGTCGGCGCATCCGAATTGCTGACCGAATCATGGAAAGTCGGCGTGGGACAGTGCACGGCGTACACGGGCAAACCGGTCTGGCAAGACCAGGACGGACGACAAACGCCGTTTTTGCAACCAAACGGTCAGCCGGCGGCTATTGATTTTCAACTCTGCCCGTGAAATAAGGAATGCTATGTCGAACTCGCACATCATTGCACGCCCGCTTGCGCTTTGGTTGTTTGTCGCGTTGGTCGGCTGCGGCAGCGCGACCACTCCCCCACCGGCGGCGACCGCCACAGCGCCATCCGCCGTGACGACACAGCCGACGACCCAAGAAATCATCAACACGCCGATTCTCCGCCGCGCGCCAACGCTCGCGCCTACCGCGCCGCCGACGGAAACTCCCACCGCCACAACTGCGCCTACAAACACCGTCGCGCCGACCGACACACCTGCGCCGACCGCAGCCGAGCTTCCGCCTACCACAACGCACGTCGCGGCGTCTCCGACTCGCGCGCTGGCGCCTGCCGTATATGTGACGGATTTGAAAATCACGCCGCCGCAGCCCAAAAACAAACCCGCCGAATTTTTCTTTACGGTTTCGTTTTTGAACACCGTCGGCGAGAATGTCAATTATCCGCGCTGGCGCGTGCTCATTTATCCAAAAGGGGAGGACAAAGCGATTGGCGACCCCGAAGGCGTGAGCAAAACCATCGCGAACGGCAGTTCCACGCAAGACACCAAACCCTGGTCGATCAAAGTCGGCGTCGTGTGCGAATCCTTTGTGGCGCAGCCGGTGTGGGAAGACGAGAACGGCAAACAAATCGCGCTCACACAGCCCGACGGCAAAGCATTGACGCTTGAATTTCAGGTCTGTCCATGAGCGAACCGCTTTTGTATTTCAACGGCGTCAATGCGGGCACCGGCACTTATTTAGTGCCGCCCATGCCCGCGTCCGCGCTCGCGACCATTGCGCGCGGCGATGCGGTCAATGCGGATACGTTGGCAGATGCGAAATGGCGCGCGACACAAAAGCAATCGCATTTGGGCGTCAAAGCGGGTGTGGATGCGACGGATTTGGCGCAAGCGGGTTGGGGGGTCATTTTCGCGCAAGGCGAAAATCCCGCCGTGCGCGACGCGCTGCGCGAATTGTTGGATTATCGCCAAGCGCAAGCTAATCAAAGCAAAGAACGTTATCGCGAATATTGGGGCGACGACGGTTATTTGCCCGGCGAAAGCAAAAACGCGTTTCTCGCGCGTCACGGCGTAGGTCCCGGCGCGGTGGACCCGGACAAGGTGCCGTATTATTTGCTCCTCGTCGGCGACCCGGAAAAAATTCCGTATAGTTTTCAATATCAGTTGGATGTCGCATACGCCGTCGGGCGCATTCATTTTGATACGACTGCGGAATACGCGCAGTACGCGCAGAGCGTCGTGCGCGCGGAAAAAGGTTTGGTCGCGCGCGGCAAACGCGCGGTTTTTTTCAGCGCCGCCAATCCCGACGACCCGAGCACGCAGGCGAGCACACAAAATTTGGCGCAGCCACTTGCCGACAAAATGCGCGTGAGCCAAACCGCGTGGACCTTCGATTCATATCTTGCCGACGGTGCGACCAAGACTCGTCTCGAAGCACTGCTCAAGGACGACGCGCCCGCGTTTTTGTTTACGGCAACACACGGCGCGGGTTTTGATTACGGCGAACCGCGTCAAGTGAAACATCAAGGCGCACTGATTTGTCAGGATTGGAGCGGACCGAAAGCGATGGCGAATCGCCCGATTCCGCAGTCCATGTATTACGCGATGGACGATGTGCCGGGCGACGCGCGCGTGCACGGCATGATTGCGTTCCACTTTGCGTGTTTCGGCGCGGGCACACCGCGTTACGATGAATTCGCGCATTTGCGGCAGGGCGTCAAAACTATTTTGGAACCGATGCAGCTTGCGCCCTATGCGTTTGTCGCGCGTTTGCCGCGCGCATTGTTGGCGCATCCGAAAGGCGGCGCGCTCGCGGTGATTGGGCATGTGGATCGCGCGTGGGGCGCATCGTTTTTGTGGAACAGCAAAATCGAACAGCTCAGCACGTTCGAGAGTATGCTGACGCGTTTATTGGACGGATACCCGATTGGCGCGGCGATGGAATTTTTCAATGAGCGTTATGCCGAACTCGCGGCGAGCTTGAGCAGCGATTTGGAAAATCTGAAAAAGCCGTACATCAAAGTCAACCTCGACGAATTTTCCATGTTGTGGACCGCGAACAATGACGCGCGCGGCTACGCGGTGCTTGGCGACCCGGCAGTACGCATTCAGAGCCAAGCCCGCGCGCCCAATGCGCCAGTGATGGAAAGCATAACTCTCAGCGCGGAAACATCAAGCCCTGTCGCGCCAAATGATGCTTTGAACACAACGGCAAGTGAAACCTCCGAACAGCAAATTGAAGCGACGATTGCAAAATTGGAGCGGCAAGTCGCGGACCTCAACGCGACGATTCAAGCGTTGCGCGCGGCGCTCCAATCAAAATCAACCTGATGCCGCGTCCCCCGCTTTGTTAGCAGTGAGGGAAAAGTAAATCGCACACATGGCACGCATGTTACCCGCTCGTGGCTGTGCCGCGTGCAGTGAAATTGCCGGTTGTCTGTGTAACGCGCACACAACATGCATCGTTATCCGCTCCCTTCCTTGGCGGAGAAGGGAGTTGGGTATTCTCAAAGGAGTTTCACATCCGCCTTGCGGCGCACCCGCAGTCAATGAAAATTCCACTCCCCCTTCCTTTATAGGGAAGGGGGCTGGGGGGTTAGGTATTCCCAAAGGAGGCAGGCATGAGTCATACCATTCTCGTTTTTGTAAACGCGAGTCGTCAAGACGCGTTTGTGTATTTGAACGAAGCGGATGGCGGCACGCTCTTGATCGCCAAGCTCGGGGCGGGACAAATGACGCGTCAAGTTGCGACGGCGGGCGAAAAGTGGAGCGTCACCGCAAACGACGCGTACTCGATTACCGCCGGCGACAAAAACCGCGTATATTTGATTGGCTCCGGCGGCGTGTACGAAGTAGAGTCGCCGCGCGCGTTGACGCCGGACGGCGGCGGCGCGACGACCGATTTTGATTTTCCGGTGGGCGGCGGAGGGTCATGGCCCTAAAGGCATGAACGCACTCGAAGCATACATCCCACAAGACCGCCGTTGGGCGCTCGCCCGGGACGAATCATTACCTGACCGCGCCGTTGGCGCGGTCTTGTTTGCCGATGTCTCGGGCTTTACGCCGTTGACCGAAGCCATGACGCGCAGTCTGGGCGCGCGGCGCGGCGCGGAAGAGCTGACCAAACAGCTGAACGCGGTCTATGACGCCTTGATCGTCGAAATTGAAAAATACGGCGGGAGCGTCATCAGTTTCGCGGGCGATGCCGCGCTGTGCTGGTTCGCCGAGACGGAGGACGGAACCCCGCGCGCGTATTTGCGCGCGGCGGCATGCGCGTTTGCTTTGCAAAAGGCGATGGAGCAATTCGCTGCCGTACCGATGCCGGACGGGACGATTACGGCGCTCGCCATCAAAGTTGCCGTCACGTATGGCACGGTGCGTCGCTTTGTCGTCGGCGATGCGGACATTCGACTGCTCGATGTGATTGCGGGAAGTACCGTCACACGCAGCGCCACCGCCGAACATTTGGCGCAGCGCGGCGAGATTTTGATGGATGCCGCCGCGGCGCAAGCGTTGGACACGCAAATCGAAATTGCGGAATGGCGTGACGCGGCGGACCGTGCGGAACGTTTTGCCGTCGTCGGCGCGCTGCGCGCTGTCCCCCCCCCTCCCCCCCCCCTTGTGCCGCCGCCGCTCACCCAAACTCGAATCAAACCCTGGTTACACGCCGAAGTCTACAAACGCATCTCTGCCGAAGGCGAAACATTTTTGACCGAATTGCGTCCCGTCGTCGCGCTGTTCGCGCGCTTTCACGGCATTGATTTCGACGCCGATGCCGACGCGGGCGAAAAACTGAATCAATTCATTTCGCGCGCGCAGCAAGTCCTGGCGCGTTATGACGGCACGCTGCTCGAGTTGACCATCGGCGACAAGGGCAGCTATTTTTATGCGACCTTTGGCGCGCTGCACATGCACGAGGACGATGCGCGCCGCGCCGTGTTCGCCGGACGCGAATTGTTTCCACTGTGTCGCGCGTTGGGCTTTTTGGAACCCCTGCAAGTGGGCATCAGTCAAGGCGTCATGCGCGTCGGCGGCTATGGCGGCGCGTCGCGCCGCATGTACGGCGCGCAAGGTGACGAAGTCAATCTCGCCGCGCGTCTCATGACCGAAGCCGCGCCGGGAATGTTATTGGTCAGCGGGCGCATTCAAAAAACCGTCGCCAACGAATTTGATTTGGAACCGCTGCCGCCGATTCGACTCAAAGGCAAAGCGGAACCGCTGCTGCCCTTTGTCGTGCAAGGGCTGCGTGAAACGCGCGTGCAGCAATTGCAAGAAGCATATTATTCCTTGCCGATGATTGGACGCGAAGCAGAGATGGCGCTGCTCCAAGCCAAATTGCAGGCGGCGCGCGACGGCAAGGGACAAATCATCGGCATCACCGCGCGCGCGGGCATGGGCAAATCGCGTTTGACCGCCGAAGTCATTCGCATGGTGCGGCGGCGGCGTGAATCAAGCTACGGCGGTGAATGTCAATCTTTCGGCAGTAATATTCCTTATTTGGTTTGGGTCCCCATCTGGCGCACATTTTTTGGTGTTGACGCGAATTTGTCGCGACCTCGTCAAGTCCGCGCGCTGCAGGGCGCGTTGGAAGAGCTGGCACCCAAACGCTTCGAAGCGCTTCCGTTGTTGGGCACGCTCCTGGACATACCGATTCCGGAAAATGATTTCACGCGCGCGCTCGAGCCCGAGTTTCGCCGGTCTGCCTTGCACGCGCTGCTGCGTGATTGTCTCGTCGCGGCGGCGCAAGAAGCGCGCGCGGTCGGACAAATGTTGTTATTTGTTTTGGAAGATGCGCATTGGATTGACCCTGCGTCACGCGCATTGCTGCAAGAATTGGCAGTGGGAATTGGAGAGCTGCCGGTCGTTTTCTTGTTGAACTATCGCCCGATGGAAAGCGAAACCGAACATTTGCCGCAAATCGAGGCGCTGTCCAATTTCACCGAAATCAAACTCGATGAATTGACCGACGCGCAAGGCGAGGGTTTGATTCGCGCGAAACTCGCGCAGCACGCGCCGGAAAACGTCGAAACGATTCCCCAGGCGTTGATCGCGCGCGTGACCAAGCAAGCGCAGGGCAATCCCTTTTACATCGAACAGTTGTTGGACTATATGCACGACCGCGGGATCAATTTCCGCGACCCCGCCGCGTTGGACCAAATCGAATTGCCCAACACGATGCATCGTTTGATTTTGAGCCGCCTCGACCAATTGAGCGAACGGCAACAGCTCACGCTCAAAGCGGCGAGCATCATCGGACGTTTCTTTCGTTCCGCGCACCTCTGCGGCTATTATCCGACGATTGGCACATCGGAGCAGATTCGCGCCGACCTTGCGCTGTTGTTGAAATATGACCTCACCGCGCTGGCGCAGCCCGACCCCGAATTGGCGTACGTGTTCAAGCACGTTGTCACGCATCAAGTGGCGTACGAATCGCTCGCGTATGCGACGCGCGCAATGCTGCACGAGCGCTACGCGCGCTTTATCGAAGCGCAAGGCAATCCCGAACGCGCGCTCGATTTGCTGGCGTATCACTATGACCGCAGCACGAATCTTGCCAAGCGCAAAGAATATTTACAGCGCGCGGGGCAAGCCGCCGCCGCGCGTTTCGCCAACCGCGAAGCAGTGGATTATTTATCGCGCGCATTGGCGTTGACGACGGAAGGGGAAGCGGAAGAACGCTACGCTCTGCTCGTCGCGCGCGAACGCGTTTTCGATGTGCAAGGCGAACGCGAACGCCAACGCGCCGACTTGCGGGCATTGGAACAGCTTGCGACAACGCTCGGCGACCCCATCCGACAGCTGCAGATTTTGCTCCAACAGGGTTGGCTTGCCGAACGTCTTGCCGAGCACGAAACCGCAAGTCGCGTCATTCAGCAAGTGACTGCCGGATTGAACGCGCAGACATTTCCTCCCGAACCGCGCGCTCATTTGGAAATCGAAGTGACGCTTTTGCAGGGCGTTGTGTTATGGCAGCAGGGCAATGCCGCCGCCGCGCGTCCGCACATGGAACACGCGTTAGCGCTCGCCAATGCCACGCAAGACCGCGACCTGCAAGCGCGTGCGCTCAGTTTCTTGGGGCTCGTGCTGCGCGAGCTGGGCGAACACGCGCTGGCGCAATCGTATTACGAACAATTGTTGGAACAGGCGCGCGCGAATGGCGACAAACGCCGCGAGTATTCAGCACTCAACAATCTTGGACTGATTGCCAATGCGCGCGGCGATTTTGCGCGCGTCCTCACGAACTATGGCGAAGGTCTGCGGATTGCGCGCGAAATCGGCGACCGCCCCGGCGAAGCGCTGCTTTTGGGCAATCTCGCAATCGCCACGATGGAGCAGGGCGAATTTAGCCAGGCACGCGCGCACGCGGTCCAATCCCGCCGTGTGTCAGAGGCGATTGGCGACCGCAGAAATATTTGTCGTATGGCTTTGACGATGGGCGAAATTTATCGTTTGACCGGTAATTATGCTGCCGCGCAAACACACAATCAAGAAGCGTTGACTTGGGCGCTGGAAATTCATGACCGCTTGAATGAAGACTATGCGCGCATGAATCTCGCCGCCATCGCGCTGGAGAATGATGAACCGGAACGCGCCCGCGCGTTGGCAAGCGACGCGCTGCCGCTGGCACGCGCGATTCAACATCGTGACGGCGAAGCGTTTCTGCTCAATACGTTGGGACAAGCGCAGCTCGCGCTGGGCGAATTGCAAGCCGCGCAAGCAACGTTCGACGCGGCGCTGGCAGTATGGCGCTCGCTGGAAGCATCGGCGTACACGCTGCCAGCGCACGCCGGACTCGCGGAAATCGCGCTACAGCAAAGCGATGCCGCACGCGCGCGGCGCGTGTGCGGCGCGATTTTTGAATTCTTGCAGCAGTATCCGCATCGCGCCGGCGAGCCCCCCGCGCTCGCCGCGCAGCTCACGTGCTATCACGTCTTGCGCGCGTGCGATGACACGTCCGCACGCGCAGCGCTTGTACGCGCGTATGAGCAGATGCAAACGCGCGCCGACAAAATTGGCGACGCCGAATTGAAACGGAGCTTTTTGGAAAATGTGCGGGCGAACGCGCAGCTCTTGCGCGAGGCGCAGCGAATTGAACTTGCTGACTGAAAAAAGCCAACCGCTCGCGCAGCGCCAAGACTCATTGCTCATTGCTCATTCCTCGCTACTCGATTGCTTTACCCAATCGCCCAACGTTGTTGACAAGCTCTTTTGGCTGTGGCACCATAGTTCAAACTGTCCATGACCACAAACCCTCTCTATTTGTCTGGGGCGCGCCTCGTGACGCCGGACGTCGAAATCGAAACCGCCGCGCTTTGCATTCAAGACGCGCGCTTTACGGCGGTCGGCGCCGTCGCGGACATTCCCCCCCCCTCGAACGCGTTCCGCATCGACGCGTCCGGGTTGATTGCTGTCCCCGGTCTGATAGACTTGCAGTGCAACGGCGGATTCGGTTTCGATTTCACCGCCGACCCGACGACCATCTGGCGCGTCGCGCAAGAGCTGCCGCGTTACGGCGTCACATCTTTCTTGCCGACCATCATCACGTGTCCGTCTGAAACGGTTCAACGCGCGCAAACGCTTTTGCAAACGGGCGCGCCCGAAAATTTTCGCGGCGCAACTCCACTCGGTTTGCATCTCGAAGGACCGTTTCTGAATCCCGCCAAACGCGGCGCGCACAATCCCGCGTACCTACGCCTGCCCGACGTGAATGTCGTGCGCGATTGGTCGCCGCAAATGCACGTGCGCCTCGTCACGCTCGCGCCGGAACTCGAGGGCGCGCTGCAAGTAATTCGCGCGCTGTGTGAGCAGGGCGTCGTCGTGAGCGCGGGACATTCGATGGCGACGTTCGACGAAGCGCAGCGCGGTTTCGACGCGGGCATTACATACGGCACACATCTTTTCAACGCGATGCCGCCGCTAGACCATCGCGCACCCGGACTCGCGATAGCGCTGCTGCATGACCCGCGCGTCACGATTGGCATGATTGCCGACGGCATCCATGTGCACCCCGCGCTCGTCGCGCTCGCGTTCAAACAAAAATCGCCGCAGAACTTTACCGTCGTCACCGATGCGATGAGTGCGCTCAGCATGACGCCCGGAAAATATTTGCTCGGCGATTTTACGGTGACGGTGGACGAAACCTCCGCGCGTTTGGACGACGGACGTTTGGCGGGCAGTATCTTGAGCATGGACCAAGCGCTGCGTAATCTGATGGCGTTCACGCATTGTTCCTTGCGCGAGGCGTTGACGCCTATGACGAAAACTCCCGCGCGCCTTTTGCATCTGGAAACCGAGCGCGGCAGCATCGCGCCCGGTTATTTTGCCGATTTGGTTTTGCTCACGCCGGATTTGCGCGTTGCCGCGACGATGACGCAAGGACAATGGGCGTGGCGCGACGCGCAAATCATGGCGGTGTAAATTTGGAGCAAAAAATCATGCCTGATATTCTCGTCGTCGGCAGTTTGAACATGGATTTGATTGTGCGTACGCCGCGTCTGCCCGCGCCGGGCGAAACGATTTTGGGCACACAGTTTTCGACCGCGCCGGGCGGCAAAGGCGCGAATCAAGCAGTCGCGGCGGCAAAATTGGGCGCGCCCGTCAAAATGATTGGGCGCGTTGGCGCGGACGATTTCGGCAAGGCGCTGCGCAGCCATCTGAACGCGGTCGGCGTGGATACGCAATACGTCACGCAGGACACCGAAGCCGCCACCGGCATTGCTTCGATTTGGGTAGACGACAAGGGACAAAATTCCATCATCGTCGCGCCCGGCGCCAACGCGCGCGTTGCGCGCGCGGACATTGACGCGGCGGCGGTTGCTTTTCGCGACGCGCGCATCGTCGTCGCCCAATTGGAAATTCCGCTCGAAACGGTACAGTACGCTTTTCAACTGGCGCGCAAAAACAATTGTTTGACCATCCTGAACCCCGCGCCCGCGCAGCCTTTGTCGCGTAAAATTTTGGAGCAGTGCGATGTGGTCATTCCCAACGAAATGGAAACGGCGCAGCTCACGGGCATGGATGCGCACGATTTGGAAAGCGCGCAAAATGCCGCGAATGTTTTGAAACAAATGGGCGCGCGGCGTGTGCTCGTGACCTTGGGCGACAAAGGCGCGTTGTTTCTCGACGGCGACGCGCCCGCGCAGCCCATCCCGCCGTTTCGCGTACAAGCCGTTGACACCACCGCCGCCGGCGACGCGTTCGTCGGCGCGTTGGCAGCCGCGTTGGCGCGCGACAAAGATTGGACGACGAGTTTGCGCGAAGCGAGCGCGGCAGGCGCGTTGGCGGCGACCAAACTCGGCGCGCAGCCGTCATTGCCCACGCGCGCGGAATTGGATGCCTTTCTCAGTCGCTCACTGTGACGCATCCAACTCCGATTCAGGATAAGCTCTCATGCCCAACATCAAAAAAATTATCAACGACCCGCGCAATGTCGTGCCCGAACTGATTGAGGGAATGGTCGAGGCGTATCACGGGCGCGTGCGTTTATTGCCGAATGGTTTTGGTTTTGCGAAAACAGAGATTCCCGAAGGCAAAGTCGCGCTGCTCATCGGCGGCGGCAGCGGACACGAACCGTTGTTTCACGGATTCGTCGGCGACAATCTGGCGGACGGCGCGGCGTGCGGCTATATCTTTACCTCGCCGACACCGGACGTCATTCTCGAAGCGACGCGCGCCGTGCAGCGCGGCAACGGTGTATTGTATTTGTATGGCAACTACGCGGGCGACAATTTGAATTTTGATATGGCGGCGGAATGGGCGGAGGCGGAGGGCATTCGCGTACAAACCGTGCGCATTTGGGATGACATTGCTTCCGCGCCGCCCGAACGCGCGCGCGAGCGGCGCGGCGTCGCGGGCGATATTTTCGTTATCAAAATCGCGGGCGCGGCGGCGGCGACATTGCCCACTTTGGACGAGGTGGCGCGCGTGACGTCTCACGCGCGCGATGTGACGCGCACGTTAGGCGTCGCCGTCGCCGCAGGTTCGCTCCCCGAAACCGGCAAGCCGACCTTTGAATTGGGCGACGACGAAATCGAAATCGGCATGGGCGTGCACGGCGAGCCGGGCGTGTTGCGCGAAAAAATTGTGCCCGCCGACGCGCTCGCGGAAAAAATGATGGAGATGTTGTTGGCGGATTTGCCGTTTCAACGCGGCGATGAGGTGTGTTTGCTGTTGAACGATTTGGGCTCGACCACGCAAATGGAATTGTTGATTGTGAATCGCAAGGTGCGTCAAATTTTGCGCGCGCGCGAAATCCAAGTATACGACACGCTGGTTGGCAGTTTTGCGACCACGCAAGAGATGGCGGGGTTTTCTATCACGCTGATGAGACTCGACGACGAATTGAAAAAATATTACGACATGCCGTGCCGTTCGTTGGGGCTGACCAAGTGGTGATGTCGGCGCGTTGAATACAACAGCGGAAGAAATAGAAACTCTCATCGCAAGGATGAGAGTTTTTTACTCACGTTACGCAAAAGGGTCATTTCGCGTCGTCTTGGCGAGAAAGCTCCACAGTAAGACGAGATTGCTCGCGCCACTCGAAATGACATGGGTAACATCCATTTTTTGTTTACGCGTAGGTTTTGTACCAATCCGGCGTCAGCGGCGGCGCGTGGAAAAAATCGCGCCACGATTTGGCGTGCGCGTTGGCAAGCGCGGACAATTCTTGGACGCGCGCCGCGCCAATCGTTTGCAAAAATTCCGCGCGCGCCGCGCCTTGCAAGTCCGATGCTTCTTGCCAAATCGCGCGTCCTGCGACAAATCCTGACGCGCCCGCTTGGCACGCGATTTCCACTTGACGCTTGAATGTCGCGTAATCCACGCCCGCGCTCAACAAGGTCCACGGACGCGGCAGCGCTTGCGACAACTCGACGCACGCGTCGTGCCACACGCGTTCGTCGGTTTCGACGCGCACATCCACCGGAAATTCCAATTTCATCACATCCGCGCCCAACGCGCTGATGCGCTGCGCGTTTTCAATCACCGCGCGGCGCCGCTCGTGCGGGTCCACGCCGTAATGAATCGGTTCGGTAAAAAGCGGCAGGTCCGCTTCCGCGCATTCCGCCACCAATTGCTTGACCAAATCTTCCATGTGCGCGGCGCGCGCGGTGTCGCGCGGATTGTAATGAAAATAAAATTTGATGCCCGCCGCGCCGACGCGTTTTGCCTTGCCGACGCTCCATCCCGGCGCCAAAACGTCGGTGCGCTGCAAATCGTTGGACGCGCCTTCATCTTCAATCAACGACATCAAACCGACATTGCCGGGCACGGCGTGTGCGCGAATGGCGGACGCCATGCCGTATTTGGGGTCGAGCAAGACCGCGCTGGCATGTGGCGCGAGCGCCTTGACCATTTCCACTTTGGCGCGCACTACCTCGTCAAAAGGCGCGCGTTCCCACGCGCTGCCCCAAAAAATCTTGCGCAGTGAGACATCATGGTCCAGCGCAAGAATGGTAAAAACGCCCTGCGCGCTGGAAAGCGTGGTGAGCGCGCGCAGTTTTCCCAGTGAGAGTTCCATGGTGCTTCCTTTACTCGTTCAGTCGTTTGATGAAACGCGCGTACGCGTCGTCCCACGCGCGGTTGGGGCGCGGCTCGTACGTCGAGACATCAAACGATTGACGAATCACCTGCCGCCCTTCGGCGAGCGACGCGATGTGCCCGAGCGCGAGCATTTGCAGCAGCACATTGCCCAGCGCCGTCGCCTCGACCGGTCCGGTGATGACGTGGCGTCCCGTCGCGTCGGCGGTGAATTGGGACAAGAGTTTGTTTTGCGTGCCGCCGCCGACGATATGAATCACATCCAATTTCTTGCCCAGCAGCATTTCGAGCCGTTCCAATTGAAACCGATATTTCAAGGCGAGACTTTCGAGCGCGCAGCGGACTAGGGCGCCGTGGTCTTGGGGCACGGGCTGATTGGTGTCGGCGCAATATTCGGCGATGCGCGCGGGCATGTCGCCGGGGCGCAAAAACAAACTGTCGTCGGGGTCAATCAGCGCGCGAAACGCCGGCGCGCGTTCGGCGAGCGCGACCAAATCGGCGTACGACAAATCCTCGCCCGCGTTGCGCCACGTGCGGCGGCATTCTTGCACCAGCCACAGACCGGCGAGATTTTTGCTCAGGCGAAAGGTGTTGTTGACGCCGCCTTCGTTTGTGAAATTAAAATTCAAACTCGCCGCGTTGATGACAGGTTCCGGGACGCTCGCGCCGAGCACTGACCAAGTGCCGGAACTAATCCAGGCGTACGCGTCATTGTGCGCGGGCACCGCCGCCACCGCTGAACCCGTATCGTGACATGCGGGCGCGACGACGGTCGCATTTTGCAGACCCACTTCTTGCGCCACGCGCGCGTCGAGCGCGCCCAAGACTGTGCCGGGCGGAATGATTTCGGGAAAAATGTCCGTCGGAATTTCCAACGTCTTGAGCAAATCGAACGCCCAATTTTTGGCGCGCGGGTCGTAACACTGCGTCGTCGTCGCGTCAGTAAATTCACACGCTTTGCGTCCCGTCAACCAAAAATTAAACAGGTCAGGCATCATCAAAAACGTCGTCGCGTATTCCAGCGCCGGCGCTTTTTGCATTTGCATGGCATACAGTTGATAGAGCGAATTGATTTCCATGAACTGAATGCCGGTATAGTCAAAGATTTTTTCGCGCGGCACGCGTTCCAAGACCGCGTCCATCATGCCGATAGTACGCTCGTCGCGATAATGAAACGGATTGCCCAACAATTCCTCATCGCGTCCGAGCAGCGCGAAATCCACGCCCCACGTATCTACGCCGATGCCCGCGAGTTCGCGGTGTTCGCGCGCGATTTGCATCAGCCCGCGTTTGATTTCGTCAAACAAACGCAGCGCGTCCCAATGCAAACTGCCGCGCACGCGCACGGGAACATTCGGAAACCGGTGCGCTTCTTGCAGCGTGAGGCGTTCGCCGTCAAAAGCGGCGAGCATGGCGCGTCCGCTTTCCGCGCCGAAATCAAATGCGGCAAAATGAGTGGTGGAAGCCATTGGTGATGCCTCGTTTTACTGCCCGATCAATTTCAAAAACTCGGGCACAATTTCTTTGGCAGTGATGCCGCCTTCAAACTTTTCGACAATCTTGCCGTTCTGGTCCACAAAAAAGAGCCACGGCTCGGTTTGCAAATTCCATTCGCGCATCGCGTCGGCAACCTCGAACGTGTCGAAATTTTTGTACACTTCGACATGGATGAAATTTACCTTGTCGGCGTAATTGCGCGCGAGACTGAGCACGACTTGGTGACTCGGACCACACGTACGCGTTGCGCAAAAACGCGGCGTCGCAAACAAAATCACCGTCGGCTTGCCGTTCGTCACAGCGTCCGCGATGCTGATTTGGTGCAAGATGCTGTCGTCTTCGGTCGCGGAAGAAATTTTGCTGCGGTCACCATTCACGTCTTTCAGCGTTGGATTTTTGGTGCGCGGCGCGTAATCGCCGATGCCCGGCGAGGGGTCTTTTGCCAAGACTGAAAAGGCGATGCGTTTGGTTTCGGGCGCGTAGCCGGCTTGATTCACCGTCACCGCGACGCCCCAATTGCCCGCTTTGTCGAATGTGGCGTGCGCCACATAGACGCCCGCTTCGCCCAGATTGTCGCCAAAGAACGGCGCGTCGGTTTCTTCGGTTGCTACCGCGTCGCCGGAAGTCAAATCAAAAAACTGGAGATGCACCTGCGCATCCTTGACCGAATGTCCGTCGCGTATCACGCCCAGCGCAAAACGATTCGCGCCGACGATGTTGCGCGAATTGGCGAGCAGAACTTCGAGTCCCGCGTTCGCATCGCCGAGCGCGTTTGGCGTCGCCGTCCGCGCGGCAGGGGGCGTTGCAGCATTGCCGCCGCATCCGGCAAGCAGCGCAAAAAATATTCCCACAATCAAAACCCGTTTCATACGTCTCACTCGTTGGCGCGGAGCAAATGGTATTATAGCGCGGGTGCAGATTGCGCTTCACGCACGCGTTCCGCCGCGACGGCGATTTGGTCGGCAATCGTTTGCAGCAGCGGTTCGTCCGCCGCGCCGTACGCGTGCGGGCGCAAATTCCACAGAGCGATGCTCCCAATCACGCGTTCGCCCAAGCGCATCGGCGCGCCGAGTCCCGAACGATACTGCTCGCCGCCGTCGAAAATTTGCGTTGGAATTTCTTTGGACGCGTCCGACAATTGGTCGTCCCAACGCCAGACGCGCTTGGCTTGGATCAGCTGCTGAAGGAAACCTGGCTGGAGCTGCCAGTCGAACGATGCGAGCCGACGTTCGCCTTTCACCGCGCGCTGGAAAAGAAGGCGAGGACGCGCGTCAGCGTACAACGCGAACACGAAAAGGTCGGCGGACAAAAGCGACAGAACTTCTTGTTCCACCACAGCGCTCAGCTCTTCCAATGTACGCGCGCCGCCCACGCGCTGCGCGAGGCGATGCAGCAGCGTCATTTCTTGCACGCGGCGTTCGAGTTGCTCGAGCAAACGCGCGTTTTGCAAAACGCCAGCGGCTTGATGCGAGAGACTTTCGGCGAGCCGCACCTCTGCAGTGGAAAATTCGCGCCGCGCGCGCTGCTCGGACAATTCCACGAGACCAATCACTTCGTGACCGGCGCGGAGCGGGACCATTAAAACGGATTTCCAATTGAAACGGTCCATATTGAATGCAATGTCCGGCGCGAGGTCGGGCGCGTCGCGCTGCAAAATCATGGTCCGCTGCCCGTCGAGACAAGATCGCAGGTACGGAAGTTCCGCAAGCGCATAGGTTGTGCCCGCCGCGACGCGCGTTTCCGGAGTGAGGTCGCGGTCAAGCATGACCACCAAATGCTCGCGTGAAATGTCGAGCATCGAAATGCAGCACGCGTCCACATGCGCCGCTTCCATAAAATAATTGGCGAGCCGTTCCAGCATTTCGTCGAGCGCGAAGGCATGGGTGAGCGCTTCGCCGGCGCGGTGCAAGAGCTGCGCGTCACGCAGCTGTCTTTGCGTCTCGGCAAAGTTGCGCGCATTTTCGAGCGCGATTGCCGCCTGGTCCACGAGCAGCTGCAGGGCGCGCAATTCTTCCGACGCGAAACGATGCGGCTTTTCATACGCCACGTTCAACACCGCGCGCACCTGTTCGCCGCTCCGCATTGGCAGCGCTACAATCGCGCCGCCCCACTGCCAATCGGCAAACAGCGGATGCGCATTCACCTCGTCCACGACAATCATTTGTCCGCTGCGCGCGGCGGTGTAGGTCAATCCGTTTTGACGCGGCTCTTGCGGCGATTCGAAGATGGGTTGGGTCAACCATTTCACTCCGCCGAGCGCGAGCCGATTGTCTTCGTACAAGTACAAATGCGCATTGTCCGCGTGCACCAACCGCAGCGCGTAATCCAAAATCTGCGTAATCAGCACCTCGCGGTCGAACGTCGTCGTAAACAACAGATTGGCTTGGCGCAAAATTTCCAATTCATGCTGGTGCTGGGCTTGCGCTTCAAAGAGCCGCGCCAACTCCATCGCGGCGGCGACTTGATTCGCCAACAAAATCAACATGCGTTCGTCTTGCGGATTGAACGCCGCGCGCGTATAACTGGACGCGAGGAGCACGCCGCGCAATGCATTTTCGTGTTCGACCGGAACCGCAATGGCAGATTGCACTTGGTCTTCGACCTTGAGCCAACGCGCGTCGGCGGAAACGTCGGGCACCCGTGCGGGCAAGCGCTGCTGCGCCACCCACCCCGCCAGTCCTTCCGCACGCGCCACCGAAAGCGGCTGCGCCACCAACACCGCCTGCACCTCCGGCGGAATGCCAATGCCCACTTCAAAGACCAACTTGTCCTCTGTCGGCGTGTAACGAAAAAATGCCATCCGTTCCGCGCGAATGCTGCGCCGCGCAATCTGGAACAAAAATTGGAGCTGCGTCTTGGCATCCAAAACGCGATTCAACGTCAAACCGGCATCGTACAACAAGGACAGCTGCTGCGCGCGTCGTTCCGCTTGACGCAAGAGTTCGGCATTGTTCAACGCCACCGCCGCGAGGTCGGCAAACGCCGCGACGCGAACGCCATCCGCTTCGCGGTAAAAGCCGACCGCGTGATGGTCGAGTGTAATCATCCCTTCCGTCTGATTGTTCAAGCGAATCGGCGCGGCAATGTGCGAGCGCGCCCATTGCGTTTCGGCAACCGGTACCCAACCTTCCCATTCCGCGCTATCGCGAATGAGCAGCGGTTTGTCCGACTGTGTCAACATTCTGAAATTGGGCGCGTCCAACGGGAGCGCAAAATTCTTGATCCATTCCCCCAACCCATACGCTTCAAAGCCGCGCGCGCGAACCACCTGCAAACGGTCGCCTTGGCGCAAAAACATACACGCCGTTTCGTACGGCACAATGCGCGCGAGGGTTTCCAAAATCCCTTCGAGCACTTGCTCGTAATCGGTTACACGGCTCAGCAGCGCGGTCGCATCGCGCAGCGCTTCGGCAAATGCTTCTTGGGCGCGCTGTTCGGCGTCTACGCGCGCAGCGCTCGCGGCAAGCGCGTGCGGCGCGGCACTGTCCGTCTGCGCCAGCGCGGCGCGCGCGTGAAATTGCGCGGCGGCGACGACACTTGCTGCTTGCTCGGCAAAGAACGCCAGCAGCTGCATCTCATTATCGGTGAACGTGCGGTCTATCTTGTCATTCACTGTCAATGCGCCAATGACTTGGTCCTGCCAGAACATCGGCACCGTTACGACGCTAAAGAAATCTTGCGCTCCGTACACGTCCGCGCGTCCTTCCCACGTTTGATAATTGGGAATACGCAGCGGCTTGCCTGTTACGACCACTTTGCCGGCGGCGCCTTCGCCATATTTCAAAGTAATCCCGCGAAAATCGCCCGGCGTATTGTACGCGGCAACCACACGCACGCGCTGCGCGTCCGGCTCGCACAGATAAATTCCACTCGTCGGCGCATTCAACAGCCGCGCCGCGCGTTCACAAATCGAATCCAGCAGCGCAGGTGATTCAGTGTGCGACGCAATATCGCGCGTGGTTTGGCGAAATGCTTCGACTTGGTCCAAACTTTGCCGCAGCGCCACTTCGGCGCGGCGGCGCGCTTCCAGCTCAGTTTGCAGCTGCTTCACCAACTGCGCGTTGGCGATGGCGAGCGCGCTGCGGTCCGCAAATTCTTGCAGCAGGATTTGGTCCTGGACTGTATAGGGCGCGCCGCCGCGTTCGCGCAGCAGCACCAACGCGCCAAGCACTTGCCCCGCATGTCGAATGGGCACGACCAAATAACTGCCTAACCCGAATTCGCGGATGTAATCCAAATATTCGGTCGCGCCAAGATTGGCGCTCGCGTTCGGACCAAATTGGGGAATGAACAATGGCTCGCCTGCCGTAATGACGCGTCCCAGATACGGATGATTGACCGGCAGACGTGTTTGTTTGAACAACGCGTCGAGGCGCGGTTCGCGTTCGCGTTGAATATGGCTGTACGCTTTCGGCTCGACCCACGCGCCGTCTGTCGAGACCAAGCCCACCGCGCAGAGGTCGCCCAACGAACCGCTCACGATATGCGCCACGCTGTTTAACACCGCGTCCAAATTGGTGCCTGCGCGCATTAACGCGGCGTTCAAATCCTGGCGCATTCCCGCGCGCAGGAGATTCGCTTGCATTTCATCTTGCGCGCGCTTGCGTTCGGTGACATCCGTCAACAAAAGCAAAATCGCGGGCGCGCCGCGATAATCAATCAGACCCGCGCTGGTCTCCACCCAACGCGTCGCGCCATCCTTGCGCACCACTTGAAAGATGGAGCGCGCCGGAATGTTTTTGCCTGCCAGTCGCTCACGCATACGCGTGACAACTTGCGCGCGGTCGTCGGGATGGACAAGGCAGAGCGCGTCGTCCGGCGTCAACGCAAGCAGCTCGGGAACCGAATAACCCAACAACTCGGACGCCGCGCGATTCGCGAACACATAGCGTCCGTCTTGAAAAATCGTAATGCCCTCAAAGGAATGTTCGACCAAGTTTCGATAAAGCAGTTCGGCTTGCTTGCTTGTCGTGATGTCCTGAATATTTCCTTCAAAATAGAGCAATGCTCCGTCCGCCGCGCGTTCGGCGCGCGCGGTGGCGAGCACCCACATGATACTGCCGTCTCGGCGATAGACTTGATTTTCAAAGTTGCGCACCTCACCCTTTTCCAAAAGTGTTTGGACAAATTTGTCACGCTGCGCCGGGTCCACATAAATTTGGCGTCGAATATCGTGGATGGCGGCAATCATTTCTTCCGGTGAGGCATAGCCAAACATTTGCGCGTGCGCTGTGTTCATGGATAAATAGCGTCCATCCAGTGTGCTTTGAAAGATGCCTTCGATCGACCGCTCAACGATCTTGCGAAACGTGGCATGCGCTTGGGCAGCTTCGCGCCAACGGCGGACGGCAAACAGGATAATACCTATTGCCAAAACAATAGAAAAAACCAAAAGCCCCCCGTGCAGAGGAAACGTCTCTATCAGGGGGCGCAGGACAGGGTCGGCAAATCCGGTGAGGGCTGTCAAAACCAGCGCGGTCAGCGCAACCAGTAATATCAGAGTCAACTCGACCACCGGGCGCGAATTCGATTTCAAGAATTCAGCTATTTGGCGCATCGCTTTCTATTCCTGCACGCGGATTTGAAAATAATCCCTCACCCCCAACCCCTCTCCCAAAGGGCGAGGGGAGAGTTTCAATTGACTCCTCAACCCCTCTCCCAAGGAGCGAGGGGAGGGTTTCAATTGACTCCTCAACCCCTCTCCCAAGGAGCGAGGGGAGGGTTTCAATTGACTCCTCAACCCCTCTCCCAAAGGGCGAGGGGAGGGTGCCCATTGACCCCCATATCAGCCTCTCCCAAAGGACGAGGGGAGAGTTTCAATTGACTCCTCAACCCCTCTCCCAAAGGACGAGGGGAGAGCGCTCATTGACTGCTAAATTAGCCTCTCACAGAAATTGCCGTTTGATACTCCAACTCTGCCCAATCCGCCACCGCTTGCGGCACAACGCCGTGCGCGGCATCGGTGTGATAAAGCATCCGATTCGCGGGCGCAATTTTGCGCGCGCGTTTTTCCAACATCCGCTTGCGTTCGTTTCCGACCGCCGCGCGTTCCGCCGCCAACACGCCCGTGTATGGCTGAATGGCAGCGCGTGCCGCAAACGCGCCGCGTTCCAACAAATCAATCCGCCCGCGACGAAATTGCAAATGCAGCAAATCGCCCGTCTGCAAATACAAAATCCCCCCCCCCTGAATCGCTTCGGGCGTGACGTGTCCAACTGAAACGCCAAAGTTCGTGCCCGAATACCGCCCGTCGGTAATTAACGAAACCAACTGCCGCCAGACGCGATGATAATTGATGCGGAACGACGGCACCGCCATTTCGGGCATCCCAAACGCTTCGGGTCCTTGTCCAGCGATGATGACGGCAATCCGCAGCGTATGCGCGCGCACCATCCACTCGAACAAGGCATCGGCGGACATTTCCGGCGCGTCATGCTTGGCATTGTACGCGTGCATGTGGCGCAGCACGCGCGCCATTTCCTCCGCTGGCATCCTGCGCCGCAAATCGTCGTGAAAATTGTCGAGCAGCGCAGGATTCACCAATGCCGCGTTCGCTTCTTCTTCGGTTTCAAAATACAACACAAAACCGATTTTGTCATCGAACTTGTCGAGCAAATCATCCGGCAAGCCGCTGACTTTGACGACGGCAGTTTCAAACCAATTGCCGCGCAGCACGTCCGTGCCCGAAATCGCGCGGCGCGGCGTAGAGAGAATAATTGGATTTTCGCGCACGCCGTCGGCGCTCAAGTTGGTCGTATCGCTCAAACGCTGTCGCCATGTCTGCCCGGTGACGGTCGGCGCGTCGAGGTCGAGCGGCACGCCGTTGCGCGTCAATTCATAAAACACCGTTTCCATCCCGCGAATCTGTCCCGCGCAGCACTGCTGCGCCAACGCAAACACATCGCGCCCTTGCGTCAGCGAATAATCGTAAATATCCGGAATCGGCGCGGCGCGCGTAATCGCTTCGACATCGTACAGTGAAAAATTATAGCCCGCGTACTGCATTGCCGCGACCATGTGCATCATCAAATTGGTGGAACCGCCCACCGCCGCGTGTACGCGCACCGCATTCGCCATGTTTTGCGCGACGAGGCTGCTCACCGAAAAACGCGGATTGTCCGCAATTTCAAACAGCGCGTCCACTGCCGCATTCACTTCATGTTGTTTCGGCGGCTCGACGAGCAATTCCACTTTCGGATGCACCAAGCCCAACGCAGCAACGACATCGCGCGACGAATTGCCGGTGCCGTGAAACGCGCAGATGCCGCCTTTCGCGTCGCACGTATTCACCGCCAAAATTTTCTCCAAACGTTTGTGCGCCGCGGGCGTCAGCAGATTCGCCTGCACCGCGCGTTCAAAGAGCGCAAGAAAAACTTCGTTGGAATAACACTGCAAAATATATTCGAGCCCGTCGCGCAAATCTTCCGCCAATTCGAGATTTCCCAATTGCTCCGCGCGCGCAGCAATTTCCCGAATCTCGCTTTGCGTTTCTTTGGGGATGGTCCCACCTTTCAACACGTGCGCGGGCGCAAAGGTCGCAAAGACACTCGCCTCGCCGCGCGCTTGGCGCACGCGGTCCAAATGCGCGAGCGCGGACACAATCGCCATCGGCGTCTTGTCACAGCCCTGAATCACGAACGCGCCGTGATACGATTGCCCTTCCATTTGATTCACCACCATCTGCGTGACGGCATTGCGCGATTGCAAGGAATAAGACATGCCCAGCGTACTTTGCGCGGTGCCGTCGCACACGACCGGAACGGCAAAATAAAACGGCACCCCCCCCTTTTGCCAAATGCGAACGGCGGCGCGCAAGACTGTATCCCAATCCATCACATGCGCGGGATGGTCGGACGAACCGCCGATGATGGCAATGCGCGGCGCGTTGATTTCCAAGCGGTCATAAATCGCTTCGAGCGTGCAGTCGGTCTTGACACCGTGCAGTTGATACGCGCGATCGAGCAGCGCGGCGACGGTGATGGGTTCATTCGCTTTGCCCTGCACATGCTCGCGGTACGGATTGATGCCTGATTCGATCATTTTGAGCGGAATCATTTTCTCGTCTTTACCTTTTGATGCGTTGATATGGATGATACAACGTATTTTTTGAATTTCAAGCGGCGCACAAAAACAAAAAAGCCACCCTCCGCAAAGAAGGTGGCTGGACGGTTATCCGTTATTGTGCCGATACCACCCCATCCCACCGATAGCGCGCGCTCGCCACATTCTTGCTCAGCGTTCCCGCCGCGCTGATGCTGTAAATGCCGAACGGCGAGCCGGGCGTCACAATCCACTCGTAATGGATTGCGCCATCATCGCCCGTTTGCAGCGTCGTCAACAATTTTGTGCTGTTGTCCGGATAGGTCAAGCGAATTGTCACATTTTCGCGCGGGGTGAAACCGCTGCCCTGCACGACAAACACGGGCGTCGCAAAACTGATGGGATTGCTGGAACGGTGATTGAAAATGCCGCCCCAAAAAGTAAAGGTGTTGTACGATTCGTATCCGGTGGTCAACCCGCGCGCGGTAAACAAGTACGGACCATACAGCGAATCTTGGGAAAGGTACAGCGGAAACGCAAGATTGCCCCACGGGTCCGCCTGTGCGTTTGGCAAACGATGAATCTGCGCCGCAGGGTCGGTCATATAGACGACGACGATTTCACTCGAGCCGTATCCCTGCGCGTTGTAATTCACCGCCGTGCCGCCGGGATTGCCCAACAGCGCCGCGCGACAGCCGCATGGCGCCAGCGGATACCCCCCCCCTCCGATGGAAAACGACGCGGTGTATTCGCGTCCACTTTTTTGTCCGATGGCGCTGGCAAAAAAGCCGCCCGTGCCCCATGTCACATCCGGGCGAAAATCAAATTCAATCGCGCCGCTTGCATCCGCCACGTAATCGCCCTGCCCGACGCGCCATTGCCCCGGTTTGTTGACCCACGTATCCACATGCTCGCCGGGAATAAATCCGCTCGCGTGCGCGGTGTACACGGTATCGTAATCTCCGCTGTTCGGCGACACCCACATGCCCGCCGCTGTCGCAACCGAAACGCCCAGGAAAAACGCGCCGGCAGCCGCCAAAACGACCAGCCCGCGCCAAATCAAAAATCGAGCCATCGCGCCCTCAATTCTAAAAGAGCTGTGAATAGGTAACCACGCGCGCCGGTTCCGCCAACATCGCCGCTGTCGCGGTCTGCCAATTGGCATAATGTTCCATTTGCAGATGCAATTCGCCGTCGGCGCGCGAATTAAAGAGCTGGTAAAACACGAAACGCGTCGGATTCGCTTCTTCGCGTATCACTTCAAAGCGCCGACAGCCGCGCTCGCGTAACGAGGCATGTGCCATTTCCAACGTCGCTACGATAAACGGCTCTGCATGTTCAGACAAGACATTCAGAAACATCAACATGACCAGCATACATGCCTCCTTGCCCCCCCCATTCAACCGATGAAATTTCAACGTGCGCCAAATGATTTGATTCACACAACGTTCCAAGCAGCTCAAGTATAAACAATCTGCAGCGCGGGGTCAATCGAAAAATTTTTTTCACCGCGCCCATCTTTTTTGTGCGCTCACTCAAACACAAAATGAATTCGCGTACAAAACAAAACGCGCCATCCGTCATGCAGACAGATGGCGCGTTGCGTTGCAACGATTTATTGCGCCGGTGGTGCGACGACGATTTGGACGCCGCTCGAAGGTGCGCCTCCGGTCAACACCTTGACGCCGCCGTCATTCTTGAACAACAAGCGTCCGTCGGCGGAAATGAACGCCATGACCAGATAATTGCCGCCGTCGGTGATTTGCGAACCGGCATACGGCACGGCAAACTCAAGCGGCACTTGCTTACCGTTGGTCGTAAAGGACACGCCGCTGAGATAGGTGTACGGCATATCCTGTTTGGACGCATCCACCAGATACACTTCGACGACCGCGTTATCCGGCAAAGCAATCTTTTCCAAATAAGACACAGTACCGGTGACGGTACCGCTCGCGCGACCAAAGGTCGGCGGATTTTCACCATAGACGCCCTGGTCCCACTTGGTCGCCGTAAGCGCATCGCCGTTCACCTCGAATGTCAGCGCGTCGTTGACATTGCGGTCATCCATTTTCGTGAAGGTGACCGTCGCGGCAGTTTCGCTGGTCTGTTCCCACGTGCCGGTTTCCAGAACAACGCCCTTGCCGACATAGTTATTGCTCAACGTGGCGCTGCCGTCTTGCGCGAGCACCATCGTCTTGAGCAATGCCGATGCGTCCGCCGCGGGCGACGACGCAAGCCATGTGCCAGCCAAGCCCGTCCCGCCGATGAGAGTCGTTGCAGGAGCAGGCGTCGGCGCCGGCGCGGGCGTTGTCGGAGCTGTCGCCGTCGTCGCGCCAATGCCTTGAACGTGATTGAGCGTCAGCCCATCCGCCCACATCGCTTTGTCATATTCGGTTGCGACCAAGTTCGTCCCTTGCAGTTCAAAAACATAATTTTCTTGAATCGTCTGGTCGCCTTGCTTGGTGAGATTCACCGTCGCTTTGGTGCCGGCAGCGCTCCACGTGCCGGTCTTTTGCACGGAATCTTTGCCCGTTACATTTTCGATCCACAACACCGTGCCATCGGGCGGCAGAGTCAAACCGATAAAGTGCTCGGTCGAATCGGGATTCTTGAGCGTGGTATTGTAAACGCCCGAAAGCGCGACTACATCGGCGGGCGTTTTCGTCAAAACGAAACCGGGCGCGCCAAATTGTTTGCTCTCATCTTGTGTCGTGGTGAGCTTGTCGCCGTCAACGGTGAATACAACCACCGCCGAGATTGGTTTACCATTGTCTTCGGTGAATGTGACCGTTACGGTGTTACCGCTTTGGCTCCAATATCCTTTGGCGGCAAAATTGCTCTTGCCGAGATAGCTCATCGTGCGCACCATACCGCCGTTCGCGTCGAGCGTCAGCAGAGTCACCAGATTGCTGGCATCTGCCGCAGGTTCGGTTTTGGTGTACAAACCTGCCGCCGCGCCGCCCAGATTTGCCGCCGGTGCCGTTGGCGTGCCGCCCGCTTTAGCAGGAATGCACAATTTCCAACCCACCTCGAGCACATTCGGGTCAGCAATCGTCGCAAAGCTGGAATCGGTCTTGGCAGCCGCGTTGGTCGCGTCCGCGATTTGTTGATACAAACCTTTGTCGCCCAAGAATTTTTGGGCAATGTTGCCCAGCGTATCACCAGAGACGACAGTATAGGTTTGAGCGCACGCGGCGCCTTGCGCGTTGCCTTGCGCGTACGTCAACGACGCGCCCGCGAGGAGCAGCGCCGCGACCATGAGCGCGGTCAGTGCAAAAGTAACGTGCTTGAACTTCACGATCGAACCTCCATTTTGATTGTAGCGGCATCAAATTGCGCGCGACGCGTACGCGCAATGGAATTCGACTTGGGTTGATGCCGCAAAAAAGCGGCGAGTAAGTTTCCCCGCCGCTTCTTCGATGCTGTCTTTTGCCGGATTCTGTCGAGGAAAACCAACAGACCCGCATAGATTATATGCGGTTCAAGCATCGGCGCAAGAACAAGACGCCATTTGCGTCTGTCGAGTTCCACGCAAATTCGGCAGCCCATTTTTCAAATTTGTCCACTTTGGTCCCAATGCCTTAGCAATTCTTGATACGTCGGGTCATCATAACGCGACAACAGAAACGCGGGCGCATAGCCCGGCAAATTTTTCCCGACAATATGCGCCGCCAACAAATCGCCTGCCGCCGACGACGCCATCATGCCAAAACCCGACAGCGCGCCAATCACGTACGCGCCTTCGACGGGCAGCGGGCTGATGAGCGGACGATTCTCGCGCGTCTTGGTGTAATAGCCGCCATCCATGACGAGCGACGGCAGCTTGCCAAAATAACGCGCGAACGCCGGCACCATCGTCGAAAAGGCGCGCAAGGTAATTTCGGGAAACTGCGGGTCGAGCGGAATGGGAAACTGCGGCGGTACGGGGTCAAGGTGAATCGTCCATTGGAGCAAAAAGTAGCGACTGCCTTTGCCGCCTTCGGAACGTCCGTGCACACCGGCAGGCAATTCTTGGAGCAGCCAGCGCGTTTCCGCTTCTTCCGCGAACATTGCGCGTTCTTCGTCCGACCAGGGCAAATACTGCGGGTCAATCCAAATCAACAGCGGCGTATCGCGCGGCGCCACACCCAAATCGTCGCGCAAAATTATTTTGGTGTGCAGTTCCGAAAAGACCGGCAAATCAACGCCCATCATTTTCCCGATTTCGCCGACGAACGGTCCACCCGCGTTCACGACGATGTCCGTTTCAATCCGTGTGCCATTACTCAATTGCACCGCGCGCACGCGTCCGCCGTACGCGTCAATGCTTTCGACGCGCGCATTGACGAGGCGCACGCCGCATTCGCGCGCGCGTTCGAGCATATACATGCCGTACGTTTGCGCGCTGAAATAGCCGCAGCGCCGCGCGTGAATCACCGCGACGATTTTTTCGGACAGGTACGGAAAATATTTTTGAATCAGCGCGGGGTCCAGAATCAAGTCCGAGCCGACGGGTTGATTCTCAAACCCTTCGGGCGCGAGCGGACGATATTCGTCGGGACCGGGATGCACACGCATTGCCCCCGCGCCAAGTTCCGCCGCTTCCTGCCCCGCGCGTTTCAAATCATCCACGCGTTTTGGGTCGGCGGTGGCATACAAATAGCCGCGCCGATTCATGTGAAACGCGTTGCCGCTTTCGCGCGCGAGCTCTTCGAGAATGTCAATGCTGCGATTCATGAACTTGACCATCGCATCGCCCGGACCGGGCCACCAGTTGCGATAACATTCGGTAGATTTGTCGCTGGTCAAAGTGAGCGGCGCGTGTTCTTCGACCAATACGATATTTTTCACGCCGTGCCGCGCGGCGAGATGATATGCCGCACTCACGCCGGCAATGCCCGCGCCGCAAATGACGATGTGTGCTCTTTCACTCACGGTGATATTTTCTCCCGAAAATAGCTCCTCACCCCCGGCTCCTCTCCCACCGGGCGAGGGGCGTTGGTGTATGGCTCCTCGAAAACATAAACCGCGCTCAAGACCGATAAAACGAATGCATTATACAAGATTCGCCTTATTCGTCTTGGGCGCGGTTTTCGGACAATCCGTTTCCGCTTATGCCTGACTCGTCAGTTTCTCGACGAATGCCGCGTGTTCCGGCGACGCGATGCCTTTTTGCAATTCTGCCAATACGCCCGCCAAATCGCCCGCCAACAATTTGTTGACGGCAAGCCACAAGCCGGGGAACACCTCGCTGCGAATCAAACCTTCCGCATCCGGCTCGACGCGTTCGTATTTCCCCGCGCGCAAACGAAACCAATCGAGTGCATGATCTTCGGTGCGCCACACGATGTATTCGTGAACACCATTTTTCTCATAGAGCGTACGCTTTTCATAAAGATCTATTGAGGCGCTGCTCGCCGCGATTTCGATAATCAATTCGGGAGCCCCTTGAATGTAATCCTCTGCGAGAACACGCGAGTTTCCCCCGTTTTGCGGCTCGAGCCGGAGTATCAAGTCTGGCTGCGCTTCCGAGTTTGGCGCAAGAAAAACGGTGGCATTGTCACTATAATCAACTTGCGGAGTTGCCGCCGCATAAGCGAGAATCCAACCCGAAAGTTGAACATGCGGCTTGCCGTGACGGTAATGTCGGACAGGTGATGACAAGTGGACGATCCCCTCGATGAGTTCTGCCCGGATATTCTCCGGCATCGCCTCATAGCGCCGATGAAACTCGCTCGCGGTCAAATGGTCACCATTTTCCAATGGCGGAATCCAGTCCGCCGCGCGCTTTGTGGGTACTGTTTTAATTTCCATACGTAACCCCATCAGACGAACCTTGACCATTGACATTATTATACATAGCGCGCCGTAATCGCGCCAACCGTTTTGAACGATTCCTTGAGCGCGGGATACAAAGCGCGATACACTCCGCGATAGTAATCGTCGTACACCGGCACATCTTTGCCTTGTGTAACCGAATCCGTAATCCGAATCGTCTGCGCGCATGCGTCCTCGACCGAAGCGTACACGCCCGAACCCACACCCGCGAGCAATGCCGCGCCGTACGCTGCGCCTTCGGTGATGTTGACCAACGCGATTTCGGAATCAAACACATCGGCGAGAATTTGTCGCCACAACGCGCTGCGCGCCCCCCCCCCTGACGCGCGCACCTGACGAATTTGCAAGCCCAACGCGCGCATCAATTCCAACGAATCACGCAAGCCGTACGCAACGCCTTCCAACACCGCGCGCACCATGTGCGGTTTGCCGTGCCGCAGCGTGATGCCAAAATACACGCCGCGCGCGTCGGGGTCGGGATACGGCGTGCGTTCGCCGGTGAGATACGGCAAAAAAATCAGACCTTCGCAGCCCGCCGGCGCTTGCGCCGCTTCAGCCGTTAGAATATCATACACATCTTTATTTTCCGCTTTCGCCCTTTCGCTTTCCGCTTTTCCCAACGCGTCGCGGAACCAACGAAAACTGCCTGCCGCCGAAAGCATCACGCCCATCAAATGCCATTTGTTCGGCACCGCATGGCAAAAGGCGTGCAGCAAACCATTCGGCTCCAAGCGGTACGAATCGGACGACGCGAACACCACGCCCGACGTGCCGAGCGTCGCGCTGACAATGCCTTCCTGCACAATGCCTGTGCCTACCGCTTGCGCTGCCTGATCCCCCCCCCCTCCAACCACCGGCGTGCCTTGCAGCAATCCGGTTTCACGCGCCGCGCGCGCGGAAATTTTCGCGCTGACGACGGGCGACTCGTACACGTCGGGCAGCCACGCGCGCGGAATGTCCAACGCGTGAAGTAATTCGTCCGACCAATTGCGCTTTGCCACGTCGAGCAGCGCCATGCCCGACGCGTCGCTGACTTCGGTCGCGTACGCCTCCGTGAGTTTGTAGCGCAAATAATCTTTGGGCAACAACACATGCGCGGCGCGCGCATACACCTCCGGCTCGTTGTCGCGCACCCACAAAATTTTCGGCGCGGTGAAACCGGGCAGCACGGGATTGCCAATCAGCTGCAAAAGATTTTTTGTCCCGCCGACGCGCGCGGTAATGTCGTCGCATTGTTTTCCCGTGCGCTGGTCGTTCCACATGATGCACGGACGCAGCACGTTGCCGTCCGCGTCCATCAAGACAAGCCCGTGCATTTGTCCGGTGAGCCCGATGCCTGCAATGTCGCGCGCGGGAATTTTTTGGAGTACGCGGTGAATCACATTCACGCACGCGCGCCACCAGTCCGCCGGATTTTGTTCCGCCCACAATGGACGCGGCGTAAAAAATTCATATTCATCGCTCGCGGTGGCGACCACATCGCCCTTTGCGTCAATGACCAATGCTTTGGTCGCAGTGGTGCTGACATCAATGCCGAGTAAGTAGGACATGGTTACCTCGTGGAACGTTCAAACGTTGATGCGCGCTTTCAATTTCATGATGCGCGTGTACGCTTCGTCAATGCGTTCGATGGAAATTTTGCCGAGCTGCACCAATTGTTTGATGGTGTTGATGGTTTGCGCGCCCGCGTTCGGGTCGTACACCAAATTGTTCGCAATCGCAATCAGGTCCACGCCCGCGTTGATTGCCAATTCCAAGGCTTGCTCAAAACCATAATATTGTCGAATCGCGCCCATCTGCATATCGTCCGAAATGACGACGCCGTCGTATCCCAAGCGCTCGCGCAAAATGCCGGTGATGATTTTGTGGGAAAGCGTCGCGGGATATTGGTCGTCGAGTTTCGCGTTGAAAATGTGCGCGGTCATAATCGCATCCGCTTTGCCCGCCGCGATGATTTTTTGGTACGGCTCCAACTCCATTTCGCTCCACGTCTGCGTCACATCCACCAGCCCTTGATGCGAATCGGCGGTCGAACTGCCGTGTCCGGGGAAATGTTTGAGCGTAGTGAGAATGTGTTGCGCGTGATAGCCGTCAATTTCGGCGAGCGCGTGCGCGGTCACAATCTGTGGGTCGGCGGAAAAACTGCGCTCGTATTTGGCGATGACGGGATTGTTGGGATTGACGTTCACGTCCACGACGGGCGCGAGATTGAGATTGATGCCCATGTCGCGCAAAATTTTTCCTTCCGCTTCGGCTGCCGCGCGCGTCACCTCCGGCTGATTCAACGCGCCGTAGTACTGCTGCGAGCGCGTTGCGGGAAAGCCATCGCTTTCTTTCAAACGCGAAATGATGCCGCCCTCTTGGTCAATCGCAATCAACAGCGGCGTCGGCGCGTATTGTTGCAGCGAGGCGTTGAGCGCGCGCAGCTGCGCGGGTGATTGGATATTGCGCGTGTGGTCGAGCAAATTCATGTCGTATTGAAACAACACGACACTGCCCAAATGTCGCGCGCGCAGGTCCGCCGCAATCGGGTCATCGGGTTTGATTTCCAGTCCGCGAAAACCGAGCATGACCATTTGCCCGATTTTGGTGTCCAAATCTGTCGTCTGCATTGTGGGTGTGGGCGCGGTGGGCAATCGCGTTGCCGTTTCGCGCGGGTTCGCCGTGGTGGGCGCAAGAGGTGTAGTGGCGACTGCGTTCGCGCAGCCCACCAAAGCAAGCGCCAATGCTTGCCCTCCAAGCGCCAATGCCTTACGGCGTGTCACGAGTTTGTCTCTCAATCCCCAATCTCCCGTCGCCAACTTTTACTCTAGCGCAGCGATGGCTTCGATTTCAATCAACAATTCGGGACGCGCCAATGCCTGTACGCCAATCAGCGTGCTCGCCGGCGGATGCTGCGCGTTGAAATATTGCGAGCGGATTTCAACAATCGTCGCGCGGTCTTCGGGTTTGTAATTGACAATCAGGTACGTCACTTTGACCACATTGTCGAAGGTCGCGCCCACGCTCGCCAGCGCGGTTTTCAAATTTTCAAAAACCTGAATTGTTTGCGCGCGCAGTCCTTCGCGCGCGCTGCCTTGCGCGTCCACGCCGATTTGTCCCGAAATGTAAATCGTTTTGCGCGCGTCGGTTGCGACCACGTGCGTATAGCCGGTCGGTTGAGCAATGCCTTCGGGGTTGATGAATTCGGTTGTCATACGTTTGGATTCTCCTCCTTTTGATTTTTGCGCGCGGCAGAAGGCATGGGAAAAAAATTTTCTACGTCGGTGTCGCGGGAGTTTCAAAAAAGGTCAACGCGCCTACGCTGAACGCCGTCACAATCAACATCGGCGTCAACGCCCATGCGCCCAAATTGCCAACGCCCAGACCGATGAGATACGGAATGGCAATGCCGCCTACGCCCGCCGCCGCAATCGAAAGACTCGCCATCTGCGCGCGAATTTCGGGATGACGGCGCGGACCCCACGCCAACAACGTCGGAAATACGATGCTGAACGCGACGCCCGCGAGCGCGAAACCGATTAGCGCCAGCGGTTCAAAAAACGTCAGCGCTAACGCCGCTGCGCCCGACCCCGCGCCCAAACGCACCGCGCGCGCAAAGCCCCACCGGTCGGTGCTGTCTGCCAATACGACGCGCCCGAGCGTAAACGTCAAGAAAAACAGCGACGTCGCAATCGCGCCAAGAATCGGACCTTGACCCAATTTTGCAAAAAACGTGGTCGCCCAACCGCCGACTGCCGTTTCGACGCCAATGTAGATTACAATCAGCCCCACAAAAACGGAAATGGATTTCCACGGCAGCGCGCGCCAATGCATCGGGTCGCCGTGCCACACCTGAAATTCGCGCCAGCGCAAAATCGCCGCGCCGTTGCCAAAGGCAATGCCCGCCAAAATCAGTCCCGCGCCGCGCCAATTCCAATCCGACACCTCAACCAACGCAATCAACAGCGGCATCACGAACGCGCCGACGCCGAAGGTCGCGTGCAGCCGCGTCAATGCCGCCGCGGGCGTATCGCCTGCCAGCATTTCGACGAGCCGATTGAGCATGATTTCCAACATGCCGCTGCCGAACCCAATCCAAAAAGCAAACATGAGATTGAACGGAAACGGCATGAGGGCAAGTCCCAGCGCGCCCATGCCCATCAAAAAACTCGCGCCCGCCGCGCTGCGCCGCATTTCCAACTTGCGCGCGATGCGATTGGCGACGAGCGTGCTCGCGAAAAAGCCCGACCAATGCAGCACAAACAAGACGCCGAGGTTGGCGACCGATTGTCCAGTTTCGCTCGAAATGTAATACAGCGCGGGTCCATAAAACACCGTCGCCGCGCCTTGCAGAAAAAAACTCAACAGCCCCGCAAACATCACGTCGGAGAGTTTGACGGATGCCAGCGAATGTTTTGCAGCCCGCTCAGCCATTGCGCACCACCAGCATCTTTGCCTACATGCACATAGGGGCGACGTGACGTCGCCCCTACTATTGCATCGCACCTTCAATCACGCCTATTTCAATTTCGGCAGCGCCGCCAATTTTTCGGGATGCGCCGCGCGAGCGCGCACCATGTAGGCTTCAATCCAGCCGCGCGCCTTGTCGGGATGTTCGCTTGCCCAAATCAACGATTCGTGGTCGAGCGAATTGATGCGGTCATTCGCCGCGCGCAGCGCGTCCATCGAAATCTGAAGCGCCGTTTCGACCGGCATCCGTTCGGGATTGATGTCAATGCCGAACCAACCTTCATAGCCGTACATTTTCAACGCGTACAACATGGACTCGGTCGCTTCGGTCGAAATCACGCCGACGTTGAGGTCTTGGTCGTAATTACCGAGCGGCTGCGAATTGAGATGCACATGCGCGAGGCGTCCGTACTCCATCACCAAGCCGTACGCATACGGCAAATCTTCATAGCCCATCAGCATGTGCCCGACTTCCGGGTTCATCGCGACGAGCGCGTGCCCGTCATCCAACAATTTTTTGTTCTCGGCATTCTTCAGCATCGCTTCGACTTTCATCCCGAGCAAAATGCCTTCGGACGTGTAGCCGTACAAAATGTGTCCGCGCGGTTCGTACGGTTTCGGCTCGAATGCGACCCGCACGCCGGGCACCGCGTCCAGCGCTTCGGCGAGCCCCGACGCGAAACGGTCACGCGCCGCGCGCAAGTCCGCGCCGAACGCGTTTTCGTAGCCGTCAATGCCGGGCCATACAATCATGAATTCGGTATCGAGTTCTTTGTTCAAACGCGCCGCGCTTTGGGTGCGCTCAATGGCGGCGCGGCGAATTTCGGGAATCGGATTGGAGAGCGAACCCCATTCGAATTGTTCATCCCAAAAGAGCAGCGGAATGACGGTAAGAATTTTGATGCCCGTATCGCGCGAGAATTTCTTCCAAAGGTCCAGATTGTCTTCGTTGATTTCATTCGGATAGTGCGCTTCCATACCTTTCAAACCGTACGCGGCAAGCGACGCGGCAATCTCAAGCCGCGCGGAAAGATCCAGCACCGGCTTGTAACGGTCATGAAAGCGCGACTGTGGAGGCGAAAAAAACCACACGCCCGCTGAAAACTTTAAATCGAGTTCAAACGATTTGAGATGCTGCACCAATTCTTCGGGCGTGCGGCGTTTGGCTTGGGAACGTAAATCTCTGAGCATAATGAGTGACGAGTGCCGAGCAATGAACAATGAGCGGCAGCGTTTTCACACACGCGCTCATGGCTCATTGCTCAGCGCTCACTCCTAATATTTCACATCCACGCGTTGTCCGGATCCAGCGCTTTGCAAAATCGCGTCGCAAATTACCGCGTTGCGATAGCCGTCGGTAAAGTCCGCGCCGTACGGGGCAACCGATTTGTTGTTCACAATCGCATCGAGCAGGTGATTGATTTCATGCACAAAGGTATGCTCCCAGCCGATGATGTGTCCTTGGGGCCACCAGTTCGACCACCACGGATGATACGATTCACTGACGTTGATTTGGTGAAAGCCTTGCGTTTCTTTGGGCTCTTCGCCCACCCAGAACACTTCGAGTTCGTTCATGCGTTCGAGGTTGAAACGGATACTGCCCTTTTCGCCGTTCACTTCAAAGCAATTGTAATTTTTGCGTCCGCCTGCAAACCGCGTCGCTTCGACCGAGCCAATCGCGCCGTTTTCAAATTCCATCGTCGCGACGAACGCGTCGTCCACCTCCACTTTTTTCAGCGCGCCGCTGCCGTCGGGACGTTCCTTGATAAAGGTCTGCGTCGCCGCGCTCACGCGGCGCGGTTCGCCGACAAGAAAACGCGCGAGGTCAATAATATGCGCGCCGAGGTCGCCCAACGCGCCGCTGCCCGCCACTTGTTTATCCACGCGCCAAATGTACGGCGTGTTGTAATGGGGCATAATCCATTCTTGCAGATACACCGCACGGTAATGATAAATTTGTCCGAGACGCCCCTGGTCAATCAAATCGCGGGCGAGGCGCACCGCCGGCACAAACCGGTAATTGAACGCGACTGCCGCTTTCACATTCGCCTTCGTCACGGCATCAAGCATCGCTGCCGCTTCTTGCGCCGTGCGCGCCAATGGCTTTTCGCACAAGATGTGTTTGCCCGCTTGCGCGGCGGCGATGCACGGTTCCGCGTGCGTGTCATTCGGTCCGCCATTGTCGAAAAGTTGGACGTCATCGTCTTTTAACATCGCGCGCCAATCGGTGTAATACTTGGCGTATCCGAAACGTTCGGCAGCGGTGCGCGTTGCGTCTTCATTGCGTCCACAAATCGCGACGAGTTTCGGAATCGCGACAGGCGGATACATCATGTACGGCAATTTTTTATACGCATTCGAGTGCGCCTTGCCCATGAACGCATAACCCAACATACCGACGCCGATTTCGGGTGCAGCGCGTTCCGCGCGTGTCCCCGCCATTGTGGTAAAACCTGTTTCAGCCATGGTGACTCCTTGTGCGAGTAGAACAGTAAACAAGTAATCAGGGAAACAAGTAATCGGTGAACAGTGAACAGTAATCAGTGAGCAGTGAGCCGTTACCTGTTTACCTGGTTACCTGTTTACGTGTATCCATGTTTACCAAAAGTGATGCACTGAATTCTTGATTTTCGTTTCGTAAAGCGCGCGCACGCGCGCCATCGTTTCCTCCGACAGCGCGGGCAAATCTGCAGCGGCGCAATTTTCTTGGACTTGGGACGGACGTTTGCCGCTCGGAATCGCGCACGTGACCGCGTCAAACATCAAAATCCAGCGCAGCGCGAATTGTGTCATCGTCCAACCCTGCGGCACGAGCGCACGCAAGTCTTCCACCGCGTCGAGCGCCGTTTCAAAATCCACGCCCGCAAACGTTTCGCCGCGATCGAACGATTCGCCGTGCACGTTGAAATGCCGATGGTCGTTCGCTTCAAATTTTGTGTCGCGCGACATTTTGCCGGTCAGCAAACCCGACGCGAGCGGCACGCGCGCGAGCACGCCGACGCGTTTGGCTTGCGCTTGGGCAAAAAACAAATCGGCGGGGCGTTGACGGAAAATATTGAAAATGATTTGCACCGTCTGGACGTTGGGAAATTCGATTGCCTTTAACGCCTCTTCGACTTTTTCCACGCTCACGCCGTAATAACGCAGCTTGCCCTGCGCGACGAGGTCGTCGAGAATGCCAAACACTTCCGGCATGTAATACACTTGCGTCGGCGGACAATGCAGCTGCAGCAAATCCAACGCGTCGGTTTCCAAATTTTTCAGGCTGCGTTCCACCCACGCCGTGAGATTTTCGCGCGTGTATCCTTCGGGGATTTGTTTCGGCAAACGGCGTCCCGCTTTGGTGGCGACAAAAAATTTTTCGCTCCGCTGTTGGCGCAGTTTTGCCAACAGCCGTTCACTGCGTCCGTCGCCGTACACATCCGCCGTATCGAAAAAATTCACGCCATTGTCCAGTGCGGCATTCAGCGCGGCGAGCGATTCGTCATCGGAAACATTCCCCCAATCGCCGCCAATCGCCCACGCGCCATAACTGACGGCGGAAACATTCCAGCCCGTGCGTCCAAGTGTTCGATATTGCATGGTTGGGGTAGGCAGGTAAAGGTAAACAAGTAGACAGGTGATCAGGCATATAACCGGAATGACCTGTCTACCTGTTTCCGTGTTTCCTGTTGTCTATTTCTGCTTGAACGCATCGTCGAAGGCTTGTGACGACGGGGTGAGCTGCAAACGGCGCACCAATGCCAGCGCTTCGGGCGCGCCTTGTTCGCGATTCATCCCGTTGTCTTCCCATTCAATCGAAAGCGGTCCCGCGTAATTCACGTCGTTGAGGGCGCGGAAAATGCGTTCAAAGGGCACCGTGCCGCGTCCGGGCGAAACAAAGTCCCACCCGCGCCGCCAATCGCCAAAAAACAAGTGCGAGCCCAGAATGCCGTTGCGCCCATCCTGCAAGCGCAGCGATTCCTTGACGTGCATATGGTAAATGCGGTCGGCGAATTCATGTACGAACATCACCGAATCTACCATTTGCCAATTCAGATGGCTCGGGTCAAAGTTGATGCCGAAACCGGGGCGATGTCCAATAGCTTCGAGCGTGCGTTTGGTCGTCCAAAAATCGTAGGCGATTTCGCCGGGGTGCACTTCGAGCGCAAAGCGTACCCCAACCTGGTCAAACACATCAATAATGGGATTCCAGCGGTCCGCAAATTCTTTGTAGCCGTTCTCAATCATTTCGGGCGGGACCGGTGGAAACATTGCCACGACATGCCAAATGGGCGAGCCGGTAAAACCATTCACGACCTTGACGCCGAATTTGGCGGCGGCGCGCGCGGTGTTTTTTACATCTTCTGCCGCGCGCTGGCGAACGCCTTCCGGATTGCCATCGCCCCAAATGCGCGGCGGCAAAATGCTCTTGTGACGCGCATCAATGGAGAAATCGCAAACCGCCTGTCCGACCAGATGGGTCGAAATGGCGAAACATTTCAAATTGTACTTGTTCAAAATGTCCCACCGCGAGCGAAGATACGCATCATCTTCCAGCGCCTTGTCCACTTCAAAGTGGTCGCCCCAACACGCGAGTTCAAGACCGTCAAAGCCCCACGCGCTGGCTTTTTGCGCGAGTGTTTCGAGCGGCAAATCCGCCCATTGTCCGGTAAAGAGGGTAACGGGACGTGCCATAATTCTCTCCTTTGGAAAAGTTCAAAGTTTCAAGCTCAAAGCTAAAAGTAAATTCCGTTTGCAAAACTTTTAGCTTTGAACTTTTTACTTTTTACTTGAGTATGTTTTCTTCCACGCGTACATGCACGCGCTGCGAACAATGCGCCAACGCATCTTCCCGCGCGGCTTTGCCCGCGTCGGTGGCGAATCCGGCATCGAACGCGGCAACGTCGTCGAACCACATTTCCGCAATCGCGTCGAACGCGGGTTCCGGTTCATCCAGACGCGCGACGTTCATGCGATACTGTTTGAGCGTCGGAATGCCCATCCCAATTTTCGGATGTTCATTTTTCGCCCAATTGTAAAATTCCTCGCGCGACATGTCGTCGCGGCGTTTGAGTAATGAGATGACTTTGAGCATGGATTCTTCCTTTTTGATTTGACAGCCGTTGGTTCTCTGGTACAATTTAAACAAACAGCAACTGAAATACTGCCAGTATTGGTGGGCGTCCCAAGCGCGCGTAAGGGACTAGGTTGTTCCCCCTAACCATGGGGGTTTTTTTATTTCCCCAAATCGCGCAAAATTCCTTTTCGGATTGCCTGAGTGAACAATACGCGTAACTCGTTTTTCTGTTCATGCGAATCGCGCATCCATCCACATACCGCATCTGCCAAACGAATCAATGCATCGCTTTCTTCGCGCCGCACACCGCGCACTTTTTTGACAGCCATCCCGCTTTGGTGCAATAGATTTCCAACTCGCCGCGCTTGGCTGGGCGGCAACGCATCAATCAATACGATTGCGGTGAAATCGCCTTCGCCCGCTTCCGTCAATGCTTTTTCAATCGTACTCACTGTGAACGGCAAATAATCCAACGTGTCAGTGTAGTACGCGAAATTTATTTTGTGCGCCAACAGTTGCAAATTCACAATGCTGCGGATGTACTCGACGCGCCGGGTGCGATTCGTATCACTCCACTTGAGGCGCCCTTTCGTTGTCTCGCGTTCAATCACTTCCAGCGATGCAATCAATTCGTCACGCGCATCGGTGCCGACGACAACAACAGCAACGATGAAAAGCTCACCTTGAGTGTCTTGACCGCTTTCGTCAACATAGCAGTAGAGTTTGGTCATTGAAGCGCAATGGCATTACTTGTCGGACAATTCTTTTTCCTCCAACGCGCGCAAAACTTTTTCCGGCGTCACCGGTAGATCCGTAATCCACACACCGACCGCGTCGTAAATCGCGTTCACAATCGCGGGCAGTGGCGAGTTCGCCGTCATTTCGCCGACACCTTTCACGCCGAACGGACCGTCCACCGAACCCATTTCCAAAATCGTGCTTTCCATTTCGGGAACGTCCGCCGCGCCCATCATCATGTATTCGCTGAACGAACCGGGATGCGGGTCGAACTGCGGATAATTCGGGAACGATGCTTCTTTGGTCGCAATGCCAATGCCCATCACCGAACCACCGACAATTTGTCCCTGCACCATTTTCGGATTGATGGCGCGCCCGACTTCGTACGCGCTCCATAATTTCAAAACTTTCACATCGCCCGTTTCGGTATCCACTTCGACATCCGCGACGGTCGTGCAGTGCGCTTCAGTGGAATCGGGGTCGCACGCGCCCGTTTCGGGGTCAACGCCATGATTTTGTTTCAAAAAGATGCCGCGTCCCGAAACTGTTTTGCCGTGTTTGAACGTGGCAGCAAGCGCAACATCAAACACCGATTTCTTTTTCGACGGCACACCGCGCACAAAAATTTCGCCGTCGCTGATGACCAAATCCTCGGGCGACGCTTCCATTTCATCCGCCGCGACTTCAAGCAATTGTTTCTTTGCTTCCTTCGCCGCCATAATCACGGCGTTGCCGACGCGATGGGTCGAGCGGCTGGCAAACTGCCCCATATCGTGCGGTGCGCTGTCCGTGTCGCCCGTCTCGATATTGACCGATTCGAGCGGCACGCCGAGCGTTTCAGCCACCATTTGCGGCACAACGGTTTTCAAACCCTGTCCCAAATCGGTACACGCGAGTTTGACGACAAACCCGCCCGTCGGCTGCATGTAAATGAGCGCCTGCGACGGGTCACCGCCGAGATTCATGCCTGTCGGATAATTGAGTGCGGCTATGCCGCGTCCGCGTTTGATTGCCATATTCGTTCCTTGTACGTATCATTTCTTGCTTATCGCGTACGACGAAAAAAATTTCTTTTGCCATCCGCGACTGGCTAATTGCCTCTACTGCTTACCCTTTCCAATCATCACTCCGCGCCTTCCAGCACCACTCTGGCAATTCCGCGCCCACCATTTTCGCGGCGGCTTGCATCGTTTCAATCAACGTCGCGTCTTCGACCACTTTGCGTACCGCTTTCATTTGTCCGTTGCGATACGCGTTGAGAAAACGAATCTGCCACGGGTCCATGCCGAGCGTGCGCGCGATTTTGTCCATCTGCACTTCGATGGCGAACGACGCGGGCGTGACGCCGAATCCGCGCAGCGCCGACGACGGTTGCCGATTTGTGTACACGCAGTACGCTTTAATGTCCACGTTCGGAATGTTGTACGGACCCGCGAGATTGAACGCGTGTTTTTGTACGCCGTACGGCGAATGGCGATGATACGCGCCCGCGTCGTGGTACGAAATCACTTGGCGCGCGATGATGCGTCCATCATTCATTACACCGTCTTTGTAATGCATCCGATACATACCAACGGTGGAGGAATTGCGAAATTCTTCGGTGCGCGTCCAGCGCCATTTCACAGGACGACCCGTTTTCATTGCCGCAATCGCGGTGACGGGTTCAATCACCACGTCCACTTTGCCGCCAAAGCCGCCGCCCACCGTTCCGCCCACAAGACGAATTTTGTAATCGGGCATTTGCAAAATGATGCCCAGGTTGTCTTTGGTGAAATACAATGCCTGTGTGTTGGAATGCACGGTGAGCCGCCCATCGGGTTCCGGCTTCACCACGCACGTTTGCGTTTCCACAGGCACATGGTCGTACGGATTCAGTTGGTATGTGCCTTCGATGATGTGATCCGCTTTGGCAAAACCCTCTTCCACATCGCCGATAAAGACGCGACGATACGGTTTGCCTTCGTACATGAACGTGTTGTTGCCCCATTTTTTGATAGCAGGCGCGCCTTCCGCCAATGCTTCGTCCACCGTCATGACCGGCGGCAGTTCTTCAATGTCGAGTTCGACCAACTGCGCGGCTTCCAGCGCAATTTCTTCGCTTTCCGCGACCACCGCGCAAATCGGTTCGCCGCGCCACATGATTTCGGTATCCGCCAAAACGGGTTCGTCGTTCGGTCCAACGCCGATGAGACACAAAATCGTGTACCAATTGTTCGGCACATCTTTTGCGGTCACGACCGCGTGCACGCCCGGATACGCTTCCGCCTTCGACACATCCACTTTTTTGAGAATGCCGCGATGCACGGGCGCGCGCACCATCTTGAGCCAAAGCATTCCGGGATATGACACATCGTCCACATACCGCGTCTGTCCCGTCACATGCGCGATGCCGTCGCGGCGTTTTACGGATTCACCGACGATGCCTAACTGTTTCATAGAAACCTCGCGTATGGCAGATGGCAAAACCACATGCCATCCGCTATCTGCTATTTGCTATCTGCTATTTGCTATCTGTTACCTGCTCAATCGCCTGAATAATCGGCACATAGCCCGTACACCGGCACACATTGCCCGCGAGCGCGTCAATGATTTGTTCACGCGACGGATGCGGATTGTGATCGAGCAATGCTTTCGCTACCGTAATCATGCCCGACGAACAATAGCCGCACTGCGCGGCAAAATTGTCATAGAACGCTTGTTGAAGCGGATGCAGATTATTGAATGTGCCAATGCCTTCGAGCGTTGTAATCTCTTGCCCTTGCGCATTCACAATCGGCGTGAGACAGGACACGACAGGTTCGCCGTTCATCAACACGGTACACGAACCACAGCCGCCCTGCCCGCAGCCCGCCTTGACGGTCAGCACTTGGAGTTTTTCGCGCAGCACATCACGCAAATTTTCCAACGGCGACGCGACAACGGCAACGGGGCGACCGTTGAGTTTGAATGAAATCGTTACGAGTTCCATAATGGGAATGGTAGATAGGTAGACAGGGAAACAGGTAGTCGCCTATTTTCCTGTTTACTTGTTTACATGTTTATCTCTACTTGATGCCCTCCAACACCCGCTTTACATACACCCCCACCATCTTTTTCCGATACCACTCGCTCGCCAGCGCGTCGCTGAATGGTTTGCATTCATTCATCGCCGCGTTCGCCGCGTTGGCGATGGCTTGCGTGTTCAAACCGCTGCCGACGAGCGCGGCTTCGGCATTTTTCGCGCGCATAGGGAAATCGTTCGCCGCGCCGAGCGCAATGCGCGCTTCGGTGATGATCCCTTCGGGGTCGGTGACAATGCGCGCGGCGACGGAAACAATCGCGGGCGCGTTCGCTTCGCGGCGCGCGTACTTGATAAAGTTTGTTTTGCCGCGCGGTTTGGGCACGACGAGACGCGTTACGAGTTCGTTGGGTTTCAGCGCGTTTTGCATCAAGCCGGTAAAAAATTGGTCGAGCGCGATGCGGCGTTCGCCGTTTTTGCTTTGGGCGACCACTTGCGCGTCGAGCGCGAGCAGCGCGACGGCGGCATCACCGGCAGGCGGCGGCACAAACAAATTGCCTGCGAGCGTCGCCATATTGCGAATTGCCCAGCTGCCGATTTCTTTGCTCGCTGCCGCGAGCAAGGGCAGTTCGTTCATTTGCGAAACGCGCGTGAGATTCGTCGTCGCGCCAATTTCGATTTGTCCGTTCGCGCGCACAGTGTTCAATCCCGCGCGCTGCAAACTCACGACGACGCGCGGCGAGGTTTGCGCTTCATTCACCAGCGGCATCACCATCGTGCCGCCTGCGAGAAGGAGCGCATCGGTCCCATACTCGTTCAGCGCGTCCAGCGCGCCGTCGAGCGATTCGGGCATGATAAATTTTTCGATGGGCATATCCGTAGATTGGAAATCAACGGCTGAACAAAGTGCTGCGCCGCAAAACAAAGCCTTGTTCGCATTCGCCTTGTTTTTTCCATCGCATTGTTCAGGCGTCGAATTCAATTCGATGAATTAAAGGTTAATCCAACACCGCAAAAAACCGCGCGGGCGAACCTTCCGCTTCGCGCATTTTGATGAACGGCGCGAAAAACGTGAACCGTTTATCACGCGGCAGCGCGCCGAGATTCATCATTTGTTGAAAGTAATAGCGTCCCGATTCCAAAATAATTTTGTGAATGATGAAATCTTCGCTCGTGAAATCGGGCAGGCGCGCGCAGTATTCGCTGAAACAATCAAAGCCAATCGCCTTGACATTTTTCGCGACGAGATAGCGCGCGGCTTCGGGCGTACAGTACGGCGACGTGAGATAGTAATCGGGAAAATTGCCCCACATGCGATCGGTCCACGCGGTGCGAATCAAAACAATGTCACCTTCGCGAATTCCGACGCGGTCATTCTTCTCAATATCCGCGACGGTGATGGGGTGACTCGGTTCGACCTCACCCAAATCAATCACGAGCGCGTCGCCCGAAACTTTGTCGAGCGGCACATCCACCGCGCTTTCCCCATCTTGTTTCACATGCAGCGAAAAATCCACGTGCGAGCCGGTGTGCAAAACCATCGTCACACTTGACGCGCGCCAAAAGCCCGGTCCGCGAAATTTGGTGCTGAGCGACAATTGCAAATTCACGGACGGCGGCGATAACGTGCCCTGTCCGATGGGAGTGGTCAGATCAATAATGTTCATAAATGTTTCGTATTGAACGAACGCCGTTTCGTTCACTCTCGGATGTTTCGTATTGAACGAACGCCGTTTCGTTCACTCTCGGAACGTTACGGCGAACGTGGAACGTTGCGGCGAACGTGGAACGTTGCGGCGAACGTTCCCTACCGCGCCCGCGCCGTCTCAAACCACGGCTGTCCTTTCGGGTCGGAGAGAACAACCTCGCGCAGCGCGGCGACGCCTTTCAACAAACCTTCTCGCAAGCTCATGAGCGAATCTTCGTGCTCCATGCTCAACACGCCGTCGTAACCGACAAGACGCAGCGCGCTCACGAGGTCTTTCCAAAATTTCAAATCGTGCCCATAGCCGACCGTGCGAAAAATCCACGCGCGATGAATTTCGTCCGCGTACGATTTGGTGTCGAGCACGCCGTTGACGGACGCATTAATAGGGTCAACGAGCGAATCTTTGGCGTGGACGTGGAAAATCGCGTCTTTTAATTCGCGCACCATCGCGATGGGGTCAATGCCTTGCCAGAACAAATGGCTGGGGTCGAAATTGCAGCCGATGTATTCGCCCGCCGCGCGTCGCAATTTCAACATCGTTTCAGCGTTGTACACCACAAAGCCCGGATGCGGTTCCAACGCGATGTGGATGCCGCCGTTTTGCGCGGCGAATTCATTCAGCTGCACCCAATACGGAATGACTTTTTCTTCCCACTGCCATTTCACAAGATTGGAAAAATCGGTGGGCCACGGACACGTCACCCAATTTGGATACTGCGCGTTGTCGCTGTCGCCGGGGCAGCCGCTGAATGTGACAACCGTTTTCACGCCGAGTTCGCGCGCGAGCAAAATGCTTTCGCGAAGATCCGTGTCGTGCAGCGCGGCGATTTTTTTGTTGGGGTGCAATGGATTGCCATGACACGACAGCGCGCTGATTTTTAATTTGCGCGCGTCTACCGCGTCGCGAAAATTCTTTAACTTGGCAGAGTCGTCCAACAATTCGCGCGGGATGCAGTACGGGGTACCATTTTCTGCAACATACCCGCCCGAACCGATTTCGACCATCGTCGCGCCCGTTTCGGCAATCCAATCGAGCGCGGTTTCAAACGGAAGGAGTGGTTGAAAGACGAATGAGAATACGCCGACTTGCATGTTTGGCTCCTTTGCCGCGTAGATGCCGGCGGCGAATCTCGCTCCGCGTTCTCTCGCGAAAACGCGGAGCGATTCAGGAGGAGGCGCGTCTAGTGCGTGTTGCGCAAGTCGCTAGACGCGATTGATAAACTCGCGATGGTGTACCGTCACCGGCACTTGCATCAATTCGGCGATGCCTTTTGCCGTGTGTTCGCTCAAGCGGCGCAATGCTTCTTCGCCTTTTTCGGCGGTGGCGCGCAGCGGGTTGCCGATGGTGCCTGATTCGATGAATTCGTGATGGTCCATCGGGAAGGTGAAATATTTGTAGCCTTCAAATTCCACGTCGGGCATGCCGTCTTTTTTCGCGAACGTCTTGGGCAAAAATTCCGGAATGTGCGCGAGCGTTTTTTCCGCGCGTTCCATTCGCACATAATGCGTGCCTTCGACGACATCGTGCGCGAGCATTTGCGAGGTTTCCAATTCGCTCGCGTGCCAGCCCGGCGTTTCTTCCGGCGGATTCTCCAACAGTCCCGCGAGAATGCCGACATAATTTTCCATGTACGGCTTCACAAAGCCGATGAGCGCGCCGGTCTCGTAGCGCAGCTTGCGCAAAACGGGGTCAACGACTTTGACGTTGGAGCCGTGACCGTTGATGAAAATGATGCGGTTAAAGCCGTGATGGATGCACGAACGCGCGACGTCGTACATCAAATTGAGCAGCGTTTCCGCGCGCAGCGTAACCGTACCGCGACCCATGCCGGGTCCGTACATGTGCTGCGGTGAATAACCGCACCAGAGCGTCGGCGTATGCAAAACTTGCAGCTGCTCGCACACGCGGCGCGTGACTTCTTCCGCCGTGACCGTGTCGGTTTTCAACGGCAGATGCGGTCCATGTTGTTCCATGCTCGCCATGGGAATCAGAATCGTATCTTTTTCTTTGAGGTATTCGCGAATGTCCACATACGTGAGGTCCGCGATGTTGTAAGAACGGAGTTCCATAGTTTGGATTGAACGTTGTAACGTTTGAACGTTCAAACGTTGAACGTTTCTTCTCCCATCAATTTCAAGAATTCTTCCGCGACCAGCCGCGAGAACGCGGGGTCGTTAATATGCGCGTCCACCGCGAGGAACGGAATTTCTTCGCGCAGGTTGTCGCGCAATTCATTCACAAACGCGGCGTCGGCATCGGGGTCCCAAAAAACGCCGCCGGGGGTATTGGGAATCGAAAACCCTTGCGTCGGCACAATGACCACGACCGGACCTTTGGCGCCGTTCAATTTGCCCGCCATGATGCGCGCAATTTGCAATTCTTCGTCCTTCGTCAGACGAATCAACGTAAATTCGGGATTGTGATAATACGCGGGGCGACCGCGCAATTTTTCGGGCACCTCATCTTTGCGTCCGTGCACGGTGAAATCAATGCAGCCCGGCACGACGACTTGGGGAATGCCCAGCGCGCCCACTTTTTCCAAACGGTCTTCGCCCGCCGCGTGAAAGCCGCCAATCAATTGGTCGGACAATTCGTCGGTGGTGAAATCAATCACACCGACGAACATGCCCTGCGCGGCAAATTCTTCCATCGCCGGACCGCCGACGCCGTTGGAATGAAAAATAATCGCCTCGTAGCCATGCCGTTCCAAAATATTCTTGATGTTCATCACCGCTTTGGTCGTATTGCCGAGCATGGTGATGGCAACATATTTAGCTTCATCCCTTTCCCCTCTCCTTTGAGGAGAGGGGCGCAGGGGAGAGGTCGTTGCGTTGACCATGCCGACGACCGCGCCGCACGCGTTGTCGAACACCGCGCGCGAAATGGGATTGATACCGAGAATGTCAATGACGGAATGAACCACAAAAATATCTTTGGTCCCCATCAACTGCCCGTAATGCCTGCGCCCCGAAGCAATGGGCGAGACAATGACTTTCGGCACACCGACCGGCAGCGCGTGCATCGCGTACGCGCCGAGCACCGCGCCTTCCGCGCCGCCGAGACACAATACGCCGTGAATTTTGTCTTGCTCGAACAACTGCACGGTCAGGTTGCGGACACCTTCGCGCATTTTTTCGACCGCCGCGCCGCGCGTACCCGCCGCGCGCAGCTGCTCAATCGTCGAACCCGCCGCACGCGCGCAATCCGCGCGCGTAATGTCATTGGGACCGAGTTCAATATCGAGCGGTTCGCCGAGAATGCCCGAATCCAAAACAATGGCGTCGGAGCCAAGCGCGCGGATTTTGTCGCGGCAGTACGCGATTTCACGTCCTTTGGTGTCGAGCGTGCCAATGAGGAGGATGGTCATACAAATCGATCGGTAGACAAGTAGGCAGGTAAACAAGTAGAGCATTGACGCACTACATGTTTACCTGTTTCCGATTTACCTGTTTCCCGATGCCTACAGCGAATTCCAATTTGGTTTAGGTTGTCATTGCGAGGGACGTGCGATGCAGTTCATCGCATCGCAAGTGCGGCTCGCAATGACTATCCCGCAAATGATTCTGGAATTCGCCCTAGAACGTCGTTTTCAAATTCGCGTACGCTTTGCCCGGTTTGCCTACTTTGACTTGCTTGGGCACTTTGGTATGTTCGACGCCCGCTTTTTTCATCGCTTTGCGCAGCGTGTTCGCGCATTCGCCGACCATCCACGAATAGAATTTTTCGGTCAAGACGCCCGAGCCGTGGTCTTGGATGAATTTCAATTGTTCGGGCGTGAGTTCGGGGTCGGCTTCGGTCGCCAACGCGTCGGGATATTTGTTGACCGGCGTGCGGTCCAGCGACGCGACAAATTCGGCGGTCAACGCGTTTTTGTAGCCCGCTTCGTCAAGCGTCTTGATGACTTTGGTCCAGTTGTAATCGCCGTACCCAGCGGGCATACGGTTGTTGTCGGCAACGTGAAAGTCCACCAGTTTCTTGCCCGTGTTCAAAATTGCCTGATACAAATCGGCTTCTTCGATGTTGATGTGGAACGCATCGAGGCACACGCCGCAGTTCGGACCCACCGCGTTCGCGAGGGCGACCGCCTGATCGGAGCGATTCAAAAAATTGGTCTCGAAGCGATTCAAGGGCTCCAGCCCGAGCACGATGCCTTGCGCTTCACTGTACGCGTACACTTCTTTCAAACCTTCGACGCACCACTTCCATTCTTCTTCGGGCGACGCCATCGGTGTGACTTTGCCGACTTGCGACGGCACGATGGTCACTTCGCAGCCGTCGAGTTCGCGCACCATCCGCACAATGTCTTTGATGTACTTGACCGTGCTTTCGCGGACTTCGGGACGCGCGTCAATCAAATCGCGTCCGGCGAACATGAGCGTCACACTGCCCCAGCAGCGCAATTTGTTTTCTTTGAGCAGTTTGCCGACTTCTTTGGTGTTGTACTTGTCCGGCTCGCCACTGATTTCGATGCTGTCGTAGCCGAAATGCGCCAAACGACGAATCGTGATTTCAATCGGCTCGGCGCGCATCCAGTTGTGCATAGAAAGAAACATGGTCACCCTCCGTTGGGAATTTCAGATTTCAGATTTGGGATTTGGATTTTAGGATTTCGAATTTCGATTTTCGTTTCCCTCCCGCGTCTGAGGACTGCCTACTGCTTACTGCTCACTGCACCTGCTCCGCCAACACTTCGAACAAATTCAATACCTGTATTCCATCCGCGTATTTTTCCAACGTCGCCGTATCGAGCGGGTCATCGGTCAATACAATTTTTGCGCCGGTCGCTTTGGCTTCTTGAATACGCGTGCGCGCCAATGTTTCCGCCAACGCGGGCTGCGTGAACGCGAGACCGCCGCTGTTGCCGACCGGAGTTGCGAGCGTTTCGCGATACAACATTTCGCGCGGCTCACTGCCCATCACTTCAGTCGCCAACACGCGCGCGTTCAAACCGTGCCCTTTCAAGCGCACCGCTTGCGCGGGGTCGTGATAAGTATAGGGCGCACCGGAACGCGGCTTGATTTTCAATTTGTCGCCTGCACTCGCATTTGCCAAATAATCCACCAATGTTGTGATGTTGACGTTTTCGGGCAGCGCCACATCCAATTCCGCATAAACATGTTTTAGCGCGTGCGCGTCGTACGTGCTCAACACAACCACGCGCGCCGCGTCAAGTTCTCGCAAACCCAGCGCTGTCTCTTGCGCCAGACGCCGCGCCGTTTCCCACAAGCCAACACTGTAGGGCAAATAGCCGCTCGAATGTCCTTGACGAAAACGAATCGGTTCGTCGCCCACAGCGCGCAATAATTTTTCAGCCGCCTCTACGACTTGGGGTCTCAAAAAATGCGCGGCATCGCCGACAAATAAGGCGACGGATGGCGGACGATGGATGGCAGGATTGGATTCTTCATCCTTCAACCTTCCCGACGCGTCATCATGCACCCCGCGTAATTTTGGCATGATGCGTGATGACGCGTCGCCGTCTTCCGCCTTTGCGTACGGATTGCCCCACGCGCGGAGTTTTTCGTCCAACGCCAGTACGCTCGCCGGTGCGTATCCCAAATGTATCACTTCGGCGCGCGCGGCTTGAATCGCATACGGGAGGGGGCGGTCCGTCGCGCAGTTGCCCTGACAATTGCCGCAATCGGAGCAGCGAAACAGTACGTCAACCGTTTCAGCGTTCCACTGCAACATGCCGCGTTGGACCGACGAAATCAACAATGCCCAGCCGTGCGGCGACGTCGCTTCATTGCGCGTGACGCGTCGTACGGGGCACGCTTGACCGCACATCAAACAAAAACGGTCGCCTTCATAAATCGGAAGATAGGCTTGAAATTTAGACAATCCAGACTCCGTCACAGAGACTCGAAGAGGTTTCCTTCGCGTGTTCTTTTTGGATCGCGTCGCCGAGAACATGCGACGGACACCCCTTCGAGCCGTTAGTCAAACGCTAGCGGGTGCGCCGCGCGCTGCGCCACACCAAGCCGCCGGCGATGAACAACACACCGCCGAACACGACGAGCGCGAGCGTCAGCGGCAGATTGTTCATCGTGCCGCCAGTGCTCGGCAGGGTTGCAGGCGCTTTCGGCACATTGTTCACCGCAGGAATTGTTTTCAAGTACGCGGCGATGGCGGAGCGGTCCGCATCGGTGAGCTTACTGAAACCGCCTTGTACGACTTGCGCCATCAAGCCGCCGACCGCGCTGCCGTCAGGGCGCTGTCCGGTCTTGAGCAAATTGGCGATTTGGTCTTCGGTCCAATTGCCGATACCGGTATCTTTATCCGGCGTAATGTTCGCGGCAAGTTCGCCTTCGATGGGCGCGCCGGCAAGGAATTTCGTCATGTCTGGTGCGCCGTTCGCATCGGTGGGTGTATGACAGCCGCTGCAATCCGAAACATGCTTCACCAGATACTCACCGCGCGCGACGCCTTCGGTGGGAGCGGTGGCGGGCGCTTGCGCCGGCGTAAATGGTGGAATCGGAACCTTGATATCGTCTTTCGGTGTCTGATTCTTGACGGGCGGTACCGACTTGATAAACGCCGCCAAATCGTACGCGTCCTGGTCTGCCATGCCGCTGTACGTCATGTACGGCATGACGGGAAAGAGCTGTCCGCCATCCGGCGTCTTGCCCGTGCGAATGGCGGTTACGATATCGGCTTCCGACCAATTGCCGATGCCGGTCTCCGGGTCCGATGTAATGTTGCGGGAATAGACTTTGCCCGCGGGTCCAAGGTCAAACTCTTGTCCACCGGCAAGAAAACCCTTATCCGTGATATGGCAGCCACAACCCGCTGCCGCCGCAAAGATATAGGCGCCGCGCTGTGGGTCGCCTTTCATCTCTTGCGTAGGCGGAGCCGCTTGAACCGTTGCCGAAAGCGCGGCTACGACCATCAGCAGCAGCGCGGCGGCAAATAGAGCGCCAGCAATAATTCGACGTTGCATTTGCATCTCCTCTCTCTAACCTACAGGTGATTCACGTACGACGCGATCCATCGAACGGGTTCCTATTCTAAGGCTTCCGCCAATATCGTGCAATCGTCCCTCCGTCCGTGAAGGACAATGGCAAAAACGCGCCCAACGTAAACACCAACAAGTTGTCGAGAAAGAAACACAGCGCTATCCAGTAAAACAATTCGCTCATATTCTGCGCGACCAAAAGAATCAACAACGCAATAACGGTCACCCAAAAACTCATCAAGGGTCCGCCCAACGCGCGGCGAATATGAATTTGCCCGGACAATGCCGGTTCCTCTTTCGGATACACCGAGAACGCCAGCACGTGCACGAAACGAATGCCACGCATCGGATATCCGGTATTCCGCGCCGCGCCCGCATGTCCGAGATGATGAAGCAATTCAGACAACCAATGCAAACACGCAATCGCAAAAGCCGAGACAACCGCGGCGAGAAACGAAAACCGCAAAACGAAAAGCCCCATGCCGCTCAGCACGAACCACACCGCGACGAAAGCGACGAACGCGGAAGGCGTGGCGGAAATTTCGAGATTGTAAAACGTGCCCAGAGAAATCTTTCTAAACACTAAATCCCAATTTCCCCGGATTCATAATGCCGCGCGGGTCGAGCGTGTGTTTCAACGCGTCGAGCATCGGGAACGCGTCGCCGTATTGTTCGCGCATCAAACGTCCGAGTTTCAAACCAATGCCGTGATGTTCGTTCAACACGCCGCCGTACGCGAGTGAAGTGCGCGCGGCGACCGTCCAAATGCGATTGTGCAATTGCGCCGCTTCGCGCGCATCTTGCGGCGGTTCGTCAATGATGAACCGGTCGTACACCATCACGCCCCACGGGAACCAATGCGAGAAATGCGCGATGTAATGCGCGTTCCAGTCTTTGAAACCTTCTTCAATCGCTTTCTTTTTTGCCCAATACAATGCTTCGATGTTGTCGAACGTCGTCACCGTTTCAATCGTGCCGTACAATTTCGGCAGCGACAGACCGAGCGGCGGAAAATAAAAATCGTAACGATGCTCCCACCATTCTTTGCCCGGATGTTCGCCCGCGTCCTTGCCGCCATAACGCGCAACGATGTCCATCGCGCGTTGATATTGCAGCTGTGCGATGTCCTTGTAGCCGTCAAAGACCAACACCATGTACGCGCCGTCAAAATCCAAATTCAACACGCGCTTGACCAACGATTTGGTGGATGCTTGGTCATACAAACGCATCACGGCGGGCTGCAAACGCGCGAGCATGATTTCGCGTCCCGCTTCGAGCGCATTGCGCAAATCGTCGAACAACACCGCGCGAAAAATGCGATGTTCCGGCATTCGTTCGATTTGAAACGTCGCGGCAGTGATGACGCCCATTGTCCCTTCCGCGCCGACGAGAAAGTTCATCAGCATCGGACCCGTCGCGTGACTCGGCACGGGCGGCATTTTCACCAACGTGCCGTCGGGCAAAACCAATTCCATCGAGAGCACCAAATCTTCGGCTTTGCCGTACTTGGTCGAAATGACACCACTGCCGCGCGCCGCGAGATAGCCCCCCACCGTCGCGGCGGTTACGGACGACGGATAATGCGGAAACGTCAGCCCACGATCATTCAACGCTTTTTCCAAAATCGCGCCGTTCACCCCCGCCTGCGCCGTGACGGTGAGATTCGTTTCGTTGATTTCCAAAATTTGGTCGAGACGCTTGACATCCAGAACAATGCCGCCAAACACCGGCACCGCGCCGCCTTGCGTGCCGCTCCCCCCCCCCCACGGCACGACGGGAATGCGATACGTATTCGCGATTTTCAAAACGCCCGAAATTTCTTGCGCGTTCGCGGGGCGCACGATGAAATCGGGACTCGGCGGCGTTTGCGCGCGGTCGAGCCACATCTGCGGCATCCACCACCAATCGGTGGAATACACCAGCTTGTCAATTTCGGAAACCGAAACAAACTCGTCGCCCACCACATCGGCGAGCTCCGAGCGAATCATTTCAAATTCGAGGGGAGAGAAATGCATTTGGCAGATAGCCGATAGCCGATAGCCGATAGCAGATGGTGGACTTGGCATTGCCATCTGCCATCTGCCATTCGCTATCGGCTCAAAGTCAGATTCTTGAACTCGCGCGCCTGTCCTTCAATCGCGGGTTCGACGGCGAGACGTTCGATACTGCTCGCGCCAAAGAACCCGGCGATGCCGTGTGTGTGTTCAAAAATGTATTGCGCGTCACTCGGTTCCGCAATCGGTCCGCCGTGACACAAAACGAGAATGTCCGGATTGACTGCCACCGCCGCGTCGCGCATCGCCTGCACGCGGCGCGCGCTTTCTTCCAACGTCAACGCGGTATGCGCGCCAATCGCGCCTTTGGTCGTCAAGCCCATGTGCGGCACCAAAACATCTGCGCCTGCTTGCGCCATCAAACGCGCTTCGTCGGGATTGAACACGTACGGACAGGTGAGCAAATCAAGTTCATGCGCCTGGCGAATCATTTCCACTTCCAACCCATAGCCCATGCCCGTCTCTTCCAAATTTTGGCGAAACACGCCGTCAAACAGTCCGACCGTCGGAAAATTTTGCACGCCGTCAAACCCTTTGGCTTGTACCTCGCGCAAAAATACATTCATCAAGCGAAACGGGTCAGTGCCGCACACGCCCGCGAGCACCGGCGTATTTTTCACGACGGGCAAAACTTCGCCCGCCATTTCCATCACAATCGCGTTCGCGTCGCCGTACGGCAGCAGCCCCGCGAGCGAACCGCGTCCCGCCATGCGATAGCGTCCGCTGTTGTAAATGATGATGATGTCCACGCCGCCTTTTTCGGCGAACTTGGCAGAAATGCCCGTGCCCGCGCCCGCGCCGATAATCGGTTTTCCCGACGCGACTTGCGCGCGCAAGCGGTTCAAAGCTTCTTGGCGCGGAATAAATGGCATCGCAGTTCTATCCTTCCATCCGATGCTGCTCGATTTCGCCAATCGAGACGCTGCCCAAACCGCTGTCGTGGCGCGCCGCGCGCTCCAAGTGAGTGCGCGGAACGATATGGCTCCACGCGATGTAGCTGATAAGCGAAATCAGCAGCAGGATGAAACCCCATGTGTACAAAACAACCGTGAATGGTTGAAACATGCCAATTACGCCCAATACAATCCCTGCAATCAACACGCGCTCAATCGGGCGATACGTTTTCTCCGAAATGTTATTGTTGAGCAGACTCGCCACCCAGATGATGAAATCTATGAACGCGATGACAATGCCGATGAACACCAAGATAAAGGGCACACCGTTGATAATGACATTGTCCGCCTTGATTTTCGGGTCCATGTTGTCAATGACCGGAGTCAATGCCGCGCCCGCAATCCACAACAGGATGGCAACGCCCAAGAGGATCAAGAGTAACCGTTTTCGGCTTGCGCTCATGCGAAAGGGAAAAGTGAAAAGTTAAAAGCGCAAAGCGACTTGGCGCCGCCTGCTTTTAGCTTTTTACTTTTTGCTCGTTTAACATCTCCAACAGTTTGCTCGTCATCGCGTCCACAAACGCGTCGTCATTGATGTTGTTGTCCAATTCGTACACCGGAATGTCCGCGCGCACATTTTGTTTGATGGCGTCATACAACGCGCGGTCCGCTGCGGGATTCCAAAATTCTTTTCCCGGCGCATCGAGCATCGAGACACCGCGCAGGGGCAAAAAGAACGCGACGGGCGCAGACGATTTGTTCGCTTTTTCCGCCAGAATTTTCCCGAGCTGCGCGTTTTCCTCCACCGTCGTCCGCATCAAGGTCACGTTCGGATTCCATTCGTAAAACAAACGGTCGTTGAATTTTTCCGGCACGGTGCTGCGCGCCCAAAAATTCACCATGTCCAGACAACCGGGCGCAATCACTTGCGGAATACCTTTTTCGGCGGCAGCATCCAAACGCGTCGGTCCGGCGCTCAAAACGCCGCCGACCAATTCGTCTGCCCATTCCGTCGTCGTGATGTCAAAGACACCGTCGAAATAGCCATCGCGAATCAACTGCTCCATCGTCGCGCCGCCCGTACCGACCGCGTGAAAGACCAATACTTCGTACCCGTTTTGTTCAAAGGTTTCGCGCGCGTGGGTGACGGCGGGCGTCGTGTTGCCAAACATCGAAGCGGCAATGAGCGGCTTGGTTGCGATTTGCGGCGCGTCCGTTTCTGCCATGCCGATGGCGGCGCCCACCGCGTTCGCGTAAATCCGCGCGCTGACGCGATTCACGCCCGCGACATCTACGACGCTGTGCATCATCACAATATCGCTCGTGCCGACGTACGGCTTGACATCGCCCGACGCGAGGGTGCTGACCATCACTTTGGGGACGCCGAGCGGTAACGCGCGCATCGCGCTCGTCGCAATCACCGTGCCCGCGCTGCCGCCCATGCTCAACACCGCGTCAATTTTCCCCGCGTCGAACAAGCGCTTGACGATTTGGGCAATCCCGCGCGTCATCACCTCCATCGCGTGACCGCGGTCGGCTTGCGCGCGCAGCTCGTCCAGCGACGCGCCCCCCGCTTGCGCCACTTCCGCCGCGCTCACCTCCGGCGCGAAAAACGGCTCGCCCATGACGGCAGTGTTAATTACGAACGCGCGATGCCCGCGCCGTTCGATTTCATTTTTCACGAACGCGAATTCCGGACCTTTGGTGTCGAGTGCGCCGATCAGGGCAATGGTTTTCATTCGTGCGTTTGTGCGTTGGTGCGATGGTGCGCTAGTTCTTGCTCCTCTATCGCACTATCGCACTATTGCACTATCGAACTATCCTAACAACTGTCTCAAGAACTTGCTGCCCTTTTCAGCGAGCGCGTCGGGGGACGGTTCAAAATCGCGCCAAATCGCGGCAGCGCGCGCGATGCTTTTGACTTTGGGCGTGAACGATTCAATCACGACTGGACCGTCGTATTGAATTTCCTTCAACGCGGCTGCCACCGAATTCCACGGCACGTGTCCGCTGCCCGGCGCGCCGCGATCATTTTCGCACGCGTGGAAATGTTTCAACCGTTTCCCGGCGGTGCGAATTGCCGCGCCCAAATCTTTTTCTTCCACATTCATGTGGAACGTATCGAGCAAAATTTGGCAGCTGGGATGGTCAACGCGGTCCACGACCTCGCACGCTTGCGAAGCCAGATTGATAAAACTGGTTTCAAAACGATTCAGCGGTTCGATGCACAACACGACTCCTTTGTCGGCGGCATATTCGGCGAGCGCGCGCAAATTGCTCACGAGCAAATCCACATCGTGCGCGCGTTCGGCGGGCGTTTGCTGCCACGTGCGCCCGACGGCAGAATAAATCGGTCCGACCAAATTCGTCGCGCCCAACGCGTGGGTGGCATCAATCGCTTGTTTGATATAGGTCATGCCGTTTTCGCGAATCGCCGCGTCGGGATGAATCAAATCGCGGTCGGGTCCCATTGCCGCGCAAGTAGAAACGCCCAAACCGTTGTCGCGCAAAATCGCGGCAGCGCGCGCATAATCCACATCGCCAATCGTTTCGAGGGGAATTTCAAACCACGCAAAACCAAGTTGTTTTACATGCGGCGCGAGTCTCGCCACTTCTGCGGTCGTGACCGGGGAGGTCCACACCCAGCCGTTGATTCCAAAGCGCATAGTCATGCTCCCAAGTATTCGCGTATTGAAACATGGAACGCGGGCAGGTTCGCCATGCTGTCGCGTCACACATTCAAACGCTTTCGCTTCATGTCAAAGAAATGCAGCTTGCGGCTGTTGATATTGAATTTCACCGTATCGCCGATGCGCGCGTCCGACATGCCGGGCACCAGTGAAAGCAGGGTCTGTTCGCCCGATTTGATGTGCAGCACGGTTTCCACGCCGAGCGGTTCTTTCAACACAACCTGTCCGGCAAATTCTCCATCTGCAGCCGGTCGAATGTCTTCGGGACGAATCCCGAGCAGCAGCGTTTCGGGCAATTTTTGCTGCTGCGCCTCCACCGTGATGGCGCTCTGCTTGATGGCGGCTTTGCCGTCTCGGCGTTCGGCTTCAAACAAATTGATGCGCGGCGTGCCCACCAGCTGCGCCACAAACGTTGTGGCGGGACGGTCATAAATATCGTCCGGCAAACCCTCTTGCACGATTTGCCCTTCGTTCAATACCGCAATTCGGTCTGCCATCGTCAGCGCTTCGATTTGGTCATGCGTGACATAAATGATGGTCTTGCCGAGCGTCTTTTGCAGATGTTTCAATTCCACACGCAGGGCTTCGCGCAATTTGGCATCAAGGTTCGAGAGCGGCTCATCCATCAAAAAGACGCGCGGTTCGCGTACGATGGCGCGTCCGATCGAGACGCGCTGCATCTCGCCGCCAGAAAGGCGCGCCGTTTTGCGCTCCAACAAATGTTGAATGCGGAGAATTTCCGCCGCCTCGTACACTTTTTTGCGAATCACCTCTTCGGGCGTTTTGCGAATGGGCGAGCGCAAAGGGAACGCGAGATTGTCGTACACCGACATGGTCGGATACAACGAATATTGTTGAAACACAAACGCGACGTCGCGGTCCGCCGGCGTAAACGAATCCACCGGCGCGCCATCGAATTCGACATTGCCTTCGTCTTGTTTTTCCAAACCGGCAATCACCCGCAGCGTCGTCGTCTTGCCCGCGCCTGTCGGTCCCAACAGCACAAAAAATTCTCCGTCCTCGACGTGAAACGAGACATCCTTGAGCGCGGTGACCGCACGAAAGCGTTTGGTGATGTGTTTAAGCGTAACGTTACTCATAAAAACATCGCGAATCGCTTATCGCAAATCGCCCATCGCGAAACAGGACGCGGCGACAAGCGATACGCGAGAGGCAACATGTTCTTTAGTTCTTCCTGAGCGCCAATTCATTTTGTGGATTGAAAAAGCGCGCCATCGCGGCATCAATATCAAAACGAATGCTGGAACCAATCGGATACCGCGTCTCGCGGTCTGCGCGCAAATGCACCACGTTATCGCCGTCCATGTTCACATGCAGCATTGCATACGAGCCGTGCATGTCGCTCGCGTAGACTTCCCCTTTTAACGCGCCGTTCGGATTGACGTGCGCGGACTCGGGACGAAAACCGATGATGACCTTTTCGCCGCGCGCGATGGAATTTTTCCATCCGTCGGGCAATGGATATTGGTTGCCGCCGGGCAAATGAATCACGCCCTCCGCGCAATTGCCTTGCACCAAATTCATGCCCGGACTGCCGATAAATTTCGCGACGAACAAATTCGCGGGATTGTAATACACCTCGGTCGGGGTGCCGATTTGCTGGACGACGGCAGTGTTCATCACCACAATGCGGTCGCCCATCGCCATCGCTTCGATTTGGTCATGTGTGACGTACACGGTCGTCACATTGAGTCGCAGCTGCAGCGCGCGAATTTCGGCGCGCATCGTTTCACGCAGATCCGCGTCGAGCGCGCCCAACGGTTCATCCATCAAAAAGGCGGCGGGACGACGCACCAACGCGCGCGCCAGCGCCACGCGCTGTTTGTCGCCGCCGCTCAGACCGCCGGGACGTTTATTCAGCAAATGTTCGATGCGCAACAAGTCCACCACCTCACGCACGCGCTGTTGAATCACCCGCTGTGACTCGTGTTGGGCTTGCAGCGGAAACGCGATATTGTCACGCACATTCAGATGCGGATAGAGCGCGTAAAATTGAAAGACAAAGGCAATGTCTCGCTCGCTCGGATGCCGCCACGTCACGTTCTTGTCATTCAAAAAAATTTGTCCCGCTGTTACTGTTTCCAATCCGGAAATCATGCGCAGCGTCGTCGTCTTGCCGCAGCCCGACGGTCCGAGCAGCACGATGAATTCGCCATCCTTGATGGTCAAATCCATCGGCTTGACCGCGTAGGCATCGCCGAATTTCTTTTCGACCTGCTTGAGTTCAATCGTCGCCATGTTAAACGATGCTCAATGCGTAATGCTGAATGCTGAATATGCGCTTCCATTGTCCGTCCTGCATTATGCGTTCAGCATTATGCATTCGGCATTCCGCGCTATTGTCGAATCGCCCCGAACGTCACACCGCGCAGCAAATATTTGCGCAGCGCAAAGACCACAATAATCACGGGAATGAGAAAACCGAGGGACCCCGCCGCAATCGCGGACCATTCAATACCGCCGCGTCCGAGCATGGAGGGAATGCTGGGCGGCGCGGTGCGCGCGGCTTCGCTGGTCATCATCAACGCGAACGCGTATTCATTCCACGCAAAGATGAGACAAAACACGGTGGTCGCCGCCATGCCAGATAGAGATTGGGGCAGCACAATTTTCCAAAAGGTCTGCATCCGACTGTAGCCGTCCACCAGCGCCGCTTCTTCGTACTCGCGCGGGATTTCGTCAAAGAACCCTTTCATCAACCACACGGCGAACGAAAGATTGAACACCGTGTACAGCAAAATCATGCCGAGATGCGTATCGTGTAGTCCGATTTGGCGGTACATCAAAAACAAAGGAATCGTCACGACGACGGCGGGCAACATGCGCGTGGAGAGAATGAAAAATAACAAGTCGTCTTTGCCCGGTAAGCTAAAGCGGCTGAACGCGTAACCTGCCATCGTGCCCAGCACGACCGAAAGCACGGTTGACAGCCCTGCAATGATGAGCGAGTTGATGATGCGTCCCACGTACTGGCTCGGTCCGGTGATTTCTTGACCACTTTGGAAAGCGATTTGGTCAATGAAATTCATCTGCCCTGTCGCCGCTTTTTGTTTAAATTCTTCCATGCGCCCCGGGCTGACGTTCGCGCGCTCGGTGAACAAAAAGACAAAGCCCTCGAGCGTCGGTTGAAAGAACACTTTGGGCGGACTCGACGCCACGTCAATGCGCGTTTTGAACGCGGTCTCGACCATGACGAAAATCGGCAGCAGCATGATAAAGGCAATCATCAAAACGACGGCTGCGCGCACCGCGCCGGTCACACGCGCGCCGGGGCTGACTTTGTCGACGCGGATGGACTCGACGACAGGACGTCCCGGTCCGGTTTCAGCAAAACTTGCCATGACCTACGCCTCTCCCTTGGTCTTGTTCAAATAGCGGATGTACAAATTGCTGATGGCAATCACAATAATCAGGATGATGTACGCGAGCGCGCTCGCATAGCCCGAGCGGAATTGCCCCAAGAACGCGACGCGGTACAAATACACCGCGATGAGCTCGGTTTGATTCCCCGGACCCCCGCCAGTCATGCCCATCACGAGGTCAAACGATTTCAACGCCTCAATCGTACGGAACAAAACGGCGATGAGCAGAAGCGGCATCACCTGCGGCAGCGTGATGTGCCAAAATTGGAACCACGAGCTCGCGCGGTCAATTGCCGCCGCCTCATACAAATAATCGGGAATCGCATTCAGACCGGACAAGACGAGCAGCATGACGAATGGACTCCACATCCATACGTCTACGAGGATGACACCGGCGAGCGCGAGATAGGGAACCGGCTTGTCGAACAGACGACTGCCGATGACATCCAAATCTGCCGGATTGATGAACGGAATGATGTAATTGAAAAAACCAAAATTGGGATTGTAGATGAGCTTCCAGAACAGCCCGACAACGACCGGCGATAACATCATCGGAATCAGGATGAGAGTGGTCACCACACCGCTGCCGCGAAACTTGCCGCGTACGAGCATCGCCAACGAAAAGCCGACGATGGTCTGCAAGGCAACCGAAAACAACACATAGCGTCCGGAGGTCGTAAACGCCTCCCACAATTTCGGGTCGGTGAGAATATTGGCAAAGTTTTCCACGCCAATCCATGTCGGCGCTTTGGGACTGGTCGCCACGTAATTGGTAAAAGACAGATAGAGCGAATAAAAGAGCGGAAAGAAATTGAACGCGATGAGCAGAATAAGCGTGGGCCAGATGAACAAGTTCATGATGGCGCGGTCGCTTAGTTGGCGGCGCGTGACTTGGGCACGCGGCTGGGTTTTGGTCGCGGACGTTTCAGCAGTTGCAGTTGCCATAGCGGGATGCCGTTGAGCCGGACAATCGCTTGCGAAAAATTTTGTCCAGCGCAACCGGCGAGATGGGAGAGGCGGTGCAGACCGCCTCTCCGTTTGACTCACCTTATTGGCTCTTGATGTAGCCGTTCTCTTTCAGAATCTTGTCGTGCTGGGTCGCGATGTCATCCATCGTTTCTTTGGCGGTACCCTGACCTTCGACGACGAATTTATGGAAATCGGTCTGGGTCACTTGCAAGAGCTGCGCGTACACCGGAATATTCCAGAAATCTTTGACAAAAGTCATGGTTTCTGCGAACGCCGGATTGTACGGCTGGGCTTTCAAGAATGCGTCGGTCTTGAGCACATTCGCATTGCAGGTGTAACCACCCAATTCCGCCCATTTCGCCTGATTCTTTTCCTCGGCGAACCATTTCAAGAAATCCATGGCGGCTTGCTTGCGTTCGTCGGAAATGAACGAAATGATGCTCGTGCCTTGACCGCCGAGCGCCGCGCCTTTGTCGCCTTTGGGACCGGCAGGATTCGGGAAGAAACCGGTCGAGTTGGCGTATTTGTTCGTGGCGGGATTGGTCAACGCCGGGAAGAACGCGAAATAGTTCATCGCCATTGCGACTTTGCCGCCGGTGAACGCGTCATTGGTTTCCTGATAGAACGCGTTGGAGAGACCCGGCGCTTGGCAGCAGTCGTACAAATCTTTGTACGCTTGGAGGGCGTCAATGTTGTTCTGCGAATTGACGATGCCCATGACATTGTTGTCTTTGTCTTGCCACACGCCGCCCCACGGGAACATGGTGTTTTCGACACCCATCGTGATGGCGTCATAGTCTTTTTGCGAATAAATCGCTACCCCGTAGAGCCCTTTGTCCTTTTGCGTGAAAAAGTTGGCGATGTCCATCAGTTCTTTGTAGGTCTTGGGCACTGCCAGGTCGTATCCGTATTTGGCTTTGAATGCGTCTTTGTTGGCTTGGTCTTCAAAGAGGTCTTTGCGGTACGCCCAGCCGTCAGCATCGCCTTCGGTTGGATATGCCCAGTACTTGCCCGAGCCCGCCGGATATTCGCCATAGTATTGAAGCGTTGCTTGCGTGACCGACTTGTCAATCCCGTTGCTCTTCATGAAATCGGTCAGGTCCACGTAATAGCCGGACGTGGCGCCTTGCCCAATCCATTGGCTGTCGCCGACGACCATATCCCATTCCGTGGATTTGGCTGCCATCGCCGTAAAGAAGCGATCGCCAAATGTGCCCCACGGTTCCTGGACAACCGTCACTTTGATACCGGTTTCTTGTTCGTAAAGGTTGCCCATCTGCTGAAGATAGTTGGCGGGGTCCCACTGCGCCCAGAGAATCTTGAGTTCTTTCACGTTGCCCGCCGCCGGAGCGCTGGTGGGTTGTGCGGGAGCAGTTGTCGGTTGCGGAGCGGCGGTAGGTTGCGCCGGAGCGGCGGTGGGTTGTGGCGCAGGCGTCGGCGACGCGCACGCGGCGACAATCGCCAACACGGCGAGCAAAGCGAGCACGAGCGTTAATCGTTTAAACATCTTCTCTCCTCCTGTGGAATTCAGGTTGAATTGGTTGGTGAAAAATTTTTCGGTTCAAGGTCGAGTAATCACCTCCTTTGCATGTTCACCGCGCGCAGGTCGGCAAAGCAGCGCGGTGAGACGGCATCGTGAACACACGCTCACGCCAAAGCGCGGAGCGATTTAAACGGTTGTCGCAGAATTTGGTCGTAAATCATGGCGACGGCGCCCATGACGCAGGCATCCGAGCCGTAGGCAGCCACGACAATTTGCGCTGAGCGCGAGGACCAACGCATCGCGCGTGCCTGAATCGTTTCCTGAATCACCGGCATCAAGAATTCCTTGGCAAGACTAAGAATTCCGCCGAACACAACCATTTCCGGGTTCAAAATGTTAATCAAACTTGCCAAGCCAATGCCAAGATACATGCCGGTCTCGGTCAACGCTTGCAGCGCGACCGCATCCCCTTCTTCCGCCGCGTGCACAATCAAGGGAATCGTCAAGCTTTCGCGTTTGCCGTTTTTGAAACGTGACAAAGATGAAGTCGCGCCTGCCGCGATGGCTTCATGCACACGACGGAACACGGCGGACTGCGACGCGAGGGTTTCCCAACAACCGCGATTGCCGCAATTGCACGTCAAGCCGTTCGGCTCAATCGTCATGTGTCCGACTTCGCCGGCAAAACCTGCACTGCCGGGATAAATGCGCCCATCCAAAACCAGCCCCCCGCCGATACCGACCCCCGCGCTGACGTACAATACATTGCGCGAGCCGCGCGCGACACCGAAATAGCTTTCGCCAAACGCCGCCATCGTTGCTTCATTGTCCACCGTGACTGGAAAATCGAAACGCGACTGCAGCATCTGCCGCAGCGGAACGTTTTCCCAATTCAAATTCGGGGCATACAGCAAAGTGCCGGACTGCGTGTCAACCAGCCCGGGCACGCCCATCGCCATCCCGAGCACGGGGAGCCCGATATGCTGCGCTTGTTTGGCAGCCGCTTCAATATTCGTAAAGGCGCGGTGGAGAATGACGGATTGCGAGTCCCGTCGTTCGGTGCGCTCTTGATGACGCCAGACGACATGCGCTGCAAAATCGGTCAGGATGACGGAAATAAAGTCAACGCCGATTTCAACGCCAATCATGCCGCCTGCGAGCGCATTCAGCTGCAACAAAATGCCGGGGCGTCCGGTGATGTTCTTGCCGATGCCGCTTTCGGTAACGAGTTGGGCATCGAGCAGCTGCTGTACCAGACTCGAAACGGTGGTCTTGTTCAAGCCCGTGCCAACAGCCAGCGCCGCGCGCGACAGAGGAGAATGGTCGCGCAGCGCATTGAGGATAATCGAGAGGTTGATTTCGCGGATGAGGGCTTGATCGCCGGTTCGCGCACGGGTCATATCATCACAGTCCTTGTGATGCCGAGTGTCTAGCCAGCCCGAAAGCACATCTTTGTGATTGATTGGTTTGTTTGTTTTGGCAACAAACAAACTGTATTTTAGCAAACTGTAGCCCCCTTGTCAATGGGGTAAACGAAAATGACACCAAATTTTGACCGAACGCCTATCTCGATGGGAAATCGCCTGCCTTGCAACGCCAAGCGATAAAGGAAAAAGAACGAACTTGTGGAGAGGATATTCGACGCGCGCGCTTGCCCGCCAAACCGCAGCCCTACCCTTGTTCCGTGGGCACCGCAAAGATGTTGACCGTCTGCGTTTTGCCTTTTAGCTGCACGCTCCCTTGCGGGTTGACCCGAATCGAGTCGCGCAAACCGATGCGAGTATTTTCATCAATCAGAATCGGCAGCTTGAGCGCTTTGGTATGCGCTTCCAAACGCGCCGCGAGATTCACGGTGTCGCCAACGCAGGTGTAGGTCGCGCGCAGCTCGGTGCCGGTAAAGCCCGCAATCACCGGTCCCGATGCAATGCCGATGCCGATTGCAATCGTTTGCTTGTTCGCTTGCGCCTGCGCGCGATTAAATTCCGCGATGCGCTCGCACATTTTCAAAGCTGCCTGCACCGCGCGTTCGCGGTGGTCGGCGCGCGGCAGCGGCGCGCCGAAAATTGCCATCAAGCCGTCCCCGACCATTTGATTCACGATGCCGCCTTCGCTTGCAATCGCCTGCATCACGTAGCCAAAATAATTGTTCAACAGACTGATGGTTTCGGCAGGCGTCTGCGCTTCCGCAATCGTCGTAAACGAACGAATGTCCGAAAACATTGCCGTCGCGTTGACCAATTTGCCGCCCAGCGAAAAACCCGTCGCCATCAATTCGTCCACCACTTCCGGCGTCGCAAATTTACCAAAGAGTTCGCGCTGTTGGTCGCGTAAGCGTTTCTTTTCCAAACTCGATTCGATGCGCGCGTTCAGCAGGACCGGGTTGAACGGCTTGGGCAAATAATCTTCCGCGCCCATCTCGATGCAGCGCACCACGCTGTCCAATTCGTCAAGCGCCGAAATCATGATGACGGGCAGCTCGCGCCATCTGCGGTCTGCTTTCAGCGTTTGTAAAACTTGAAAGCCGTTCAAGCCGGGCATCAAAATATCCAACAGCACCAAATCGAAGGAATGCGCGGCAACCAAATCCAGTGCGCGGTGTCCGTCTTCTGCCGCCATCACTTTGTGCCCCTGCCGCGTGAGCCGATGCATAAGAATATCGCGATTAAGGGGGCTGTCATCCACAATCAAAATTCTGCCGCGTTCGCGGACCGGGGCAGCGCCATCGTCCAAGGGCTTGATCGTTGCAACGGCGCGTTCCACCATCGCTTCGGCAGTTGCCAGCTGGGGGTTCAAGCCCAGCATGTCTTCTCGAATGACGGTAAATTTCACGAGCTCGCCGATGGTTGCGACAAACGCCTGCGCGGCGGTGTGAATTTTTTCCAAATCGGAAATCATTTCGGCGTCGCCACTCCATGCCGGGCATCATCACGTCGAGCGTGATAATGTCGGGATGAATCGCGCGGACGAGACGCAATCCTTCTTCGCCGCCCGCCGCCGTCAACACGTGAAACCCTTCCGCGCGCAGCAAACGCTGCAACAAATCGCGCGCGGTCGGTTCATCATCAATCACGACCACTTTTTTCGCGTTCGGCGCAATCGGTTCCGCCGGCGGTTCGCTTTCCTCGGTCGCGCGTTTGGCATCCACAACCTCACGCGGCAGCGTGATGGTGAACGTGCTGCCCTTGCCCACTTGACTCTCGACCGTAATATCGCCGCCCATCATGCGGCAGAAACGACGACTCAACGCGAGTCCCAAGCCCGTGCCGCCGTATTTGCGCGACGTGCTGGCGTCCGCTTGCGTAAATTCTTCAAACAATTTTGCGCGCTGTTCATCCGTCATGCCAATGCCGGTGTCGGTGACAGCAAAGTGCAGAGTGCTGAGGACTGAGGACCGAGTCGGCTCGTCCGTACCGGACTCTGTCGTTACGTTCAACGTAATCGTCCCGTTCTCTGTAAATTTCGCCGCGTTGCTCAAGAGATTGAAAAGACTCTGGCGCACTTTGGTTAAATCGGCGCGCATCGCGCCAATGTCGTCCGGGAGATTGACCTGCAGCGTGTTGTGGTTTTTGGCGACGAGCGGTTGAATCACGGCGACCACATCTTTGACCATCTTTTTGACCTCGAACGTTTCGAGATAGAGGTCCATCTTGCCCGCTTCGATTTTGCTCAAATCCAAAATCGCGTTGATGAGGTCGAGCAAATGCTTGCCCGCGACATTGATTTTTTCAAGGTCCGGCACCATCTGCGCCTGTCCGCTGTCTTGCGCTTCTTCGGTCAGCATTTCACTGTAACCGATAATGGCATTGAGCGGCGTGCGGAGCTCGTGGCTCATATTCGCGAGGAATGTGCTTTTCGTGCGATTCGCGGCTTCGGCGGATTCGCGCGCTTGTTTCGCTTCTTCCAGCAAGCGCAAGCTTTCATCGAACAAACGCGCGTTTTGAATCGCAATCGCGGCTTGACGGGACAAGCCGACGGCAAAATCCAAATCGCTCTGCACAAACGGACCATCTTTTTCGCGGTCTCGCCACAACACCATGACGCCCGTCACCTGTCCGCGCAAAACGAGCGGCGCAAACAGAATTGCCTCGTTCGGTTCATCCTCTTCGGTGCCGGGCAAATCGCGCGCGCGCGGGTCATTGTCCGGGTCGTTCACAATTTCGGCAATGCCAGTGAGCGCGATGTTGCCCGTGATGCCTTCGCCAATCCGCAGTTGGTCTCACTTGTTGATGTCCGCGTATTTGCCGACCGCGACGACGGTGGGCAAATTGCCGTCGGGTTCGAGCAGCCGAATCGAAACATCGCGCGCGTGCAGTACGGATTGTGCGCGCGTGACAATTTGTTCCAGCACCGCGTTCAAATCGAGCGTGCTGGTCAAACGCGTGTTTGTGATTTTCATAGAGCGCAATGACGCCCATCGCTTGCGCGCCTTTGAGAATCGGCACGCCCAGATAACTTTGCTCGTCCAGATTCGTGTTGGCATCCATGTCACCAATCACTTTGCTACCCAATTCTCGATGGATACGTGATTGGTCCTCGTTGATTAACAAAGGTTTGCGAGTGCGAAGGATGTGCGCGGTGATGCCCGTCGTCAAGACGGTCGGTTCAATCGGATATCGTTTGCCCTCTTCGTAAAAGTACGGCACCGTTATGATGTTGGTGGTCGGGTCATACAACGCGATGGATATGTCATTCGAGTTGAAAATTTCGCGCACCTTGTCGCCCACCAAATCCACGATGGCGTTGAAATCGAGTTTGGCAGCCAGCCCTGCTTGCACGCTGTTGATGATGGCGAGTTCGGCGTTACGCTGCTCGGTTTCTTTTAACAGCCGCTGCGTTTCGTCAAACAAGCGCGCGTTCTCGAGCGCGACGCTCATGCTGTTGGCGAGCGTTTGCAAGAGCCGCACTTCGGATTCGCCATACGCATATTCACGCTCATAGTCTTCCAGAATGATGCTGCCGACCACGCGGTCACTCGCGAGCATCGGGACGTTCACGCTCGATTTGCCCTGATCCGTACCGGGGAGCGGAACAGAGCCGAACGCAACGAGTTCCGCAGGTGTATTGAACACGAGGGGTTTGCGCGTCTTGTTAAGCATCTCCCCGATGCCGCCGGGCTGCATGGGACGCGATTCAATGTGGAGGCGTTCGCCATGCTCGTATTCGTACAGATAATCCACCAACCCGGTTTGGGCATTGTTCCAGCGGATGCCGATATCGCCGGTCTGAAAGACCTCGCGCAGTTTGTCGCCCACCAAATCCACAATCGCCTGGAAACGAGTTTGGCAGCTAACCCGGCTTGCACGCTGTTGATGATGGCGAGTTCGGCGTTGCGCTGCGCCAATGCCTGTTCAAGTTCACGGCGCGTGGGTTTGGCACGCGCGGCGCGTGCGGGCGAATCTTTTTTCGCCCGCGTGCTTGGCTTGCGTACAGGTTTGGAACGCGCGCTTCGGCGGTCCGATTTAGGAGCTTTCGCGTTGGTTGATTTGGGCATACGTTACTCGACTTGATTTGGTGGCGCGGCTGCAAGCAGTCGCGGAAGATAACGCTACTACAAACTACGTACTCGCGCAACAAGGCAACTGCCATTGTAGCAAAATCGTAATTTACGGTCTGTCACCTGCGCGACACATGTTATCCCAAAGAAAACCATATTCTGTTGTATATAATGTGTTCGACCGGTAGGTTTTGCGACAAAGGAGTCCCCCCATGCAATCGCTGTACATTGTCTTTCCCGAAAAACAAAAAATCGCCGTCGAAACCGAAGAGATCGCGGCGCCCGCGCCCGACCAAATCTTGTGCCGCGCGGAAAAATCGCTCGTCAGCATCGGCACCGAAAGTTTTTGCCTGCGCGGAATTTTTGACCCCGGCACGAATTGGGACGCGTGGGTGAAATATCCGTTTCGCCCCGGCTATAGCATGGCGGCGCGCGTCGTCGCGGTCGGCGACCATATCCAAAATTTCCGCGTCGGCGAACGCATTGCCGCCATCGCGCCGCATCAACAATTTTTTCACATCCCCGCAGCGGATGCGTACAAAATTCTCGACGGTGTGAGCGATGAAGAAGCAACGTGGGCAATCCTCGCGACGACGACGCAGCTCGCCGCGCGCCGCGCGCAATTGCAGCTGGGCGAAACCGTTGGACTCGTCGGTCTCGGCATCCTGGGACAACTCGTGACGCAATACATGAACGTCGCGGGCGCGCGGCGCATTATCGCCATTGACCCCGTGCAGATGCGTTTGGATTTCGCGCGCACACACGGCGCCACACACACGCTGGCGATGAATGCGGCACAGGCGCGCGCGGAAATCGAAACCATCACGCACGGCAAAATGCTCGATGTCGTCTTTGACATTACCGGACATCCCGACGCGCTCGCGCAGTGTCTGCAATTGTTACGCCCGATGGGACGTTTGATTTTGTTGGGCGATTCGCCGACGCCCACGCAGCAGCATCTCGGTCCCGGCGTCGTCAGCAATTCGCTTTCGATTCTCGGCATTCACGCGTGGGCGCGTCCGATACATGGCGACGCGTTCACGCCGTGGGGCGCGCACGAAATGGTGGATTTATTTTTGGATTATCTGTTGCAAGGGAGAATGCGCGTGGAGGATTTAATCACGCATCGCGTTTCGCCGCAGCAAGCGCCGGAAATTTATATGCAGTTACAGCAAGACCGTTCGTCCGCGTTGGGCATCATTTTTGATTGGACGACGGTGTGAAATTTGCTTGCACCAAAAACATCGTCAACCAAAACACGTACGCCAAATCCACATAAAAGTACGCGGCGTCAATCAAGCCGTGCGCGAGAAAATTGACCATGCTCGCCATCAAACCGAGCATCAACGCGCGCGTGTACAAATCATCCGTCGTTTGGAACGTGCGCCACGCGCGGCGATAAAACGCAATCAGCAGCGCGAACAAAAGCAACACGCCGAAAATACCCAGCCGCGTCCAAAAATCCAAAATGAAATTGTGCGGATGCGAAAGATTCGGCTCGCGCCACGCTTCGGGCAAAATATATTTCGGATACTCGTACAAAAAATTGTCCAATCCCACGCCGAGCAGCGGATGGTCACGAATCATATTCACCGCGCTCGTCCACACCGCGACGCGAAAGAACGCGGTGCCCGTGCCGCTTTGAAATAAAGACTGCCCGCGTTCCGTCGTAAACAAAAAGCCCAATCCCGCGACGCCAACCGCAAACGCGGCGGCAATGCCCAACCACGCGCGCCGCGACAAACGATGCCCCTGCCAAAACAAAACGACCAACACAAACAGTACGCTCGCGGGCACACCCAGCAGCAGCGCGCCGCGCGAATACGTGAGCAAAATCGTCGCGCCGAACAAAATCACAATCGCCGCATAAACGAAACGCATATTCCGCAGGGGCGAACCCTTGTGGTCGCCCATCCGTTCATAGTCGCCCCCCCTCCCGCGCCATAGCAGCGCGAACGCCAACGCCATCGGCAACAATCGTCCCAAATACAAACCGACATTGTTCGGCGAACCCCACACCGCCGTCAAGCGCGCAACACCGTCCGCCAAAATCACATCGCCCGTAAAAAATTGATACAAGCCGATGATGCACACCGCGACGCCGGAGGCGAGCAGCGCCCAGACCTCACCTCTCGACGCGTCATCACGCATCATGCCTCTCGATTCGCGGGTGCGTGATGACGCGTCGCTAACCCCTCTCCTAAAAGGAGCGGGGAATACTTTCTCCCCTCGCCCTTTGGGAGAGGGGTCGGGGGTGCGTGATGACGCGTCGCTAGCCCCTCTCCTAAAAGGAGCGGGGAATACTTTCTCCCCTCGCCCTTTGGGAGAGGGGTCGGGGGTGAGGGACGACATCCGCAGCAGCGCGTACAACAGCAGCGGGTCCAATATCATAATCCGAAACTCGCGGCTGGCGACGCCGAAATTGCCTGCCCAGCGCGTCGAAGCCAATGCCAAAAGAAAAAACGCGAGCGCGAGAAAATCCAAAGGCGAGACGAGAGACTGGAGACTAGAGACAGAGGTCAATTTCTTGGCGCGCGTCAACCGATATTCCAAAATCTCGTTCAACACAAACGCCGCCGCCGCCGCCCACGTCAAGACCTCGACGGGCGACAATTCAAAACTGCCGAACAGGATTTTGGGGTAATTCCAAAACGGAATCGCAAAAATGATCAACGCGAACGCGAACTCCAGGCGCAGCGCAAACAAGACCACCAATAACGCGAGCAAAATAAAATTCAGCGCGGTGTTGGGTGAAAAATAAAATGCGGCAGCGACTGCCAACACAATGCCGAACTGTGCGAGGTCGGGCAATTGCCGCGCGCGCGTTTTCAAACCACGCCAACGTTCATCCGCGCGCAGCGCGAATGCCCAATGCCATGCGCGCCATGCCGACACCAGCGCGACGCCGACCAACAGCGCGATGGGCGCAAGCGGCGCGGCGGGGGGGGGAACAACAGGGGGGGGGGAAGCGATGAACTGCGCGAGAGTGTGATAAAACGCGCGCGGCGTCCCATCGGGCGCGAGCAGCGCAAAACCCCAACGCGGATCATTCGGCGCGACGTTCGGCTGCAAAACATTCGGAAATTCCGCCGTGACCCACGCCCATTCATTTTGCGCGCGTGCGAGTCCGCGTGCCAAGCGGTCGGCTTGTTTCGCCTCCGTGTCGGTCCCCCACGGCGACGCGCCGCCGTCCCAATTCGCGGGCAGCGCATTCCATCCCATCTCGACCGCCCAAATCGGTTTGGTCTTGTCCCCGTAATGCAGCATTTCCTCGCGCAGCAAAATCACGCGCGAAAAATTCAGCGTATCCGAATTCACGGTGCGGTCCTCGGGTCCCGTCCACATGCCGTACGGTTTCGCCGCGACCATGTCAAAATATTTTTGCGCGCCGATTTCGTACAGCCCGCGCAAAAATAAAATTTCGGAATAATTCGGATGGGGGCGATGCACTTCTAAATTCATCGCCAGCCCAGCGAGCAGGATTTTGGCGTTTGCGTCGTGCGCGCGAATGGCGTCCGACGCGGGCATCAACATTTGCGCGTATTCGACCGGGTCGGCGTTGCGGCGCCCCCAATGCGGTTCGACGTTCGGCTCATCCCAGATTTGATAATAATCCAGCGCGTCGCCGTAACGTTTACTGAATTCGCCGGCAAAGCGCGCAAATTCAGAAAAATCATTCGGCGGCGCGCCGGGCAGGTCGCGCTCGTACTCGCGTTGACTCCACGCGGGCGCGGTGTACAGCACCGCGACGAGGTGAATGCCGTTCGCTTGCGCCGCGTTCACAATGCGGTCCCATTTCGCCCAATCGTACACGCCGCGCTGCGCTTCGATTTCGCGCCACGGAAAATATTGCCGCGCGTACGTGATGCCCGCGCGTTTCAATTCATCCAACGCGCGCTGCAATGCCGCATCCGTTGCGTATTGCTCCAGCGCGACGTTTGTGCCGATGATTTTTGGCGTCGCAGGAAAATCATTCTCGATGCCGCGCGTCGCGGTCGCATAGCGCATTGCGCCGAATGCCGCGCCGCCCAATGCAACGACGAGGAGCAGGAGATAACCGAAAAGGGTAAACGTGCGAAGCATAAAGTGTTGGGCAAACAGGTAGATTGGAAAACAAGGAATCTGTTTCCCTGTTTCCCTGTTTTCCTGTCTCCCTATCTACATCCTACTTCCACCGCGCCAATTTGGAATCTCCGTTCGCGGTCAACTGCGTCCATTTTTGGGACGCGAGGTCATAGAGCCACAAATCGCCTTGGCGCACGGCAATCAATTGCGACGCATCGGGCGACCACGTGAGTTGGACAACGGGTACGCCGTCGAGCGCGTTTTCGATTTCCGGAAAAATTCGTTCGCGGTTGCTGCCGTCGCGGTCCATGATGTACAACGAATACAGAGAACGTTCACTGTTCGCCTGATTTTGCGCGACGCCATACGCGATTTTGCTTTGCCCGCGCGCATCGGGCGGCGACCACGCGGGAAACGCCCACATCCCCGTATTGCGCGCCGCCGGCACCGCGACGGACCCGTCGCGCGCGAGCAGCCACAGGTCAAAATCGGTCGCGTCTTGCGCGCGTTCCGCGCCGTTGGGCGGCGCATGAATCGTCGCCGCAATAAAACGCGCATCCGGCGACCACGCCAACTGCGGAATCCAGACCCAATCGCCGCGCGTATTGTAATACGCGAAACTTTTCAAAGCGCGGCGCGTGCCCGCCTCGGGCGCGATGAGACCGACCTGGTCCGCCAACGCATACGCGAAAACTTTCGCGTCGGGAGACCACGCCAGATTTCCGCCCCACCAACTGTACACAGTGGGCGCGCTGCGCGGAATGAGCGTGCGCGTCGTCACGGTGATGGGCGTGCGCGCGGTTTGCGAAATGGTCGTCACGCGCGTGCTGGTGATGTAAATAGTGCGCGTAAAGGGACGACCGGGCGGGCGCGGCGTGTACGTCGGCGGCGGAATCGTCGGCGGTACGTTGGGGTCGGGTGTACTGTTCGGGTCGAGCGCGGGTGCAGGGGGGGGGGTGTCGCTCGGCAGCGGCGTCGGCGTGACGAGGACGGTTTGCGTCTGAATGTCCGTATCGGTCACTTGCAGCGTCTCGGTGATGCCGTACAGCGTCGCAAGCTTCAAATCGTTGAACGCGTTCCACCCCGGCGCGCCGTCCGTTTTTGCGGCACCGGTGTACGCGACGAGCGCGGAACCATCGGGCGCCCACTGTGCGTACAGCACATTATCAATCGGCACGCGCCGCGCTTCGGCATTGAACGGCACCGTGTCAACAATCCACAACGTATTCAATGTCGCGGCATCGGTCGCCGCGCGCGAGAACAACAAATATTTTCCATCGCGCGACAAATCAAAAACGCGTCCGTCCAAATCGCCCTGCGTGGTCAACGGACGGCGCTCACCGGTTGCGCCGCGCACAATCCACGCGTTGCCTTTGGCGAGATACGCAAGTGTGCCGGTCAGCGGTACGGACGCGACTGCGCCTTGTGTGCCGATGAGCAAAATTTCGTCTGTGGGCGCTTGCAGCACGCGGCGCGCAATTTCGCGGCGCGATACTTCGCGTCCGTCTTCGTATGTGACTTGGTAATCAATTTCGGCTGTGCCGTTTGCGCCGAGACGCGAAACGCGCACCTGTCCTTCGGGCAGATTTTCTTCGCGCACGTATTGGCGCTCAAACTCGATGGGTTCGCGCGTCGTTTCGGTCTTGACGGCAACGCGTACGATTTTAATAGTCGCCGCGCGTTCCAATGGAGTGTAATCGGGCGGCTCGACGCGGTCTTGGTCGCCGAGCGTAATGTTTTGTTCTTGCAGCACTTGCCCGACGTTCGACGCTTGCGTTTCGATGACGCGTCGTTCGCCGTCAACCAGAATCGTCACGCGTTTGTTGGCGGAACAGGCGTTAAGAAAAAGGGAGAGGAGGACTATAAAGGAAAAAAGGGAAACGAAGGAAATGGAACGCGCGCTTGCATCGCTCTTGGCTTCAACCACGCCTCGATTGTAGCACGACCGACAATGGTTGAGAAAACGCGACATTTGGCATTCGGTATTGTTCATTGTTCATTGTATAATCGTGACACTTTACCACAGGAGATTGTTTTCGATGGAGACGTATCCTCAGACGCGCTGGAATTTGAGCGCATTGCTGGAAGCCCCAAGCGGTGAACCGCTCGAACGCGCGCTGCAAGACATCGAAGCGCGGACCGCGCGGCTCGAAGCCGCGCGTCCCAAATTGACGCCGGAAATTGACGCCGAACAATTTCTCGCTTTGCTCAAGGAATTGGAAGATTTGCATCGCGCCGTACGCAAAGTCTCCGCGTACGGTGACTTGTGGTTCACCGAAGATACGCAAAATCAAAACGCGCTCGCGTTCATGAACAAAATGGAACAGCTCGCGACGAACGTTTCCAATCGCATTCTCTTTTTCACGTTGTGGTGGAAAGATTTGGACGACGCGAACGCGGCGCGCCTCTTGCGCCGCGCGGGCGATTACACGTACTTTTTGCAACTCGAGCGCCTGTTCAAGCCCCACACGCTCAAAGAGAACGAAGAACAAATCATCAACATCAAAGACGTGAACGGCATGGGCGGCTTGATGACCGTGTACGAAATGATTACGAACAAGTACATGTTCACGCTCACGGTCAACGGTCAGACAAAAACCATGACGCGCGATGAACTCGCGACCTATTTTCGTCATCCCGACCCTGCGGTGCGCGAAGCGGCGTACGCGGAGTTGTATCGCGTCTTTGCCGACGACGGCGCGGTGCTGGCGCAAATTTACGCCAATCGCGTGAATGATTGGAAAGCGGAGCAAGTGGAGCTGCGTCATTTCCAAACGCCCATCTCGGCGCGCAATCTCGCCAACGATATTCCCGATGCCGCCGTGGACACATTGCTCGACGTGGCGCGGCAAAACGCGGTCGTATTCCAGCGTTACTTTAAGTTGAAAGCCAAATGGCTGGGGCTTGCGCCGATGCGGCGCACGGACGTGTACGCGCCGCTGGCAGCTGCCGAAGTGGATGTGCCGTGGGCGGAAGGGCTCGCCCTCGTTTTTGACAGCTTTGAAAAATTTTCGCCCGTCGTCGCGCAAGAGGCGCGCAGCGCGTTTGAAGCGGGACATGTGGACGGGGAAATTCGCCCGGGCAAACGCGGCGGCGCATTTTGCGCGGGCATCTTGCCCGAACTGCCGCCATACGTTATGCTGAATTATTCGGGCAAAGCGCGTGACGTGTCCACCGTCGCGCACGAATTGGGACACGCGGTGCACGCGCGGCTCGCCAAAGAGCATTCCGTCTTTACGTTCCATTCCGCGCTGCCGATGGCGGAAACCGCGTCGGTGTTTTCGGAAATGATTTTGAACGAACGTTTGTTGAACGAGAACAGCGACCCCGCGTTCAAGCGCGATATTTTGTCGCGCATGGTGGACGATGCGTACGCGACCGTGATGCGGCAGGCGTTTTTCGCCATGTTTGAAAAAGCCGCGCACGACGCGATTGCCAACGGCGCGAATACGGGAGAGGTCTGCAATTTGTACGTGGAAAATCTCAAGACCCAATTCGGCGACGCCGTCGAAATCCAGGATTACTTTAAATGGGAATGGGTTTCGATTCCGCACATTTATCAAACGCCGTTTTATGTGTACGCGTACAGTTTCGGTCAACTGCTCACGCTCGCGTTGTATCAACGCTATCGCGCGGAAGGCGAATCCTTCAAACCGAAATTTCTAAAAATTCTCGCGTACGGCGGTTCCGCTTCGCCGCAGCACATTTTGCAAGAAGCGGGTATTGACATTACATCTGCCGCGTTCTGGCAAGGCGGTTTTGATGTCATCAGCGGATTCATTGACCAGTTGGAACAACTCGAACAATGAGGGAGCGATAGAGAGATAGGGGGAAAGAGCGCAAATGCTCTCGTCTCTCTCTATCACTCCCTCACTCCATCTCCCATGCCATTTCTTTACAATCGTCATTACACGCCGCTCGAGCTCCGACAATTCACGAATGACCTTGCGCCGCTCGCGGGGATTCGTCTGGTGGAATATCAAGAGGGCAAAGCGCGCGGGATGCGCGTCGCCCAGGTGTGGACCGGCAGCGGTCTGCGTTTTGAAGTGTTACTCGACCGCGCGCTCGACATTGGCGCGGCGGAACACAATGGACGCGCGATTGCGTGGCTGTATCCCGCGTTGGGTGCGCCGCAATTTTTTGACCCGCACCAATACGGCTGGGTGCGCACCTTCGGCGGCGGCTGGGTCACGACGTGCGGACTCGATTTTTTCGGGCAGCCAGAAAATGATCATGGGCAAGCGCTCGGTCTGCACGGACGCATTTCGCACACGCCCGCCGAACAAGTGCGCGTGACGACAGAATGGCGCGACGACGATTACGTTTTGGAAATCGAAGGGCGCGCGCGGCAGGCAGCCGTCTTTGGCGAAAACTTGGTTTTGACGCGACGCGTCACGACCAAACTCGGCGCAAACTCGTTTACGATTCACGACACGATTACGAACGAAGGATTTCGCGCGTCGCCGCACATGATTTTGTATCACTGTAATTTCGGTTTCCCGGTCGTTTCGCCCGACAGCGAAATTTTGCTCGACGAAGAAACGGTGCGCCCGCGCGACGCGCGCGCCGAAAAAGGATTCGGTCAGCAAAATCGTTTCGAGAATCCCGCGCTCGATTATCCCGAACAAGTCTTTTTCCACAAACCCCGCGCCGACGCGCACGGTTACGCCCAAGGCAGCATCGTCAATCGCGCGTTGAATTTCGGCGCGTATGTGAAATGGAAACTCGACGCGCTGCCGTACATGGGACAATGGAAATTGATGCAAGCGGGTGAGTACGTCTGCGCGCTCGAACCGGCAAATTATTGGGAAACGCCGCGCGCCAAATTGCGCGCAGAAGGCAGATTGAAAATGCTGCCGCCGGGCGAGCGCGTGGAATACGCATTAGAGTTTGGCGCACTCACGAACGTTTGAACGTTCAAACGTTTCAATGTTTCTACCACAACTATGACCCAACCAACCTTTCTCGTCACCGGCGCGCTGGGCTGTCTCGGCGCGTGGACGATCAAGAATTTGCTCGAACAAAAGGCGAATGTCGTCGCATTTGATTTGGGCACGGATGTGTATCGCTGGCGCGCGTTGATGGACGATGAAACCATGGCGGGCGCAAAACTCGCGCACGGCGACATCAGTGACTATGACGCGGTCGAACGCGTCGTTTTGGAAAATGGCATCACGCACATCATTCATCTCGCCGCGCTTCAAGTGCCATTTTGCAAAGCGAATCCCGTCGTCGGCGCGCAAGTGAATGTTGTCGGCACAGTCAATGTCTTCCAAGTCGCGGCAAAGCAGCGGGACCAAGTGCAGCGCGTCGTGTATGCGAGCTCCGCTGCCGTGTATGGTCCGCCGCAGATGTATTCGCAAACCCCTGTGCCTGTGGAAGGACCGCTCGCGCCGACGACGCTGTATGGTTCGTACAAACAAGACAATGAAAATTGTGCGCGCGTTTTCTTTGCCGATAATGGCGTGGAGAGCGTCGGCATTCGCCCGTATGTAATTTACGGCGTGGGGCGCGATCGCGGCATGACGTCACAGCCGACCAAAGCGATGCTCGCCGCCGTATTGGGACGCGAATGGAAAATTCCGCACAGCGGGCGTTTCAATTTTCAACTCGCCGACGATGCGGCGAAAACCTTCATTCACTGCGCGACCGCCGCTTTTCACGGCGCGAGTGTTTTTAATTTGAACGGCATTGTCGCGTCAGTTTCCGAAATCATTGATGCAATTGAACGCGTCAATCCCGACGCACGCGGCAAAATATCGTACGAAGGCGCGCCGCTGCCCTTTCCCGACGCGTTGGACGCGCGCACGCTCAGCGAAACCTTTGGCAATGTGCCCGAAACGCCGCTGGGCGAAGGCGTCGCCGCGACGATGGAACATTTCCGCGCGTTGGTGGAGCAAAAGCGACTGGATGTCGAGAACGCGTTGGCATAAGCGACGCGTCGGCAAAAAAAAATGCGAACCATTCGGTTCGCATTTTTTTTCATATTGCATCGCGTTAGTTGGGCAGCGGCGCAATCAACACTTTGTCGTTCGTCAACGCGTACACTTTGTTATCGCGCACGCTCAAGCGCGTGACCAATTGTCCCTCGTTCAAATCCAACACGTACTGCCAACTCTTACCGCCGTCCTTGCTCGCCAAAATGCCGAGCGGGACAAATGTCGTATTCATGTCACCGATGCGAATGCCGTGCGCCATCACGACGCGCATTGGATTCGCCGGGTCCACCGTGATTGCCGTGACCGTGCTCTGCCCAATTGCTTCATTGCCGAAATTGCGCGTGAGCGATTGCCAGGTGCGTCCGCCGTCCGTGCTCAGAGCCATGCCTTGCGAATGCAAACCCGCGTACACAATATTCGCATTCGTCGGATTCACGGCGAGCGTCGAAACGAGACTCGGCAGCGTTTGCGTCAACGTGTCCCAATTCGCACCGCCATTACGGCTTACGAGTAAATCGCGTTTGCTCGCCAGATACACCACATTCGTTTGCCCCGGCGCGACGGTTATCGCTTGCACGTCGTTGATATTTTTGTTGGCGGATTGTGCGACGCGCGCGTAAATGCTATCCAATGCATTCGCCGACGCCTGGCGTACTTGGGCGCTCGCGTCCAACACCGAACTCGATTCAAGCGCCGGAATCGCCGACGCGCTTTGGATGGAACCGAGCGCCGACGCCGCGTTCGCGCGGACGGCGACAACAGGGTCCCCGCGCAAGCTTTGCACCAGCGCGTCGGTCGCGCGCGGCGACGCGATATAGCCCAACATTTCAGCGGCGTTCTGGCGCAGCACCGCGTCATTCGAGTGCAGCGCGGTCACCAACGCGGGCACCGCTTCTTCGCCGGCGGCTTCCAGTTTTTGCTGCGCCGATTGGCGCGCTTTCGTCAACCCCGCATCGTGCAAGTCATTCACCCAACCGCGTATTTGCGCTTCGCGCGGTGAAACCGGCGTCGCAATCACATTGTTCAGCAAAAATGCCGAGACGGCGACCAGCACAATCAATGCGCCGAGAATGCCCAAGGCGCGCAGCGCGCGTTGTTTGGAATTCCATTTCGGGAGATCCATTTCGAATGGTCTGAGCATAGTTTCACCTCGCAGAAAATGTGTGGAGCGAGTGCTCAAATACAAGACGCCGCACGTCTCCGCATGGTTCCACAACGCGCTAACAAAAAGGGGAAACTTTGCGGAAAATTTTATGGATTCTTTACATTCGCGTGCTCGCGCTTGGGTCATGTACAGTGACACCGGGCACAAGTCGCTTTGAGAATCATTTGTTATCCCCCTTCGCTTGGTCTTCTTGTTCCTCGTACTGTTTCACGATTTGTTCGGGGTCGTAATCGCCCCACTTGGAATCGAACGTCAGCGCGAAACTGACCATGTTCGCGAGTTCCGCTTTGTCGCGGGCGCGCCGTAACGTTTCGTCGCGTTGTTCCACCGCGTCGGACGCGGGCGCATGCGTGTGAGGCTGCACCGCCAGAATTTTTACTTGGACAATATCGCCGCGTCGGTACGCGAGCGTTTCGCCCGCCGCGTGTCCGAGAAGCGTTTGCGCCAGCGGCGTATTGACGCTCAAGAACCCTTTGTCAAAATCCGCTGCCGCGTCGTCCACCAACACGCATTCTAATCGTTCGCGTGTTTTGTCTTTGCCAATCAATTCGATTTCCACGCGCGTTCCGAGCGCAACAGGTATTTGATCCGACATGATTTGCTCCGTTCCAAAGGCGAAACGATCGTCCTCGCCGAGTGTTTGTATTATATGGACAACGCATTGTCAAACCCGAAAGGAGGACGGTTATGGATCTCATCGTCTGGCTGATTGTCGGCGCCATCGGCGGATATCTCGCGAGTTTCTTTGTCAAAGTCCCCATCGGCGGGCTCATCGGCAATATCGTCGCGGGCGTAATCGGTGGGCTGGTCGTCGGATGGCTCGGCGGACTCTTGGGCATTAATGCGGTTGTGTCCGGCATCAATCTCGTCTCTGTCATCACCGCGTTCATTGGCGCGATTATCGTGAGTCTCGTCGCGGGTGTTTTGTTCAAAGGTCGCGCGTAAACACAACTTGGACCGCGAAAGGAAAACGCCGCCGAAGCTGTTCGGCGGCGTTTTTTTCATGGCACCTTTACTTTGAGAACGTCTGACCATTCGCCGGTATCATCGGAATGCACGACTTGGATTTGGTAAAAATAACGTTTGCCCGCCACAACTTGCTTGTCGCGGCGTTTGTACTGCGCGCCGTCCGAGAGCCCCGCGTTTTTGGGGGGAATCGGAATGGCATTGAGTTTCACATACGTGCCAGTCACATTGCCGATGCGGTCGGGGAGACACGCGACAAAATTGTTGATGTATCCCGTCGGCTGCCCGTCCATGTCGTGATTCCCCGCGCCGAGTTCAAACGGAAACATTGTCCCCACGCGACTCTGCACATAATTGCACCACGCGCGTTCGGGCGCATAACTTCCATAACTCAAATCGCCGAGCGCGAGATGAAAATCCGCGCCCGCGTTGGCGATTCCGGCGAGTACGCTATCCGTATTCGAGGTGCCGCCCAAATCACCGACCGCCGTAAAGGTCAAGTCGGCTTGCGGCGCGGCATGGATTGGAACGACCAAACACGCAGCCGGCGCGAGGAGCGCGAGGTAGAGGATCATCAAAGCGACGCGGCGGCGCGCGGACGATTCAGGAAACATCCAAACTCCCGGAGAAATAAATCTGCGGTTGATTGTAACAGAACGCGTCGAAAACGCGCTATGGGAATTTTAGTGGAACTGCCACAGCCACAAATTATTGTCTGCCGCGTTGACGAAAACAATTTTGTTGCCGTCGGGGGATACTGCCCAATCGCCGCTGGCAATGGTGAAGGGCTGGTCAGGCGGTGTGAGCCGGCGCGACTCGCCGGTCGTAACGTCGTATTCGTAAAATGCGTGCGTGGACGCGTTCATTTCAAACGGCACGTAGATGAAATGCGTCTCATCGCGCCATTGCAGGGGACCGAAAAAATCGAGTTTGCGCGCGCCGCTCCCGTCTGCGCGGACAACCCACAAACCATTGCGCGCGGCGTCGGCATCGTTGGTGATGGCATAAGCAATCCAAGAACCATTGCGCGAAGGCGCGGTGAGACGCAGGCGTTCGGCTTGGACAATTTCAGTGCGTGAATCATCGCGCAAATCGTACACAAACAACGTGGAAGCATACGTATCACGCGACGCGCGCCCATTCACCAACAAACGATTATCATCGAGCCAGCCGCTGACGCCGCCGCGCAAAACTTGGAGCAGGCGCTTCGGATCGCTGCCATCCAAATTCGCCAGCATGATATTCGACACGCGATTTTCAATTGGAAAGGTTTCGCGCGTTTCCGTCCAGACAATGCGCGTGCGGTCCGGCGAAATTTGCACCGTGCGTCCGCCGTTCTGGATGCGCCATTCTTGTCCGTCGCTCACGCGAATCAAACGTGTGCCCGCCGGTTCGGGAATCTGCGCGTAATCAAAGGCGGACGTATAAAAGGCGATGCGCTCGCTCCACAGCGTGCTGGAAAAAGGCGCGTCAATGTTGACCTGATACATTCCGACCGGCGCGTCGGCGTTGGGTTTGTCAATAAAGACGATGCTTTTGGAATCGGGCAACCAAGCGGGACTGACGCAGCAGCCGCCGTTCATTAATTGCGATAATTGCGCGGGCGCCGGAGTGGCAGTCAGCGTCGGCGCGGGCGTATCGGTCGGCGCGGCGGTTGCGGTCGGGGTGGCGGCATCGAGCAGCGAAACAGGGGCGCGCGTATGGGTCGGCGATGCGGGGGGACGCGTTGGATTTCCAGCGGCGGTGACGACGCCGCTGGTCGCCGTCGAGGGGGGGGGGACGGCGGGCGCGGGCGTCGGCGCGGCGCACGCGCTCGACAAAAAGATGACCAGCGCGAGAAAAAATGATTGACGCATGGCGTACGGTATGATATAGGAACCTTTTCTTTTTTTTGTCACGCGCGCTCAGCGGAACGTGAACGCGGGGGGCCAGGGCTTGGCGTATTCGTTCAGAAAGGGTCCGCCGCGCAGACCATCCGGTTGGTCGTACAACGTTTGCCATTTGCGCGGGTCATTGAGGTCGCGTTCAAAACCGCGCCCGAATTGTCCAAACAACGCGAGCGAATCCCAATCCGCGTTGATGAGAGGGATGGGGTTTACAAATTTTGTATTTTTTGCGTCACGGATTTCGAGATGCAGATGCGGACGCGAATGACACGTTTCGTCCGGGTCGCCGCTGAGCGCAACGACCTGTCCTTGTTTCACGCGGTCGCCCGCTTTCAACTTTGGCGTTTCCAATAGATGCCCGTACATGGACATCCATCCGTTTTCGTGATTGATTAACAAATTGTGCGGCGCGCTGCCCCACGGACCGTCCGCGCCCACGACGACGCCATCCCCAATCGCCACCACTTCAGTGCCGCACGGCGCGGAAAAATCCAACCCGAAATGCAAACCTTGCCCGGCGGCATAAAACGCGCGGCGCTGTTGATACGCGCCGGTGGTATTCCCGTACATTTGTCCGAGCAGCCACGTGTTGGGACCGGGCGGCGCGGCAAAGGGCAAAATAAAGGGTTTGGTTTCCGCTTGCGGTGACGGCGAATTGGCGGAGGTGGGGTGAGGAAGCAATAGCAGGAGCGCAAACAAAAACGCAGTGGCAAGCACTCGACTCGTTCGCATCATCTATGGCATATACGAATACAAAAGTGAATTCGGATGTGTTAGCCCAATTTACCCGAAAAAATCAAAAAGCCAAAACAAATCAATTGAAATGTCCCCACGATGCCGGCAATGCGCCACGGCAGCGTTTGTTTCCAGACGTTATGGCTTTGATTCCAACGTCCGAACCATTCGGTAAGAATCAACAATACCGCTTGATACAAACCGTACACGATATAGTGCCACTGCAAACCGTGCCACATGCCCATCAAACCAAAGGTGAGCAGAAAACCCAGATACGACGCGAGATATTTGGAACGAAACCATTTGCCGCGCGTCGCCGCCATTAAAAAGCGCGCATAGATGTGGTCGCGAAACCAATACGACAAACTCATGTGCCAGCGATTCCAAAACTCTTGCATATTCGCCGACAGAAACGGACGATGAAAATTGTCCGGCGTGTGAATGCCCAAAAAATTACTCACGCCAATCGCAAACAACGAATAACCCGCAAAATCAAAAAAGAGATAAAAGCTGTACGCATACATGTACGAAATTGTGCTGAGCCAATCGCTGCCCGCGCTCACGGGGTCGAGCCAGTACTGCTTGATCAAGTACGCCAAAATAAATTTGTACAAAAAACCCATGAAAATTTTGTGAATGCCCGCGTCGAGGTCATTGATGAAATCGGCGCGCGTGCGTTGATGATTCCAGTCCCGTTCAAAACGGCGATAGCGGTCAATCGGTCCCGACGAGATGGTGGGAAAAAACAACAGGAACGTAAAATATTGCAGCGGCGCCAGCGTTTTAATCAAGCCGTCTTGAATGCCGATGATGACGTCGAGTGCGCGAAAGCTGACGTACGAAATTCCCAAAAAGCCAATCAACGCCTCCGCGCCGGTCAAAGGCGCGACTTTGACGACGACGAGCGGGATGAGTGAAAGCGCAACCGTCCCATAAAACCAAAGGCGCTGTTTGCCGCGCGCAACGCGCACGCGCAAAAATACAAGCGTCAAGGCATATTGAAACAACGCGTAGCCCGCGACGAGCGCCAGCACCGGCACGGTCGCGCCGAGAATCGTCGGCGCGGGTTCCGCGTACTGCGCAATGAGGACGATAACCGTTACCGCAAACAACCAATAGCGCGACAAACGTCCCAAAACGCCTAGCACGACGCTCGGAATGATGGGATATAACAACCACGCAAAATAGGAAAAACTGGTGTATGGAATCATCGGTTAGAGTTGTTCCGCCAAATGCCGTCGGTCTGCTTTACCGTTCGGCGTCAAGGGAAACGTTTCGCGAAAATAAAATTTTGTGGGCACCATGTACGCGGGCACCCGTTCCGCCAGCTGCGCGCGCAAACGCAATTCGATTTCAAAATTCGATTTGCCGTTCGCCGCGTTGACAATCACAAAGGCGACCAGCGCGTCGGGTCGTCCATCGCGCAGCTGCGGCAGCACGACCGCGTCGCGCACGCCCGGCAGCGCGGCAAGATTCGCCTCGATGTCCCCCAATTCGATGCGATAGCCGTGCAGTTTGATTTGCAAATCGAGACGCCCTTGAAAAAACAACATGCCATCTTGCAGGTAGCCCGCGTCGCCCGTGCGATACGCGCGCAAACCGTCGTACGTAAAAAACGCGCGCTGTGTCAATGCGGGTTGATGCAAATAGCCCGGACTCACATTCGGTCCGGCAATGACGATTTCGCCGCGCGTCGCGTTGAACGTCAAAGCTTCCGCGTCGTCCAAAAAAACAATCTTCGTATCTGGTTTCGGATAACCGACGGGCAGCGGCGCGTATTTGGACAAAATGTCGCGCGTGATTTGGACGCTCGTCGTCGCCACCGTCGCTTCGGTCGGACCGTACGTGTTCCACACTTGCGCCTGCGGAAAACGTTCCAACAACGCCGCCGCGAGTTCGGGCGTCAGCGTTTCACCGCAAAACAAAAAGCGTCGCACCTGCGGCATCAGCGCAGCATTGAACGTCGGTTCCGCCACGCACATTTGCGCGAAGGACGGCGTCGAAACCCAGGTCGTGACGCGCGACTCGCGCAGCGTCGGGAATAGACGCTTGGGGCTGGCGACTTGGGCGCTATTCAAACTAAACAGCGTGCCGCCGCTCACCAACGCCAAATACAAATCCATGACCGAAAGGTCAAACGAGAACGGCGCTTGATTGAGAAAAATTTCGTCCGCGCTGAATTGCTGTTCCGCCAGCATCCACTGCGCAAAACTTTCGAGGCACTCGCGCGTAATCACCACGCCTTTGGGTTCGCCCGTACTGCCCGATGTGAAAATGATATAGTACGGGTCGGCGGACGAAAACGCGAGGGGGGGGGGCGACGCGGGCGCTTGCGACAGGGCGCGCACGCGTTCGGGTGTCAAGACCTCTGCGACACGCGCGGTCTGCAAAATGCGTTCCACACGCGCTTCGGGAACGGAACGGTCGAGCGGAATGTATGGATGACGCGCAAAGGCGCAGCCCAAAAATGCGATGAGCATTTCCGGTTCTTTGTGCCCGCGCACGGCGAGCGGCGAAGCATCGTCGGGCAGTGTGCGCGCAAGGTACGCCGCCAACGCGTCGGCGCGCTGCATCAATTCCGCGTACGTGAGCTGCGCGTCGCCGCTGACGTGCGCGAGGCGCGTCGGGTGTTCGCTTGCCTGCTGTCGAATTTTTTCCAACAAGAACATGGCGTCAATACCCTTGATAAATAAAGGGGGGGGTGGAAAAATCGCCCTTGCCGTACAGCGCAATCAGTCCCAGCACAATTGCCAAATACAACAAGGTTAATGCCAAAACCCGCACACGCGGTCTATTGTAGAGCGTCGTGATAAAAAGCGTCGAGCGCTTGATCATAATAAACCCAACCTTTCGGGCTCAGGTGTGCCATCGGGTCATTCATAAATTCCAAATCATCTGCGTGTTCATGAAAATCGCGCAAAGGCACATTGTATTTTTGCGCCAAGCTGGCAAGTCTTTGGTAATAGAGGTCTTGGACGGAAGGTGAAACGCCGAGATCCTGCCAATACTGGCGCGGCAGGGGCATACTCAGCAACAAGGGCTTGGCGCCCAGTTCTTGCAAAGCGCGCAGGGTCAATTCGAGGTCTTCCCATTCCAACGCGCCCAACATCCGCTGCTTGAACGTTTTGTCAATCCAGCGCAAGTGCGGGTCGGTGAGATAGTTGGCATACAGTTTCTGCCACTGCTTGTCGCTCATTCCGTACGGATTGGAAGCGGACTCAGCGCGAAACTGTTCTGCCGCTTTTGCTGCCTCTCTTTCCCAGTCAATTGGACCTTTTTCCGGACGAACGCGTTCGCGCACCGTCGGCAAGCGTTGAATGAGCTGCAACGTTTCCGCGTCATCTTGAAAGCGATAGACCAGATTGTCCAGCATTCCGAGTGGGAGCAGCGCGTAATAAAGCGCGTTGTGCCCGGGCGTGTTCGAGACGAGCAGCTGCGCGCCCAGCAAGGCGACAGGGTCACGCTCCAAGGTATTTTCGTAATAGAGCATTCGCTCGGCGGCAGCGCGCTTGAGGTCGAGACTGAGCGCGGGTTGGAAAATCAACGCGCTGGCATTTTGAATATAAAAATTCCCGTCGTAATAACTCGCGCGCGGAATTTGTTCGTTCATCCATGGCTGCGAAATCGAAAGTGCGACTTTTTTGCCTTGCAGCGCCGTGCCCAGACTTGCCAGTTTTTGCAGAATAATGAGCGAAGTCGTGCCGGGTCTGCCCACCGACAAGACGTAAAAGCCCGTCGGCGCGTCGCTGAAAAAGACGCCGGCGCGGTAACGCGTCCGCGCGTTCAGTTCAGAGCTGCCGTACAACAACACCGTGTTGCTTTGCGCGGCGGCCGCGCGTTGAAACGCGACGCTTGCATCTTTTGCCTTGACGATGGATTGCAGCGAAATCGCTTCGAGGCGCGGCAGCGCCGCGCCGGCAGCCGACGCGGTGTACCAATCCAATCCGCCTAACAGAACGGCGATCACGCAGAATGCAAAAAACGCGGACCACAAATGCAGCGTGCTTGGCGGTTTCATTTCATTGAGTACTGGCATGTGTAGGTAAGGTCAGGCGCCCGTGAAAAAACGCGTCCAGCACCTGACTGTAGCGCACCCAACCTTCAGAGCTCAAGTGCGAGCCCGGGTCGCGCAAAAAATATTTGTCATTTTCAAATTCTTGAAACGTCACCAACGGGAGATTGTATTTCGCCGCCAACGCGCCGAGACGTTCGTAATAGCTTTGGCGCACGGCAGCGGACACGCCGCGATAGTTCCAGAACCCTCCGTGCCAGGGCATCGTCACAATCAACGCTTGTGTGTCATTTGCCGTCAGCGTTTCCAACAACAATTCAAGGTCGCCCCACGTGTGCGAGCGCTCCAACGAGCGGCGAAATTCGGCGTCGGTCATTTCATCACGGCTCTTGCGCATCAAATCGCGCCAGCCCGCGTCCCATTCCGTATCGTCAATCCCGAACGGATTATTAGACGCGCGCTGTCGCGCCAACACGGCAGCATGTTCCTCCAACATCGTCCAATTCAAATCTTGCGCGCGCCGTTCCAGCGTGGGATGGATTTCGGGGTGATTGTGAATCAAATTCAGCGCGCCCCATTGGTCCTGCAATTCAAGAATCGCCAAATTCAAGCGGCTCACCGGATACAGCAGCGCATAGCCCAGCGGCGAAAGCGGTTGATTCTCGGCGAGTAGTTGGAGCAAAGCATAGAGCACCGGGTCGGTCAACGTCGCGGGATATTTCAACATGCGCTGCGCGATCCGCTGTTTGAGCGCGGACGGCAAATGGCTCAACGCGAACGCGTACGCGTGCAATGGAGAAAAATTTCCGCGATACGCATTGTCCGGCATACGCGCTTCGAGAAAAAACTGCGGCGAGAGGGAAATCACCACGCGCTTGGCGCGCAGCGCGTCGCCCAGTGCAGCGATGTTTTGCGCCTGCGTCAACGGTTCATCGCCATTCCCTGCGACGGTAAAGATATTAAACCCAGTCGGATAAAGGCGAAAAATTTTATCGGCGCGAAAGGCGTCCGGCACCAATAGTTCGGAGCTGCCATACACCGGCAATAAATCCGACTGCCGCAGCGCCACGCGCTGCAATGCCAATCCTTGATGCTTGTGTGAAAACGGACTCGCCGCCAATGCGTGAACATACGCGGTTTCAACCGAATCCGCATATATCACCCCCCCAAATAACAAAACGCCCAAGAGGGCGAAAACAGCTAGAGCGGCAGTCAAATGGGGCGTACGCACAAACACCGTAGTGAAGCAAAAAGATAAAACGTCGCACGCGCAGATACGCTTGCTCTAAAAAGACGCTGCCGCTGCCACTTTGGTTTCCATGAACGCGGCAATCGCGCGGGGAGTTTCCCATTCCTGCCGCTCGAATTCCGCCGGCGAAATCTCGACACCGAAACGCTCCGAGAGCGCCAGCATTAATTCGATGGTCTTGAACGAGTCGAGCAAGTGGAGGTCGTACAATTTGAGATCGGGGTGTTGCGCGAGTTCCGGGGAATTGGTGATCTCGGCAAGGATTTCGAGAACTTGTGAAAGCATAATGCTAAAAAACCTGTCTCGGGCAAAGTGACAACAGCATAGCACCGAGCATTGTCCGTGTCAAAATAAATTCACCCCACCCGCGCGAGAGGAATTTATAATTTGTCTTCCGGCTCTTGCGGCAAATCGGATTGTGGAAAGGATGTGGAAACCTCCGTGGCGCCCGTGCGCGGCAAACGTCGCGCCATCACATAACCGAGCACGCACAAAAACAATCCGCCCACATACAACAACACGCGTTCGCCAAAACCGAAATGCAGCCCGCCCAAGCCGAGCAAATCCATCAAGCCCAGAATCAACATGAAAAAGCCAATGGAAAAAACGCCCGCGCCCATCAATGTGGTCAACACATGAACCTCCCGCCTACCCGCGCCACGTTTCGAGCAGCACCATGTAATACCCAAAAAAGCAATTGATGCAGCCCGAAACAAACAACAGCGCACGTTCAAATTCCATGATTCCGACCGGATTGATTAAATCAATGACGGAAATCAAAATGGTCGTCATGCCGCCCAAAAACAGCTGCACGCCCATCGCCGTCGGCGCCGTAAACGGGCGCACCGCCGCCAATATGATATTGCCCACAATCAAAATCAAACCCACGAGTGGAATGAGAGGAGAAATTTCCATAGAGAAAAATGCGACAGGAAAATGCTTAATGCCGAATAGACCTTGTGCCTTGCGCATTCCGCATTCATCAGTATTGTTTGACAATCGTGCGGTATGCGCCGGGCTGCCGCGCCTGAAAGAGCTGCAGCTCTTCGCGATATTTTTTCACCAGGTCTAGGTCGAGTTTACCTAACGCCCAACCCTCTTGCGGCAAATCGTTTTCTTCGTCGCGCGGCACCTGTCCGTACAATTCGCCGCGCGGTCCCAGCACCATCGTCTCGCCGAAAAACGAGTACGTGTATTCACTGCCGATGCGATTCGCCCCGCCGACGAACACCGCATTCTCGTACGCGCGCGCGAGCAAGTACGTTTTCCATTCTTCCACATTCGGCGCTTCCCAATTTGCAGGCACGACCAGCATTTCTGCCCCGTCGAGCGCGAGCGAACGCGCCGCTTCGGGGAACGCCAAATCCCAGCCGAGCAAAATGCCCACGTTGCCGAAATCGGTTTCAAACACCGGAAATTTGAATCCGGGGCGAAACGCCATTTTTTCTTCGCCCTTGAGATGCACTTTGCGATATTCGCCCGCAACCTCGCCGTCGGGTCCGATGAGAATGGCAGAATCGTAAATCACGCTTTCGACTTTGTGCTTGACGACCATGCCCGCCACAATCCACGTGTGAAAATCGTCCGCGAGTTTGCCGAGAAAATTGCTCGTATAGCCCGGCAGTGGTTCCGCCAAATCGGTAAAATTCACGCCGTTTTCGTACCCGGTCGTCGCGAGTTCGGGAAAGACGATGAGGTTGACGCGCTGCGTCGTACAAATCTGCTGAATCATTTTGCCCATGCGGTCGAGGTTGTCATTGACCGCGCCGAGCTGCGGGTGAAATTGGACCATGGCAATGGTAACGTCGCGCATAAAGTCTCCTACGCTCGGCGAATCGTACATCGCCGACAGCAAACCCAAGAGCGAATGTGCAACGATTCTAGCATTGTTAAAAGCATTAAGCAATCCGTCTTGGGTGAGTGACGCATGGCGAGGAATAAGCAATGAGTAGTGCGCGGCGAGCACGCGGGCAACTTGGTAATTGTCCCAGAAATCAATAAACTCTATAGCGATATGGATAAATCTGCGGTGACCCGGTCGAGACCGTTTCACCTCATTGCATCACTTGGGACCCTCTTGTGCGGCGCGTTCCTCCTCATCGGCTTTAATCTCTACACCGACGCGCGCATTCAGCAATACGTGCATACCATCGCGCCGTTGGGCTTGGCACAGAGTAATGTCGGATTGGCGTGGCAACAGAGCGCGCTGCAAAGTCCCGATTTACTGCTCGTGTATGGCAGCTCCGAATTGGACCATCAAGCGTACGAAGGCGGTTTTCACGGCAGTCATTTTTTCGCGGCGTATCCGAGCGGGTTTACGATTTTTCCGATTGGCAGCGTAGGCAACACGTGTTTGGTCATGGCGCAAAATATCGCCGCGCTGGGCGCACAGGTGGACGGTAAGAAACTCGTCATTTCATTTTCGCCGCCGTGGTTCATTCGCCCCGGCGCCGAACAAATTCGCCAAGACCAATACGCGGGAAATTTTTCGCGCTTGCACGCGTATGCGTTTGTGTTCGCCTCGAACTTGAGTTGGGAGCTCAAACAGCAAATTGCCGCGCGGATGCTGACGTATCCCGCCACATACGCCCAAGACCCCCTGCTCGAATGGGGACTGCGCCTGCTCGCGGAAAATTCCATCGTCAGTCGCGGTTTGTATACCCTCACAGTTCCACTCGGACAAGCGAATTTGTTCGTCCTGTTGGAACAGGACCGCTTTGAAACGGTGCGCGCGGTGTGGGAACATCCCGAATGGAATTCCGCTGTGCCGCGCCATCCGACTGTCATTCAATGGGATACCGTTTTGCAGGAAGCGTCAGAGGATGCGGTCGCGAATGCCGGAAACAATCCGTACGGAATTTACAATCCGCTTTGGACGGCGCGCGGCGGACGCTTCATGGCGCCGAACGCAAGGCGCACCGACAAGGAATTTATCAAGACCGTACGCAAGGCGCCCGATTGGCAGGACTGTGATTTGTTATTGCGCGCGGTGAGCGAACTCCACGCCAAACCCCTGGTCTTGAGTCAACCGATGAAAGGCGCGTACTTGAAAGCGATCGGCGTGAGCTATAACGCGCGGCGCGAATTTTATCTCGAACAACGGCAGCTGCTCGAGCGTTATCATGTGCCGTTTGTAGATTTCGCCGACCGCGATGATGATTTGTTTTTTGTCGTGGACCCGTTTTCGCATCTGAGCGCCAAAGGTTGGGCATATTATGACCAAGCGCTCGATGCGTTTTATCACGACCGCCTGCCGTTACAGCCATAGAAATTTTTGTCATTCGTACCGATGTAGTTCACATTGGCGTGACTTTTGAAATCGCGGCAGCGGCTATGCCAAGTCTGCCCTCGCAGACTGAACGCGTAGAACGCGCCGAGGCACGTTTCGTGTGTTTGTTGCCGCGATTTCAATCGCAGAAACGGCGCGTTATAATGCAGTCCAATCCACACCAGGCAGACCCATGAATCAATCCACCACCTTTTGGCAGCGCGTGCGCGCGGCGGGCGGCACGCTCGCGTTGGGACAAACGTTTACGTACTATGCGGCATTCGTTGCGCTCGGCTTGACGACCGCCTCGCTCGGTCCCACGCTGCTGGGTTTGTCCAAACAGACCGGCAGCGAATTGAGCCAAATCAGTTTTTTGTTCACCACGCGCGCGTTGGGGTATCTCGCCGGTTCTTTTATCGGCGGACGATTGTATGACCGCTTGCCCGGACATCGCACGATGGCAGCCGCGCTCTTGGCAATTATGGTTTTGCTGGCGACGGTGCCGACCATTCCGCTGTTATGGGTGTTGACCCTCGCGTTGTTGGCGGTCGGTCTCGCGGAAGGCATCGTGGACGTTGGCGGCAACACGTTGATTGTGTGGGTGCATCGCGAACGCGTCGCGCCGTACATGAACGGGCTGCATTTGTTTTTCGCCATCGGTTCGTTTCTGTCGCCTCTTTTGATCACGCAAGCCGTTCTGCTTGGCGGGAATTTCGGTTGGGGCTATTGGCTTTTGGCATTGTTGATGCTGCCGGTCATGATTCGGCTTTATCCGCTGCCCAATCCGCAGCCGATTGTTTCCAAAGCGGACCACGCGAGTGTCCGCCCCAATGCATTACTGCTCGTTTTGTTTTGCGCGTTGTTTATGCTGGTCGCCGGGTCTGAAAACAGTTTCGGCGGGTGGATTTATACCTACACGGTGAAATCCGGTTTGGCAGATGAAACGATGGCGGGCTATGTGAATGCCGCGTTTTGGGGCGCGTTCATGATGGCGCGTCTGGCGTCCATTCCGATTGCGGCGCGCGTGCGTCCGCGCGTGATTGTGCTGGTGGATTTGCTTTTGGCGCTCGCGGGATTGGGCGTCATGCTGCTGTTTGCCGTGTCACCGTTCGCGTTGTGGGGCGGCGCAATTTTGTTCGGGCTCGGCATCGCGTCCGCGTTCCCGACGTTGATAACGTTTGCGGGGCGGCACATGGTCATTACGGGCGCGGTCACGGGTTGGTTTTTTGTCGGCGCGAGTTTAGGCGGCATGATTTTGCCATGGCTCATCGGACAATTCATCGAGCCGCGCGGAGCGGCGGTGATGTTAATCATCATTGGCAGCGCGCTGCTGTTGGCGCTCGCGGTGTTTGGCGTCATCCTCACGCGCACGCACAAATAATGCGAGTCATCGAATTCATTGCGGCGTGCGTATTTAGATTAGAGTTTGATGAAAAAAATCGTGCGGGCAAAAAATTCGATTGACAGCGCCAAGACGCGAGTAGTATAATCTCGCGCATATAACATTGCAGACCGTCACCGTACGGTTCCTCCCACCAATACACCACTTTCTTTGGGTTCCACAATTCAATCTTGGACCGACCCAACGCCGGGTCGCGTGACGTGCAATCCTCGCGACACGCGCTTTTGCATTGGCGCTTGATGCAAAACGCAGGTGTCGCCCAGTTTTTCACCGACGGAGGTGAATTTGCATGATCCCCGCACCGTTTCAATACGCGGCGCCCGCGTCCGTGCCTGACGCCATCGCGCTGCTCCAATCTAATCCCGACGCGAAAATTTTGTCGGGTGGACAGAGCCTCATTCCCCTCATGAAGTTTCGCCTGGCGCAACCCGCGCTGTTGGTGGACATTAACAATATCGGCGGACTCGACTATATCCGCGAACAAGACGGGTGGCTCGAAATTGGCGCACTCGTCCGCGAGTCCGACCTCGAAGATTCTGCGCTCGTGAAAACCAAATATCCGCTGCTGCACGATACGACGCTTTCGGTCGCCGATCCGATTGTGCGCAATCGCGCGACGCTCGCGGGCAATCTCGCGCACGCGGACCCCGCCAACGACCATCCCGCGACGATGCTCGCGTATCGCGCCCAAGTCGTCGCTACCGGTGCGAATGGCAACCGCACCATCGCGATTGATGATTTCTTTCAAGGACTGTTTGCCACGTCGCTCGCGTCCGATGAAATATTGACTGCAGTGCGAATTCCCATACCGAAACCGCGCAGCGGCGGCGCGTACATGAAACTGGAGCGCAAGGTCGGTGATTTTGCGACCGCCGGCGTCGCGGTGCAGTTGAATCTCGACGCGGCGGGCAAGGTCGAACAAATCGGCATCGGGCTCACCAATGTCGGTTTGCAAGCCCTGCGCGCGAAACGTTCCGAAGACGCGCTGCGCGGCGAATTGCCCGAAGCAAAATGGATTGAACGCGCGGCATTGTTCGCGCAAGAAGACTGCGACCCCGCGCCCGATTTGCGCGGCAGTGTCGAATACAAACGCAACCTGGTGCGCGTGCTGACCATGCGCGCGATTGAAAAAGCGGTCGAGAGAGCAAAGGGCATGTGACAAGGGACAGGAGACAAGTGACAGGAAGAGCAGCGAGCGAAAAGGAGCAAGTGACCCATTCAACATGCAATCTCGTTTCACCCGTCACCCGTCACCCGTCACTTTACGACTATGAATGTAACCATCAACATCAACGGTTCGGATTATTCCGCCGACGTCGAACCGCGTTTACTGCTCGTGCATTTCATTCGCGAGAATGCGAACCTCACCGGCACGCACGTCGGCTGTGACACCACGTCGTGCGGCGCATGCACTGTTTTGGTGGACGGCAAAGCCACCAAGTCCTGCACGATGTTCGCGGTACAGGCAAATGGTAAACAAATCACAACGGTCGAAGGTCTCGCACAAGACGGCAAACTACATCCGATTCAAGAAGGGTTCCACGAAAAACACGGCTTGCAGTGCGGCTTTTGCACGCCGGGCATGATGATGACTTCGGTCGCATTCTTGAAAAAGAATCCCAATCCGACGGAAGAAGAAATTCGCTGGGCGATTTCGGGAAACCTGTGCCGCTGCACTGGCTATGTGAACATTGTCGAAGCGGTGAAATACGCGGCGGAAAAGATGAGCGCGGAAGCGCAGTAATCAGTGGACGGTAATCAGTAATCAGTGGACAGTGAACAGTAATCAGTAATCAGAGACGACAACTGGTGACTGATGACTGACAACTAGAGACGAACTATGGCTGAAGCATTAGGATTCGGACATTCCGTCAAACGCAAAGAAGACGCGCGTTTTATTCGCGGGCGCGGCAATTACATCGAAGACATCAAACTCCCCGGCATGTTGTGGCTCGATATTGTGCGTTCGCCGTTCGCGCACGCGAAAATCAAAAGCATCAACAAAGAAAAAGCGTTGGCAGTTCCCGGCGTCGCGGCGGTCATCACCGGCGCGGATTTGGTGCCGTACAAATTGGAATGGATGCCAACGCTAATGAGCGACCGCCAAATGGTCTTGCCCGTGGATACGGTCATGTATTACGCGCAAGAAGTCGCGGCGGTGATTGCCACCTCGCGTTATGCCGCCGCCGATGGTGTGGCGGCGGTCGAAGTGGATTACGAACCGCTGCCGCCCGTGCTCGACCCGAACAAAGCGCTCGAACCCAACGCGCCGGTGATTCGCGCGGACAAACAATCGAATCGCATCTGGCATTGGGAAGTCGGCAATCGCGCGGCGGTGGACGACGAATTGGCGAACGCCGATGTGGTTGTCTCGGAAGATATTTATATTCCGCGCATTCACGTCGCGTCCATTGAAACGTGCGGTTGTGTGGCGAGTTGGGATCCCGTCGAAGGACATCTCACGCTTTACATGACCACGCAAGCGCCGCACGCGATTCGCACGGTCGTCGCGCTGGTGACCGGACATCTCGGTCTTGCCGAACACAAAATTCGCGTCATTTCGCCCGACATTGGCGGCGGGTTCGGCGGCAAAGTCCCGGTGTACCCGGGTTATGTTTTGGCAACTGCCGCGTCCGTGTTGACCGGCAAGCCCGTGAAATGGATTGAAGACCGCAGTGAAAATCTGCAAGCCGATTCGTTCGCGCGCGATTATCGCATTCACGCGGAATTGGCTTCGACCAAAGAAGGCAAAATCACCGCGATGAAAATGAAGGTGATTGCCGACCACGGCGCGTTCGACGCGGCGGCGAATCCGTCCAAATTTCCGGCGGGGCTGTTTTCGATTGCGACGGGTTCGTACGATTTCCAAAAGGCGTTCGCCGAAGTGGACGGGGTGTACACGAACAAACCGCCGGGCGGCATCGCGTATCGCTGTTCATTCCGCGTGACCGAAGCGGTGCACAGTATCGAGCGCATGGTGGACATTCTCGCGCACAAGTTGGACATGGACCCGGCGGAGCTGCGCGCGAAAAATTTCATCAAGCCCGAACAGTTTCCGTACAAGTCCGCGCTCGGTTGGGAATACGACAGCGGCAATTATCAGGGCGCGCTCGACAAAGCCAAACAAATCATCGGCTATGACGCACTGCGTCAAGAACAAAAAGAAAAACGCGCGCGCGGGGAATTGATGGGCATCGGCATTTCGACGTTCACCGAAATCGTCGGCGCGGGTCCTTCGCACACGTTCGACATTTTGGGCATCAAGATGTTCGACAGCGCCGAGATTCGCATTCACCCGACGGGCAAAGTGATTGCACGGCTCGGCACGAAATCGCAAGGGCAAGGACACGAAACGACGTACGCGCAAATCATCGCCGAAGAGTTGGGCATTCCCGAAGAAGATGTGGCGGTGGAAGAAGGCGATACGGATACCGCGCCGTACGGACTCGGCACGTACGCGTCGCGTTCCACGCCCACATCCGGCGCGGCGACCGCCGTGGCGTGCCGCAAAATCAAAGACAAGGCGCGCAAGATTGCGGCGTACTTGCTCGAAGCGCGCGAGGATGATTTGGAATGGGAGAAAGGAAAATTTTTCGTCAAGGGCGCGCCCGACCGCGCGAAAACGATTCAAGAAATCGCGTTCGCGGCGTACACCAATCATCCGCTCGGCATGGAAGCGGGACTCGAAGCGGTGGACTATTACGACCCGCCGAATCTCACGTTCCCGTTCGGCGCGTACATCTGCGTCGTGGATATTGACCGCGGAACCGGTCAAGTCAAGATTCGGCGTTTCGTCGCGGTGGACGACTGCGGCACCATCATCAATCCGATGATTGTGGACGGACAAATCGCGGGCGGTCTGACGATGGGCATGGCGCCCGCGCTGTTGGAAGAGATTGTCTATGACGAGAACGGCGTGAATCTTTCGGGCTCGTTCTCGGACTATCTCTTGCCAACCGCTGTCGAAACGCCGCGTTGGGAAATGGACAAAACGGTGACGCCGTCGCCGCATCATCCGTTCGGCGCCAAAGGAGTCGGCGAAAGCGCGACGGTCGGCGCGCCGCCCGCGATTGCGAACGCGGTGGTTGACGCGCTCGCACATCTCGGCGTAACCAACATTGACATTCCTATCACGCCGCCGAAAGTGTGGGCGATTTTGAAGGAGAAGGGCGTGGCGTTGTAGTTGGGACGCGCAGACAACGGATGCTTTGCCAAACGGATGAACGGATCATGACGCGCCGCCCGCTATCCGTTTATCCGTTCCCCATCCGTTGTCTGTATCTCATCACGCCGCCGAAGATGTGGGAGATTGGTCAGCGGATTCCATAAAGAAGGAATCTGCCGAAGCGGCAACCAACGCGACGACCGTCTATTTTACACCGCAGGACGAAAACACAAGCACGACCGTACTGTTTTTGTACAATACAAATGCCGTTACCTCCACGGTTCACTTGAACACCTACTTCGGCTTGTCCAACTCATCCATTGAGCTCCAGCCAAACGTATGAGCGTGTCCGAGCAAAGAACACAGATTGAGCAGGTGTGGACAAAAACGTTTCGACAAACGCGGCAAGCGACGCAGGTTGTGGAACGACAGTTGCAGCAAGAAGAAAAGCAGTTGTTGCAAGAATTGGCAAACCTGCGCGATTCACCGTGCGCGAGCGAAAAAATTCAATACATCGAACGGACGCTGCGTCAACGTGAAGCAACCTTTGAAAGCGAAATGAGACAAGGCGAAATCGCCGGTCGGTGCGCCAACATAGAATTGAAAGAGCGCGGCTTGGATGAGTCGTTGCGCGAATTTGATATGTCCTTGCAAAGGACCGGGAAATACCTTGCCGAGCTCGTTACTGCCTTGCAAGCCCAAAATTGGAGAAATCCCACCCGTTCAGCAAACCCGGCGACATTATCCGCTCCACCCGCATTTGAAAATCGCAGACTCGAAACCATTTCCCGAATTGCCGGACGCGACAGTGAGATAGACCTTTTATTGGACTTGTTGGATAACGTGCTGGATGAATACGCCCAACGCAAACGACGCCGGCGCACTGTCTTGCACGGTGCGCGCATCCTACTTTTTCTTGCGTTGGTGTTTCTTGCAGATTGGCTGTTGAATCTGGTTCAGCCGTTCGAGTTTTATTTGTTGGCAGCCGTCAGCGCGTGGTTTTTGGATGAGTATTTCATTCGACCGGCGCTGGAAAAAAGATTTGAACATTGGAACATTCACGCATTGCAGCAGACCATCACCGATTTTTATCGCGCGCAGCGCCGCGCGTTGTATGTGCGCGCGGCGTTTGAAAAAAAACTCCCCGAGGCAGTGGCTGTGCTTGAAACAGCAGAAATGTGAGGCAGAGTGTGTCCGGCAAAAATTTTTTCGACCAGGTGCATGAATTGAATCACGCGGGCGAAGCCTTCGCCATCGCCACCGTCGTGCGCGTGGAAAAACCGATTTCGGCAAAATCGGGCGACAAGGCGATTATCAAAGAGGATGGCACGCTCGACGGTTGGGTCGGGGGGGGGTGCGCGCAAGACACGATTGTGCGCGAAGCCAAAAAGGCAATCCGCGAGGCGCAGCCGCGTCTCTTGCGTCTCGTCGGCGCGGGCGCGATTGCGGACAAGAGCGAAGGCGTTTTGGAATTTCCGATAACGTGTCACAGCGGCGGCACAATGGATGTGTATATCGAACCTGTGCTGCCAAAGCCGCAACTCATTCTCTTGGGCAATTCGCCCGTCGCGCAAACGCTGGCAAAATTGGCAAGCGTCATGAATTTCGAAATTGACGTGTTCGACCCGCACGCGACGCGCGAACAATTTCCCGACGCGGCGCAGCTTGTGACCGAATTGAATTTGTCGTCCATCGCTATTCGCCCGTTGTCGTTTGTCGTCGTCTCGACACAGGGACATGACGACGAACTCGCGCTCGAAGCCGCCGCGCGCAGCGGCGCGTCGTACATTGCGTGCGTGGCGAGCAAAAAGAAATTCGCCGGGCGCGTGGACTATTTGCGCGAACGCGGCGTGAGCGAGGAACACATCGCGCGCATTCAAGCGCCCGCCGGTCTCGACATTGGCGCGCAGACACCCGACGAAATCGCGGCGAGCATTCTCGCGCAAATGATTCAATTCCGCCGCCAACAATTCGCGCCCAAACAAATCGAACAGGCGCAAGCCGTTGCCGTTGCCGAAGAAATCGTCGCCGAAGCGATTGACCCCGTGTGCGGCATGACCGTCGAAATCGCCACCGCGCGTTACGTGTCGGAGTACAACGGCGCGAAATATTATTTCTGCGCGCGGCAATGTATGAATAGTTTCCACAAAGAACCGGAGAAATATCTCGCAAAGAATCGCGCGTGACGCGCGCGTAGGGGCAAAGCATTGACAGACGCGTTAGTGAATCGTATCGCGCCCGCGAATGTCAATGCTTCGCCCCAACCATGAATGACATTCGATTCGATTGAGGATTTAGAATCCGCCCTCCACCGCGAAAATTACATCGCGGACCGCGGACTCGCCACTGCAATCTTCATCGCGCTCACTTTGGAAAAACCGCTGTTTGTCGAAGGCGAACCCGGCGTCGGCAAGACCGAAATTGCCAAAGTGTTGGCGCGCGCGCTCGACACGCGACTCATTCGCTTGCAGTGTTACGAGGGCTTGGACGTGAGCGCGGCGGTGTACGAGTGGAATTATCCGCGTCAAATTCTGGAGATTCGGCTGCTCGAAGCGGAAGGCGCCTCGCGCGATGCGGCGCGCAAAAATATTTTTTCCGAAGAATTTTTGTTGAAACGTCCGCTGCTGCAAGCGATTGAAAATCACGGCGCGCAAGCGCCCGTGCTGTTGATTGACGAACTCGACCGCGCCGACGAAGAGTTTGAAAGTTTTCTCCTCGAATTGTTGTCCGATTGGCAAGTGACCGTTCCCGAACTCGGCACGCTCACGGCAGCCCATCCACCCATCGTCATCATTACTTCCAATCGCACGCGCGAAATTCACGACGCGTTGAAACGCCGCTGTATTTATCACTGGATTGATCTGCCATCGTTTGAAAAAGAACTGCACATCGTCCAGACCAAAGTGCCCGGCATCCCGGACGAACTCGCCGCGCAAATTGTGACGTACGTGCAAAACTTGCGCCAACAAGATTTGTACAAACTTCCCGGCGTCGCCGAAACATTGGATTGGGCAAAAACACTGCTCGCGCTCAAACAGACCAAGCTCAACGAAAGCATCATCCGCGATACGTTGGGCGTGTTGTTAAAATATCAGGACGATTTGGATAAGATGAAACGCGAGACGAGAAACGAGACATAACTTCTCGTCTCTCGTCTCGCGCCTCTCGCTTTGGAAAACTATTTCCTTTCTAATCTCACCCTCTTTGCGCGCTTGCTGCGTGAACTCGGTTTCACCATTTCGCCCGAGCAAACGAGCGACCTCGCGCGCATGTTGGGAAAGATTGGCGTGACGCAGCGCGAGAATGTGTATTACGCGGCGCGCGCGCTGTTTGTGACTAAACAATCCGAACTCGCCTTGTTCGACCGCGCGTTCAATTTGTTTTTTGCGATGCAAGGCAAGCCGCAGCAAAATTTCATTGACCCGAACCAAGCGCCTGTGGCGCGCGCGTTTCGTCCGAAAACGATTCAACAAATTGCGGAGGAAAGAAAACAGAACGCGGCGCGCGAGGGCAAGGACAACGCGCCCGAATCCGAAGAAATTCCGTTTTACAGTTCCGCCGAAATTTTACGCACGAAACGATTCGACCAATTCACCGAAGAGGAATTGCGCGCGGCGCGGCAAATCATCGCGCAAATGCAGTGGCGCGTCGGCAGGCGCAAAACACGGCGCTATGCACGCATCGCGCGCGGCGCGCGTCTCGATTTGTCGCGCGTGCTGCGGCGCAATTTGAAACACGGCGCGGAGGTGTACGAATTGCCCGCGCGCGAACGCAAATTCAAACCGCGTCCGTTGATTGTGCTCGCCGACATCAGCGGTTCGATGGAACGTTATTCGCGCCTGGTGCTGCAGTTGATTCATTCGTTGGGTTATGCTGATTTGGCGTCACACGTCGAAGCGTTCGTGTTCAGCACACGGCTCACGCGCATCACCAATGATTTGAAACGCAAAGATGTGGACGCGGCATTGACGCGCGTCAGCGCGCGTGTACAAGATTTCGGCGGCGGCACGCGCATCGGCGACGCGTTAAAGACATTCAATTATCAATGGGCGCGGCGCGTCTTGCGTCATGGCGCAGTCGTGTTGATTATCAGCGACGGTTGGGATTGCGGCGATTTGGAATTGTTGCGCCGCGAAATGGCGCGCCTACAAAAAAGTTGCAGTCGCCTGGTTTGGCTCAATCCGTTGTTGGGCGAAGCAACGTTTCGCGCGGAGGCGCAGGGGCTTCAAGTCGCGCTGCCGTTTGTGGATGAACATTTGCCCGTGCGCAATTTAGAGAGTTTGGAACAACTGGTGCTTGTGTTGAGTCGCGTGGGAGAAACGCGCGCGCGTCGCAAACAAAAGCCGCGCGTGGAAATTCCGCGCGCGGAAACCACCGCGCAAAAAATCATGGATACGCCGCCGTTAGCGACGAGCGATTATGTGCGGCGCACGATGGTGATACGTATCGTGAACGGCGTGCCGACGTTTGAGCAGCAAGAAAATCCGAGCGCCATTTACTGATGTACAAGTTCATTCTCATACTTGTCATTGTCGGCATCGCGGGGCGCCGTTCCATTACACCATCACCACCACCCATCCCCACACACACTTTGCTTCCCGCACCGACAAACATTCGCGCGCTCACATAAAACACAACCCGCACTCCAACCCTCGCGCCCACTCGGACAATCACAGCCCCATCCCCTCCCAACGCGCAAGATACCCTTCCCATTTTCGACACGCACGTACATTACAGCCGCAACGCGTGGAGCGAATATTCGCCGCGAGGCATCCTCGACAAACTTTTGAATGCGAAGGTCGTGCGCGCGTTGTTTTTGAAACCTCCCGACCGCATCACGATTGGCAGCGACACCTGGATTCCCGAACGATGGACGAGTTACGAAAAAATTATGGAACTCGACCGCACATGGCAGAATCAACTACCGCGCGACGTTGCCGAAAAAATCGCGTAGCGCAACGCATTCGCGTTGTTTGGCATTAAGGCGTGGAGGATTTGCGGAAATACAAAGCTCTTGACATCGCACATTTGTTCTAATACAATAGCGGCATAGTTTTCACAGAGGAATCCCTCATGTAAGAATTCTCCCCTCGCCCGTTGGGAGAGGGGCTGGGAGTGAGGGACTAGTCTCGGAGGAGGAAACGAATGCCCGGCACCAAAACCGCCGCGAAATCCAAAGCGGCTAAATCCAAGTCCTCTGCCCCACGCGCGTCAGGCGATATTCTTTTGCTCGTCGGCACGCGCAAAGGCGGATTCATTTTGCGCGGCGACCGCACACGCAAACATTGGGCAACCACGCGCAACATCATGATTGGCAGCACGATTCATCACATGGTGATGGACCCGCGCGACCAGAAAACGATTTTGATGACCGAAGTTGGCGGACATCTCGGACCGACAATTCATCGTTCGACCGATTTTGGCAAGACGTGGCAAGAGGCGACGAAACCGCCCGCGTTCGCGGAAGGTTCGGGGCGCGTGATTCATCACAATTTCTGGCTGAGTCCCGGACATGCGAGCGAACCTGACGTCTGGTATCTCGGCACATCCCCGCAAGGGCTGTTTCGCTCCGAAGATGGCGGCATGACATGGGATGAAGTGACAGGATTACATCAGCACCCGATGTTTAACGAATGGGCAGGTCCGCCCGAATACAGTCCCCCCGGCGGCGCGACGCTGCATTCTATTTTGATTGACCCGCGCGATGCCAAGCATCTTTACATCAGCATGTCGGGGGGGGGTGTTTTTGAATCCACCGACGGCGGCGCGGATTGGAAACCCTTGAACAAGGGCATCCTTTCTGATTTTTTGCCGGTGCAAGATGCAGAATATGGGCATGACCCGCACGCGACGCGCATGAACGCCCTCGACCCCGACCGTTTGTATCAACAAAACCACTGCGGCGTGTACACCATGAATCGCAAGGATGACACATGGGTTCGCATCGGCACCAAATTGCCCAAAGGGATCAGCGACCACGGCTTTCCCATTGTGACACATCCGCGCGACCCCAAGACCGCGTGGATTTTTCCGAACGAAGCGTTTCCGTACGCGCGCGTGCCGCACGACGGCAAACCCGCCACGTTCGTCACACACAACGCGGGCAAAACGTGGAAACGTCAGGATGATGGTCTGCCGCGCACGAATGGTTGGTACACGGTCAAACGCCAGGCGATGAACAGCGACACGCGTGAGCCGCTCGGTTTGTATTTTGGCACGACGGGCGGCGAAATTTGGGTGAGCCGCGATGAAGGCACATCGTGGACGCGCATCGCGGATGGCTTGCCGGAAATTTTTTCGGTCGAGGTCGCGGAATTGTAGATTCCTCCGCTGAGGTGCCGAGTTTGCCTTTGGCGCCTTGGCGCGAGTTTGCTAACGTGCCATCCCAAATTGAATATGGCGCGTCCGATAAACAAGTAGGGTAAAGCATATGACAGTCGAGGAAATCATTACGAGTTTCTACAACGGACTGGCGCAAAAAAATAATGAATGGCAAAAGAATTTAGCTACCGACGTCGTGTTTTCCGACGCCAGTAAAAAACTGCATGCCGAAGGCAAGGAAGCGTTCATCCAGTCATTCACCAGTTTTCTTCGGGCTGTGGAGCAGGTGCAGCTCAAGCAGCTCATTGTCGAAGAGCCCAATGCCTGCGCGATCGTGAGCTATGATTATGTTTCGCCTACAGGAAACCGCCTGCATCAAGACGATGCCGAAGTCTGGAAGGTGGTAGATGGAAAAATCGTTGCGCTCACCATCTACTTTGACATTACCGAGTTTCGCAGCTTTATGGCGCGCTAAAAGTGTTTCTGCTGGCAGCGGGCACGAAAAAGTCCCGTTCCGATCCGACGTGCCGCTGCGGCGTGGGTAGCGTTCTTATTATGCAACTGGCAATTCCGACTCCGCTTCGCAAATACACAAATGGGCAGCGCGTCGTCGAAACGCGCGGCGCGACCTTGCGCGAAATGCTCGAGGCGATGGAACGCGACTATCCCGGTTTCAGATTTCGCGTTATGAACGAACAGGGGCAATTGCGCGAGCACATCAAATTGTTTATCAATCAACGCATCGCGTCGGACTTGGACGCGGCGATTCAGCCGCAAGACGAGGTGCGCATCATCCTCGCCATCAGCGGCGGATAAAAAAACGACGGGACATGTTCCCGTCGTTTTTGTGTACCGGAACGCCGCGCGCGGGGTGAAGCAAAACGCAATCGTTGTATAATCTAAAAAAAACTTTCAGGAGCTAAGAAATGAATTACCGTCATTTGGGACAAGCTGGAATTCAGGTCAGTGAGTTATCTTTTGGAACGTGGGTTACTTTTGGGCAGCAAATCGGACCGGATATGGCGGAACGTTTGATGCATACTGCCTACGAGCGCGGCGTCAATTATTTTGACAATGCCGAAGTGTACGCGAACGGCAAATCCGAAACGGTGATGGGACAAATCTTGAAAGCGAGCGGCTGGGCGCGCGAATCTTTTCTCGTCTCGACAAAATTTTATTGGGGCATTCGCGATACGGTTAATCAGCAGAATACCCTGAATCGCAAATATCTGTTGGAAGCGATTAATGGTTCCCTCAAGCGTTTGCAGCTCGATTATGTGGACATTATTTTTGCCCACCGTCCCGACCCCGAGACACCAATTGAAGAAACGGTGTGGGCGATGCACAATCTCATCGAAGCGGGCAAAGCGTTTTATTGGGGCACGTCCGAATGGAGCGCATACGAAATCGTCTCGGCAATTCATATCGCCGAAAAATATCACTTGCACAAACCCGTGACGGAACAGTCGCATTACAACATGTTCACGCGCGAACGTTTGGAAAAAGAATACGCGCGTCTCTTTAAGGAACATCACTACGGCGACGTGACTTGGAGTCCGTTGGCGTCGGGCTTGTTGAGCGGCAAATACAACAACGGCATTCCCGCGAATTCGCGCGCGGCACAACCCGGCTATGAATGGCTGCAAAATTCGGTCACGAATCCCGAACGTCTTGAAAAAGTGAGACAGCTTGTGCCCATCGCGCAGGATTTGGGCGCTTCGATGGCGCAATTGGCGATTGCGTGGTGTTTGAAAAATCAAAACCTCAGCAGTGTCATTCTCGGCGCGACGCGCGTCGAACAGCTGACGGAAAATCTCGGGGCATTGGACATTTTGCCCAAACTCACGCCGGACGTGATGGAACGCGTCGAAGGCGTCTTGAAAAACAAACCACGCTAACACAAAACCCCGAAGGTCTGCGAGACCTTCGGGGTTTTTGATTTTCGTTCAACGGCGTCCCGGCGCATCTTGACGCAAATGCGCAGATAACCTGTTCAGCGTATCCTTAACAATGTTCACACGCGTCTTAACAACTTTTGAAAATGTTCGCGCTATGCTGTGTGCATTGCAAAAAAACCTCGCCAGGCTTTGAAAGCGGTATCTTGCCAAATCGCCGAAAAAAGCTTGCGCGGTCGCCCGCTTCCGAGTGCGTGTCTGCATAACCGGTCTGTCATGCAGGAACGCAAGGAGGTCTCACACGAGCTTGATTGTCTGACCATGCAACGCCAAATCTGACTCGCTCCGCGTTAACTGTGTTGGAATGTCGAGGACACATTGCCGAAACATCACGCTAGGCAAAGCTAACGGTGTATTCGGGCATGTGCGAAAGGATATGAAAGGTACACGAAAATGGTTGGTACTGGCAGGTGTCATGATGCTGTTGACGTTAAGTGTTGCCGCCGTTTCGGCAGCGCCGGCAGTGCCGAATAATATTCCTGCCACAGCCGCGTACATTAGTGCGCAAACCCAGACGATTCAAGGCAATTCGAGTTTGTGGTACAAGTTTGACTATAACGGGAACAAGAACAGCGATACCGGACGGACGCCGGTCACAATCACTCTTCCGTACGGCGCCCTTAACGGCATGAGTTTTGAAGTCTACACGTTTAATCAAATCGCGGATTGGTGGGATGAGACGCCGGTCGGACGCGGCACGCAACAACTTTTGAACGGCGATAATCTGCCCGCCACGTATGGCACGAATGCGTCGCCCGATTTGACGTGGGTCGGCAAGTTTAGCGAGAGCGGCACGTACTATGTCCGCGTAGATAACAACAATCCGGGTGCGACCAGCTTTGTTTTGAACATTCAAGGACCTGCTGTCACACTCGGGCAATAAAGGTGAACCCTCGCCAAGGCTGACACGCATTCGCCGAAACTCATTGACTCGCGCCCGGACACGCGCCGAGTACGCCGGAAGCGTTTTCCATCGAATGCGTTGTCTTGTCCAATTGCACAATCAAACAGCGCAATCGTACGATGCCGCGTTGGCGACATCGTACGATTCAATTTGCAATCATACACTTGGGATTTGACGCTTGTTGACTTGGCATTTTTCAGTACAGCCGAGGCATGATGCCGTGTGTTATGCCTCGGCTGCATCTGTGTTCGGACAAATCCCCCAACAATGGAGCTCTATGTCACGCATCGGATTCGTAACGCTTGTGATGTTCTTGTTGATGGCTTGCTCGCCTGTGCCCCTGCCCAATCCAAATGCCTCGTCCGCCGCGAGCACCACACCCAATCCAATTTCCACGCCCGCGTCGGAATCGGTCAACGCCACTGCAACAACATCTCTATCATCCGCGCCGTCTGCCGCACCAACCAACACCGTCGTTCTCACACCCACCGCGTTGCCCACAACATTGCCGCCCACGCCAACACAAACTGCAACCGCTACACCCGTTCTTACGACAACACTCTCGCCCACCATTACACCGTTTGATGCAACGACCATTACGCCCACCGCGTTCGTGACGACCAGCATTGCGCTCTCGACGACGCCAACCGTACCTGCTACGTTGCGCCCGCGTCCGACCAGCACACCTGCCGGTCCAAAAACACTCACGCCGCTTTTGCTTGGACAGCGCGTCACCGCGTTCTTTGTCGGACCCGACGGCTCGCTGTACTATGGCGTTGCGCCGAGTGACGAGTCACTGCAATTTCCAGCGCGTCCCGTTTTTCAATTGTGGAAAAAACCGGCGCATGGTGATCCGTTTGCTTTAACTCCCGCATCCATGCACCTGATTGGCGGCGTGCTTGTCCACAATGGCATGATTTATTTTAACGAACAAGGCGCGCTGCGACGGATGCCGGATAACAATCAAGTTCAAGAAGGCGAAGTGGTGATTCGCTATCCGATGTATGTCAACAATGAAAACTTGCCGTACGGTCACATGAATCATTCGCTCGCCGTCTACAATTTGAACGGACAAGAAGTGATGCTGATGGCGATGGGTTCGCTGCTGGATTCATCGTTCCCATGCGCGGGATGTCCTGCCAATATCGCGCCGCCGTATTACGAAGACTTTCCGACGGGACGCATCAATTACGCGACCTTCAGTTGGCTCGACAGCGCGCACAACTTTGATGCCGTGCACGGCGTCGCGGGACAATTTGACGAATTTGCGCGCGGCGTCCGCAATCCATGGTCCATCACGGTCGGCACGGTGAACGGACAAACACACATTCTCGCCGTGGACGACGACCCCGCGTTCACGCCGGAAAAAAGTGACAACAATCCAGCCAATGCGGGCGATGAACTGAACGATATTAAGCAATTCGGCAATTACGGACACCCGTACGTCTATGCCGGACAAGAACCGGCGCTTGGTGCGATACCGCCCGTCGTCGTTTTTCCTGATGGTTCCGTTCCCTCCGGCGTCGCCATCGCCGCGGGCAAGGTTTTTGTCGGACTGCACAACGCGAGCATGGTCGTCAAAGTGGATTTGCAAAAGCGCACGTACACGCCGGTGTTGCAAGGCATCGCGCCGTTCAATCTCTTTGCCGTTGGCAATTCGTTGTACGTCTCGGACTTTAACGGCATTTACGTGATTGACGCGAGTGGGCTGTGAAAAAAGGAGTTAATGTTTGACGCTGTCCACTCACGCGCATATAATCGTCACAGCATCCTATCTCACCGCAAGGCGCGCGCATTCGGCGACGCGCCTCGTTTTTTGTCATGGCAAAATCCATTGACCGCGTGCGCGATTTTTTTCGCGCCCACAATCTCGACATTGAAATTCACGAGCTGCCCAATTCCACACGCACCGCGCAATTGGCGGCGGAAGCCGTCGGTTGCGAACTGGGGCAAATCGTCAAGTCCCTCATTTTTATATTGGACGAACGCGATACCGTCCTCGCGCTTGTCGCGGGGGACCGCCGCGCCGACCCGTTCAAAATTGCGCGCGCCTTGCGTGCCAGCACTGTACGCATTGCGAACGCGAATGAAGTCCGCGCGCGTACCGGTTTCGCCATTGGCGGGGTCGCGCCGGTCGCGCACGCGAGCGATGCAATCAACGCGCGACTTTTGGACGATTCGCTCTTGCGTTTTGAACGCGTGTGGGCTGCCGCCGGCACGCCGCATTCCGTTTTCCCGATTTCGCTCGCCACGTTGATGCAATTGACCAACGCGCAAGTGGCGGACATTACGACAAAAGACGAAGGATGATGCGACAAAGCGCGACGCGGTTTGCCTCTTGGTTTCAAAAATGAAACTTCCGAAATCGCGTAGATTTCGGAAGTTTCGGTTACGCCTTGTTCGACTTTTTCTTGCTTGCTTTTCTCTTGGCGGCAGCCGCGTGTCCGTTCTTTTTCGCGCGCTTGGCAGAAACGTTCCGCGCGTGCGCACGCTGACGCGCCGGCGCGCGTTTTTTGGTTGGAGGAGCAATCTCAATGGGGCGATATTCGGTCGCGGGGGCATTCGCGCGCGCAATCAGGTCGTGACGAATCAAGCGCGCTGCTTCCAGAATTTGTTCGATATCGCGGTCATAGATTTGCAGAACGAGTCTCAAATCCTGTCCCCGCCGTACGGTCGCGGTGACCAACAATTCGAGCACGCGATTCAAATCCAATTCGCCCGACTCGGCATAGACGCTGGGGCTCTCGCGCAATTTCATCGGATAGCGGAACGGGTCTTGCTGCGGATGCAGCCCCGGCACCGCGTGCGTTTCCGATTCCCAACCACCGCTCAAATCAAAAATATGAATCTCGTCCGCCAACGTATCGAGCGCATATTCGAGTGAAGCTTCAAAAGAAACGCGTTCGTCGGGCCAATTGCCGGTTTTGACCATGCGATTGCGCGAACTCCACAAGTGCGGAATATTGAGCGCGAGTTTCGTATGGCGTAATGCCTTGCGGCATTCGCGCAACAGCAAAAATGCTTCGGCGCCGGTGGCGGGAAATTTTGGAAATTGAAGCGTTTCGATGACGGGGGTAAAACTCATGTCGCGCGCCGCATAGTACGTGGCAAAGACGTTGAAAATCTTGATTGCCTTTTCCATTTGGTCTTGGCGGTCCCACGTCCATTTGTCCACCTGCGCGAGATGAAACACAAAATAATCCGCGTCAATATATTCCGCAAATTCCATCGCCTGTTTGGTCGCTTCAATCGCTTCGTACTTGTGAAAAAAATTGGACGAGAGGACGTCGCGATTTTGCAGCGGTTGGTGTACGCCGAGGAGCATGTTGGGCGCGCGCAGTTTCACGAGCAATTCCGGCTGCGCTTGAACGGTGCGCCACCAGCGATTGTTTTTGCGCGGAATAAATTGGTCGGGAAACGTCGCGGGCACGGTCCACAAATCTTCGGGTTGAATTTCCAACAAAACGTACGGCGAGTCCAGGCGCGCGCGATACAAATCAATGTACTCGCCCAAGCGCTCCGGCACGCGCAAATTGCGCGGCAAGTCCGCGCGATTTACATCCGACAGGGCACAACCGACAAGGATGTCTGCCATGTTAAATTTCCTTCATCACTTTTGGGGGAATGAGCCACACCAATTCGCCGGTGAGGCTCGCACCGTCTTCAATGTCCACGCGCGCGAGACCTGCTTTTGTCATACGCACCTTGCCGCCGGTCAATAGGGCAATTACGCGGCTGAAATCCGGCTCATGTCCTACCAACAGGATGTCGCGATCCATGTGCTCGTTCATCAGTTGGCGCAGTGCGTTGAGGTCAAACCCGGGCGCCAACAATGGACAAGTCTCGTAATCAATGTTCAATTCGCCGGAAATAATATTGGCGGTTTCCCATGCGCGCGGCAGTGGGCTGGTCAAAATCACATTTGGACGCACCGGCAGTTTGCGCAAGGCTCTTGCCACTGCTTCGATTTCTTTGCGCCCCTTTTTCGTCAGCGGGCGCTCGTCATCGGGTTTGTCCCAACCTTCCCAATTTGCCTGTCCGTGCCGCAGAAAATACAGTTTCACTGGTCCACCTCGAATCTGCCGTGCACGCGCGATTATACCTATTCAAGGCGTGCCTGCCAAGTGATAAAATGCTGTGATGCCAATGTATGCTACTGCTACCGGCTCTACATTGCAAAATATCTATGTGCGTTTGCACGCGCACTATGGTCCGCAACAATGGTGGCCCGCCGACTCGTTGTGGGAAATCATGGTCGGCGCGGTGTTGACGCAAAACACCGCGTGGCGCAATGTGGAATACGCGCTGGCGAATTTGAAACGCGCCAACGCGCTCGCCCCGGCGCGCATTCGCGCGCTCCGACGGGACCGCCTGGCGCGTCTGATTCGCCCTGCCGGCTTTACGTCGAGCAAACCGCAGCGGCTGAAAACGCTTGCGGAATTTTTGCGGCGCGAATATGGAGACGCCGCAGAAAATATGCGGAACGGCGTATTGGACGCACAGCGAAAGCAGTTACTCGCCTTGAACGGCATCGGTCCCGAAACGGCGGACGCCATTTTGTTGTACGTCGCCGAACAACCAATTTTTGTGATTGACGCGTACACGCGGCGGATTGTCGCGCGAGTGGGGTTGGCGGACGCGCAGACTTCGTATCACGCGCTGCAAGAATTCTTTATGGCGCAGCTGCCGCGCGAGACGGCTTTGTTTCAAGAGTTTCACGCGCTGTTGGACGTGCATGCCAAATCCCTGTGCACTAAACGCGCGCCGCGCTGCGCGCAATGTCCGTTGCGCGATATCTGTTTAAAAAAGGGAGTTTCGTGATGAACGGATGGCGAGATGGAAACGCACGGTTTGCAGCGCGCGCTTTATGCGGGGTGATTTTGTAATTCCCCCGCGCGCGTGTATAATTTGTGCTTGCCCGCGTGGTGAAGTTTGACCGCGCGATTTTTTTGGCACTTTTTCCATTTTGTTCAGGAGCTTGTCAACGTGAAACGACCGTATCAACCGAAACGATTGCACCGCTTGCGCGTGCATGGGTTCCGCCGCAAAATGCGCTCCACCGGCGGGCGCAATGTGCTGAAGGCGCGCCGCGCCAAAGGACGCACGCGGCTGACCGTCGGCGTCAAGCGCGCCAAAGTTTTTCGCAAGCCGTAACGCGCCCGAGCGAAGCGTCGTTGCGTCCGCACCGTGCACGCGACCATGCTGCGCTCCGATCATCCTGCGTGAAACGCGCGTGGCGATTGAAACATCAAGCCGACGTACAGCGGGTGTGGCAAGAGGGACAAGCGTTTGCCCACCCGCTCGTCATATTGCGAGTACGCCCCAATCAGCTGGGGCAGTCGCGCGCGGCTTTTGTGGCAGGCAAGAAATTGGGCAATGCGGTGGAACGTAACCGCGCGAAACGCCGTTTGCGCGAAGCACTGCGCCCGCAATTCTTGCGCCTTGCCCCCGGCTTTGATTTGGTTTTGATTGCGCGGGGTAAAGTTAACGAGGTTCCGTTTACAGAACTAGTCGCGGCGGTTCATACAGTGTTGTCCCGCGCACATCTTGTCTGATTATGAAATATATTGCACTCGTACCGATTCGGTTTTATCAACGCTTTGTTTCTCCCGGACTGCCTTCGTCGTGTCGTTTTCAGCCAACTTGCTCGCAGTACGCCGTCGAAGCGATTGACCGATTTGGTCTGGTCCACGGCGGCTGGCTGGCGGTAAAACGCGTTTTGCGTTGTCATCCCTTTCACGCGCCGGGTTTTGACCCTGTGCCCTATCGCGATTGAGGGACGCGATGGTTTTACAACATGTTTTCGTCAGGAGTGTCATCATCAACAAGTTCATCGTCTTGATCTTGGCGCTGGTCGGGCTGGCAGTGTTGACGGCGTGCGGCGGCGCGCCAGGAGGAACCGGTTGGTCCGGCGCAGCCATTAGCAATAACTCATTGTATTTCGGCGGCGCTAACGCCAAAATTTATGCTCTCGATGCTGCCACCGGCGCGTTCAAATGGGAGTATCCAACGGATAAAAATTTGAATAGTGTGTACGCCACGCCAGTGATTGATAACGGTACGCTTTATGTGGGCAGTTACGATGGCGTCTTTCATGCTTTGGATGCCAACACCGGTGCGCTGCGCTGGCAATATCCGGCACAACCCGATCCATCCGCGCTTGGACCGGTTGTGCCGACGGCGCTCGTCGCAAACGGGATTGTTTATTTTGGCGACAACAATCACAAATTTTACGCCCTTGATGCCGCCTCCGGCGCGAAAAAATGGGAATTCAGCGCCGATAACAAAATTTGGTCGGCAGCGGTGTTTGACAACGGCACCGTGTATTTCGGTTCACTCGACCACCACCTGTACGCGCTCGACGCAGCGACCGGCGCGAAAAAATGGGACTATGACGCAGGCGGTTTGATTGCGGGCACACCTTTAATAGCGAACGGCACTCTTTACGTTGGCGCGCAGAACAAATTGGTCGCGCTGGATGCCGCTGCTGGAATGCTCAAATGGGAATTCAAGTCGGACAACCCGAATGAGTGGATTTGGGCGCACCCTACGACCGACAACAAGGCAATTTATTTCGGCACTTTGACGGGGAACGTGTATGCGTTGAATGCTGCCAACGGGGACAAGCTTTGGACACTTCCCCTTGCCAGCAAGGCAGAAATTCGCTCGGAAGTGGTCATGGATGGAGATACCGGTTACTTTGGCGCCTCCGACCAAAACGTGTACGCCGTCACGTTGTCGAACGGACAGCTCAAGTGGAAAACGCCGGATAAAGCGCTGGCGGGACCTATCTATACCTCGCCTACGCTCGTGGATGGTATTTTGTATATTCCCGCGCAAGGGAATAATATATATGCGCTCAATGCCGCAGATGGTTCGCGCAAATGGTGTTTTGATGCAGGCAATCATCAGGCGTGCGCAAATTGAATTTGCAAGTTTTTGTAGGTGATGCAGCAGGTTTCGCCGTTTCATGGCGCGGCATGACTGTCAAACGCTAGAAATTCCATTATGGATATTATTTCGTTCCTGTTCAACACGATTGTTTACAATCCTATGTTGAACGCAATGCTGTTTCTCTATTCGATCATTGGGAATTACGGTGTTGCGATTATTGTGTTCACGCTGCTCATCGGAGTGGCAACGATGCCGTTTCGCATCAAGTCGCAGCAGTCCATGAAAGCGCAGCAGGAAAAAATGGCGGCGCTGAAACCCAAACTCGACGAAATCAAAAAGAAATACAAAGACAATCCGCAGCAGCTGCAGCAAGCTCAAATGAAGTTATATCAAGAACATGGGATGGCAAACCCCTTCAACGCGGGTTGTCTTTTGACGCTGCTGCCCTTTCCGATTTTTATCGGCATGTATCAAGTCATTATTGCGGTGATGGGTGACCGTCCCGAACAATTGATGCAGCTGCCGCAGCACTTGTACCCAAACTTTCTCAACGTAGCCGCGTTGATTCCGGTCAAATCAACCTTTCTCGGGCTCGACCTTGGCGCGATTCTCAGTACACAAAACATGGTGATTGTCGCGGTTGTTATCGCATTGGTAGTGGGCGCGCAATTCGTACAAACCAAGATGATGCAAACACCGACGGCAGCGCTCGACCCACAGCAAGCGCAAATGAATCAGTCCATGACGATGATCATGCCGTTGATGTTTGGCTTTTTCGTGTACAATGCGCCCATTGGCTTGTCGCTCTACTGGATTACCTTCAGCGTCATTGGCATTCTGCAACAAGGTCTTACGGGCGGCTGGAGTGGGCTTGCCAACATTTTGCCCAAACCCGCCCCGCAACCGGTGCGCACAAAACGATCCAAGGACAGCACGCCATCTATTCCTCCTCCGGCTTCGGATGCCTCAAACGGAAACAAAAATGATTTGGTAGCGTCCACGGATGGCAGCACCGCGAACGCAAATAAGGGAAAAAAGAAAAGTGGCAAAAAGCGTTAACTCCGGCGGACGCACGGTCGAAGAAGCGATTCAAGCGGGCTTGGCTGAATTGCAAGTAGAACGGGACCAGGTCGAAGTAGAGCTCTTGAGCGGAATGAGCGCCGACCCGGAGCATCCCGTGGTGGTCAGACTCACCGTGCGCGAAGAATCCGAAAACAATTTTGCGCCAGTCGGCGCGACCCAGGCAATGGCGAGTACGGAATCTGCTCAAGCCGCTGTTGCAACCCCGACAGCCCAGCCGAGCCAAGAACCGCAAGATGTAGCGAGCACCGCCAAACAAGTTTTGGAAATCATGTTGCGCGGAATGGGCATTCGCAGTCAGGTCGTCATCCACCATGAGGCGCGCGGCGAGGAAGGACCCGATTTCGTTCTGGATATTGTCGGGGCGGACCTCGGCATTCTCATCGGGCGACGCGGCGAAACGTTGCGCGATTTGGAATACCTCGCGCGTTTGATTGTGGCGAGCAAAACGCGCAGCAACGCACGCTTCATGGTGGACGTCGAAGGGTACCGCACGCGTCGCGAGCGCGTCTTGCGCGAATTGGCAAAACGGATGGCAGACCGCGTACGCCAAAATCGCCAGCCGATTACATTGGAAGCCATGCCGCCGAACGAACGGCGCATTGTTCACATTACGCTCCGCGAACATCCCAACGTCAAAACCCAAAGCATCGGCGAAGGCGACCGGCGGCGGGTGATGATTTTACCGAAATAAAGGATGAAGGATGAAGAATGAATCAAGGCATTCCTTTCATCCTTCATCCTTCCGCCTTTATCCTTTGCCTTGGCTCCCAACTTTATCGTCATCGGTCACCTCACGCGCGACGAACACAATGACGGTTCGTTCACGCTCGGCGGCGCAGTCACTTTTGCCGGAATCGCGGCGCGCGAGCTGGGCTATCGCGTTGGCATCGTCACGAGCGCGGCAGACGATTTTCCTGAACCCCATTTACTGCACGATATTGACATCGTGCGCATTCCCTCAACTACTACTACCACATTTCGGAATATCTATCACGGCACTGCGCGCACCCAGTACGTCCGCGACATTGCTAAACCTATTCGCCCCACCGACGTACCAGCAGAGTGGCGAAACGCGAAAATTGTGCTGCTCGGTCCGCTCGTCGGCGAAATTGATGCGACCATGTTGGATGTGTTTTCGCCGCAAACGACCATCGCCGTTTCGCCGCAAGGGTGGATGCGGCAATGGGATACAACCGGGCTGGTGAGACCGCGCGCGTGGCAGGAAGCCGCCGAGATTTTGCCGCGCGTGAACGTTTTGATTTTGAGCGACGAAGATTTGGGTCCCTATAGCGAACAGCTGTCTTTGTACATTGAATGGGCGCCGGTCGTCATTATGACGCGCGGGGTGGACGGCTGCACAATTTACCAAAAAGGCAAACCCCCGATTGACGTGGCAGCTTTTGCAACCAACGTCGTTGACCTCACCGGCGCGGGCGATTCTTTTGCGGCGGGCTTTTTGATTCGCTTTCACGAAACCGGCGATTTGCTTCGCGCCGCGCATTTCGGCAACGGAACCGCGTCGCTTGCCATCGCAAGCCCGGGCGCGGAAAACATGCCCACACGTGCCCAAGTCGAAGCGCGGGTTGCGACACTGGGTGAAACCACAAAACGCGCAACGCGATGAATCCGCAGCGCGCGTTTTGGATTCCATTCTCCTATTTGACCTTGACGCGCAGATGGCGCGTCTCCATCCTCTCCTTTTCAGCTCACGTTCTCATCCCATAAACGCACGTGCTGCATTTCTGCCATTGAATATTCATAGACGCTTTTGATTTTCGGGTACGGCGCGTTTCCGGCGTAAAGATACGTCGGCTTGTCCAAAAGCGCGGCAAGAATGCCTACGTGCAAACGCGTGGTCACCACTGCCGCCGCGCACACAATCGCGTCTACAAAAGTCTCGAACGTAAATGCGCCCGGTGCGCTGATGTCGCGCGCCAACACCGGCAGCGACCTGCATTGCGGCATTTCTTTGTCAAGACGCGACAATGCCATCGCCGTAAAATTTGTCCGCGCCGTACGTTTCTTATGTAACCATCGTCGGATGGAATTGGCGACCGGCGGCGGCAGCAAGTTTTTGATTTTCAGAGCAATCGGAATATAGGATGGTTGCGCGCCGGTTGAGGTCTCCAAATCAAAGCGCTCGACCAACAAAACGTGTTCGGCGCGACAGCGCGTTCGCAAAGCGCGGACAAAATCCGAGTCGCGCAGATGAAACGCCATATCGTGGTCTAAACTCAAATTCACATTCGGCGGGAAGGTTTGCGTTTGCAGTTTTGCAAAACTGTAGAGTTCGCGCGCAAATAACACCGTTGCAGCGCGACGCGTCTGAAACAGTTCACCAACGCGATTGCCTTGAAAATCAAAACTCGACGGCAGCATCACGATTGGATTGTCGGGAAAATTCTCGGCATAATATCGGAGACGTTCCAATTTTTTGTGGTAGAGTTCAACGCCAAAAGAACCGCTCCCATTGATAAGGATATTTTTTCCAGCCGCGAGCTTGTCGTCCAACTTGATGCCGAGACGCGCGCAGACCTGACGCGTTCCCATTTCAATCAAAACGTCACCCCAATTTCCGCCGACCGGTTCAAAGAACACGGTCTTGCCGCGTAATTCATCTAACGCATCAACGACTGTAAGCATAATCGCTTCCCCCGGCGCTTCTGCCTTTACTTGTCATTATATATTTTCAACTCTTGCGCGCAACTGCTCCATGTTGCGCGCTTGCGCGCGCCGTTGTATAATGCGTGAGCGAAGGAACAACCACAAGCACTAGTGGTTCGTCATAAGCATGGGCACAATATACGCATTTGCAAACCAAAAAGGAGGCGTCGGCAAAACAACCACTGCTGTCAATATCGGCGCCTTTCTCGCCTGGCAAGGACGACGCGTCCTGCTCATTGACCTTGACCCACAAGGCAATGCTTCAGCAAGTCTCGGCGTTGACCGCTTTGCGCTGTCCGCGTCCATATACGATGTGCTCATGGGCAGCGCGACATTGCGCGAAATTTTGACCCCGACCGCGATGGAACGGCTCACCCTTGCGCCTTCGGTCTCGCTGCTTGCCGGAGCCGAAGTGGAGCTGACTGCCGTACCCGACCGCGAATTTATTTTGCGCAATGCCCTCACTGCGGCAAGCGAAGGTTGCAATACCACCGAAGACTCCAGTACGGAACGCTCGCCGCAGCATTCCATCCGCGATGATTTTGATCACATCTTGATTGACTGCCCCCCGTCGCTGGGGATTCTCACCGTCAACGCGCTGACGAGCGCGGACTTGGTCGTCGTGCCCGTGCAATGTGAATATCTCGCGCTCGAAGGGCTGGCGCAGCTCATGCAGACCATCGCGCTCGTCCGCGAAAATCTGAATCCGTCATTGAAATTGTTTGGCTTGGTCATGACGATGTTTGACCCGCGCGCGCGTTTGGGCACGCAAGTGATTCAAGAAGTGCGCGCACATTTCCCAAATGAATTGTTCGAAACGTATATTCCGCGCAATGTGCGCGTCGCCGAAGCGCCCAGCTTTGGCGAACCTTTAGTGAAATTTGATATTCATTCGCGCGGCGCCGAAGCGTACGAAAAATTGACGAATGAATTTTTGATGCGCGAAGCGAAAATGACAAATAGCGAATGGCAGATAGCGAATAGCGTCGAGACATCAACTATCGGCTATCCGCCATCCGCCATCAACCCAACGGAGGCACAATGACCTCGACATCCAAACACGGACTCGGACGCGGACTCGGCGCGTTGATTCCCCAACGCACAGCCGACGAAAGCACGACCAACGCGGGCATCCGCCACATTCCGCTCGCGCAGATTGAACCCAACCCCCATCAACCGCGCAAACGTTTCACGAACGATGCGTTGGACGAACTCGCCGCTTCGATACGCGAACATGGTCTCATTCAACCGCTTGTGCTAAAGGAAGTGGCAACGCCGTACGGTTCGCGCTATCAACTGATTGCCGGCGAACGCCGCTGGCGCGCCGCACAACGCGCGGGATTGAATGCTGTACCCGCCATCATCAAAGGCGCAACGCCGCAGCAAATGCTCGAACTCGCGCTGGTCGAAAATGTCCAGCGCGCGGACTTGAACGCGCTCGAAGAAGCGGAAGCGTACCGCCAGCTCATCCAAGAATTCGAATTGACCCAGGAACAAGTCGCCCAAAAAGTGGGCAAAGATCGTACCACCGTTTCCAACGCGCTGCGCCTTTTGAAAATGCCCGACGCGCTCAAAGAAGCGGTGCTGAACGACCGCATCAGCGAAGGACATGCGCGCGCGTTGATGCAAATTCCCGAAGAGACGAAACAACAAAAATTGCTCGCGCATGTGGTGGACGAAAATTTGTCCGTGCGTCAGACCGAAGAACTGGTACGCCGTACCTTGGCAATGACCATCAGTCATCGTCCGAAAAATGGCGCGAACGGGAAGCGAGAGGCGAGAAACGAGAGGCAGAACGTATCACCGGATACTCATTCCCTCGAAGAAGCGCTGCGCCGTGCACTCGGTACCAAAGTGGAATTGTACCGCTCCCAGCGCGGCGGCAAAATCATCATCGAGTTTTATTCGGATGAAGAGCTCGAGGCGATCTATGACAAGTTGGTGGGCTGATTCGCAACGGGAAACCAAAAAGAGGACTGACAAATGTCAGTCCTCTTTTTTTTAGCTATTTTTCGCTAATTCTGCCCCAACGCTTTTTTGACATAATGTTAAATCTGTGGTACAATAAAAAATTACGCGAATTTTGCGAAATCCTATTCTATGGCGGAGGAGCTTATGAATTCACAACGACCCAGCACCAGCGCGTTAATTTCGGCATTTGGGCGCGCGTATCACTCCACACACGCGCAAGACAAAATTTTTGACGATTTTCTCGCTGACCCCCTTTTTACCGACGCGCAGCGCGCACTCTTTACGGACAATCTCGCCCGCGCGTTTGCATTCTTTGATCCCGAAGGCGCAGCGCGCGTGACGAACCAAGCCGACGCGCTCGCGGGCTTTATGCGCAATCAGAGTTTGCCGATTACGTTGAGCCGTGCACGCTATGTCGAAGAGGTCTTGGAAGCAGAAACGAAAAACGGAGTGACACAATACGTCATTCTCGGCGCGGGACTCGATACCTTTGCGTTTCGCCGTACCGATTTGATGGCGCACTTGACTGTGTTTGAGGTGGACCATCCCGCCACACAAAATTACAAACGTGCGCGTCTCCAAGAGCTCGGATGGGAAACCCCGCCGTCGCTGCATTGGGTCCCGCTCGATTTTACGCAATCGGACTTGATGCCTGCGCTGCAAGCCGCACACTATGATCCGAACACGCGGACGCTGTTTAGTTGGCTGGGCGTCACCTATTATCTAGCGCGCGAGGTAATCCACGCGACGCTGCGCGGGATTGCGTTGGATGCGCGCGCGGGCAGTATGGTCGTTTTCGATTATCTCGACGCGGACGCGTTCATTCCCGAACGCACGGCGCCGCGCGTCGCGCGCATGCAAGCTGCGACGCTTCAAAGCGGCGAGCCGATGCAAACGGGATTTGACCCCGCCGTGCTCGGCACTGAACTCGATGCGCTCGGTTGGCGCTTGCAAGAAAATTTGAGCCCCGAAGATATCCAAGAAAAATATTTTCGCGGGCGCACCGACGGGTATTACGCGTTCGAGCACATTCATTTTGCGCGTGCAAGCGTGAAATGATTTCGCACAAAATTTATTGCCTCCACTGTCAAGCGTGGTATAATTCGCAGCGCAAGAATTTCAGAATTTTTCACAGGTGAATGGATGCCCGCAATTTTTCCTTTTACTGCCATTGTCGGTCAGGAACGCATGAAACGCGCGTTGGTACTCAACGCGATCAATCCGCTCATCGGCGGTGTTTTAATTCGCGGCGAACGCGGCACGGCGAAATCTACCGCCGTTCGTGCGCTCGCTGCCCTACTTCCCGAAATCGAAGTGGTCGCCGATTGCCGCTTTGGCTGCAATCCACACGACTCGCATTTGTGCGACGAGTGCATGGAACGTGAAGCGCGCGGCGAAGTGCTGCCCATTGCGCGACGCAAAGTGCGTCTGGTGGATTTGCCCGTCAGCGCGACCGAAGACCGCGTCGTCGGCACGCTCGATATTGAAACCGCCATCAAAAAAGGCGAAAAGAAATTCGAGCCGGGCGTTTTGGCAGCGGCGAATCGCGGCATCTTGTATGTGGACGAAGTGAATTTGCTCGACGACCACGTGGTGGATCTTTTGCTCGACAGCGCGGCAATGGGCGTCAACACCGTCGAACGCGAAGGCATTTCGTTTCAACATCCCGCGCAGTTTGTTTTGGTCGGCACGATGAATCCCGAAGAAGGCGAACTTCGTCCGCAGCTGCTCGATCGCTTTGGTTTGTCGGTAGACATTCGCGGCATCCCGGACGCGGAACAACGCGTCGAAATCATCGAGCGCCGCCTGGCTTTTGAACAAGACCCGAACGCGTTTGTGGACGAATGGCAAACTGCCGAAAAGAAACTGTCGAAAGAAATTGAACAAGCGCGCGAAATGTTGCCCGACGTGAAACATTCCCATGCGGATATTTATGCGATTGCGGAATTGACTTCAGGACTTGAGGTGGATGGACATCGCGCGGACTTGGTTATCCTGAAAGCCGCGCGTGCTCATGCGGCGCTCGCCGGACGCCCACAGGTCAGCGAAGAAGATATTCTGCTTGCCGCCGAACTCGCGCTGCCGCATCGTTTGAAACGTAAACCGTTTCAGGATGTCGAAGTGCGTTTTGAACAATTGGAAAAACAACTTGAACGCGCGCGCGAAGGCGTCCAGGGCGAAGGTCAACCCAAAGGCGACCAAAAACAAGACGTAAAAAAAAAGCGTCCCTGAGCGCTGACCAATCTGATCAACAACACACGCCGTCGCCGAGCGACCAGTCGGTTCAGGGACAGGGTCACGACCCCACAAAGCAATCACCCCGTCCCGCCGACCGTCCAGTCAACATCGGCGACGCGTTCACTCCTCGCAAACTCCAAACTCCGCTGGACAAGATGGCGCGCAAAACCGCCGGCAAACGCTCGCGCACGCGCACCGAACGCAAGCGCGGTCGCTATATCCGTTCGCGCGAAATGCGCGGCGAAGTCAGCGACGTCGCGTTTGATGCTACCTTCCGCAGTGCGGCGCCGCACCAACTCGCGCGCCGCGCCGAACGCAGTGATGTCGCGCTCGCGATTGAAAAACAGGACCTGCGCAAAAAAGTGCGCGTGCGCCGCGCCGCCAACTGCATTCTCTTTGTCGTGGATGCGTCGTGGTCTATGGCGGCGGCGGAACGCATGATTGCGACGAAAGGCGCGATTATGTCCCTCTTGGTGGACGCGTACCAAAAACGCGACCGCGTGGGCATGGTCGTTTTTCAAAAAGAAGAAGCGCGTACGGTGCTGCCGCCCACCTCTTCGGTAGACCTCGCGCAAAAGGCGTTGAAGGATGTTCCTGTCGGGGGCAAGACGCCGCTGAGCGCGGGTTTGCTGCTCGCACATCAAATCCTGGTGCGTGAAAAAATTCGTGACCCGGAAGTGATGCCCCTGGCAATTATCGTTACGGACGGTGCAGGCAACGTTTCGATGACCGATTTGCCGCCGCAGGAAGAAGCACACCGTATTGCAGGCATGTTCAAAAAGTCGGACATCCGTACCGTCGTCATCAATACGGAACATGAAGCATTCGACCGTGGACTCGCTGCCGCGCTGGCGGAAAAACTCGGCGGCAATGTGTACACGCTGAAACAATTGCGGGCGGAAGAGCTATACGCGCGTGTGCGCGAAAATTTGAAATAGATACATTACGCAACCTAGAGACGATTTCAATCGTTGCAAGCGCGGCAAGAGCAACTCTATCCAGCCCTTGCGTAACAGCAGTGAAAAAAAGCCAATACACAAAAAGCCGACCGTGCAGCATTGCCCGGTCGGCTTTTTTGTAGGAGGAGAAGGAGATGAATTTGTTGCGTGTTGGGCGTGACACCCCGCATGATGTTTCACGTGACACTGCAACAAATGTTCGAAATAAACATTCCACTCTGTTGATACGATTTTACCAAGCAAAGAATAGTAAGAGATTAAAAAATGTAGTATATTCGCAAAATAAATTTATCTCCGCTCATATACTACATTTTCGTTTTATTATTGCTTTTTACTTAGCGAACGCCCCTAAACGTGTTCATGTATGCTATCAAGTCTGCAAGCTGCGCATCGCTGATTTGGGTTTGGTCATATGCTGGCATCCCGCGCCGCCCGCGACGTACGGCTTCTTGGGCTTCACGACCTCCGCCGCGCAACCCTAATTCCCCCGGCGCATCCCCCACGGCACCATGACAGAGATTACAACCGGACGCAAAATAGACTGCCGCACCGCGTTGTGTCGCATCGCCGTTTGGATTCGCCATCGCCAATTGTTCGGCGGTCGGGGTTGGGACGGCAACCACAGGACGCGCGGCGTTCGGGCTTGCCAGCGAACGGGTATAGGTCACTAAATTCCAAATGTCTTGATCACTAAATTGGTTGCCAAAGCCCGGCATTCCGGCAAAGCTGAGACCATTCTTGATAATCCAGAACAACTGCGCATCCGTTTTTTCCTGCGTATCATGTGCGCGCAAGTCTGTCGCCGGCGGATAAATCGCCTGACCAAACACGCCGCTGCCATCGCCATTCGCGCCGTGACAAACCGAGCACGCGCCGGTGTAGGCAGCGCGTCCGGCTTCCAGCGCACGCGGATTTTGGGCAACCGGATTTTGCGCCGAGCCGGCTTGTGTACGTACCACAATGCCTACGGCAAGATTGCCATACAACTTTTCCAAAGGCAGATCGTTGCGGTGACCCAGCGCCAGAGGCATGCCTACAAAGACAACACCGCACATGGCGAGCGCACCCCCGATAACCAACCCTGCAACCAATCCAATCCAATTCTTCCTGCGAGTACGCGACGCGGTTGATTCTTTCGTCGTGTCTGTCCAAGTTGTCATGCCTGTCTCCTTTATGCGAGTCCTGCAAAGAAATCTGTTTTGATATGTGGTGCGCTCTCCCGACAGTCTCGTTCCAACGCGTCAACAGCACCACCATCGTTGTTTGCATTGCCGCCTGTTCCGATTCGTGCTATTTGAAAAACGGATTCTCGCGTTTATCGTTGCGCGGGATGGGATGAATGGTCGAGTTGCGTTGGACATACGCCGCGCGCGCTGGATTGGCAAGCGGCGGCAGCACCGGGGTTGGTTTTGGCGCGGCGGATTTTGTTTTCCCCATGCGCTGTATCATCAGCCAATAGACAGTCATGAACATCACCGACAGCCCGGTCACCAAATACATGATGCGCGTGGCGACCAAGCCGGTATCCGTTCCGGAAAACCAGCTGTGTACCAAGACGCCAAGAAAACCCGCGAAACTCAGATAATGAATCACGCGAAAGGCGCGCTGCCCAATCATTCGGCGCAGATAAAAGGTTACGGTGACGAGAAGCGAAAGATACGTGGCAATGATGCCGACGCCAACCCAAAACGGACGATAGTCCGAAATGAACGGCACAAACAATTGCGCGACGTTGAACGGCATAAAGTGGTCCGCCAACAAAATCGCCACATGCACAAACGTGAACGCAAACGCCAGCAGCGAAAGATATTCGTGCGCGTCGTACGTGAACGCGCGCGGTACCAATTTGTCAAACATTTTTGACGAGACCGCCAAGCCCCACACCGTCGAAAGCCACAACAACAAATAGGCAATGATCCCTGACGCGCGCGTGATGAACCACGTCATCTGTCCGGTGCTCGCGCCAAAGATTGCGTCGAACAAACGGCTCCACACCGCGCCCACCGGCGTCTGGGACAAAATCAACATCAAGCCGACCAAACCCAGCGCCAATATCAACAGCATGACGCGCAAAACTTTTCCGATTATTTCATCCGATGAATCAAACTCGTTCATTCAAAAACTCCTTCGCTAGTGCATCACTAACCAACTTGGTTTGGGTGAGTGCTCGGGCAAGGCGCATTTCTAAACGATTCATGCTCTTTGATACACAAGAGCTTGGCTAATGCTGCACTAGCTCCGAACCCCAGAGTCTGCCCTCTTCATCCACAGCAATAAATTCCACATCGCTTCGTTCTGCCGCAATTGCCAACGCTTCGCGCGAACCGGCAATCAGCAGCGCCTTGGCAAAAACTTCGGCGACGGTCGCATGAGGCGCTATCACCGTCACGCTCAACCAATCCGTCGCGGCGGGCAAACCGGTGCGCGGGTCAATCAGATGATGACGTTCTTGCGCGCCTTGTTTCCATTTGCGTTTGGTGATGGACGAAGTTGCCACCGCGCCCGGCGGCACGCGCAAGAGTGCGAGGGTCTGTTCGCTGTCGCGCGGGTCTTCCAGTTCGATTTCCCACGCGGTTTCATTTTCCGGCAAGCCGACTGCGAACATGTCGCCGCCCGCATTCACCGCGCACGCCGTCGTGAATTCCGCCAAGACGTGGGCGGCTTCTTCCGCAATCCAACCCTTGGCGATGCCGCCGAGGTCCACGCGCGTTCCTGTCGGCAGCCATACCGCACGCTGCGCCTCATGAAAACTCAGCGCGCGAAAATTACCGGGCATCCCTGGCGGAAACAACGCATTCGTGGACGCGGCGCGTGTGCGTACCACATCCATACTCGCGTCGTACCCCACATTTTCGAGCGCCGCCAAAATCGCGGGATCGAACAAACCCTGCGTCTGAAAATGCAGCTCGTACGCCTGCTGCAGTACGTCGAACAATTCCGGCGAAGCATTGAACCATTCGCCCGCTGCGCGATTCAGCTGCGACAATTCGCTTGTGTCTTGAAAACGCGTGAACTGCGCCTCGCGTTTGGCAATCAACGCGCGCGCGAACGCAAATCCTTCCGCGACGCGCGCCGGAATTCCTTCGCCCGCGAGGACGATTTGCGTATTCATCGCGCGAAATTCGGTGAATTCCATATGCCGCCTACGAACCGCCAGTGCGCATTCGGCGCTGTTGAAACGGCGAGCCAAATTGGGAACCAAACTGCTGCGGCGATTGAGTGTCCGGTATCAGCTGGAACCCGGGTTGTTGCTGCTGCGGCTGGAGCTGCCGCAAGCCCGACCCGCTGTGCGGGCGCGGTGTCGGCAGGGGCGGGAGCTGCACGAGATTGTTTTGCGCGTCTTGCGTCGGCGCATCCAACGGCGCGGCTTGCGCGTTGCCGTACGGATTCGGCGAATGCGCCAGAAGCGCCCAGCCGCCCAAAAACGCGCCGAGACTGCCGGCGGCAATGAAAATGCGTAACGAATTGGAAAGTGGTCGAGATGGTTTATTAGCCATAGGCATCTTCCTGTTTACCGCGCGGGGATGCGAATACGCCCATCGGCGGTAATTTGAATCACGCCGCGCTCTTGCAGCGCCTCTAACAAATTTTGAAATTGCCCGATTTGCTGATTGGCTTGCGCCAATTGGTCGTTGGCTTGGGCGAGCTGTTGGTCCTTTTCATTCAACTGTTGATTCATGTCGTCCAACTGCGCGCGCAGCTGCTTTTCGCGCGCTTGATACTGATTCACCAAATCGCGCAGCTGTTGGGTTTCGGCGGACGAAGCAGCTGTGTTGTTGGTCACAGCGGATACATTCGATGCGGCATTGACAGGGGCAGCGGGACGGCTCAGCACTGCGCTCGCGCCGATAACGAACATCACTGCGGCAAGCAGACCGGTGACAAGAAGGGAAGCAAAAAGCGCTTTAAGTTGATTCATGCATATCTCCGAAGCAGAGGATGCTTGGATTTTAGGTTTATTTCGTGAAGCGTAGATTAAAGAGATTAGAACTTGGAATGGAAAAGTTATGGAGATTTTGTGGAGAAGGCGCTTTGGACGCAACGTCAATGGAAATCGCAAAAAGCGTTCCCACCGAGTTGCGTTCGGCGCGCACTTGTGGCACGATAGCGCGCATGACACAGAGCAATGTGCCGATTATGGACTATGAGGGTTCGCCGTGGCGCACCGAATTTTGGAAAGGGCGCGCGTATGAGGACGCCGTCGAACGCATCGCCTTGAAAAAAACGCTGCCCGCGCGCGGCACGCGTTTGGTCGAAATCGGCGCGGGCTTTGGGCGGCTCGCGGATTTGTATCGCGGCTACGAGCAAGTGATCTTGTTGGACTATGCGCGCTCAATGCTAAAGGACGCCGTCGCGCGGTTGGGCAGTGATGCGCGTTTTATTTTTGTCGCGGCGGACCTGTACAATTTGCCGTTTGCCGATAACGCGTTCGACACGGCGCTGACCATTCGCGTACTGCATCACGTTGCCGACATTCCGCGCGCGTTCGCCCAAGTCGCGCGCGTCGTGCATTCACGAGGCACATATATCACCGATTTCGCGAACAAAAGACATCTCAAAGCAATTGCAAAATATTATCTCGCGCGCGCGCGCGGCATACGCGCGGTGAATCCATTTTCTTTGGAGCCGTACGAATTTGTCAAATTGAATTTTGACTATCACCCTAGTTACATAAGACAAAATCTGGAACAGGTCGGATTCCACATTCAGGATTCGCTCGCCGTCTCGACGTTTCGCCTTGGCGCGCTCAAACGCGCGGTGCCAAATGCGCTGCTTGTTTCGTGCGATGACGCGTTACAGCGCCCGACCGCGCGGTTTGCGATTGCGCCGAGCATTTTGTACCGCGCGGAAAATGGCAAAGCGGGCGCCGCGCGCGTAAATGCAGTACTGTGGCGCTGTGTGAAATGCGGCGCGGCAAAAATGAACGCGCGTGAAACGGCGATGCAATGCGAACAGTGCGGCGCGCAATTTTTTCAAACTGACGGAATTTGGGAAATGAAAGTGTAGGGGCAAACCCGTATGGTCGCCCAATGGGGAAACGAATCAAAATTAAAAAAGGACGATTGCAACAACCGTCCTTTTTTCGATGCGAGTGGCGCATCATAAGGTGATGCATACGAGTTTGAGCCACAAACTCAACGATTCCCGTTATACAAACGTTCTTTGATGGCAAGCATTTCGCGGCGGCGTTGGTCGTCTTGTTCGATTTCTTGCGCGATTTTTTCGACCGAATACATCACCGTCGTGTGGTCGCGTCCGCCCAATGCTTCGCCGATTTGCGGCAGTGACGCGCCGGTCGCTTCGCGCAAAAGGTACATTGCCATCTGACGCGGCGTGACGACTTCTTTGTTGCGTCCACGCCCTTTCAAATCCTCCGCGCTGACGCGATAATATTCGCACACGGCGTTCAACACCTGGTCGGTGCTGAGCGGCGTTTGCTGCAAAACGTCCTGCAAAACGGTCTGCGCCAAATCCACCGACAGCGGCAGCTGCATCAATTGGGCATACGCCACCACGCGCGTCAACGCGCCGTTCAATTCACGAATGTTGGATTGAATTTTGCGCGCCAGAAAATCAATCACATCCGAAGGCACGGGCATCGGTTGCCCTTCCGCTTTGAAACGCAAAATCGCGGCGCGCGTTTCAAAATCGGGCGGTTGAATATCGGCGATGAGCCCGCCTTCAAAACGCGAGCGCAAGCGTTCTTCCAGCGTCGAAATCGCGCGCGGGTGACGGTCCGCCGAAATGACGATTTGTTTATTCAAGCCGTGCAGGGTGTTAAAGGTGTGGAAAAATTCTTCCTGCGTCGTTTCTTTGCCCGCAATGAATTGGATGTCGTCAACCAACAATACATCCACTTCCCGATACGCGCGGCGAAACTCTTCGGCGGTTTGCGTGCGAATGGAATTGATGAGTTCGTTGGTAAACGTTTCCGAAGAAACGTACACGACTTGCTTGCCGCGCAGCTGCGGAATCCAGCCGAGCGCGTGCAAGAGATGCGTTTTCCCCAGTCCCGTGCCGCCATAAATAAACAGCGGATTGTACGCTTCCGCCGGACGTTCGGCAACCGCCATGCACGCCGCGTGCGCGAGGCGATTAGAGTTGCCTACGATGTACGCATCGAACGTATATTTGGGATTCAGCGTCGAGCCTTGGGCGCGCCCGGGCGTGTACGGCGAAGAGCCATTGCGCGTCGCATCACCACGAGGTGTCGTGATATGGCTGCGCGGCGAACGGGGGTCGTCATTCATGGTCGTGCGCGGTTGTGCTGTCGCGTTCGGGGCGGCGGAGGGAGCTGCGGCGTGTTCAAGTTCGCGTGTTGTTTCGTCCGCCTCGGCAGAGGTTTCGCCTTCCGTTTCTTCGCGCGTTTTCAAAACGAAACGAATCTCCACAGGCTGACCGAGGACGTGATGCAACGTCCGCTCAATCATACCATACAACCGATTTTCAAGCCATTGCTTGGCGTACGCATTGCGTACGCCAACGACGAGCACATTTTTCTCCGCGTCGAGCGCAAGCGCAAACGTCGGTTTGACCCATGTGTCGAACGTCGCTTTGGTCATTTGCAACTGCAGCTCGCCGAGCGCCGCTTGCCAAACATGCGCGGCGTTGGGCGCAAGCGCTTTGCGTGGAGATTCAAGCGAGGCAGTTAGGTGAAGCGGTTGGGTGGATATCATAGAGAGTTCCCTTGAAAAAATTGCGAAAAATACACGCCGCAATCCGGTTGGACTTGTTTCTCTCCCACAAAGAAACAATTTCATACCGCACAACATTGCGACGCGTGCGGTATCTTAGCAAAAGCGCATACCGCGCGCAAGCGTTTCACCTTAAAAGATACGCGCGCGCGCGGATTCTTTAAGTTGCGCGCCCAAACGAAATGCATGTGGATAAAACCCCATCCCGTTGTGGAGAATTGGGGAATACACTAATTGTGGGACATCCTCCGCGCTGCAAGCCCAAGACACGATATGCGATTGTGGAAAAGTCGCGCAAAACTGTGGATACGCGGTGTGAAAATGTGGAGAACGCTTGCATTCATCCCCATCACATCCACAATCGGCGAAAAAATTTCTCTTGCGCGCGCTCGCGCGCGCGCTTTTTTTCGCCCCTCGCACAGCAAATGATATAATCGCCGAAAATGCGCCGCGCGGAATGCATAATGCGGAACGCCTGATGTCGAATGTTTCATCTGCCATGTCCAAGTCTTTAATTCTTTTGTTGGTATTGATTGTCCTCGCACTCGTACTCGGCGGCGTGGGACTCGGCGTCGCGTATTTTGAAACCAAAACCGTTCAGGGCACGGTGATGGACTCGAACGGCGCGCCCATTGCGCGCGCCGCCGTGACCATTGCAGGGCGTTCTTCTTTTTCCGACGCGCGCGGATTTTTCGAAATTCAATTTCCGCGCGGCAGCTACGAACTGCGCGCGTTCGCCGACGGCTATCAAGACGCGACCCAATCTATCAACGCCGACGATTTTTTCGCGCAATCGTTTTCCGCGCCGCTCACGCTTCAGCCCAAACAATGGCGCGCGCGTGTGGTGGATTCCCAAAACAATCCGATTGCGAACGCGCAAATCGAAATCAACGGCGCAGCGTTGACAACCAACGCGCAAGGCGAGTTCAGCGCGTCCAATGTCAAAAACGGCACACCAATCAAGATTCGCGCGCCCGGTTATCGCACCGTCACCGTGACGGTCCAAACGAGCGGCGACGGAACGCAAGTGACCACGATTCAGCTCGCGCCCTCCGAAGTGCGTGTGCGCGTCATAGACGCCACATCGAACAAACCACTGCCGGGCGTACGCGTCAACGCCAATGGCACAAACATCAACACGGACGCGGACGGTGTCGTCATACTGACAGGATTGACCGAAGGCACGCTGGTTTCGGCGCAAGCGCCGGGGTATTCCAACGCAGTCGTCAAAACCGACGGCGCGGTACAAATCACGTTGAAATTGCAGCCGACCAGCTTGCAGGGGCGCATCATTGACGCCGAAACGCAGCAGCCGGTGGCAAACGCGATTCTGATTCTCGACGACAATCTAATCCCACAGCAAGCGGACACCAACGGCGCGTTTCAACTCGACGATTTCACTCAAATCAAGCGTATTTTCGTGAAAAAACCCGGGTACGCGCTCGGCGCATTTGAATTAAAGCAAGGCGGCGCGCAGACGTTTGCGTTGACGCCGTTTGCTGTGCGCGGCATTCATCTCTTTTACGGCATCAAGCGCGCAGACGCGGAACGCGTGCTCGAGCAATTCAAAAACACCGAAATGAACGCGGTTGTCTTTGATGTCAAAGAAGACCCCGGCTATCTCTTGTGGGATTCGCAGGTGCCGCTCGCCAAACAAATCGGCGCGTTTCTGCCGCGCAACTATACCGCGCAAGATGAGGTCGAAACGTGTCGCGCCTACAGTTTGTACTGTATCGCGCGCGTGACGGTGTTCAAAGATAGTTTGCTGGCAAAAAATCGCCCCGACCTCGCGCTGCATGACGCGAACGGCAATTTGTTGTACGAAAACAGCGCATATTGGACCAATCCCGCTAAAAAAGAGGTGCAGGATTATCACATCGCGTTGGCGCAAGAACTCGCCGCGATGGGCTTTGACGAAATCCAATTCGATTACATTCGCTATCCGGGCACGCGCAATGTGGACGCGAACGAATTTGGCGATGTCAAGTATCGCGTCAGCACAATTGCTAATTTTTTAGAACGCACCGCCGACGCGTTACGTCCAACTCGTGCGTTTTTCTCGGGCGACGTTTTTGGTTTGACCACCGCGACAACGGACGAGCAGGGCATCGGGCAGGTGTGGGAAAATATCGCGCCGCATTTCGATTACATTTCGCCGATGATGTATCCGTCCACGTGGCGCTATGCGACAAATTTGTGGGGCGCGGGCTTTGGCATCAAAAATTGTTCCGACGCGTACGCGTGTCCGTACGAAATTATGCGTTACGGCGTAGCCAAAGCGCAGGAGCGTACGCAAAACCATTGGACGCTCGTGCGTCCGTGGCTGCAAGCGTACCAAATGAATTTGTCCGACATGCTCAAACAATCGCAAGGCGCGGCGGACGCCGCCAGCGCGGGCTATTTGTTTTGGAACAATCAAGGAATTTATCCAAATGGCTTGTTCAAAAAGAATGCACAATGAATAATGCGTAATGCACAATGAATTATGCGTAATGGGTAATGGACAATGAACAATCGGATTACTGTCCACTGATTACCGATAACTGATTACTGATGAAGCGCATCTGTGTTTTTTGCGGCTCGAACATGGGCGCGCGCGACGTGTATCGCGACGCGGCACGCGCGTTGGGCAATGAATTAGCGCGGCGCGGCATCGGTCTGGTGTACGGCGGCAGCAACATCGGCTTGATGGGCATTGTCGCGGATGCGGTGCTCGACGCGGGCGGCGAAGCGATTGGCGTGATGCCCAAACATCTCGCCGCCAGAGAAATCGCGCACACACATCTGACCGAATTGCGCGTCGTCGGCACGATGCACGAACGCAAAGCGATGATGGCAGACCTCGCCGACGGATTCATCGCGCTGCCCGGCGGCTTTGGCACGTACGACGAATTTTGCGAAGTCGTGACGTGGGCGCAGTTGGGGCTGCATCAGAAACCGTGCGCGCTGCTGAACGTCGCGGGTTATTACGATGCGATGATTGCAATGTTCGACCATGCGACGCACGAAGGGTTTGTGCGTGCCACGCATCGCGCCATGCTGCTGATTGCGTCCGAACCGGAGCCGCTGTTGGATCAAATGCAGGCGTATCGCGCGCCGACGGCGCAAAAATGGATCGGGCGCGCGGATGTTTGACGTGTTATCCAAGTCAATCGGTGATATTGGTATGATGCAGACTCGTGTTTCCACTTCTCGGGAGGCGGAAAAAATCGAAATGATACGCGCGGCGATGCCCGCCGTCACGCGTTCGGTATATCTCAACACGGGCACGAATGGTCCACTGCCGCGCTGCGCGTATGATGCGATTGTGGATTACGCCCGCGTTGAATTTGAAAACGGACGCATCGGGCAGCCGGTCTATGACCGTTTCATCAACCTGATGAATGAAACGCGCGACTTGATTGCCGAACTGCTTGGCTGCGCGCCCGAAGAAATCGCGCTCACGCACAACACGACAGAAGGCATGAACATTGCGCTGCTCGGTCTGGATTGGCGCGCGGGCGATGAATTGATAACCGCCAATACCGAACACGAAGGCGGATTGAATCCGGTCGCGTTATTAAAGGCGCGTTACGGCGTCAACGTGATTTACACCGATATCGGCACGCGCCACTGCGACCCAATATTTTCCTTGCAGCGCGCGTTAACGCCGCGCACCAAAGCGGTCGTCCTTTCGCACGTGTCATGGTCAACGGGCGCGGTCTTGCCCATGCGCGAATTGTGCGAGCTGGCGCATCGTGTGGGCGCGGTGGTGATTTGCGACGCGGCGCAAGCGTGCGGCATGGTCCCGTCGAAAGTGTATGCATTGGGCGTGGACGCTTACGCCATTTCGGGACAAAAATGGTTGTGCGGTCCCGACGGCACGGGCGCATTATTTTTGCGACGCGATTTGTTCCCGAAATTTCAAAACACGTTCACCGGCTATTACGCTTTGAAAAAACGCGTGACGAACGCGCAAGCTGAAATCGAATTCGCCGACACGGCGCAGCGTTATCAATACGCGTCGCACTATGCGCCTTCGGTCAAAGGGCTGTTCGCCGCGCTGCAATGGATTCGCGGCGAAATCGGTTGGGACTGGGTGTATCGCCGCATACGCGAATTGGGACAATATGCGTACGACGCGTTGTCCGACATCCCGCGCGTAAAAATGTACATGCCGCGCGACCAAATCGCGGGGCTGCTGCATTTCACCGTGGACGGCATCGCGCCCGCCGACCTCACCGCGCAATTGTACGAACAAAACATTCTGATTCGTCATGTGCCCGAACCACTGCTGAATCGCGCCGCGACGGGCTTTTACAATGACGAACAAGACATTGAGCGTTTGGCGGACGGCATTCAAAAGGCACTGAAATAAAAAGCGGGGCATGTGTGCGCCCCGCTTGATTTTTCACCAAAAATAATGCTCGAAATTTTTGTTGCCTTAACTTGTGCGTGTCTCGTGTTTCTTACACCGCTCACGGGCGCAGCCATTAGTCTGTGCACCGAAAAATGGCTGGGGTTGTGGGCCTACGCTATCGGTTGGGCAGTGCCGGTGATGCTAGTTGGCGGCGCGTACGCGCTGTACGATGTGTATCTGCGCGTCACACCGTGCGCGCCGCGTGACAGTTTGGCGTGCGGTGAACCGTTGCCCTACGCGTTTGCGTTTGTGATTACGTGGCTTGGCGTGATTGGCGTCGCGAATTTTTTGGCGCAGGTGGCGGTGTATGTGTTTGCGTACGGGCGCCGCGAGACGCGGATGCTGCGTCCAGTGCAGATGGGTGAGACCGCAGCGCCGCAATAATTTTTTTGTTCGCTGCTGGAAACGCGTACTGTTCCAGTTCGCGCGGCGCGACCCATTTGAATTTCTGCGCGCTTGCCAGTTTCACGCGTCCCGAAACGTATTCGCAGCGAAACGCGTGCAGCGCAATCGAAAAATGCGAATACGCGTGATGAACCGCGATGATTTTCTCGCCCACCCGTACGTCAATGCCCACTTCTTCGCGCACCTCGCGCGCCACGCATTCTTGCAAACTCTCGCCCGCTTCCACTTTGCCGCCGGGGAATTCCCACAAGCCGCCCAGCAGTCCCCGATTCAAACGCTGTTGAATCAAAATCTTGCCGCGACGATAAATCACTCCCGCCGCGATGATTTTGTGCGGCAATGCTTGTTTCGCGCGTTTCACGGGCAGCACATTCTGCAAACCCTCTTGGCGCGCAAAACAATCTTGCTGCACCGGACACAATAGACAGCGCGGATTCTTGGGCGCACAAATGGTCGCGCCCAATTCCATCAACGCTTGATTGAAATCGCCCGCGCGCTTTTGGGGCAACAACTCCGCCGCAAGGTCCCACAATTTTTCTTGCGTCGCGCGCGCTGTTGGGTCCTCGCGAATACCAAAATAGCGACACAACACGCGCGCCACATTGCCGTCCACAACGGGCGTGCATTCCTCAAATGCAATGCTCGCAATCGCGCCGGCGGTGTAGCGCCCGATACCCGGCAGTTCCCTCAGTGCCCTCAATTCTCTCGGAAATTTTCCTCCATACTGCTCCACCACCACTTTGGCTGCTCGATGCAAATTGCGCGCCCGCGCGTAATAGCCCGCGCCTTCCCACGTTTTCAACACATCGTCGAGCGGCGCGCGCGCCAACGCGAATACATCGGGAAAACGCGCGAGAAATTTTTCATAATACGGGATCACCGCTTCGACGCGCGTTTGCTGCAACAAAATTTCCGAGAGCCAAATGCGATACGCGTCGCGCGTCGCGCGCCACGGCAGCGTGCGTTTATGTTTATCGTACCATTTGAGAAGACGTGTGGAAAATGACATGGGAAAAATTGGAAAGCAACACGCGGAAAGCGGATAGCCGAAATTGGAAATTCACCTAATCACCCAATCACCTAATCACTCCCTCCGTCTCTCCAGCATCCGCTGAAAAATTTCCGCCTGCTGTATCGCATCTTCCAGCGCGTTGTGCGAAAGCGGGGTGTGCGGGGGATGAATATCGTTCGGCAAACGTTTCATGCCGGTCTCGCCGAATGTCGTGCCGTACGCGCCCATGTAATACGATTTGATGTCGAGCGCCGAATGTCCGAACGGATTTTTGCCGCGTTCTCCAAATTTCACAAAATAATAATTGACAAAACTCCAATCGAACGGCGCGTTGAATCCGACAAAGACCGCGTATGCGCCTTGCGCGCATTCCCGCACCCACTGCGCGAATTGCGCCATCGCCGCGCGCGGTGCCGTGCCGTGCTGTTTCAATTCCGCCAGTGAAAAACCGCTGGTCCGCAACGCGTCTTCCATATAATTTTCATTCAACGGTGCGAGTTCGACATAAAAATGCTGCGCCGTATCGCCGACCACACACGCGCCAATCGAAAGCAAACTGTATTCGCCGGGAATCGGTCCCGACGTTTCGACATCCACAGAGAAATAGATTTCGCGAGTCATAAAGGTTGGAGAATGGAGAGTCGAGATTTTTGAGCGCGGGCGCGATTTTAACACAAGACCATGGCGAATGCGCAACGAGAAATGCAGAATGCTGAATGCTGAATGCAAAATGCAAAATTGCGAGATGCGCCAGGCGATACGCGATGCGCGTAGACGCGCCCGCCCCATGACCATTGGCATTATTGACCGCGCGCGCGCGGCGTTGTAAAATCGCCGCAGTGTCACAATTCCCGCTTGATGCGTTTCACCAAGAGGACTCCGAACTTGCCCAGACGCGCGCCCGTCGCCGCCGCGCGCTGCTTTTGAGTCTCATCGCGATTCTGGTCGGCGCAGGTCTGGGGTATCTTGGCGCGCAGATGTGGCTCGTGTCGCCCGCGCCGCAAGTTTTGCAGCTCTCGCCAGGGGAACAGGACGACTATATCATCATGGTTGCCGAAGCGTACGCCATTGACCGCAATGTGCCTCTCGCGCAGCAGCGCCTCGCGCGTTTGAATGACCCACGTTTGAAGGAACGCATCATCGCGTTGGCACAAGATTACGCGCCGCAGCAAGATTACATTGCGCAGCGTTTGGCATTGCTCGCCGTCGCTGCCGGTTCCAAAGACAAAACGCTCGTCGCGCTCGCCGCAACCTTGACCGCGCCCACTTTGACGCCAACGTTCACGCACACCCCGACAAGCACGCGCACGCCCACGCCGACGATTCCGACCAATACGCCGCCGCCGACCCACACGCTCGCCCCGAATTACGTCGTCATCACCAACACGCCGACGAACACGCGTCCGCCCACGTTCACGCCAACGCCGATTGTCGAAACCGAAGACGAACGTCCCGCCACCATCGAACCGATTCCGATACAATTCGTCGCGCAAAAAATCGTGTTGGACGTACCCGCATACACGAATGTGCCGCCTGCCGAAATTCGGCTCACCGCGCGTCCGAAAAATTGCACACCCGCCGACCAAATGCCGCAAGTGGTAACCCAAACGACGCTGTTGTGCCCCGGGCAAACGTACGCGCCGTTCACCATCGAAGGCAACAATCTTACACTGTACGGCGATGCGAAAAACACCGCGCTCGTGCAGGGCGCGCCGCGTCAATTCGCGATTACGGTGAACGGCACGAACATTGTCATTGACGGCGTGCATGTGCAAGGCGCCACGCACGAAAATGATTTGAATCAATGGCTCTGTTTGTATCCGCGCTGTCCGCACACGCCAGAGATTGGCGGCGCGCAAGGATACGGCGGCGGCATTCTTTTGAAAAACACATCCAACGCGGCGGTGCTCGATTCCCAATTCAACAGCGGCACGACGGGCGTGTTTGTGTATCGCGGCTACAGCAACAAAATTTTCAACAACACCTTTAGCGACCACAACGGCTGGGGGATCATGTTGATGCAAACGCGCAGCGATTACATCGTCGGCAATACGTTTGCGCGCATCAATCGCAGCTGTGACGGACTCGACAAGGTGTATCATTCCAACGGCTGCGAAAGTTCCGGTTTGGCAATGACGCGCGTGAACAATGTTTTGGTGTACGACAATACGTGCCGCCGCGTCAGCAATTGTTATTACGCCAACGGCGACGGCGGTTACGGCAGCACGAACATCAAGTTTTACAAAAATCTGTGCGCGGGCGCGAAAAACAATTGCTTTGAAGTGACGTTCGGTCTCGGGCACGAATTCGATTACAATATCGCAACGTCCGATGACGAATACGGCGACTCGTGCGATTATCCGTTTTGGATTGGCGGCTCGACCGCGTATTTTGGTCCGCACAACCAATGGAATTGTTTGCACGATTTTGATACGGCGGTGAATGACTCGCGCGCCAAATCCAACCAACCCACCGAAGCCCGCGCGCTCGCCGACCGTCCAACGCCCACGCCCACGCCGACGCTGACGCCTTTTCCTAAACTCGCGCGCCCCGGCATCAAACCGACCGCTCTCCCGGCAGCCGCAGAATAGTCGCCCATCGCGCAATCATCGCATATCGCAAATCGCCGAATCATCCAATCACCCATCCACTATCGCACGATTGCACGATCGCACAATCAATCTGCAATCCGCAATCTGCAATCCAAAATCCAAAACCCCATGCCTCATCCACTCGTCACCCAATTGCGTTTTACGCGCCGCGAATTTCAACGCGCGCTGGAAGGCGTGTCCGAAGCGGACGCCCAAAAACGTTTCTTGCCGCTCAACTGCATCAGTTGGAACGTCGGACATCTCGCGTGGCAAGAGCAGCGCTATTTTCTCACGTTCGCGCAAGATAAAGTTTTGCTGCCCGACATTCAAGACCAATTTCGCTACGGCGCGCCCGCGAGCACACCGCCGCTAGCAGAAATGCAAAACGCGTGGCACATCATCACGCGCGCCGCGGATGAATGGCTCGACACGGTCACGACCGAAACACTCTTGCAAATTTACCATCATCCGTCGGGGGAATGGTCCACCAGTTTCGGCAATCTCTTGCAGCGCGTGATTTATCATTATTGGTATCACACCGGCGAAAACATGGCGATTCGACAAAATTTGCAGCACGCCAATCTCCCCGATTTCGTCGGCAACATTGACGACGAAGCGCCGTATCAACCGCATTAAAGCGTAGAGACGCCTTGCCAAAGCGTCTCTACCTTCGCAAAAATCGTTTTTCCAATTCCTCCAGCGTCACGTACACAAACGTCGGTCGTCCGTGCGGGCACGTCGCGGGCGAATAAATTTCCAATAATTCATTCAATAAATTCTGCTGCTGTTCCAACGTCAACGCGTCGCCCGCTTTGATGGCGCTCACGCACGCGAGTTTCGACGCCAACTTGTCGCGTAAAGCATCTCCGTCCAACGCGCGATATTTTTCATGTTCCATCACCAACGTATCCAATGCTTCGCGCGCGGACATTTTCGCAAAACTCGGCAGCGCATTCACGCGAAACGTGTTCGCCCCAAACGGCTCAAGGTCCATACCCAACGCGCGATATTCGTCCAAATGCGCGCTGACGAGCGATGCTTCATTTGGCATTAAAGTGATAGGATTTTCTCTCCCTCTCTCTCTCGCCTCCTCTCTCCCTCTCTCCCCCTCTCCCTCTTTCCCTCTCTCGTTCGTCAGTTTCTCAAACAACACCTGCTCCTGCGCCGCGTGTTGGTCCACAATCACAAAGCCATCCGGCGTTTGCGCGAGCAAATACGTATTGTGCAATTGCGCGAGCGCGCGCCACGCGCGAGATTCGCCGTGTGCTTCGCGCAGCGCGGGGAACAGCACTTCGGGCGCGTTCGCAAAGGGCCATTCTTGGAACGGAGCGGTGTCCGTTCCGTACGGAAAATCGCGCAGCGCGTGTTCCACCGCTTGCTGTACCGCACCATAAATCGCGCGTTCTTGAAAAAAGCGCACTTCGGCTTTGCGCGGATGCGCATTCACGTCCACATACTGCGGGTCGAGTTCGATGTGAATGACCGCAAGCGGATGACGATTTTCGGGCAGGCGTCCCGCGTACGGTCGTTCCAACATCACCGCGAGCAAACCCGAACGAATCGGTCGTCCGTTCACGTAAAAATTTTGCCACTCGCGCGATGCGCGCGCGAACGACGGTTTGGAAATCAAGCCGCGCACGCGCAAATCCACGCTGTCGTATTCGACCGCCATCATTTCGCTCGCGGCTTCGCGACTCCACACCGCGCCAATGCGTTCAAGCAGAGACGACGCAGGCGCGACCAAACTTTCTTTGCCGTCCACGAGCAAACGAAAACCGATGTTCGGATACGCGAGCGCATAAGTGACCACCGTTTTCGTGACGAGTTCGGTTTCGCGCAGCGGCGCTTTCAAAAATTTTTTCCGCGCGGGCACGTTGTAAAAAAGTTCGCGCGCGGTGACGAGTGTCCCAATCGGCGCGCCTGCGATTTCGATTTCTGTTTTGCCGTTCACGACGCGCACGCGCGTGCCCTGTATTTCTTTTTGCGCGCGCGTCAGCATCTCAAATTGCGATACCGCCGCGATGGACGGCAGCGCTTCGCCGCGAAAACCCAACGTGCGCACCGTTTGCAAATCGCGCTCGCTCGTGATTTTGCTTGTCGCAAAACGTTCGACCGCCAACGCCGCGTCGTCGCGCGTCATGCCGCTGCCATTGTCACCGACGCGAATGCTTTGCAGACCACCTTCGCGAATTTCTACCGAAATCGCGGTGGCGCCCGCATCAATCGCATTTTCAATCAACTCTTTGACAACGGACGCGGGACGTTCCACCACTTCGCCCGCCGCGATACGCTCGGCGACGGATTGGGAGAGGATGTGAATTTTCATTGCATCCCTTTGATTCGCATCTGCAGCTCATTCAACAACACCAACGCTTGCACGGGCGTCATGTTGGCAATATCCGCGTCCAAAATTTCGCGCAGCACGTTGCGCCACGCTTCCACGCGCGCGTCGTACACCGCGTGTTCTTCGCGCGCGACCGCGTAATGCGTATCGCGTATCGCGTATTGGGATTCATCAGTCAGAGCGTTACGGCGAACGTTCTCTACAATCTCGCCCTCACGTTCACGCTCCAAATTCCGCAGCACCTCATTCGCGCGCGCAATCACGCGTTCGGGCAATCCCGCCAGTTGCGCGACGTGAATGCCAAAACTTTTTTCCGCGCCGCCTTCGATGACCTGACGCAAAAAGACGACGCCATTGTCGCGTTCTTGCACCGCCATCGTAAAATTTTTCACCGCGCCGCCGTGTTCGAGAATGCTTGGCGCGTCTGCCAACTGCGTGAGTTCGTGATAATGCGTGGCGAACAATGTTTTCGCGCCGACGCGATTGTGCAATTCTTCCGCAATCGCCCACGCGAGCGAAATGCCGTCGTATGTGGACGTGCCGCGTCCGACTTCATCCAACACAATCAGACTGCGCGGCGTGGCGTGACGCAAAATGTGACTCGTCTCGCTCATTTCCACAAGAAACGTCGAACGCCCTTGCGCGATGTCATCGCTCGCGCCGACGCGCGTAAAAATGCGGTCAGTCAATCCGATGCGCGCGTAACTCGCGGGCACGAACGAACCGATTTGCGCCATCAATACCATCAACGCGATTTGGCGAATGAACACGCTCTTGCCCGACATATTCGGTCCGGTGAGAATCATCACGCGCTGGTCGTCGCGGTCGAGTCGCGCGTGGTTGGGCACAAAATATTCGCCCTCGCGCAAAAAGCGTTCGACGACGGGATGACGCCCCTCGTGAATCTCAATCGCATCGCCATCATCCACAATGGGCTGCACGTAATTGTAACGCGCTGCCGCTTCCGCCAGCGAACCCAACGCGTCGAGCTGCGCGAGAATGCGCGCGGCGGTCTGCAAACGCGCGGCGTGCGATGCCACGGCGCGGCGCACTTGCACGAACAATTCGTATTCCAAATCTTGGACGCGTTCTTGCGTCGCGAGAATGTTTTGCTCTTGCGCTTTCAATTCTTGCGTGACGTAGCGTTCCGCGTGCGAAATCGTCGCGCGGCGTTCATAGTCTTTGGGAATCAATTTCGCATCGCGGCGCGGCGCTTCGATGAAAAAGCCAAACACGTCGTTGTAGCGCACACGCAGTGTTTTGATGCCGGTGCGTTTGCGTTCTTTTTCCTCCAACGCGGCGAGCCACGCTTTGCCCTGCGCCGCGCCATCGCGCAATTCGTCCAGCGTCGGGTCGTAATTTTCCTTGATGAGTCCGCCCTCTTTGATCAAAATCGGCGGGTCGTCCACCAACGCGCGGTCAATCATCTCCAACACATCGCGCAATTCGTCGAGTTCCGCGTTCAACGCGCGCAAATGCGCGGACTGTGCGTCGTTCAAACGCGCCTTGATTTTGGGAATGCGTAACAGCGCGCGTTTGAGTCCAATCAAATCGCGCGCATTCGCCGCGCCAAAACCGATGCGTCCCACAAGGCGCTCGACGTCGTACAAACCATCGAGCAATTTACAAAGATCCGCGCGCAAAAACGCGTCGCGGTGCAGTTCCGCGACCGCGTCTTGGCGCAAATGAATTTGTTCCAAGTCCAACAGCGGCTGATGAATCCAACGCTTTAACATGCGCGCGCCCATTGCCGTTTCGGTGTGATCCAACACGCCAAATAACGAACGCGCGGCGTTACCCCTCATCCCCAGCCCCTCTCCCGCCGGGAGGGGGGAGAGCGGAGCGGTCAATTCCAAATTACGTCGCGTCGCCGCGTCGAGCGTCATGTACGCGTCGAGCGAATACGTCCACAATTGATTGAGATGCTGTAGAGGCGGCGGCGTGCCGTCCTCCGCTTGCGTGGGTTGGTTGGTTTTCAGATACGTTAACGCCGCACCCGCCGCGCAAATCGCCAGCGGCAAATCTTCGCAGCCGAACGCTTGCAGCGTGCTCACGCGAAAATGTTCTTGCAGCACGCGGCGCGCTGCGTCCTCGTCAAACGCGCGTTCGGGCAGGGGCGAAAGACGCGCCGCGCGAATCGCGTTCAACCGCGCGACAAATGTTTCGTCATTCGCCAGTGTCGGCGGCAGCACCAATTCGCTCGCCTGCACGCGTTCCAATTCGTCAAACAATTTGGACTGCGCGTCCATGCCCTCGATTTGCGTCGCCGCAAATTCGCCCGTAGAGAGGTCAATGAACGCCAGTCCAAAGGCAGACGTCGAAATTCGTTTCGCGCCTCTCGCTTCGCGCTTCTCGTTGCGCCCCACCGCAATCGCCGCCAAATAGTTATCGCTTTTGGATTTCAACAACGCGTCTTCGACGACGGTGCCTGGCGTAATCACGCGCACGACATCGCGCTTGACGAGGCGTTTTACTTTTTTCGGGTCTTCGAGCTGCTCGACCAGCGCGACTTTGTACCCTTTGTCAATCAGTTTGGCGATGTACGAATTGACATTGACATGCTGCACGCCCGCCATCGGCAGGCGTACGCCTTTGGCAAAGGTGCGATGCGTCAGCACCAGTTCCAATTCGCGCGCGCAGATTTTCGCGTCGGCTTCAAAGGTTTCATAAAAATCGCCGAGGCGAAACAACAGAATCGCATCCGGAAAGCGCGCTTTCAGACTGCGATACTGCGCGAGCATGGGAGTGAGTTTTTTCTCGTCGCTCATGGGATGGGCAAAAAGTATAGCAGCTAATAGAACAAACGTCCACACGTACGCTTTGAACGCGCGAGCGTTGACGCGTGCGGCAATCGGGCTAGAATAATTTTTGTGCCAAAACACATCTTGATTGTGGACGACGACGCGCTGCTGCGGCGCAGTCTGGCGTTTAATCTCGAAAACGCGGGTTATCAGGTGAGCGCCGCGTCGAGCGCCGAAGACGCGCTGGCGATGCTGCGCGCGCATACGCCGGACCTGATTTTGCTCGACATCGGGCTGCCGGGCATGGATGGGCTCGAAGCCTTACGCGCGTTCCAAGCTGTCGCGCACACGCCGATTATTTTTCTCACGGCGCGGCGGCGCGAACTTGACCAAATTTTTGGACTTGAACTCGGCGCGGATGATTACGTAACAAAACCGTTTGACCTCGATGTGTTACTCGCGCGTATCAAAGCAGTTTTGCGCCGCGTGGAACGCGCCAAAACACCCGCCGACAAATCCCGCGTGATCACTGTCGGTGATTTGACGATTGACCCGAACGCGCACACGGTCACGCTTGCGGGCAAGCCGATTGATTTGCCGCGCCGTGAATTTGATTTGCTCTATGCGCTGGCGCTTGACGCGGGCAATGTCATTTCGGCGGACGATCTGGTGACGCGCGTGTGGGGCGCGGAATATGAAGGCGAACCCCAAGTAGTGTACGTGCACATTCGCTGGCTGCGCGAAAAAATCGAAGCCGACCCGCGTCACCCCAAACGCCTCGTTTCCGTGTACGGCGTCGGGTACAAACTGCAAGCGCCGGAGGAATAATGTTCGACACGCTGCGCGGGCGTTTTATTCTCAGTCATCTTTTGCCGCTGCTCATTATTATTCCGCTGATGGGCATCGCGTTGGTCTATGTGGTCGAAACACAGGTACTTGTCCCCAACATCGTTCAACAGCTCAGTGCGCAAGCTGTCCTCTTTGCTGAAATCGCAAGCGATCATCCCGAAATCTGGAACGACCCGCATCAAGCCGAACAATTTCTGGTGCGCATCAGTCCCCGCTCGAGCGGACGTGTCATGTTGTTGAGCAATCTGGGACGCGTGTGGGCATCCACCGACGCGGCGGATGCGCCGCGCTTGGGGCAAGTGCTCGACAATGCCGCGCTCTCCGGCGCGCTTGCCGGCAGCATGGAAACACGCCAAGAGTTCAGCGCGGATTTTCAAGCGCAAGTCGTTGACGTGTTTGTTCCCGTTCTCGACCGCAGCAGCGGCACGGTTATCGGCGTGGTGCGCGTCACGAATCGTCTCGCCACTGTCCTCGACCAATTCCTGAGTTTGCGCGCGGTCATCATCGGCGTGCTGGCGGTGGCGCTCGCGCTCGGTTTGAGTTTGGCGCTCGCGCTCGCGCTGAATCTGGAACGTCCGTTGGAACAGTTAACGCACGCAGTCAATGAATTGGCGAGCGGCGCAAAACTCGAACCGCTGCCGGAACGCGGCGTGCGTGAGGTACGCGTGCTCTTGCGCGCGTTCAATGTTTTGACGCAGCGCTTGCGCGCGGTGGAAGAATCGCGCACCCAGCTAGTCGCCAACCTCGTGCATGAATTGGGCACCACGCTCGGCGCGCTGAATTCGGGCTTGCAAGCCCTGCGCGGCGGCGCGGACGAACAGGTCGAATTGCGCCATGAGCTCTTGAAAGGAATGGACGACGAGGTCAAACAGCTGCGCCGCTTGACCGACGATTTGACGCAGCTGTCCACACAACTTACCGGCACCTTCCGTCTCCAACCGCGTCCCATCGAATTGAGCGAATGGCTGCGTCCGGCGCTTGCACCGTGGCGCGAAGCTGCCGAAGCAAAAGGTTTGGATTTCCAAATGCAAATTTCCGAGGACCTGCCCGTGTTGGAAATTGACCCCGAACGCTTGGCGCAAGTCTTGAGCAATCTGTTGCGCAATGCTATCAAGTACACGCCGCCGAGCGGCAGTATTGCGGTCAACGCGTGGCACGACGCACAGCAGGTCTGGATTCGCGTCGCCGATAGCGGCGTCGGTATTCCACAAGAAGAACAGACGCAAATCTTTGACCCGTTTTATCGCGGGCGGTTTGCCGGACGCTTTCCCAAAGGCATGGGGCTTGGTTTGACCATTGCGCGCGATCTCGTGCGCGCACACGATGGACAGCTGGACGTGAGCAGCGCGCCGGGCAAAGGCAGTCAATTCACCATTCGCTTGCCCGTCAACAAGTCAAAACTCTAATCTCCCCTTTATCTTCGCGCCAACGTTTTCCCCCGTTTTTTCCGAGCCCTTCGCGCTTTAGATTTTCTAAAGCTTTTGTTCCAACGCGCTTAAAGCCATAGGTATGCCGCGCGTGGTATGTTCAACGCATGGGATCGAGCTACATCACGTAGCCACCTCTCATTGAAACATTCATTCGTGGTAGGGAGGTACCTATGCAAAAACGAATCTTGGTTCTACTTGCCGTATTGATTATCGCCCTGCTTGCCGTGGCAGGCTGGGCTCTCGTACCTGCTTTGACCAATACAGCATCCGCCGCTGCAGTTCCGTCAACCACGCATGTGACCGTTCCATCGGTTGCGGCGACATCAAACGGTCTCGACGCACTGCAGTCAACACTGGAAAATATTTATACGAACATTTCGCCTTCGGTTGTGTTGATTCAAACAACTTCGACGACTCGCACAACGCCTCGCTTCCAAGTCCCCGGTTTTCAATCGCCGTTTCCCGACGTGCCGCAATCCCAAGTCGCGCAAGCGCTGGGTTCCGGTTTCGTGTGGGATACCGCCGGACACATTGTGACAAATAATCACGTCGTCGCTGGCGCACAGAATATCAGCGTGACGTTCAGCGACGGCACCATCGTCAGCGCCAAAGTGGTCGGCACAGACCCGAGCAGTGACCTTGCGGTGCTTCAAGTGAATGTGCCAGCCGCGAATTTGCATCCCGTCACGCTTGCGGATTCAACGCAGCTTCGGGTCGGGCAATTTGCCATCGCGATTGGCAATCCCTTTGGCGAAGAAAATACGATGACCACTGGCATCGTCAGCGCGTTGGGACGCTCGCTGCCCGTTCAAGACGGCAATGGTCAAGCGAACGGCTTTACGATTCCCGATGTGATTCAAACCGATGCGCCTATCAATCCCGGCAACTCGGGCGGCGTGCTGCTCGACGCGAACGGACAGGTGATTGGCGTCACTTCGGCGATTGAATCTCCGTCGCAGTCGTCGGCGGGTATCGGCTTTGCCATTCCATCCGCGATTGTCAAACAAGTGGTGCCCGCGCTCATCTCGACCGGTCACTATGACCATCCGTACTTGGGCATCAGCGGCACTTCCTTAACGCCGGATTTGGCGAAAGCGATGAATTTACCGGCAGACCAACGCGGCGCGCTCGTCGTGGACGTTACGCCGAACAGTCCCGCGCAAAAAGCCAACTTGCGCGGCAGTACGCAGACTACGACGATACAAGGACAACCCGCCCCCATCGGCGGCGATGTGATTGTGGCGATTGATGGACAGCCCATCAAATCATTCGACGATTTGGCTGCCTATCTCGTGCGCTCGACGCAAGTGAATCAAACCATCACGCTAAGTATCCTGCGCGACGGCAAACCCCAATCGGTTCAAGTCACACTTGCCGCGCGTCCGGCGTCGCTGACGCAGGCGACGACGAACGCGAGCCAGCCGCAAACGGTTGCGGCGCTGGGCATTTCGGCAATCACGCTCACACCGTCGTATGCGCGAGCGATGAATCTTTCGTCCAGTCAACAGGGCGTGCTCGTATTGCGCGTTGCAAGCGGCAGTCCGGCGGACAACGCGGGGCTGCGCGGCAGCTCGGTCTATCTGCAGTTCAACGGACAGCAGATTGATTTGGGCGGCGATGTGATTGTTGCCGTGAATGGCAGCGCCGTTACCAGCGTACAAGATTTGCAGACGGCGCTGCAGCAAGCCAACAGCCAAACGGTGACGCTGACTATCTTGCGTCAAGGGCAGCGCATGAACGTGCAAGTGAAGCTTGGAGCTTGACATGGCGACGACCGTCCAAACGCCCGAACCGAAAACAGCCACTGTTCCCAAGCCGCAGGCAGTTCCGGCGCGGGCAAACACATTCATGACGCCGGCAGAGCTCGCAGAGCTTGGAGCGCCAATGACGCGCCGCGAATTCTTTACCTACATGCTGTTCTTGAGTTTGGCTGCGTTCGGTGTGACGCTGGGCGGTGCGTTCTTTCTCTATGCCCTGCCGCGATTTGCGGCTGGCGAGTTTGGCGGCACATTCGATTTGGGCACGGCACAAGACGTCATTCCGCCGACCACCGCCGCGCCCGAATCCATAACACGAGGACATTTGTGGCTGGTGAATCTCGACGCTGCGGCAGGGCATGGCAAACCCGGCGTGCTCGCGCTGTATAACGTCTGTCCGCACCTGGGCTGTCTGTATCAGTGGCAACCCGTCACCAATCGCTTTGAATGTCCGTGTCACGGTTCGAAATATCAAAAGGATGGGACATATATCGAAGGTCCGGCGCCGCGCAGTCTTGACCGTTTCGTGATTCGCTTTCTGGACCCGAGCGGAAAGGAAATCTCGCATACGGACAGTGCGGGCGACCCACTGCCCATTCCCAACCCAAACGCTCAGTTTGTGGTGGATACCGGACACATTATTCTTGGCAAGCCGCACGGTTAAAGACTCGCCGTGCGGCTTATGGAACCGAAAAATCAAGACGCTTCATCCGCAAGCAAGGAGGAGAAAAAGCATATGAACATCAACTGGAAGCGAGCCGTTGGCGTAACGGCTCTCATCCTCACCATTATCGCAGTCGCCGCGTGCAGCGCGCCGCCAACCGCTGCGCCGACACAAGCGCCGCCGGTCGTCACGCAGCCGACCAACACCGCGTCGGCGGCGACCACCGCACCAACCGCAGCCGCGACTACCGAAGCGACAACCGCCGCCACAGGGCAAGCGACTGCCGCAGCGACCAAGTCAGCCGCGACTTCGGCAGCCACGCAAGCGGCAGGTGCGACGACGGCGAAAAATCCCAACACGCTCGTCGAAGCGACTATCGGCGACCCCGAATCGCTTGACCCCGCGTGGGCGTACGATACCGCCAGTGGCGAAGTGATTTTTAACGTGTATGAACCACTCGTCTTTCTCAACAAAGGCGCGGTGGACAAATATGTGCCGATGCTTGCCGACAAATGGGATATTTCCGCCGACGGCAAAACGTACACGTTCCACATTCGCCAGGGCGTGAAATTTCAGCAAGGACAACCGCTGACGCCGGAAGATGTGGCGTACTCGTTCTGGCGCGGCATGATTCAAGACCGCGCGGGCGGTCCGCAGTGGATTATGCTCCAGCCGTTCTTTGGTCTCGACGTGCAGAGCTTCAAAGACGATGTCGTGACCAAACAATACAAAGGCGATTGGCAAGCTGCCGTCAAGGCATTGGAGCAAGCCATCACGTACGATAATCAAGCCGATACGGTGACGATGCATCTGAAGCAGCCGTACGGTCCGATGCTGCAAATCTTGACGGGCACATGGGCATCCATCGTCAGCAAACCGTGGGTGATTCAACAAGGCGGTTGGGACGGCTCCCCGGCGACGGCGGAAAAATTCCACGACCCCGCTGCCGACAAAGACGAACTCTTCAAAGTCATGAACGGCACGGGTCCGTACCAACTGGATCGCTGGTCACCAAATGAAGAAGTGGACCTCGTCCGCAATCCCAACTATTGGCTCACGACGCCATTGTGGGATGGCGGTCCGTCGGGCGTGGCGCGCACAGAACGCGTCATCATCAAAGATATTCCCGAATGGGGCACGCGTTTCGCGAGCTTCCAGACGGGCGATGTAGATATCGCGTACGTGGACCGGCAGTACATTTCGCAGATTGACCCGCTGGTCAAAGAGACCTGCGATGTGAACGGCAGCTGCACGACGACCAACCCCAACGGAATGTTCCGTCTCTACAAAGGACTGCCGACAGTCCAAGCGGACACCATCTTTTTGAATCAAAACGTGAACGCGAGCGGCGGCAACAATACGCTCGGTTCGGGACAGCTTGACGGCAACGGTATCCCGCCGAATTTCTTTGCCGACATCAACATCCGCAAAGCGTTCAACTATGCGTTCGATTGGAACACATACATCACTCAAGTCTGGAACGGCGAAGCACAACAAGCCCTCGGTCCTATCATTCAAGGCGAATTGGGCTTTGACCCGAATCAGGCGCACTATAGCTTTGACCTGCAAAAAGCGACGGACGCCTTCAAGGCAAGCACTTTGAAATCGGCGGACGGCAAATCACTGTGGGACACGGGGTTCTATCTGCAATATGTGTACAACACCGGCAACGACCAACGCCGCGTCGCGGGTGAAATCCTCAAAGCGGACCTCGCCAAGATTAATCCCAAATTCAAAGTGGCAGTTGTGGATGAACCATTCCCAGTATTCCTGAAAGACCAAACGGCGGGACGGATGCCGCTGTTCATGCTCGGCTGGTTGGAAGATTATCACGACCCGCAAGATTGGGTTGTGCCTTATCTCGCCAGCGGCGGCACCTACGGCGGCACACAACATTTTGCGGCGGATGTGCAAAAGCAGCTGGACACACTCATCAATCAGGCGGTCCAGACGAGCGATACGACACAGCGCGCACAGCTGTATCAACAGATTCAAAATATCGCGTACGAAAATGCGCTTGACATTTTCGTCGTCCAGCCGCAAGGCAGACACTATGAGCAAGAGTGGGTGAGCGGGTACTATTACAATCCGACGTATCCCGGCATCTACTTTTACTCATTGAACAAAGGCAACAACAGCTAACTCCTTTTCCTCCAAGCGCAGGGAACGACTCAAGAGAGTTGTTCCCTGCGTCCTTGCTCATGACACGTTTCATCATTCGCCGTTTGTTAATTCTGCCGCTCATCCTTTTGGGTTTGAGTATTCTGATTTTTGGATTACTGCAACTGCTGGACCCGGCAGAACGCGCCGCGCTCTATGTTTCGTCGCCGCCCAAAAATCCGCGCGCGCTGCAAGACATTATCGAAAAATATGGACTCGACCAACCGATCTATGCGCAATACGGCGATTGGTTGGGGCGCGTGCTGCACGGCGACCTCGGCTGGTCCAAGACAGCGCAGATGCCCGTCGTGCAAGCCCTGCTGGAATATTTTCCCGCGACGCTGGAACTGGCTTTGTGGAGTTTTATTCCCATCATCGTCATCGGCGTGTGGCTCGGCATTCAGGCGGCGGTACATCACGACCAATGGATAGACCATCTCGCGCGCATTTTTAGCATTGTCGGGTATTCGTTCCCGACGTTTGTGTTTGCGTTATTGATGCTGATGATTTTTTATGCCGCGCTCCAGTGGTTTCCGCCGGGGCGGCTGTCGGATTGGGCGACCGCGATTGTGTATTCAGATGCGTTTCATCGCTTTACCGGCATGAACACCGTTGACTCGCTGCTGAATGGGCGTTTGGATATTTTTCTTGACGCGCTGCGTCATTTGCTTTTGCCCGCGCTGACGCTCGCGTATATCAACTGGGCGCTGATTTTGCGCGTGACGCGTTCCTCGATGTTGGATGTGATTCGTCAAGATTACATCACCGTCGCGCGCGCCAAAGGGCTCTCCGAAAAGCAAGTGATGAATCGGCACGCGCGTCCCAACGCGATGATTCCGGTCGCGACGCTCGGCGGTCTCTTGTTGGTGAGTTTGTTGAACGGCGTCGTCATTACCGAAACCGTATTCAATTATCACGGCATGGGCTGGTGGGCGGCGAACGCGGCGTTGAATTTCGATGCGATTTCGATTTTGGGCATCACGTTGATTGACGGCGGATTGTTGGTGCTTGCGAATTTAGTGGTAGATGTGGCGTATGCTTTTCTTGACCCGCGCATCCGCCTGGCATGAGGCACTTGTGAGTACAACGACAAAGGACATGAGCGCAGTGACAAATCCAATCACTTTGGAAATACCCGAGCGACTGCAGAAACATCCATTGCCCGCGTGGGTGCACGCACTGTTGACGAACCCGGTCTCGATTATCGGATTGCTGATTGTGATTGTGTTTGCGCTGGTTGCGCTGGCGGCGCCGGTGCTCGCGCCGCCTGCCGACCCGACGAATCCGTATCAAATCCCGCGCGATGGTTTCATGGCAGAGCCGCAGCCGCCGAGCGCCGCACATCCGTTTGGCACGACGCAGGGGCAGTACGATTTGTACTATGGCGTCATTTGGGGTACGCGCACCGCGTTTCTCGTCGGTCTGTTGGTGACGGGTTTGACCGTGTTGATTGGCGGGACCGTCGGCGCGCTGTCCGCCTATTTTGGCGGATGGGTGGATGAATTTTTGCAGCGCATCGTGGAAATTGTTTTGGCATTTCCCTTTTTGCTCGCCGCGCTGACAATGGCGACGATTCTGGCGCCCAAAATTCACAATGGGTTGTTGAGCGGCATCATTGCGCTCGTCGCGTTTTCGTGGACCACGTACGCGCGTTTGATTCGCGGCGATGTGCTCGCGGTCAAAGAACGCGATTACGTGCTCGCCGCGCGCGCGGTGGGCGACCCGGGCTGGCGCATTTTGCTGCGCCACATTTTGCCCAATTCGATTTACTCGCTGCTCGTGGTCGCGTCGCTGGACATTGGCACGTACGTTTTGGTTTTCGCCGCGCTGAGTTTTCTCGGTTTGGGCGCGGAACAAGGTTACGCCGATTGGGGACAGCTGCTGAGTTTTGCGCGCAACTGGATTCCCGACCTCGCGCGTTTTTGGTACATTGTCGTCTTTCCGGGCGCGGCGCTGCTGCTCTTTGTGCTCGGCTGGAATTTGATTGGCGACGCGTTCCGCGACGCGCTTGACCCGAAAATGCGCGGACAGCGCGCGGGCTAACGAACTACATACCCCTGATTTCGGTCGGCGCGGGCGTGGAATTTTTCGATTCTTCTTCGGCGCGTTTTTGCGAATGCGCGCACGCCCAGTTGTTATGCTTGCCAAATTGCACGCGCGAGCCGGCAATCCAAAATGGATACGCGCAGTTTACGCCGGTCGCGGGGTCGGACGTCGCAATGTTATAGTCGAATTGATTGTCTTGCGTAAATGTGACTTCGAAACAATTGTTGCTCGCCGCCGCGCAGTAATTGTGGATAAATCTATTCGCGTTGCTCGGCAGTCCGCCTAAACCATCCGCGTAATAACAATTTCCCGCGCGCACACAGGTGTTGCCGACGATAAGACTGTGTCGGCACCCCGCGCACGCCAAGCCCGCGCTTTCACAGCCGCTTTGATAAAAAAATCCGTCCGGTCCGACGCAGCGGCGGTTCACATCGTCCAAGGTGTTGTTGACCACATAGCTGCCTTCGGCGTGCATCAGATAAACGCCCCATCCGTTCGCGCCTGACAGATTGTTGCCGATGATTTTGTTGTTCGTGCTGCGCACCGACGCGACGCCAATCGTTCCGCCCGACACTGTCGAATGAATCACTGTTGCGTTGGAATTGTTTTGGAGCAAAATACCGCCGCCATAGCCGATGCCGCCGCGCACTGTACCTTTTTGATACATCGTGTCGTACGAACACGCGTCGAACAGACAGAGCCACGTGTTCAAATCGGCAGGATGCGTCACAGCGGCAACGCGCACGCCCGCAATCGTTACATTGCTGCCCGTGACGGTGATTCCAAAACCGCGCGGCGCGCCCTGCACAACCGCCGTCGGGTCGCCAAATACGGTGAGATTGCTGCCGGTCACACGAAACGGCGCGTAGGTTTGATTTGGACAAAGCAAAATACTGCGCGTGACATTGGCGGGCATCGCGTGGGATGGCGTACAACGCGTCGGACGCGCCGTCAATGGAACGGACAGCGACGGAACGCCGACGTATTCCGGTATTTCAACATAGATGCTTCCGGCGACAAGACTTGGAGGCAATGGCGCGGCTGGCGGATTCGGCGCCAACGCGCCGCGCGTTGGCAAATCCCACGCTTGATTTTTTTCCGACGCGCTGTCCGCGCTCGTAAATGTCGTTTGCGGAAACTGCACGGCACTGCCAAGCGCGACCAAACGAATCGTATGCGTGAGCGGCGACGGATTGCGCACGGCAACATAATACGTGCCGCAGGAATTGAATTTGCCCGCCCAATTCAAATCGCGCGGCGGTTCACCGCTCGCGCGCGTCAGCTGCCCAATCGGTTTGCTCGGCTCGCCGCGCCGCATCTGTTCCATTTGTTCGGGCGTGTACACCGCGAATTGAATATCGGGGGCGCGCCCGTCGAGCAAACGAATTTCCAGCGGCGACCGGTCACCGCCGTACTGAAATCGAAACCACAACGTGCTGTGCGGCGCGAGCGCGCGCGGCACTCCATCCGGCGGCAAGCCAAATTCGGGCAATGTGCCCGCGAGGCGCGTATCGTCGGCGGACGCGACATGGAGCATTGATCCCATGCACAGCGCGATAAAAACAAGAATTCGTATCCATTTCCACATCGAGCGTAATCCTTTTCGTGCGCGATAAAAAAAACCGTTCTCACGCCAGCGCGCAAGAAACGGCTCTCACAAACACGATCTTGATGAAATTGATTATGACCTCATCATCACATCAACGGCAATACGACAGCTGTTTTTCACAGCCGTCATTCTGCGCGCCAAAAATCATTGTACCGATGTCAGGTCAAAATTCGGTTACTGCCTGTTGGCAGGAAAAGCGTTCCGCTATACAGTGTGGTAAAATTTCGACGCTCTGCTTTGCCCGCGCCAAAGGATTGTGCTTTGCGTTCCCTGATTCTGATTTTCGCGCTGCTTGGCATTTTTGCTTTTACCGCTTGCGCCGACATCTCTGCCCCCCCCCCCTCCACCTCAACGCGCGCCGCTGTCGCCATCC
>Ga0070741_10000411_pt1 | contig 159024 bp, 114 predicted proteins | sample Coa_R1_4_FD_66440 | JGI IMG/M metagenome (GOLD analysis project Ga0070741, IMG submission 66440) | Surface soil microbial communities from Centralia Pennsylvania, which are recovering from an underground coalmine fire - Coalmine... | ecosystem: Environmental > Terrestrial > Soil >... | reverse complement strand
GCCACAGACCACGTGACCCTCGCCGCTCACAACGTCGCCCGGAAAGAAGTCGCTGACATTCGAGCCGACAGCGACAATTTCGCCGATAAACTCGTGGCCAATCGCCATGGGCACAGGGATCGTCTTCTGCGCCCACTCGTCCCACTGATAGATATGCACATCGGTGCCGCAGATACCTGCATAGCGTACGCGCACCAGTACATCATTGATACCGAACTTTGGCTCGGGAATGTCTTCCAGCCAGAGACCGCGTTCGGCTTTGCTCTTGACCAGAGCCTTCATTGCCTCACCTCCAGTTCCGTGTCAAGGCGAAGATCGCGTGATGATGCGCCTACGTGAATCTTGCGTGGACCGCTCGCCGTCTGCCACCGATCTGCGGAAGTAGACCAGTACTCGAAGGCGCGCGGCGCAATGTGCAGAGTGACGTCACGAGATTCACCGGCTTTCAAGTGTACGCGATCGAATGCTGCCAGTGCGCGGACCGCAAATTGCGTCGTATCGTCAGGCCGCTGCGCGGGAGCATCGAGATAGACCTGAGGCACTTCGTCGCCATCCGAAGTACCGGTGTTCTGAATCGTAAAGCTCACATCGGCGCCTCCGTCTGCAGTTCGCGCAGTCTTCAACTGCGAATAGGCAAATTTGGTGTACGAAAGTCCATAGCCGAACGGGAAGAGCGGCTCGATGTTTTGCTTATCGAACCAGCGATAGCCTACAAAGATTCCTTCCGAAAATGTCGTTTTGCCACGGAGACCCTCCGAGCTGCGCTCAGGATGCGCAGGATCGTGAGAAACGTATTGATCGAGCCGTTCGGCCCACGTAAAAGGCAGCCGCCCCGCCGGGCTTTTGCGGCCCAGGAGGACGTTTGCCGTTGCCGCGCCGCCTGCATCGCCCGGATACCACATTTCAAGTACGGCCTTCACCTGGTTCAACCATCGAAGCGCAATCGGCTGGGCATTGTTGAGCACGACAATCGTGTTCGGATTGATCTTTGTGATCGCCTCGATCAATTGATTCTGGTCGCCGGGAAGATCGTAGTCAGGACGGCCCCGAGCCCAGGCAAACACGATCACCTTTTTCGCCTGACGTGCTGCATCAAGCGCGGCCTGGTAGTCGTGCTCCCGCGCAGCAGGCGGCATCCAATTCAGCCGGATTTGGACTGGACGGCCTGACGCATCCCCCTGCTCCGCTAACACAACGGAATGCGGCCCTTTGGTGAGATGCACCGCTCTTCGCACATCGTCCAGAGTATCTGTGGTGGGCAGAACGTTATCTTCCGCGGGTTGGATAAAATCTCCGTGCTGGAAAAGCCCTGCGCTGTTACCCGCAGGCATATCGTCGATCTTGAGCTGGGCCGAGCAGCCCAGCAGTTGCAGATAAATCCAGTAGGTCCCGGTCTCGGGAATCTCGAGCGTGCCGCCCCAGGTGAAACTGCTGCCTGTGGGGAGCGCGTGCCCGCTCTTGATCGTGAAGTCCACCGTCGGATCGACGGTCTTGGTTTGTCCTTTGCCATCTTCCCGCGCGATCCCGGGCTGACCTGCATGAGAGAACAACGCGGCTGGAATCGGCGTACCGGTCATGTCGTCGGCCACTGCGTAAACAATGTGCCGATCCGGAATGTTCTGTGTGGCTTGCTGCAGTGCAGCCAGAGGGCTAGGCTCGCGGCCTGGAATGCCCACCGCCTTTTCCATTGACAGGCCGATGGTGATAGTCTGCCCCGCACCCGGCCCTATGATAGCCAACGATTTCACATCCTGCGAAGTAATCGGCAACGCGTGATCTTGGTTCTTCAACAGAACGGCGGCGTCTTCCGCCGTTTTTTCGATGATCTTCACATCCTCCTCAAAAGGAACTGGAGTTATGTTGTGCTTCGGCTCTTTGTCAAGCCAGCCAAAGCGATCCTCTTGCGTTAAGATTCGCCGCGCCGCCTCTGTGATGCGCGCAGGGTTCACTTGTCCCGCCTGTACGGCGGCGATCATGCCATGCGGCTCTTCGTAATGGCGATGTCCGATGTAAAGCCGCGGAGGCTCTTCGGGAGTGCGCGCCGGCCATGCGTACGGCTCATAGGACTTGCTTTTCTCGTCCTCCTCCGGAGGAGGCAGCGGTAGAGGCTCAGACTCAGGACAGAAGAAGCAAGGCTTGTTGTCGGCCGTATAACCCGCCATTTCCAGATCAAGACCAGCATTGATAAATGTCGGTGCGTGATTGGCGCCCCAATCGGAGACGACAAATCCGTTAAATCCAATTTCCAGTTTCAAAAGTTTTTGCAGCGTGTCCGGATTGCCGCATGCAAAAGCCCCATTCACCTTGTTATACGAGCACATGATCGACGCGACGCCTGCCTTTACGGCATCTGCAAACGGCGCCGCATAAATCTCGTGCAATGCCTGCTGGCCGACTACGACGTCATCGCCTCCGTTGTAAGCAACATAGTGCTTGGCTTCGGCCATGACTCCCTGACTCTGAATACCGTCAATTTGAGCAGCGCCGATCGCTCCAACCAGAAGCGGATCCTCTCCGAAAAGGTCATACGCGCGCGACCACACTGGATCGCGCATAATATTGATAAACGGTTGCAGGGTGATATTGACTCCTGCGGCTGCGGAATCGCGGCCAATGACCACTCCGTTCAAGCGCGCGTCCTCACGGCTGAAGGTTGCTCCGAGGCCCATCGTGCCCGTAGGCGCCGTAGATGGCTGCCGCGTGAGCACGCCCGGGGGCCCGTCGGCCAATCGCAGCCATGGAATGCCATGTTTCGAATCTCCCGCCATATAGCCGGCCTGCCCCTGCGATTCTTCCGGAGGATCTTTCTCGCCATGGATCACCGCAATTTTTTCATCAAGCGTCATCCTAGAGAGCAGCTTGTCTACGCGCGCATCGCTTGCGGCGGCAGGACCGGCTGTTTGTGTATGCGATGCTGAATCCTGTGCGCACACGACTGCCGTAGCCGCGGAAGCTAGGAGAACACCAAGCCGAAGCGAGAGTTTGAAAGAGCTGATCGGGTACATGATTTTTCCTGGGTATCTATGTAGAAGCGTTTTCTGCGGAGAGATCCGTGCAAGCGAGCGGCTAGATACTTTTCCAGATGGCCTGAATCAGCTCACGACCTGCAAGCAGGCGATCCGGCACATTCGGCCGGCGGCCCAGCTTGGGATGCTTGATGATGCGCATCTCCACTTCGAAGGCAGGAAGACCCCGATCATGCGAAAGGCCCTGCACAACATTCATGCGCCCTGGTTTGCCCTCAGTGGTGGTTGCCGCCTCGAGCGATGGTTGCTGAGTGGGCGCGAATGTAGCGCCGGAGGACCAGTTGTCCCAAACCTTTTTCAGCAGCGCAAACCATCGTTTATCAGGCGGGCCCTCGATGTACTCGTTGTACTCGTCGTTATGAAGTGTCAAAAAGAAATCGAGCCGCTTGCCCGCATCCATCCAATCTAGAATAGCTTTGCGCTCCGCAGTGATCTCGGGCATCTTGACGGGATCGACCACATCCCAGTTGCGATTGAGATCGTAGCCATAGTGGTTGAAGCGCACCGTTCCATGAAAGACTCCATCTGGATCACAGAGCGGCAGCACCTTGACGATTGTGTCTTTGCGAATCTGCCGGGCAGCCGGATCAGTAGAGCTCACAAAGCGCATCAGGCCTTCGCCGGTCCATGAGCTGCCGCTCTCCCACGCGTGCTGGCGAAACATCAGCCAGATCACCTTTTTGTTCTTGTCCGCGACCGTGTGATCCGTGATCGTGACCATTGGAATCTCTCTTCCCTCGACGGAGCGGCCGACCGACTCGATGGTCACGTCACGGTTGTGCCCAAGATCGTCGCTCAGGCTCTTGAAGTTGACGAGTGTGTAGGGTGGCGTGTGCGCAATCCATACACGATCAGAGGGCATATTAATCGTATAAGTGAGCGCAGGAACCGATGCATCGTAGCTGGCCTCTTCGACCGGCAGCCAACGGACTCCATCCGAGCTATAGAAAGGCAGTGTGTCTTTCGTTATGGCTCCAGCGTTGGGTTGGTAGTTATACTCACCCCTCAGGTCAACCATGGTGAAGGTCGACGCACGCCCCTTCGCGCCATCGACGCGAAAGTAGTACCAGTTCGCCTGACGGTTTCTTCCGTCCTGATCGACTTGACCTTTCACATGGCAGCGAAAGCTTGCATCACCAATGCGATCGGCCTTCGCGAGGTTTCCGCCTTCGAAATCCCAATGGATCGAGACAGAATCTTCAGACGAGTCATGCAGTGCCTCCGCAACAGAGACCTGCGAAGCCAAAAGCGCACCTCCGGCCATCTTCAGCAGTGCACGTCGATCGATGCTTATCATTCGTAGGTTGCCCGCTTCAGGCGCCGACAGATTGTATGCCGGCGCCCTCCGTTAAAAGTGCACCTTTGCGGCCAGTTGAACGGTTCTGCCATAGCTGAGTAAAGTGCTGGAGACCTGTCCGAAGTTGGATGACCTCACCGTCTGCCCCGGGAAGCCGAAGTCGGGGTGATTGAAGAGATTGAAGAACTCTCCGCGCAACTCGAACTTGGTGCTCTCGTGATAGACATTCCAGGTCTTGCTCAGCGTCATGTCGTCATCGACCAGGCCACCGGACTTGAGCGCCGCCGGGTTACGTACCACGTTGCCCCGCGTTCCATAGGTCGGTGTTACGAACGCAGCGGTATTGAACCATTGCGTCGGGGTCCTATGATCGATGTGCGGGCTGGCAACCTGATTCGGAAACTCCGACTGGCGTCCGAAGATGGTGCCGACATTTTCATTGTCGCCCGAAATGTAGACGGAGAACGGCATACCGCTGTGGAGGGTGAGGATATCGGCGAGTTCCCAACCGGAGACAACGCCGTTGACCACGCGGTAGGGAGTACGTCCGGGGATCTGCCAGGTACCGGTCGCTGAAAGGACGTGAGTAATGTCGAAGCCGGCGAGCCCGCGGTTCAGGTAGCCATTAAACCGCGTCGGGTTCTCTGTGGCCGTGCCGAAGATGTTGCCGCTGGATAGATTGTCGACCTGATCGATGTTCTTGGAATATGTATAGGCCACCAGGTAACTCAGCCCATGCGTGTACTGACGCTGCACTCGCACGGCGAGGGCATTGTACTCAGAGTTGTACTCGTTATAGCCATTCAGAACGAAGGGTGACACTCCAGGAAATCTTACGTTCTGAGAGTTGTTGGAATTGGGGCTCGGCGTTGGCGCAATGTTGTCGATCATCTGCGCCGTGAGCTTGGTCCCCTTGGAGCCGAAGTAGGCCACTTCGACGCCCAGAGACTGACCAAACTGCTTCTGCACGGACAGGGTCCACTCGGTTACGTAGGGTGTACGGGAGGTTGCCGGATTAACGTTCAAGCACTGGCTGCAACCAGTCGTAGTCGGCTTGCCAACCGGACTGCCAAAGTTCTGAAACGGATTCGGCAACTGCGCATTCACTGCGGTCGCGTTCAACTTAGAGATAGTCTGCGGCGAAGAGAATGGCCAATTGCCGGCGGCGCTCTGCGAAGCCTGAATGTAGTTGGAGCCGAAGCTGTCGAAGAAGACTCCTGCCGAACTGCGCACCACAATCGTAGGCGTTACCTGGTAGGCAAATCCGAAGCGCGGCGCAAAGTTGTTGCGGTCCGGCGTGATGCCACCGCTGCGGATTGTTGCAGGAGCGCCGGTGATGGGATTCTTCTGGTCGAAGACGTATGTCCCCTGCTCGTAGTAGTAGGTGCCCAGACCGTAAGAATTGACCGGTGGGGCGTTGTAGTCATAGCGAATGCCGCCGTTCAGAGTCAGGCGGCCGTTGCGCCACGTGTCCTGCACGTAGAGCCCGTAGCCATAGGTCGCCTGATCCACAACGGCACCGCCCAGTTGCCGGGCCGCTGAATCCGGAAGCCCAAGAAGGAAGCTGGCAAAACCATTACCGGAACTCCCCTGGCCAGCAGTTCCTTGATAGACGGGGACCGAGTTGACGAGACCGCTGGTTTGATTTTTGAGGAAACTGAGAGACGTGCTCGCGAGGCTGCCCTGTACCTCGTGGGTATGCACGACTGCGCCGCCAAAGCTGATCGCATGGCGCCCGGCCAGCTTCTGCACGTCTACAATACCGGAGTTCTGATAGACGGGCCCAATCGTCGTATCGTTCGCCGGGATTCCGGTATAGCTGTCGATGCTGACGGGGGGAAGGATCTCTGATCCCAGGAAGGTGGGGAACACCGCACCGAGGCCGCTGGACTGCGCCAGACCCGCCGGACTCGAATTGCCGGTGAAGTAGTTGACGCCGGTGACGCCGTAGCGAGCCGTCATAACTAGAGTTTGAGTTGGGGCGTAGGTGTCGCTGGCTACCGCGTTGACAAGCTGGTCGGTGGTATGTGAGTTCACGCCGGGAAGACCGACGGAGCTGTTGGGGTTGTTAGCTCCAGTGTAGCGTGCGAAGAAGCTATGCTTTTCGCCGAACTGGTGATCGACGCGGGCATCCCACTGGTTGCCGTTGGTTAGCGTACCCGCCTGGTTGATCCAATTATTGGCATTACCTGGAAGAGAATAATTCGGCTTGGGATAGTAGCTGGCGATTGCTTTCGCAGAAGAGTTGATCAGGTTCGATGGAATCTTGTTATCGTCGAACGGCTGACGGGTATAGGTTCCCGTCACAGGATCCGCTGTCACAAATGGGTTGTAGATAAGAGCGCAGAAAGGCTTTCCTGCAGAATCCTGAACAACCTGAGTATTGCACTGACTCACCGGCAGCGCATCGGCGCTGAAGTCGCCCGCGACCTCGGCCGGCGTGGGAACCGTAGCCAGGAAGTTTGCCGGCGACGTGATGCGCACTCCTTCAAAATAACCGTAGGCATACCATTTGTTTTTCTTGTGGAGCAGCCAGGGGAAGAGCAGCGGACCGCCGCCCTCGGCACCGAACTGGTTCCAGTGGTAAACGCCGACCGACGGACTGAAATACGCCTTCGCGTCTAGGATGTTGTTGCGCCAGTACTCCCACAACGTGCCATGGTATGACGGCGTGCCGGACTTAGTGACGACGTCGACAGTCGCTCCCGATGCGTGGCCGTACGCCGAAGAACCGACGCCGGAGTCGATGGTCATTTCGCTGATAGCATCTGGTGGGGGATAAATGGCTACGCCCAACAAGTTGGGATCGCGATTTTCCACGCCGTCCATCAGAAAGTTATTGTCCTTTTGCCGCTGGCCAAAGACAGACGGAATGGTGGACTGACTGACGGGGCTGTGATTCGTGGTGGAACCTGCCGGCGGCACCGGCACAACACCAGGAGCCAGGCTGATGGCGTTCAAGAAGCTGCGGCCAAGCAGCGGGACCGATGTCAATTCTGCTGCTGACAACGTTGCGCCCACGCTTTCAGAGGTTGTCTGGAGTACGGGTGCCACATCCTGTACGGTCACCTGCGTAGACGAACTCGCGACCTTGAGAGTGAAATTGATCGCAGCGGTCTGTCCTGAAGTCAAGTCGAAGGACTGCGTACGCTGCGTCTCGAATCCGGAGGCGGAAACCGTGAGAGTATAGCGTCCAGGCAGCAGTGTCGGGATGACATAGGTGCCGTCCTCTCTCGAGTTCACCGAACGGACCGTCGAGCCATCCACGCCGTGGAGTGCGATCTGAGCCTGCGGAACCGCGGCGCCTGTTGGATCGCTCACCAAACCCGCCAGACCCGACTCGCCGACTTGCGCATGCGCAGCCAGCGACAAAAGCGCCCAACAACAGCTCAACATCATTACGCCAAGCAAAGATCGTCTCATTCGCGTCACCTCATTCAACATTGCTGCAAATTTTTACCAACGTTTTGATGATCAACGGGCAGCGGAGCTGTCTTTGCTGCGCCACCTTGTCCTGGCTCCTGCGCGACGACCTCTCATCGGCGGGAGATTTGCGCCATACAGATCAATGCACAGATCGATGGAAGGCCCGGCCTCGATCACAGCCGATTTTGTTAGCCTTGCTGAAACCTGCCATTCAAACGGCTCTAATAAGCTGGCAACAGAGTGATCGAGAGTTAAGGGCTCTGTCCAATAGAATGTTGTGGCCGCATTGATCTAACTTTTAGATCGATAAAGTGCGACACTTCAACGAGGTTTTCTGTCGCGCATCACCGTGATTTCATTGGGTGCTCTCTGCTTTCCCAGAGATTGATCAGCCCTTGATTGCCTTGATTTGCGAGCCCGGCGTCCATGGCTTTATCGAAAAGAGAGTAGACGAGATCGGCCGCTGGAAAATCACCGCCGATAGTGTCGAGCCACTCTTTCAGCAAAGTCACGTCTTTGTGCTGCAGGCGAATGCTGAAGCCGGGAGCAAAGTCTCCCTGCAAAATTTTCGGACCGAGATTGGCCAACATCCAGGATGAGGCTGCACCGCTCGAAACTGCCTGCAGCGTCGTTTGTGGGTCCAGCCCTGCTGCACGCGCCAGGCGCAGTCCTTCTACTGCGCCAAGCAGGTTGGTGGCGCCCACCAGTTGATTCACCAGCTTCGTCTTCTGCCCGCATCCGCTCGGACCGGTGTAGGTGATGGTCTTGCCCATCGCTTCAAAGATCGGACGGCATTTTTCAAAAGCATCCTGCGTGCCGCCGACCATGATTCCCAGCGTTCCAGCCTCCGCGCCTTTCTCACCGCCGCTCACCGGTGCATCGAGCATCGTGCATCCGGCGGCCGCAAGCCGCTCGGCGAACCCAACGGCTGCTTCCGGGGAAATTGTGCTCATATCGATGACGATCGTGCCTTTTCGCAGGCCGAATCTGACTCCGTCATGGCCGAACAAAACCCGCTCGACAGTCTTTGTATCAGGAAGCATGAGGATGATCACGTCGCTCGTGCGGGCCAGTTCCTGCAGCGATGCGGCAATTGACGCTCCCTCCGCGATGAGCGGCGCCTCCTTCGCAAGATGCCGGCTCACCATCGATAACGGATAGCCCTTGCGCAGAAGATTCATGGCCATGGGCTTTCCCATGACGCCGATTCCTATGAAACCGACTCTCTCCATCGCTCATCCCTTCTGATCTGCGAGTTCTCGCCAAAGAGGCTGGCTTCAAGGCGTTGCAGGCATGGACTGCCGCCCGCAATCCAGCGACGTGCGAGCTGCATGTACTGCGCGTATCTGTCTTTTTCAAAAAGCGGGTAATCGCTGGCGGCGACGAGCGATGCCTCGCCGAAGGTCGCCAGCAAGCGCGCTGCGAATGGAGCAACGTCGTTATGTGGAAAGTCCTCGCGTGAGAAATGCGCAATGGCCGAAATGCCTATTATCAGATTCGGAAGGCTACAGAGAGCGGAGATGGATTCGTGCCAGTCGTTGTCATCTTGCCGGTCACGCCGTGGCCAGCCCATGTGCGGCACGTAGATCGAAAGACTCGGATGAAGAGCAGTAAGCCGAACAAGCTCCTCTGCCAGCGCGCGAATACCCGACTCCGCGTGCGGTAGCAACCACTTCCCCTTCGACTCGAGGATTGCAGCAATCTCGCCAAGCTGCTGCAGATCGGCGGTCTTCACACGAAGCGCACGGACTGTTTTTGAAGAAAGAAGCTCCACACTCAATTGCGCTTCTTCCGCACGGAAGCATGGCGCAATGCGAAATCGTGTCGACGGTGAAGCGATGAGTTGCCGCAAACATGCGTGATTGTCTCCGCTCCAGGTTTCGACGATGAGTGCCCGATCGATTCCGGCATCATCCATACGCTGCGCGAGATCAACTAGTGGCTGCTCAGCGCTCATATCCAGATGGCAGTAGGCATCGATCATTGGCGTTGAAACCTCGGCCCAAAGAAGATGGCCGCGAAGGCGAACCAGGGCAAAATGCCGATGAGCAGCAGAATCAGGTTGGTGTCATGCCGGTCGGCAAGGAGGCCTATGTAGCGACTGACTGCTCCATAAGCGACGTTGCTCAGGCCCCCAAGCAGCCCCGAGCTCACGCCGACGTATGCAGGCTCAAGATCCTGTACCAGGGTGAGATAGATGACGAGGAACGCACCGACGCCAATGCCCGTGAGCGCGAGAAAGAGAACCGCCGCGTAGCGATACGATGTGAGCCCGGCCGGAATTGCGGCAAGCATCAGCAGACACGCCACGAAAAGCGCCCAACGCTTGGCGGTGACAGTGCTGCTCCCGCGCGCCACCAGCATGCGCACGAAGAGCCCGACGAGGAGGTTACCGCTGAAGGTGCCTCCGTAAACAACGATGGAGAGCACATTGCCGCGTGTAAAGCTGAAGCCGCGCGATGTTTCCAGATAGAGCGGTACCCAGTCCGACAGGTAGTAGTTGACGCTATTCACAACGAGTGATGAGACCGCGAGAATCCAAAATTCGCGCATCGTGATGAGGCGACCCATCACCTCTACGAGGTGTTTCACGGCAACTGGCTTGCCCTTCAATGAGCCAGCCGATTCTTTCGTCACCCAGAGCCACGCAAAAACCCAAAGACCGCCAACCGCACCCGTGACGACGAATGCAGCGCGCCATGACCAGCGGATGGTGATCCAGGTGACGATGAGCGGAGCAGCAAGCGCGCCCATCGCGCCGCCGCTATTGAAGATTCCGTTGGCCAACGGGCGATCTTTCGGACTGAGAAGAGCGTTGGTAGCTTTGAGCGAACACGGCCAATTGAAGGCTTCGCCAGCGCCGAGCAGAAATCGCAGCCCGGTGAGCATGCTGACCGTTGTGGCAAGGCCGGTGAGCAGCCCTACGAGCGACCACGCTCCGCTGGCGACAGGAAAGACAATCCGCGGGCCGTAGGAGTCGACCAGGAATCCGCCGAAGATCTGCACGAGACCGTACGAGTAACGAAAGGCTGCGACAATCTGCCCGAATTGCTCGTTCGTCAGCCTGAAATCGGCAATGATTTTTCCGGCAGTGAGGGCCAGCACCTGCCGATCGAGATAGACGATGGATGTCGCGAGAAACAGCAGGAAGCAGGTCCACCAGGTTCGAGCGGAGATGCGCTCCTTACTGCTCATTTGCCTGCTTTCTGTGGCTTGGTTGGATGCTGTCGAAGTTGTGTCTACTCCATGGTCTGATGAAGATGCGCGTGGCTTTGTTGCTCTCGCCGGCTCGCCTGTTGCCTGGGAGCGCAGAATCATACGTCAGCGATGTCCCGCGTAAGGGACATAGGGCCGTGCGTCCAACGCTTCCTGCACGAGATCTACACCGAAACCTGGCCCGAGGGGAAGTTCCAAGGCGCCCGCATTCAGCCGCAGCGGATTCGTCAACATCTCTGCTGTTAGCTTCTCATCCGCATCCGAACCAATCGTCTCCAGAATAAAGAAATTGGGAATCGTTGCAGCGTAGTGAAGGTTCATCACCGTCGCCAGCGGGCCGTTGGGATTGTGCGGGGCCATGCCGATGTAGTGCGCCTCCGCAAGGGCCGCGATCTTCTTCAAGCCGGTTATGCCACCGCAGTTGACCAGATCGCACTGCAAATAATCCACCGCGTGTTTCTCCAGAAACGGACGCACGCCATAGATGGTGGCCCATCGCTCACCAGCAGCAATGGGGATCGTCGTTTCGCGCTGCACCAGGCTCAATTCTTCCACACTCTCCGGGGGCACAGGCTCTTCGACAAACATGAGATTCAAATCTTCCAGCGCCCGGCACAGACGCAGCGCAGCTTTTGGATTCAACCGGCCGTGGCAGTCCACAGCGATGCCGAACTCCGGCCCGGCCGCTTCGCGCGCGGCGATAAAGAAATCACGAATCCGATCGAAGATCGAGGGGTCGAGATACTCCGTCTCTTTCCAATGCGAGTCGACAATGCCCTGGGTTCCGGAGTAGCCGCTTCCGTTCACTGCATGACGGTCACTGCCTCGATTTCCTTCGCCGTAGAAGAGCGGCAGTGTGGTCTTCAACGCACGATACCCGCGCGCTTTGCAGGTTTTTACATTGGCCGCGAAGGCCTCCGGTGAGTTCCCTGCCGAGCAATGACAATACGTAGGGACCTTTGTCCGCGTTGGGCCGCCTAGAAGCTTGTAGACGGGCAGCCCGCTGAATTTGCCGAGAATGTCCCAGAGAGCGCAATCCACCGCGCTGATTGCGGTGCTGTGCAGAGGGCCACCCACCCAGAAGGAATCGCGATACATTCTTTCCCAGTGGTTTTCGATCTCCGTCGGATCTTTGCCCACCAGGTATCGCTTCAAATCCAGAATTGAACGTTCGACGGTCTGGGTCTTCCGCTTCATCACGGTCTCAGCCAGGCCTGTAATGCCTTCGTCTGTTTCAACCCTGACAATCACAGCATTGCGAAAGTTCAGATTCACAATCTGCGTCTTGATATCCGTGATCTTCATGTATGGCCTCTATGCCCTGCCCGGAAAACGGGAATTAAATTCGGTCACTCGTATTCGTATAAGCTGCGACCACCGGACAGACCTGTGCTGAAAATGGGGAAAGCATTCCAATCCAGCAGGCTTTACTCTCCCAATCTCCTAATGAAGCCGGGAAAAGTGGTGTCACCGTGAGAATGTATTGGAGCCCTGATTCTTCAGTCAAATATCAAGTTCTTCTCTAATCGATCTAATTTTGAGATATTGCTCTCATGCAGTGCTTAGCACCCGAAACCGATGAATGATTCGCATTAGATCCTCAGTTTCTGTCCAGGGAATATAGGCGTTTTTGCCGTAGCAAGCGCCGAAAAATTGCGCGTCCTGGGCGGCGATGGCCTGCTCGTAGATCGTGCGCTCGTCACCGGTGAATTGCAATTCCTCCAAGTCAGATCGCAGATAACTGAAGCCGTCAGTCTCGACCGTATGCCTCGTCCCGACCACGACCATTTTGCTGACCGGCAATTTAGCGCCATAGCTGATCACAGCCGTCAGCGATCCTCCTCCACGAAGGGCGGCCAGAAGCGAGACTGATTGTGCCGAGGAAGCATCGGGGCTTGCAATGCAGGCGATCGGCTTCACTTCGCCGCACCATTGCAGCATGAGATCGATGAGATGCGCGCCGTGATGCACGAGAGCGTTGTCGGTCCATGAGCGCGGCCGCAGCTGCAGATAACGGACATAGCTCACCTCCTGAATCTCGCCAATCAGGCCTGACCTTAGAGCGGCATGAAGGCGCGCATAGGGCGCGAGATAATGGGATGTATGTGCGCAGCCCAGCAACACACCCTGTTGCTGCGCAATCCCTCCGAGTTCTTCAGCCTCGCGCAGGTCATTGCATGGCGGAAGCTCGACTAGCACGTGACGGCCGGCGCGCAAACACTCTCTTGCTTGCTCGAAGTGCAATGCAGAAGGCGAGCAGACGATCGCCGCATCTGCCAGGGCAATCGCCTCCGCAACACTGGCAGCAACTGTGCCCACATGATATCGAGCGGCGAAAGATGCCGCATTCTCCTGATCAGGACTGTAAACGGCGGCCAACTCGATATCAGGCTGAGCCGCCAGATGCGCGACGTGAATCGAGCCCACCGCTCCACAGCCGATCATCGCTACGCGCATCCTCATCCTGCGTCCTCAAATGCCATCCAAGGCGCGATTGGGATCAAGCCATCCGGTCTGCTCCAGGATTTTGCGCAGCTTCTCGACCTGCTCACGATCAAGCGGGAAGAAAGGATCGCGACTGTATCCTCCCTCCAGCCCCCAAATATCAAGCATCGCGCGATAAATCGCTAGGTCACTCACTGGGCCGATCTGCTGATGCGTGTACAAGTGGACCAGTGGCAGAATCCGCTTCCAAATGCGAAACCCGCGCTCAGAATCGTGATCGACAGCAACCGCCTTATAAAGCTCTTTTGCTGCCTTAGCCGCCACGTTCAGAATGCCGCTGATCCATCCGTGTGCACCGGCACACAGGCCTTCATAGCCGGCAATAAAGGAACCATAGAAGATGGCGATTTTGTCTCCGAGAAGATAGCTGAGATCGTGCACAGGCTCGACAGTACCGTATGTCGACTTGACCATGTGGAAGACATCCTCGTCCGCCAGCTTCGCAATCTCCGATGGGCTAAAGTCAACGCATGCGGAGTTATGAGGATTGTTATAGAGCATCAGCGGCAGATCGACCGCCTTGCGAATGCGGCGATAATGCTCGATGACTGCAGCCTTGGATGGCTTTTGAAAATACGGAAGAATGACGATAACGGCGTCTGCGCCGCATTTCTCGGCATCCTGAGAAAGCTCGATGCTGATCTTCGTGCTATAGTGGCCCGAGCCATAGATGACAGGCACGCGTCCCCGCACTACATCTTTAGCCAAGCGGAAGACTCGCTTGCGTTCTTCCGATTCCATTGCGATAAACTCGCCGCTGGTTCCCGCAATGACCAGCCCATCGATGTGCTGCTTCTCAATCAGCCACTCCCAGTGAAGCGCTGTGGCTTTCTCATCGAGCTGATTCTCTTGATCGAACATCGTGAGCGCCGCGGGAAAGATCCCACGAAAGCGCTCAAGCGTGAAGGTCATGCCAAACTCCTTTTTTCAACTTTCTATGTAGAAAGAATAGTTGCGTTCTGGAAGGTTGCAGTCGCTTCCCGTCGCGCGACACCGCGTAATTGCAAGAACCTTCGCTCTCCAAGCGGCAATTTTGTCTGCTTGCCCGACGCCTTGATTGACAGTGGCTTTCCCAAGTCTTTCATCAGAGTCATCTGTTTCGCCGGCAAATCGATCTGCAGTGTAGCCTCGCCCGATGTGTGCCAATAAGTGACCCATGTGCTGTTTTGATACTCAAAGAGAAAGGCCCTGGCCGGCACATCGGCTCCGGCAACCTTTTCAATTTGCCAGCACGGCGCGAGCGCAAACTTTCCCTGCTCATCTACAAGCAAAATGTGTTCTTGCTCCAGGTTGCGCAGTGATTTTTTCTGCTCTTCGGTGAGCCACTTCTGCGCGCGCACTTCTTCCCATCGGCGAATCACTTCAAGGTTGTCCGGCGTACGCGGATGCGCATCCATCGCCTCCAGATCGCTCCGCATCGAGATGGGACAATCCCAGGCCGCAGCCCGGCTGGTTACGTACTCCAGCATGTCAGGCTGGGTGCCCATCGTATCTTTTCCTGGAGCCCAGTAGCCGATCCAGCCAAAATTGACGCAAGTGAAATCTTTTGATGTTCGCGACATCTGGTCCGCGGGATAGGCGCGCGTGGCCGCCTTGATCACCTCGGGCTTGAAGACGTCGAAGGCGTTGCCGCGCGTAAGAATGTGCCAACTGAAATGCGACTTGCACGCACCTTCTGCAAAGAGCGGCTGCGGCCGAAGCTTCTGACTCACAATCCACTGCGCGCGCGAAACGGTATACCAGTAGGGCGGCGGAACATCTTCTGCGCCATCATAATAGACAAATTCAAAGCCCGCTTGTTCGTAAATCTCGCCGAGGCGCTCCGCTATTTCATCCTGAATTGTGGTGTTTTGTGTAAAGCGGACAAAGACAGGCCAGGTGTCAACATCAAGCAGGCCAACGCGCGAGCTCATCTCATGCGAGGATGCCTGCGTCCCCAGCGCGCCGCGTTTGCAATCTTCGAACCGATAAGGCGGAGTCGCGGTATAACGCTCGTAGGTCAAGAGCTCATTTTGAATCTTGAGAATTCTTCTTTCATCATCGAGCGTGCATAAACGCGGATTTTCTTCTACCGGAATCACCGTAGCTGACTCGCCGATGCTTTCGGAAAGCGTGAAGCTTTCGACAAGATTCAATCGCGGATCGGGTTTCGGCGTCACATACGCATCCTGTTTATGCGCCTTGTTGTAGTGAACGTGGATTCCCGGCAGAATACCTGCATCTTTGATCTGCGCCACCAGTTTCTTCAGATCATCCATGCGGTTTGGATACTCCGGCCGCCAGGGAAAGTGGCCGGCGCTGCTTGCAAATGCGAGATAGTACACATCCATCGCGCGAAGGCCACACTGCTTTGCATATTGAATGTGCCGTGCGGCATTCCGGGGCGTAATCGTCGACGTCTCGTAGTAGGAATAGCCGTATTCACGCGACCTGCGGCTCTTCACGCCCTGCGGCAGCCCGAAATCTTCTTCCACGCGCCCGACACGATCAAGCAATTGCGGCGTTGCAGTGACGATCAACGCTGCACCCACGCCCTCCAGCTGCACTGCATTATCGGTTCCGGCTTGAAAGAGATGATGGCCCTGCCGTTCTTTGGCGCGAATTCGCGCGCAAGGATCAGTCGCCAGCAGATTCACCGCGACATCCTCATCCCACATCACGTTGAGCCATTCGCCAAAGTTCTTGCGCTTGCGCACAGGCAGCTGAACAAAGAGCGTTTCATCTACAGGCGTTTTTAGCTTGACGCGTAGCGGTGTGTATCCGTGATAGGTGAATTTTTCAAGACGGAAGGCGATGTAGGCATCGGTAATCTTCACTGCTATAGAGGCAGAGTAGCCAACGAGGTCGAACTCTGCCAGAAGATTGTCCCCCTCACGCTTCACCTGCACAGCGGAGAAATGCCTAACCTCAGCCGGATATGCGATCTGCAGTTCGTTGTCGTAGGGGCGATTCTGCGTGAGCGTAAACATCGGCACATCCGCATCGTGTGCCAGGCACTCCTCCCCTGAAGCTTTGTGAATCAGGCTGAGCGCCGTGCCGGTTGGGCTGATTTCGAGCCGCATCTCCGCGTTCTCGAGAACAATGCTGCCTGCGCGCACTGCAGGCGGATTCTCCCGCGTTGCGTCCTTTTCAGCTGAACCATCTGCGTGCTGCGCCGTCGCCGGCAATGCTCCTGACCAGGATGCGAACCCCAGCAACCCTGCGCCTTTCAAGAACTCTCTGCGATCGCTCACTTCATCGTCCCCTTCGTTGATGAGAGCCCACGGCGCTCCATTGTCTGCATGAGATTGAGATAGTGCTCAGCACGACCCAAATCTCCTCCTTCGCACTCGATTTGAAAATTTGGCTTTGCGTCCGTGGCCTGATACGCAGTTTGCGTCCATCTGTAAGTCTCTTCGGCAGTCTTCGAATCGACGTCTCTTTTCATTGCATCCTTCGGTTTAACGAAGATCAGCGGCCTGGGCGCAATAGCCGTAGCGATTTCCGGAAGATCAAGGTACTGAAGGATACCTGGAACGAAGATGTCGGCGCCGTACAGATAGCGGTCGGACTGCGCGAGTGATCGGTAAGAGAGAAGACTTTCTGCGCAAATCAAAGTCGGAATACGCTCATCGAGAGCAGCGGCATACAAACACCACAAGCCTGCCCGCCCTTTGCCAATCACATGAAACCTCTGCTTGTCGATGCCTTCGCGCTGCATCACATAGTCGACGCACCGCACTACATCCCGTACGCGCATGCCAAGCAGGGATCGGTCCATCGACCACGCAGCATAGGCCATGCTGGTATCCATGTCGAAGAGCTGCCCAAACTCGCCTTCAGAAAGGGATGACCCGTGCGCGGAATGTGTGGCGCCAATCCCGCGGACATCCGCCGCAATAATGATTCGTCCACTGCGCACAAGCTGGTCAAGAACGCCATGCATCAGTCCTGAGCTTTCCGGGCCTTCGAACTCCATGCCATCACTCTGCACACCTTCATCATTGAGATAGAGAACGGCAGGCGATGTTTGATTCGGACCGTCAGGCACAAAGACCCACGCAGGAATATAAATTCCCGGCTCAGAAAGGAACTCAATCTTCTCAATCCGGTAACCTTCCCGAGGCGTCGTAGCGATGCGGCGTAGGTCCAGCGGCTTTCGTTGTTCCTGATAGCGCAAAAGGCTGCCCAGCCGCTCACGCACCTGGCGGCGATGGCCGGCGAGATCGGCATCCGTATTCAGCGCGCGCTGACGTGGAGGCAGATCAGCCGCCTTAGCCGAGATGATTGAAAAGATCGTCGCCCCTTTGCGCGAATACAGAAGAGAGCCGTTGGGCGTGCAGTACAGATCCTCTGGACGACTCGTTTCGAATGCAGCTTCTTCCTGCAGACCGTTGCGGCCGTAGAACCAGCGGCAAAACCAATCTGTGGTTGCGCGCCTGAGCTTGGGTGTCCAGGCATGCGGATCATCGGCTGCGACAGTATCGAATTTTTCTTCCGCACCGAGCTGCTTGTAGCGCAAGCGAATGGCGTCCGCCGCGCTGTTGAATCCAACATTGTAAGATTCGATACCAGCGAGCAGCGGCCGCGGTGCGATGGCCGCGTGGAGATCGACATTGTCAATTCCATTCAGCGCGGCCGGGAAAAGATTCTGCTCAACATCTGCAATGCCGATTGATCGCGCTGGCCATTGATTAGCGGTGCCACCTTCGAGAATCGCTGCACATTGAACGCGTGGATCAGCAACCGCGATGAACTTCGTCAGCGTTCCACCGCCGGAATGACCGGCGCAGCCAATGCGATCTGGATCGACTTCAGGGCGTGTCAGCAGGTAGTCAATTGCGCGCATCCCATCCCAGACGAGATAGTTGGTCAGATTATCCCCGAGCAACAGCAATAGTTGACCTGCCATGGAATGCTCAAAGACGGGCCCTCCGACATCGGTGATGCCAGTCGCCGGATTCCAATATTGCCGCCGCTCTCCTTGGCCGATCGGATCGTAACTCAACACGACGAACCCGCTTTTTACCAGGCTAATGTAGGCGTTCTGATACTGCGGCGTCATCCGCGCCAGCGGATAGTGCCCGCAAGGCGAGATGATGGCGGGAAATCGCCCGCTGCCGTTGGCGGGCACATACAAATTGCCGGTCACCCAGAAGTCGGGCCGGCTCTGAAACATCACGTTTTCGACGCGATATCCGTCTTTCTCTGCGCTCGTAACAGTGACGACATGGAGCGGCGTCTTTGGAGGAAACTCACCCAGCATGGAAAGAAGCTTCTCGCGTACTGCGCGATTGCGCTCACCCACACCTTCCGCAGTTTGCAGAAGAGCACGCCTGTGATCCCATGATGAGGCAAGCTGATTCAGATCGCTCACGAGATAGGAAACCAGCATGTCCGGCATCTCTTCCGCATAGGAGCGATCGAGATGCGCGGGCGCAGGCATCTGAGCGCACAGGCGTAAAAACGCTGAGGTAAGAAGAGACGCGCCGGACGCGATGACGAATTGTCTTCGATTCATGCGCTCTTCTCTCACGCTGCATGGATTGCCCGGCTGACCGGATGCAGATCTTCTTCTCGCTACCAACTCACCGTTGCCACGCCATACGTTTGCAGCGCCGGAACCATAAACACGGCCTCTGCGCCATCCACACGAAAGTCGATCGGCTTGCCTGCATCGGCATCAGGCGCATAGAACCGGACAGCGGTCGCCGGCTTCCCTTCCGGCGTAGCACATCGAAGCGCAATATTCGTAACGGAACGATTCTTTTCTGGGTCGTAATTGACCAGGTGAATGATGCGTCGCTGCTTTGCTGTCTGCTCAAAGAGATTCATTGCTACATACTCCGGAGCCGTCACCGATACAGGAAGTCTTTCTCCTGCTGTCCAGGAGATCGCATCGACCAGGTCCTGCCAGTTCTTGGGGCGTTTCCAGAATTCCGGGCCTAACGTGAAATATGGTTGATCGGGTGGCACCGGTCCATCAAATTCAAGCGCTGGGATGTACACACTCCGTCCGCGACCGACAGTTTTGCGGAGTGGCTTGCTCGCGACAGCCTCGCCGGCATTTCCTCTTTTGCGACCATGCGCAGACAATTGACCATCCATCAGATCCCTGAGGCCGGGCTCTACCCGCATCCGGCGCCACGCATCGTAAAGACCGCTTTGCTCGGTTGCAACAAGGCCCCCACCCGCAGCAACGTAGCGTTGAATCGCCCGCAACTGCTCGTCAGAAAGGCACTCCACATCTGGAAGAATGAGTACCCGACATGTCGCGGGTGACAGCTCGGCGAGATGCTCATCGGCAACAAGCCTGAATGGAATCTTTGCCTGAATGAGCGTCTGCTCAACGAGTATCGCGCTGAGCCCGGCAGCCGCATTGTTATGGGTGATGGACGCATAGGAGCGCAGCACCGCGACGGGCGCTACATCTTCCGCACCAACGTAAAGATCGCGCAGCTTGCGATAAAAGCCGATGTACTTCACCACGTCTGCAGACAACGGGCTTACTCCGGCAAACCCGATCGTCTGATTGAAGGCGAGGCACTCGGCGATGGCTGTTTCGCTGACCGAGATATACGTCAGCACAACGTTGCGGTACGTGCGCGCCATCTTGTAGGTGCGAATGGCCGTGATCAGCCTTCCGTCTGGCGTGAATTCGCATTTGCTGTCAGACTCATCCCAGAAGACCTGCGTACGCGGCAGGAGCCGCGCATAGTCCGTGCCGCGAATCCATGGACTGTTGTAGCCAACAATGCCACCGTAGTTGATCTCGACAACGATGTCAGGATTGAGCGAATGAATCAGCTCCGCCATCTGGCCGAGAGCATCGGCCATCGTCTGACAGCGGTAGTCGATCCATTCCTGAAACACCGGATCCACAATGATCTTCAGCTTTTCGGGGCGGTTCGTTGCATTCCAAAACGGCGGATTCACATAGTCGACGTTCTCGAACCCGAACCGGTTCCTTCGCTCCTCAGCGGAGTACTTGGTGCGCAGACGCTGCCGGAAGCCGCTTTTGCATGCGCCGCAGTGGCAAGAGTTCGGCTCCGCGCTCAACGTGAAGTTGTCGAAATGAATGAAGTCCGTTTTGACTTCTGCGACGGCAAAACGCACAACCTTCTTCAGATAGTCGATAAATTCCTGGTTCGAAAAGCAAGGCAGATAACGAAAGGACTGCTGATACCCATATTCGAGCATCACCGGCTGGCCGAAAGCATCGCATTGAATCCAGTCCTTCGCTCGCGGCTCTTCGACGAAAAAGGTCTCATACATCATCGAATCCCACTGAATGTAGGTATCGATCTTCATGCCCAGGCGATGCACCACAGCCGCGGTTCGGACGGTGTCTTCCATCTCCGCTTTTTCCGCAGCCATGCCGAAGCCCTTATAGAGATGGGTGTGAAAGACCTCGACGCCCTGATCTTTGAGCTTGCGAATCACTTCTTCGCTCTGTTCATGCTCATAAGCGGTGCGCGCGTTTAAGCTTTGCCCTCCGCAACGCACCGTGAACAGATAGGGTTCATGCGAGCCGCCTGCATCGATGAGCCCGTTCTCGATCCACGCGCCTTGCGTCCTGGCGTGGCCTTCCGCAGCCCCGGCATCGAGACCAAATGCCGCTCCTGCTCCGAGTTTTGCGAGCGCAATGCCGCCTGCCACCGTTCCCATAAAGTCTCTGCGGTTCATGCCATTCCTGTTCTTCGAACGTTGCTCATGAAAGATCAGCCACTCGGCCCGGGCGCCACTGCACACTACGGCGGATTCCATGGGCATCCATGAAATATGAGAAATATAGGAGTGCCGATCGATGCAGTCAAATATCAAGTTCTACTTCAATCGATCGAATTTTGAGATGCTTCCAGAGTGCTGCCAATTAGAGATTCCGGCTCCCGTGCAATGGCGCCCGCCAGAGCCGTCAAGCCCGTGCGGCTGCGCGTGACTCGCTCTGCACTTCTTTGAACAGGCGAATCAGCTCAGAGAGCATCTTCGGGATGTACTCCGATTTGTGATAGACCAGCCCGACTTTCCGGATAAGCCTGTGGTTACTGATTTTCAGGCAATGCAATTCACCGCGTTGCAATTCCTCCGAGACCGAACGCAAAGGAATGATGCTGATCCCGAGATCTATTTTGACGAGCGGCTTGATGAGGGCGACGTTTTCTGCTTCCATGACAATGCGCGGCGTAATATCGACCTCATGGAAGAACTCCTCCAGCACGTTCCGCGTGCGCGCTCCTTTTGGAAAAAGAATCAGAGGATAGTCCTGCAGCTCTTCCGCGTTCATTTTGCTCTTTTGTGAAAGCACAGGATGCTTCGGGCTCGTCACGACAACCATTTCTTCCGTAATCAGCGGCACCACCTGCAGATCAGCATGCTTGATGGGCAGCGTAAAAACTCCAAGCTCAATAAGGTTGTCATTGAGCTTCGATAGAAGCGTGTCGGTAGGCGCAGTGATGACTTCGAGATCAATGCGAGGATGGAGCGCTTTGAACTTTTCAAGAACCGGCGGGATGATATAGGTGCAGGCAAGCATGCCCGCACCGACGCGCAACTGGCCGCGCTCCAGGTGTGCGATCTCGGATATTTCGAGCTTCGCGTTGCGCATGTCCAGAAAGATTCTTCTGGCGTACCGCAGCAGTGTTTCGCCTGCGGGCGTCACATAAATCCTCTTGTTGACTCTCTTGAAGATCGGCTCTCCGAGCTCTTCTTCAAGCAGCTTAATCTTGCGGCTGATAGCAGACTGCGCGACATAAAGCTGCTGGCTCGCCCGCGTAAAGCTGGCGTTCTCCGCAACGGCAATGGCCATTTCAAGCTGTCGTAGATCCACGGCGTCACTATATCAAAATTTGCTGTTCTGAGTTGCATCCATCTTGACTTGCGATAGCAGCTCGCGCGCACAACTGCGCGTTCATTCCCAGAGTTCGGTGCTGAGATATTTGAGGCCCGTGTCATTGATGACCGTAACAACCGTGCGCCCAGCGAGAAGTTGTTTGGCCGCAGCAACATTCGCCCCCGAGGAGAAGCCCGAAAAAATGCCTTCAAGCCTGGCCAGCGCACGTGACGCGGCAATTGCCTCCTCATCGGTCACCTGAAGATATCCGTCAACCTGTTCTGTTTGAATAAGCGGAAGACTCGGCATCGAGTAGCCTCCTCCCTGGATGCGATGATTGGGATTCACTGCGCTCTTGCCGGCAAGAATGGCGCTGCCAGCCGGTTCGACGACAAAGCATTGAATCTGCGGATTGAACTCCTTGAAGGCAGCCGTGCAGCCTGCAAATGTACCGCCGGAGCCGACAAAATCACAAAATGCATCGATCTTTCCGTCAGTCTGCTCCAGAATTTCGCGCGCTGTATGAAGATAGTGAGCGCGAAAGTTGCCTTTGTGATGAAACTGGTCGGCACGAAAAGCGCCGCGCTCGCGGACGATGCGTGCAGTTTCCGTGTTCACCAGTTCGAGGTCGCCACCCGAGACCTGGCCCGGCACTGATCCGGGTAGTTGCTCGACGAGCGCAACTTCAGCGCCCAGCGCCTGCATCATGCGGACGCGCTCACGCGAATTGCCTTTCGACATGACAGCAATGAATGGATAGCCCTTCACAGCACAGACGATCGCCAGCCCTGTCCCAGTGTTTCCGCTGGTCAGCTCGACAACGGGCTGTCCCGGCGTGAGAGTGCCATCGGCTTCTGCATCTTCGATGATCTGCCGTGCAATGCGATCCTTCTTTGATCCACCGGGATTGAGATATTCGATCTTGGCGAGGAGGCGACCATCGAAGCAGCGTGTAATGCGGCTAAGCTCAACAATCGGCGTCGCGCCGATAGCGCCAACAACTGAGGGTAGGATGTTCATCGATGATCCTTTGATTCTTGAAGGCAACGTTCGTTGAGATGGCATGGCCGCTTTCTCACGGATAGAAAAGATAGAGCTTGGAGATGCGCTCATCTTCGCCGATATAGACCGTGCCATCAGCTCCGCACGCGAGCGCGCCGATTACGTAGGCCTGCCACGTGTAGTAGGGGCGGCGGTTGACGTCGATGAAGCCTAGCACGTTGTAAGCACCGCTGTGCGGATCGTAGCTGAAGAGACGCGCCATCTCTTCTTCAGTGCCGCCGACGCCGTACAAACGTCCGTCAGGTGTGCGTACCAGCCCGTCGATTCGATATTGATTGAGGGGTTTTCCAAGATTGGTGACCGTCAGCGTTGCCGGATCGAGGCGAAATAGATATCCGTCGGATGTGCCACCATAGATCACTCCTGAGGGGTCGAGAAGAAATGCATCAACGCGCGTCCACGGCTCGCGACCAGGAACAGCCGGCGCATGAATCCCGAGTTTTTCGAGCTTCTGCACCTTGGGGTTGAATCGAAAGAACGCGCCGTCCTCTCCGGATGCGAAAACCATGCCGTCCTGGTCCACCACGAGCATCCGCGACATCATCTTACTTTTCTCGAATTTTTCACCGAAGGGAATTTTTTCTGCGACTACGCCGAAATCATGGAACTTTGCATCTGCAATGGAGTACGAGAAGAAATGTGCGTTGGGAGCAGTCAATCCATAGAGGATATTGGCATTGCGATCAATAGTCAGCGCAAAGATCCTTTCACCAGTTACGGGCTGACCGAGATCGGCAACTCTGAGCGGTTTCCCGATCTGGATTTGCTGCGTATCCGCCTCGCTCGGCGTGTATTTCAGGATGTGCCCATCGGGAGACGTGCCCAGATAAACATCGCCTGAATCCGCGATGGCAATCGCGTTCGTAATCGAAGTTGCATGTGGAACCACACCGAGTGGTTGCACATAACCGTGCCGAGGGCTCAACACGAAGAGGTGCGAGCGGGTTCCGCTTGTGGCCCCATAAAGATCGCCTTTCGGAGCGATGGCGAGTGATGTGACGCCCGATTCGCCATCTGGAATCACGTCCTCAGGCGCATACCCGAGATCACGCGCATCGATGCGGGTTTGCGTAACGACCACGTTGTCATAGGATCGCTCGCGCTGGCCAAGGCAAGCCGTCGCAACCGCGATGAGCGAAGCTGTGATCACGAGCTCTCTGTATCGCATGTTTGCCTAGTCTGCCCTGGGATGAAAGAGGAACAGAGCCAGGCGAAAGGGCGTGCCTTGAATCGTTCCTCCATGTCCTGGATCGGATGGATCGTCCGTCACGCCGACGGCGCCGACAAAGTAGATGGTGCCATCCGGTCCGGTGTCGGCAGCATTGGTGCCCAGCACGGGCCGGCCATCGGACAGACGCATCTCGCCAAGATCTTCAATCTTTTCGCTGCGCAGGTCGTAGGTCATCAGATGAGAGGCCGCTACGCCTGCGCTTCCACCGTAATCGAACTCCGCTCCAGCCGCTGCATAGTAAAGTTTGCGATCGTGACCCAGTGCAAGGCTCAGCGTTGCATAGGGCACATCGCGGCGTTCGGCAAATCCGGGAATGCACATCTGCCCAAGTGTTTTTACCTGGCTGCCGGAAGGTGCTGCAGGATCGAAGGAGAAAAGCGTGCTGGCGCTTTCTTCCACGCCGTAGAAACGCTTTGTTTCTCCATCCCACACGACGACGCGCCACGCCGTTTCTGATTTATCGTAGTCGCGGCCGAGCGATCTGCCTTTTGCGCGAATGGGCAGTCGCGCATCGAGCTCGCGGATCGCATCGGTGCGTGGATCGTACTGAAAAATGCGCCCGGCACCAAAGCTGCCGTAGACATTCCCCTGATCGTCGATGCCGAGCGTGCGGCAGATGGAATCCCAGTTATTGATTCTGCCTTTGTCGACCTTGGCGCCGGTGGCGACATCGTAATACACAAAGTGTCCACGCGGATGCGTCAGCCCGTAGATGCGATTGAATTTTGGATCATAGGCGCCGGTGTTCATGCCCTCGAAGCGCGGGCCGATACCGAAGTCCTGCACCTTACCCGACTTCGGGTCGTAGGCCATGTAGTGCGAGCCCGGATAGCCTTCCTGCGTGGCAAAACGCGCGTAGTCGAACCACCATCCGCCGTGCGTCGCAAAATAGATGCGGCCATCCTTGCCTTCGCCGAACTTGGCGTGAATCTTCGATTGTGGTCCGACGCCAAGGCCATCTTCCCCGGTGAGCCTGGCCAGATCACCCACATCCACCATCTTGTTGCTTGCCGAGTCGTAGTAGACCAGGGGGCCGTTGCATCCGTGGCAGGCCAACCCGACGTAGACCTTGCCATCACTCGCGGCTTTCAGCGCAGCCCAATTGCCATCCATGGTGGCAAGACCGCGAAAGTAGCGATAGTCAACCGTGATCGACTTCGAAGGAGCCTGAGCCTGAAGAGCAATCATGCAGAGAGCAATTGCGAGCATACCGGCCGCACTGCGAGACCATCTGGACATGCTCCGTCTTCGCGCTTCTCTGCTTCTCACCGCAATTTCCTTTCCCATTGCCTTCGCGCGAACTAGTGGTTCCGTAGATTCTCCAACTCCGCTGCGGACTCCTCATCGAGATACACCGTGGCATCGGGATGCGTGCGCAATATCGTGGCCGGGCAAGCTGTCGATATCGGCTCGTGAAGCGCGCGATGGACAATCTTGGCCTTCCGCGATCCGGGAACCGAGACAATCAGCTTCGGTACACGCAGTAGCGCGGGAATCGTCAGCGTCATCGCCCGCGAAGGAACTTCGTCGATCGATTGAAACCATCCTTCTGCTACTTGCTGTTGCTTACACTCCTCGTCCAGCGCGACGATCTTCATATCCTGGGGATCATTGAAATCGGCAACGCCGGGATCGTTGAAGGCCAGATGTCCGTTCTCGCCGATTCCCAGCAGGCAAAGCTGCGGGTGCGCCGCGCGCAGCGCATGGGCATATTCAGCGCAGAATTGTTCAGGGTCCGCAGCATTGCCATCGACCTCATAGAAGGCGCGCATCGGCACTCTCTCCGCGAGTTCGTGACGCATGTAGCGTCGGAACGATGCGGCGTGATCGGCTGCAATGCAGACGTATTCATCCATATGAAAACCGAGAATGCGATCCCAGGGCAGGCCGGGGATTGGGACGAGCGCCCGCAAAGTCTCAAGCTGGGATGCACCCGTGGCAAAGATCACGCCTATGCTTTCTTGCACATGGCCAAGCCTTTTGAGTTCAGCAGCAGCAGCCTTAGCCGCGGCAGCACCGGCTTCTTTGCGTGATGTATAGATCTCAATCTTCAGATTTTCAATTTGAAAAGGCTGCACTACTGGACTCGGCTCCCGCATGAGATTTCTCAACGATGCTCTGTGGCCGTCGCGGAGAGATGTAATTCCCTCCCCGCGCTGCGTCTGCCACGCGTGAACTCTATTGAAAAAGCACTATTGCGTCAAATATCAAGTTCTCCTCCTATCTATCTAATTTTGAGATGGGTCGGAGCGCGCCTGGAATCAGGCCTCAGCAATAGGCTGCAACATAAACGAGACCGAGCTCTTTAATTCGGCAGCGACCATATCTGATCCGGCTGATTGTGCCCGCACGCTCGAATGTTCAAGCTTCCTTGCTTTCCGTTGACTGCGCCGGTGCTGAGGCACCGGCCGTCGGCGGCATTGATCAGGTTACCGGACAGATTGTATTTCCAGCGTTGCGCGCTGCCGTGCGTGCACGGCCGCATGGACACTGCACTTTTGTCCGCACTTAAGCAACGTCCACCCGAGATGAGCGCGCCGTTTCCAGCTACCGTCCACGACTCATCAGAAGCGCCTTTGCAGCCTCCGACTGAACCTGAAGAGGAAAGACAGCGGCTGTAGCTGTCGATATCATGCCGGCTGTGCGCCACGATCATGGTAATAGCGCCGCTGCGCTTCGGCGTGCCGCATGACGTGTCAGGATGAACACGCCAGATCGCCGTATCGTGGCTTGCAATTTCCGCGTGGAGTGAAGAAACTCCCGCTCGCCTGCTTCCGCTCCAAAGATCTTCAGAGTCGAAATGGCAATTTGCATCAAAGCCGAGATCCACGGAAGCAATATTGGCCCGCATTACGTCCGGTCCACGGTTCAGAACAGCAACCGCATAATCCCCGCCGCTTAGAGGTTTGAACAGCAGATCCATCACCTCAGTGCGCCGCACCAGCGTCGCCATCCGGCCAAGCACATCCTGATCAATCGCAATCACGCGCGCATTACCCAGAACTGCGATCGCATCCGTACTAAGACTGCCAATATCCGAGCTGAGAATGAGTGGCGCAGACATCATGGCCCACAACGACATCTGGCTGCGGCTCTCCGCCAGCGTCATTCCATGATCGCCGCCAATGATGAAGTCCGAATCGTCCCAGTCTCCAGGCTTTTGGAAGCGGCCAAGCGGAAGATTGTACGCGTAGTTCCACAGCACGCTGTGAAAACGCGAAGCGTCTGGTGCCTCTGATTTGAAAACTTCAATGTCCCAACCTTCACGCCAGAGATTCCCGTAATCACGAACCCACTTTAGTACGTCATACCATTCCGGTTCGTCGATAAAATATGCGGGAGCCGATTCAGAAAAAACGATAGGCCTGCCCGCCTCCTTCAGTGCTTCACTTTGTGTTGCATACGCCTTCTGATAGGCGGCAGCTTTGCTCGCGTCCCTGGGCACATACAGATTGCAGCCGTCGAGCTTCAGGTAATCTACGCCCCACGATGCGAAGAGCCGTGCATCCTGCTGAAAGTGATCGCGGCCGCCGCCATCTGGTTCGCCGCTTCCTGCGTAGCCCGCACAGGTGTTGTAACCCGCGTCTTCATAAATGCCAAACTTCAGGCCCAGCGCGTGCACCGCGTCAGCCACAGCCTTGATGCCCTGCGGAAAGCGTTGCGGGTCGGCTTGCAGATCGCCATTATTATCGCGTGTCTTCTGCATCCAGCAGTCATCGATCGTCACAGTGTCATAGCCGCGTGCACTGAGGCCAGTTTTTACCAAGGCATTCGCATTCGCCAGAACAGTCTCGGCGGTGAAACCGCACCGGTAGTGCGCCCAATCATTCCAACCCATCGGGGGAAGCTGCGCGAGTGCCCCCTGAGCTTGGATGGCTTGGGTTGCGGCGCCAAAGATAAACGCCAGCGTGAGAACAACCAGCCGCCCGCAGGAAGAGGTAGCGTCGTACGAGCCGCGCAGAGATATCTTCGTCATCCTACACATCCTCACACGTCTACCGCGGCAATGGTGCGCGGTCCAATAGAATGTTGAGATGGAATCCATGCTTTTTACACATCTTCTCGGGGGAACATTCGATTCCGCAGTTTAGTGCATCTCTGCGGGCCATTCCTTTCCTTTAGCAATCACTCGATCGATTACGAGCGTACTCGCTTCAGGCTTGAGCGTGAAACGAATCAGATCTGCCGGTGCGCCGACACGCAGTACACCGATTCCGCCCACGAGCCTGCCAGGATTTTCGGTCGCCATGCGGAGACCATCGTACAGTGATACACCCAGCGACACGACGCGCTCCACTCCATCTTTCAGCGGGCGTGCCGCCCCGGCAAGAAACTCCGTTCCGGCGAGGCTGAGGCGGCCATTTTCGTGCAGCTCGACCTTTCCACCCACTGCTGTGTCGTAAATCCCCGGCGGCATGCCTGCCAGCGCAACTGCATCCGACACAAGAAGGGAGCGCTCGATTCCCTTCGCCCGTAGCATCACCTTCAGCAGATCGCCGGAAATATGATGGCCGTCGGCAATCATGGTCGCTGTGAGGCGATCATCGGCAAGCTGCGGCCACAGCGAATTCGTGTGGCGTGGAATCATGCTCGCGATGCCATTGCCGAGATGTGTGGATAGCCTCGCCCCTGCATGGACCGCGCGGTGGATCTCCGGAGGAGACGCATCGGTATGGCCGATGGCAACATGCACGTGTTGGCTCGTGAGTTTCGTGATGTACTCTACGGATTCCGGGAAATGCGGCGACAGCGTGACCATCCCGACCAAACCATCGGAAGCCTCTTGCCATCGGTCGAATTCTGCCAAGCTCGGAGGCCGGACATGTTCCCGCCGATGTGCACCGCGCGGACCATCCGTGGCACTGATATTTGGCCCCTCCACATGGACATAAGGAATTGCATCGGCAACGAACCTTTCGCGCCGGCGCGCCTCTGCAATAGCCCGGAGAGCTGCGGTAATTTCCTTTTCTGAAGCAGTGATGATCGTCGGCAGATATGTAGTAACGCCCGTCGCGATCATCTTTCTTGTCAGAGCAATGATCGTCTCCGGTTCAGGATTGCCGGCGTTCACATCTTCGCCGCCATATCCGTTCACCTGCAGATCGATCAAGCCAGGCGAGAGCCACGCATCCTCTTCGCCCCTGCTCGCGCAGACCTCTTGTATCAGACCATTCTCGAAGGTGACTTCGACGGATCGTCCATCTTTAGGATTTCGCCCACTTATTTTCTGTTTGCTCATTGGGTTGACTGGAGACGAGTTGAATTTGGAGTATAATGCACCTGCACATGTGCGATCAACATCTGTCAGTGTACTTGCATGGCGTGCACTCTGCACCGAAGGATTTAACAGCGCAGCAACCGGAATATTTCTTTCCTGTTTGCCTAATTGATCAAGAATTGATTAGGCGGCGCCGGAACTCGCTGGGTGTATAACCTGTCTGGCGGCGCACAAATCGGGTAAACGTGGCCGAATCCGGAAAACCAAGATCGCTTGCAATCTCAATGAAGTTCCGCCGCGTATCCCGCATACGCTCGATCGCAAGATGCAACCGATAGTTGCGCAGATAAGTTCCCAAACTGCAGCCGAAGGCAGCGCGAAAGCGGGTGCGCAGCCGGCTTTGGGAAATGTGCAGATACTTTGCAAGATCTTGAATACTCATCGCTGCAGTTCGCGACCGGCGCAGATAGTTCTCGATGTCATCCAGGAGCTGGCGAGACCGCCGATCCGCGGCTGGAGGCAAAACCATCGACTCGCAAACCAGGGGCCGTAGTTGTGCTAATAAGCAAGCAACTTCAAAGGCTAAGATCTGGTTGACGAACTCCTCTTCTCTTGCGCGATAGAGCTTTAATAACCCAGCTAACCGCCGTCGAATGGCCATATCGAATCGAAAGCTCTTACCGCGAAACTGCTCCAGCGATGCTGGACGATCGCACTCGAAGGTAACGACAAGCCACAGAATCTCTTCCCGCTTGGTCTTCGGAAAAGCGTGGAATTGATAAGGCAGAATGAGGATGCCCTCACCTGAACGCAACTCCACCTCGGTCTGATCGACGCGCACCACTCCTGACGTTGCAAAATTGAAGATCAACACAAATCGATGGTGCGGCCGTAGTTCAAATGTCGCGCGACGAAGATCGGCCCCTGTTGTTCTCCGAAACAGCAAGATGTTGTTCGGGACGCAGCCCTCCGCGTGCGTACGGCCGTGGAAGTAACTACGGGGAATGCCCACGGCGCGAATCATCGAGTGAATGGGGAGCGGCATAGAACCTCAGATTTTTAATCAGCTCTTAAGATAACTCTAAAGCTGCACAGCTGCCAGGCAATAAAAGCAAAACTTTAGTCGATTTTGCAAAATAGACCGCGACGCGCCTTTGTTACTTTGCACTCAAGCGAGGAACGCAGTCATGAATTCTGTCAACATCGCGCTTGTGGGTTTCGGCTTTATGGGGTCCATGCACGCGCAGATCTACACTCAGCTCGCCGGCGCGCGGCTGGTGGGCATCGCCGACCCGCGCACAGACCTTGTGCGGACGAAACTGCAAGAGCTCGGCTTGGACATTCCCGTGTATGACTCACTACCAGCACTCCTTGCCGCTCAACCGGGAATTCAGATGGTCGATCTTTGCACTCCATTGGATGCGCACGAATCCGACGCCCTGATCGCTCTTCAGAGCGGACGCCATCTCTTCTGCGAAAAACCTCTGGCTTCGACCCTTGCTGCCGCCGACCGGATCATAGCGGCGGCGAAAGCAGCCGGAGTGATGGCGCAAGTGGGTCACTGCATTCGTTTCTGGCCCGAGTACCAGGCGCTGCGGCAATATGTTCGCGAGGGTCGCGGTGGACGGCTATTGAGCCTTTCATTAATTCGCCAGTCCTCGCGCCCCGATTACACGGTCGGTAATTGGGCCAATCAGGAACGGCGTTCTGGTGGCGCAGCGTTGGATCTGCACATCCACGATACCGACTTTGCCCTTGCGCTCCTGGGCCCGCCGCGCTCCGTCAGCTCGCGTGCCACCTTCGATGACAGCGGCCCCTCTCACATCTTTACGCTCTATGACTATCCCGACGTGGCCGTTTCAGCCGAAGGGGGCTGGAACTATCCGCCAAAGTGGGGCTTTCGAATGGCATTCCAGGCGCTCTTTGAGAAAGCCTGCATCGATTACGATTCCGGCAAGTCTCCCACACTCACCATAACGAGGAGCGATGAGCCACCGGAGCCGCTCGCATTCGAAGCACCGGCTGCGGGTGAGTCGCGAAGCGGCGGAGGCAACATCTCGAGCCTGGGCGGGTACTTCAATGAGCTCCAGGCATTTGTGAGCTGCATCTTGCGCGGCGCCCCGCCCACCGATGCCACATTGGGAGATGCGCGCGCGTCATTGGCGGTAGCGTTTGCTGAAATCGAATCTGCCCGTGTACAGCGTCCGATCGCTATAGGAGCAAACGCATGAAAAAATCGATTAGTATCTGGTCCTTTCCAGCGACGCTTGCGCTACCTGACAAGCTGCGGCTGGCCCGTGAAGCTGGATTTGACGGTTTTGAGATCGATTTGAGCGACGATGGCCCACTCACTCTGAACAGTCCGCGCAAGGAAATCGAGGCCGTACGCACGCTGGCTGAACGGAACAATGTGCAGCTCAGCGGCCTCGCGACGGGCCTCTACTGGAATGCAAATCCAGCGAGCAACGACACCGCTGTCCGCTCGCGCGCCGAAATGATTTTGCAAAAACAGATTGAAGTCGCGCACGTGCTTGGTCTCGATGCCATTCTTGTCGTTCCTGCGACGGTTGGAGCAGATTTCATTCCGAATTGCGAGGTCGTACCTTACGACGTAGCGTGGCAGCGCGCCACCGACTTCATCCGTGCGGCACTGCCGGCCGCAGAGAAGCACAACGTTCGACTATGCGTCGAGAATGTCTGGAACAAGTTTTTGCTCAGCCCACTCGAGATGCGGCAGTTCATCGCACAGTTCGAAAGCGAATGGGTTGGCGTCTACTTCGATGTCGGCAACTCTCTTGCCCTAGGCTATCCGGAACACTGGATCAAGATTCTCGACCAGCAAATCCGGCGCGTGCACCTGAAAGACTATCGCCGCGCCGTTGGCTCGGTGGATGGGTTTGTTGAGATCCTTTCCGGCGATGTGAATTGGGCCGCCGTCATGCGTGAGCTTCGCGCCATCGGCTACGACGGCTGGCTCACTGCGGAGATGATTCCACCGGTTCCGTTCTATAAGTTTGCCCCGGAAACTCTCTTGTTCAACACATCGCGAGCGATAGACGCACTGCTGCGCTTCTATCAACTTGATGTCAAAACCTGAGATCAGGGTAGCGCGTCGAACCGCGCGCCTGACCAATTCTGTACCGGTTGGAGTAGGGCCAACTGGTACGGAACTGGTCAGGTACTCGCAGGATCATTGTTGACATCGTCCTGCTGGGGAGGGCTGATTAGTCCTCATCCGGCTCCACGTGATGCTTTCCATCGCGCAGAGGATGACGCCGGAGAAGAATGATGCCATCGCGATCGGCGAGGGTTATGCCATCCGTCACATCCTGCCCGTTGTTCGTATCGGGATCCTCCGAACCCAGAATATGTTTCCAGATCTGGCCACCCAGGTCCTGGATCGTGAGCGTCACCGGGCCATTGCCTTTGGGGTTCATAATCGCGATGCCGCCTTCGAACTCGCGAGCCCAAACGCCCAGTGGTCCATAGTTCCAACGCGCCTGAGTTTGCACTGCCCCTTTCCAGTTGGTCGTTGGCTGGCCAAGGTAGCCCTGACCGATGCCACCTGCGTCATATTCGTCGAACCAGACCTTCGTGCCGTAAGATGGCCCGATGTGATAGGGAGCCGTTTCGCCCGCATAGTAGCCGTTGTTCATGAGCGCCCAGCAGAACCCGTAACGCATGGCGCGATACGGCGTGGAGTCGTACGGATCGGAACCGTCGGCTTTTAAGCCTTCCTGATCGAAAATCTCCAGTTTGGGCTCTGCGACCATCTCCATCAGATCCTGATAGTGCTCCTCGGCCACAGTAAATCCAGCCCAGGTCTCGTAGGACCAGGATGCGCCCAACACAGCCTCATCAATACCGCCGTTGTATCGCTTGTAGAGGGGGCCGATAGCCCACGGTTGCGTGGATGGATCGGTCGCGGTCGATGCCAACGGCCAGTTGCCGTTATTGCCGATCGCCATCTTTCCTAGCCGATGCAGTTCTTTCGCAAAATCTGCATTGCCGGCGCGGTAGCCATTCTGTATCGTTGGATCCTGCCAGCTATCCGTCGTTCCATCACGATTCCAGTCGCCGTTCGCGTCCGGAGCATACCAGACATTGTCCAGGTAGATGCCGTCCATGTCAGGCGCAGCGTTGCGCGGATGCGCTGCCGTTCCAGCGATGAACTCGTTATAGCTGTAGTTGGCGGCGGCCTGGAACGGCGTGAAGCCAGTCGTTGGATCGACGGGCGACCAGGGAGTCTGGTTGATGATCAAATAATTCGAGTTGCCCGGACTCGTTACCACTGTTCCGCTGGCGCCGTTCTGATACAACCACCAATTGTTAGCCTGCACGATAGGGGTAAAGGACGCATAGACGTTGTAAGCAGGCCGGATGTCGACACTTTCAAAATCAACGTACTGGAAGACCTTGGTGCCAACCGTTGATGCTGTGTGGACGCCGTTCACAACTTCTTCCCGTGTCCAGGCCCGGTTGTCGCCCCAAGTCTCTCGGCCGCCCCCCATGACCACAACGTTGAACTTCGCCATCGTGGGCCAAACGGATGGAGGATATGTCTGATCGCCGCCGATATAGATCATACCGAGCCGTGGAAAATTCGGATGATAGTCTCGCTCATGCCGATCTCGATCCTGCGCAGAGCTCGACAAAGCTGTGCACACAACGCCGAGAGCGGCAATTAGACTACCGCATCGTGTAAGGATTGCTCCTTTCATTACCCTGATCCTCCTTTTGGAAAAACAACTGTGACTTGAGTTGGCGGGATACGAGCGCGCACACGCGATCGAGCATCTGGAGGCGTAGTAATCCCCTTCGGCAAACTGCTTTCACTCTCGCGATAATTTGTTGGTGGTAGAGCTAGGGCTGCGTGAGACCTCTTCGTGTTCAGTGCATGTTGCTCTAGAAGTTTGTGCCCTGTCCAATAGAATCTAGGAGCCAAGTCGATCTAGGATTTAGATTGAACCGCCCACGCGATTCCATCGCAGATGCCGGGGGTCAGGAGGCACTCTTCCCCATAGTCTTGATGAAATAAAACACCATGCGCGTCTGCCCCGTATTCAAAACTCCGTGTAAAACATTGGATTCCGCAAACACCATGTCACCCGTTTTTACCGGAGTGGCAATCCCATCGATAGAGAACTCACCTGTCCCCTCTCCGACGATCATGATCTCTTCTTCAGGATGGCGGTGCGGCGGATGCGGCTGCGCTCCCGGCTCCAGTGTCACGAGCCCGGAGGCTAGAGCGGCAAGCTGCTGCGTCGGCCCATTGAAGTGCACGTAGGCTTTCGCACCGGGCGCGGCGCCTTCCGGCTGAAGACTCTCCGCCTTCACGACTTTACTTCGGAGAAGCGGGCCACTTACATTCGTCTCAACATGCGTAATCTGCGGTTCCGATTGCGCCAATGCCATAGGCGTCAGCGCCGTTCCCGCCAATGCGGTTACCGAAGCCAGGACCTCTCGTCGGTTCATTTCTCACCCCTCCGCAGCAAGTTTAAACGCCCCGATCCATTCCGTTTATTGAAAGATACATCTCCGCCGTTGCACTCATACAGAGCGGTGCTCTTCATGCCTTCGACGAACTGCTCGGAAGTCATCAAAGACAGCTGTGCTCAGTGAAATCCATCCTGAATGCTTGCGAGCCTTAATCGCTGACAGGATCTGGTTTAGATAACCTTGATTTTGAATGGAAATCTATATCCCGGCAATACGGCACAATTTGGTTGGAGAGAATCTGGCGAGACACAGCTTTGACGCGATGTTTCTTGTGCGCATTCCGGAAGAAGAATCAATGCTCCATTTCAATTCCGAAAGCGTAGAGAACGTGATTTCGATCGGTAAAGTTAATCGCGGTTCGAGAGGCTTACGGCTGGAATTGAACGCGTGTGGAAGGCGGTGCTTCGTAAACATCATCTGCGTCGATCTTTTCGCGGCAGGGCCAATGAACTCACCTTCCGCAATTTCGTTGGGTGTCTTAAGGCTCAACGGCAAGGGATGAGAAAGTGCGAGACGCGATAGGGTTTCCTGATATAGCGTGATGATGCACATTGAATGCGGCATAACGATGGAGTTAATCATGTATCGACGGTCGATGGCTGTCTTTGCCGTGGTATTCGGAGCCATGACGTTTCAGACACAGGCACAGACGTCGCAGCCCAGCGCAGACCCTTACGCGAACAACCCTGATGCAGGAAAGCTTCAGTTTCCGCTCGCGGCTCCGGCAGGTAAGGACTCGGGGGCCATCTCGAAGGCTCCAGCCGGTGCGGTCAACCAAGGGCCGCTCGATCCGGATCATTGGAAGTACGGACCCGCCTACGATGTGCCGGGAGATACGCCGATCTGGAATCCGGTGATGATCAAGATGATGAAGGGCGAAAAGGTGACCGGAGGGACCGTGTTCAGCACGGACACGCCGGCAACTTACTGCGCCATGGCCAACGCCGGCTATGACTTCATCTGGACGGAGATGCAACATGACGCGCGGGACTGGGACGCGGTGGGCCGCATGTGGAAGGCGTGTCCACATGCCAAGGCTGTGCCTGGAGTGCGTGTGGCCTACGCCGATGAGCGTGAGATTCAGCATGCGATGGATCTCGGAGCGCTGGTGATCGTGGTGCCGACCATTCGCACGGTGGAGGAGGGTACGGCGGCTCGAGACTGGACAATGTATCCGCCGCTGGGCAAGCGCAGCCTGGGAGGTGGGCAGGCCTTCGAGCCGGAGATGTGGGGCAGCGTTCCCGGCGGGTATCGCAACACGATCAACAAGAATGTGGTGTTGATCGAGATGATCGAGACACTTGGCGGCGTGAAGGATGCGAGTCAGATTGCCGCCATTCCGGGCGTGACGGCGATCTTTGCGGCAAGCGGCGATCTTGCTAACTTCTCGGGCTACAAGATGGGAACGCCTGACTATGAGCGTCTAATCAATGCAGTGCATGATGCGGCCCTGAGCGCAGGCAAACGGCTGTGTGGCCCGTTTGCGTGGCGCGATCGCCCTGATTTTACCTGTTTTCAGAACGCCAGCGAGATAGTGGCGATCGGACGTGGTGTCGCCGATGAACTCGGACCACTGAAAGATACGCAGGGCAAACCCGAAGTTGGGCCTTACGCTCCCAAAAAATAGTAGGGTGCGAAGGGCATGTCGTTGTATGGATAGCGAAATGGATAGACGTGATCTTCTCAAGGCGAGTTTAGCTGGCGCGGCTGCGCTGGGCATCTCTTCCGCCCGAGGAGCCGACACCGAGAGTAAGAAGCAGGAAGGCAGCTCGGGCGCAGCCACAACGACCGGCGCCGCATCGCCGCCCCTTCCAAGTCTCTACGACTACGAGGCCGCAGCGAAGCTGAAGCTCTCCATTCCAGCCTGGGAGTATTTCAACGGTGGAGCGGGCGACGAAATCACGCTGCGCCGAAATCGCACCGCGCTTGACGCGCTGCAGCTCAAGCCGAAGGTGCTGGTGGATGTGACCCACATCGACACTCGCTGCACGCTGCTCGGGAATACCCTGGAGCATCCCATCCTTCTAGCACCCACCTCCTCGCATTTGCTGGCGCATCCGGATGCGGAGATCGCTACGGTTCGCGGAGCCGCTGCCGCTAAGACGATCCTGATTGCCAGTACCACCTCGAACCGCAGCATCGAAGATATCTGCAGGGCGGCAACAGGACCGGTTTGGTTTCAGCTCTATGTGGAGGATGATCGCAGGCCGGTGCAGGCCCTGATCGAGCGGGCCGAGGCTGCTGGTTGCAAGGCGCTCTGCATCACGGTGGATAATCCATTGGCTTATGCGCGTAACCGCGAGGATCGCGTAAAGCCGCTCGCGCCGATTCTTCCCTTCCCGAACATCGGCATCCAATCCGGCCCGGGTGGGCGTGGTCTTTCACGCAGACACTTCAGCTGGAACGATCTGGGCTGGATTCAATCCTTCGCGAAAACGCCGATCATACTCAAAGGAATCCTTAACCCCGATGACGCCGACGAGGCAGCCAAGCGAGGCGTCGCCGCTATTGTGGTCTCGAACCACGGAGGCCGCGTGCTCGACACGGAGCCCGCCACCATAGAGGTCCTTCCCGCCGTGGTCGATCGGGTGGCTGGCCGCATGCCGGTGCTCTTCGATGGCGGTATTCGCCGCGGCACCGATGTCCTGAAGGCGTTGGCTTATGGCGCATCCGCCGTGCTTATCGGTCGCCCCTACATCTATGGGCTGGCGGTAGCGGGGCCCGAGGGAATCGGCGATGTGGTTCGAATCCTCCGGGCAGAGCTTGAGGGTGCGATGGCGATGACGGGACGAGTAAGCCTCAGCGAGATCGATCGCTCTGTCTTCTGGAAGTCTCGCGACTATAGTTCGTAGAAGACGGCCTTTGCAACGCAATAACACTCAGTCATCTTATATTTCGTCGTAGTCGAAGAGACTTCGTGAGCGTGAAGACCTCAATCCAGGGCTAGTGGGGTCTGCGACTCAATCTTCGCCTGGTCAAGCATAATTCCAAATCCTGGTTCGGTGGGCAGCGCAATATGCGCTTTTACTGGAACCATCGGGTTGCTCTCGAAATGGTAGTAGTGTTGCATCTTCAAAATGAGATACTCCCCTAGCGGAAAGGTCATCGGTGACTGGCTCGCAATGATGTTGATTGCCGCCCGCAGGCTATGGCCATGTGGAATTACCGGAATATCGTGCAGAGAGGCGACTACGCCGATTTTCAGCAGTTCCGACGTGCCACCGCACCACTCCGGGTCTGCCTGCACCACCGAGAGCGCATTGGCCTGCAGATAGCGCTCTACCTCCCATCGGCCATAGAAATGCTCACCTGAGGCCACGGGAACTGCCGTGCTGCGATGAATTTCCGCAAAGCTGTCGATCTTCTCCGGATGCGTCACTTCCTCCATCCAGTGGGGCCGGTATTGTTCCACTCTGCGCGCCCACTCCAGCGCGTAATTCTGGTCCCATCCGCTGTACGCATCAAACATTAGCTCAGTATCATCTCCTACCGTCTCGCGCAGGATGCGTACCAGTTCCACGTTCTTATCCATGCCCTCCGGTCCCGAGCCGGGCCCATATCCGATGAACCACTTCTGGTATCGAAAACCATTATTCTTATTGATCAGCGCTTGCCTGCGTACTGCCTCCGGCTCAAGAGAAAAGCCGAGGCAGCTCGCATACATTTCCACCGACTCTCGCGTTGGTCCTCCGAGCAGCCGGTACACGGGAACCCCGTAGTGCCGTCCGCGAACATCCCACAAGGCGTTGTCCGCTGCACTGATCGCCATCATAAAGATGCCATCGCGCGAGTGACGGTTTGAGCGATACATCTGGTCCCACAGCGCCTCGCCCGCCAGCGCGTCCTTACCAATCAGGAACGGCTTCAACTCAGCCGCCAGAATCAGCGCCGCATCTTTCTCCATCGGCCCGTATAGTCCGTCCACCCCGGCCGAGGTGCGGATGCGCACATAGATTGCGCTCGTCTTCACCGTGCGGATGCCCGCTGGCTTGTCTTTGTAGGGAGGCCTTCGGAACTGATCGTAGATATCCAGCGGGTTCACCTGCGCCTGACGGTTCACTCCCGCTTCTTCCTGATAGCTTCCATGCAGCTCGAAAATCTCCACCGCCTGGATCGCCAGAGGCCCACCCGTGGGCGCAGCCTCAGTGGGCGACGCACCCATCGCACGGGTAAATGCGCTCGGGCTCATTGTGGCAAAGGCGGTCACCGCCGCGCCGCGCAGAAACGACCGGCGGCTACCAGAGGAAATGCGAAAACGAGAATTGGAGTCCATGATGTTTATATCCTGTGACTGGAATATCGATCAGGTTACCATCCAGAACTCATTTGGATATTCGACTTGGCACCGTTTGCAGCGGTCTCACGCATTCCCTACGTGATTTCGAAGCAAACGCCCTCCCGAGAACGGAAAAGGGCGTTCGCCGCGAGCCTCAATCATGCAGCGTGGATGGCTGCGCCGGCATCGATCGCTGCCGTGACAAACAGACCCATGCCTTGGCGTTGGCACTGCGAAATTCGGCCGCTCGCAGCTCGATGATCTCGAGGGCGGGCTCGATGGCGAGGGTGACCTCGCGTGCTGAGCGGCGCGGTGGACCAAACTCGCGTGGTGGTCCTTCCGTGCTGCCGATCAAGCTAAGCCACGAGCCACCCGGTGCCAGCACGGCAGCGACTTGCGCCGCGAATCGCTCTCTTTCACCCGGTTCGTCGAACACATGGAAACAGCCGCGGTCGAACACGAATTGGAACGGACCGCCGGGCGGTAGTGTGGCAAGAAAATCACAAACAGCGAAGTGGCAGCTTAGAGCGCGTCCCTCCGTTTTGGCCTGTGCCCTCTCGATCGCGAGCGGCGCAACGTCAACCCCGAGGACATCGAAACCGTGCTCCGCCATCCAAATGGCATTCGTTCCGGTTCCGGCGCCGATGTCGAGCGCGGAACTTGGAGAGATCCTGCCCGAATTGACGAACTCGACGAGCAGAGGCTCTGGTTGTCCGGTGTCCCAGGGCAGCTGCCCCGAAGCGTAACTCTCATTCCAAGATGGATGTGGCATCACGATACGAGTTTAGTCCTTTTCAGTGCAGCAAGGGAAAACTGAATCGCTGGTTAATATTGTCACGGTCGACTGTTGGCCGTTGCAAACCACCGGTCATCAGCGCCACTTTCAAAGAAACGAAAGCTTCCAGCTCATCGATCGAGATCCTTCCATCGTGGTTCAGGTCAGCCTGCTGCGAACCAAGTGCTTCCAGGATTTCATGGGTAAAAACGCCATTCTGGAGCTTGGGTGATTCGAGAGAGAATTCGCCCGCATGCGACGCAGAGAAAATGATGGAGCCTGTGCGGCGAGCGAGATCGTTGTAGATGTAGCGATCGCGTTCGTAGAGAAAGACTCGTTTCGGCTGGTTTGCGTGCGCCTGCTGGAACGCCGGACTGGTGCGGGCTGCCAATCCCGCGCTTTGCATTTTAGCCAGCAGCTCAAGCCGAGTTGCGCCGTCCATTTCACCGGATTCGCATGTATCCAGGAGCAACAGCTTGCGGCGAGGAGCAATATCGCGGAGAAGGGATTCAATATCCTCGAAGCTCACGGCCGTGCCGGCGAGGTTCTTGAGATCAATGTTGTATGTCGCGAAGTAGTAGGTAGCCTCTTTCGAAAGATCATAGGAGCCGTGGCCAGACACCAGGATGACGACCGTATCATCGACACCTGCATTTTTAAGAAGCTCTCCCGCCTTTAGCACGTTCTCGCGCGTGACGGCATCGTCGATGTAGGATTTTGCAATCACATGGCGATACGATCCGGAGTAACGCTCAAGAGCTGCGCCGAGATCGAGAACGTCTTTGTGCGCAAAATGTAAGTTAAGCGCTGGGTTGCCGTAACGAGAAACCCCGAACCCAATGTAATAGAGGTCGCCTTTGGCAGCATTTGATTCAGGACGGTAAATCGCGGACCAATGAGCCCGCAGCGCCTCAACCCCTTGCACATTGAAAGCGCTGACCTCGATTTTATTGTCTCCGGTCCCGAGTTCTATTCGCTCGCTCACGTGCGCGCTTTGACCGCTGACTGGTTTCCCTTGGCCGCGAAAAAGGGGGATGTTGTTGACGTAGATCTGATATGTTGCAAGCGCGGAATGCGTATCGCTAAGCTCGGCATCGATTTGAGCGAACTTGCCGTCCTGCTTCGCTCCGACCAGGCGTACCTCAGGAGCCTCGAGTACAACCCCATCGGCACTCGTGTGGAATCCGCTGCGTTCCAGGCGTAACTGGTAACGGGCATGAAGGTGATCGATGAACTCTGGAGAACCGAGCCCCAAGCGGCTGAGGATAAGATCAGGGCGATTGAGTTGAAGCGCGAACTGATCGATGCCGAAGGTATCGAGGCCGCGTGTGATGCCCACGAGATCACCGCCATAGTGGGAGCCATCGAAGTATCCGTCGGGGGTGTAATCGATCCAATCGCCGCCATGGGCTAACAGCGCCATCGAGTAGCCGTTGTCGATACGCCATACCCGGGTGGTTCCGTCGTGTCCTGCGCTGACAATATGCTGCTCGTCCGGAGTGAAAGCAATTCCCTCAACGTAGTCGGCATGGCCTTTGAGTACGCGCACGAGCTTGTGCGTAGGCCAATCCCAAAGAGTTACTGTGCTGTTCGCAGTGACGGCAAGCCACCGGCCCGATTTCGAAAATTGGATCGCGCCGCCCTGATAAGAATTGTTGACCTTGATGGCGTCTACAAGTTGCGCTTTGAGATCGAAGATCTGAAGTTCCTTCTCCGGATTCGTGGTCGCCGCGACCAGTTTGTCCCCTTCCGGAGTGAATGCCAAAGAATACGCCGGACCAACAGGGCGTATGATTTTCGGGTCATACCGGCTTTCGCCTTGCAGCTTTCCGTCGAGGTCCCAGATCCGAACTTCTTCACGATAGCTTCCAGTCGCGAAGTATTTTCCCGATGGAGAGATAGCCAGCGAGTAGACGCGGCCATCACTCACTTTCAAATGCCGGACTGACTTGTGTTCGAGGTCATAGATGTACACCGATCCCCCGCCGTCGCCACAAAACAGATACCGGCTGTCCGGTGAGAAAGCGAGAGCGCCCGCATTGTCCTTGAATCCGCTGAACTCGGCCAGCTTCTGCCCCAGTGGGCTCCAGAGGATGACATCATCGCCGCCGCTCGCGAAATACTTGCCGTTGGGCGCATAAGCAAGACCGGTTGGATACTCCTTGTGAGCGGGCAAACTCGCCATCAGACGTCCGGTGATCGACCAGATTCGCACCATGCGATCAGCCGATAGAGTCACAATGAAATTTCCATCCGGAGAGGTGATGACGTTGGTCATCGGTCCGCTCAATCCAAGAAGCGCGCGTTCGAAGGTTCCGTCAAGGTTCCAGATTTCGAGTCCAGGTGGATCGATGTTGCCGTCGGCAGTAATCAGTGTCTTACCATCCGGAGCCAAAGCAATCAGGTATGGCGAACGATCGGTCCCGACGCCCACTTTGATTGTGCGCACCAGTTCGCCCGACCTCGTGTAAACATGCACTTCATCGTCGGTCAAACCGCCGCTCACAAGGTACGTGCCATCGGAGCTGAAGCGGAGGCATTGAGTGAACTGGGAGGCGAATTGCCCCAGTGGATTCCCTTCAAGATCCCACAGCTTGGTTACTGGTTTTATGTTCTCCGGAACTTTACTGAAGAAGGCAGGGCTTCCGGCGCTTGCCAGTGTTTTCCCATCTGGGCTGAGCGCCAAGGTTTTAACGGCATACTCGTGCGCCGCCAGCGTTCGCAGCAACTTTCCTTCACTCGTCCAGAAACGAACTTTGCCATCGTAGTATCCACTGATCAGCCGTCCATCATGCGTGAACAGTACGCTCTCAACTTCAGTTCCGTCGCCTTCTAGTGGCAACCGCGTCTCTGTTGTCCCATCTAGCTTGTAGAGGATCAGTCCCCGGGTTGTGCCGATGGCGAAGTAGTGGTTGTCGTCGGACAGTGCAACGCATGATATATAACCCTCGCTCACAGGAACATTGGGAAAATGGTGGACGACTCGCCCTTCAAGTGTCAGCAGGAAGATCGTGCCGGTCCGCGAAGCCGCCAGAAGCAGCTGATTGTCGTGGGAAAGAGCAAGATAGTTACCCCAGAAGCCGGTCCGAATGGTGTGGATCAGCGTGCCACCGGGGTTCCAAAGTTTGATCGTGGAATCTTTGCTCGACGTAACAAAGAATTTGCCATCGGTCGCATACTCAAGACCCTGAATCTCGGCTACGTGACCCGTCTGCACCGTGAACTCAATCGGGGGGGCCGCGGCGGAGACAGCCGCTGGAGCGGCTCCCTGGGCCAGCATCGGTGCAGCAAGAATAAACAAGGAAAGCAGCCCTATACATGCGGGCCTCTTCTCATGCTTCAAAAGTTTCAGTGTTTTCACAGCGCCTCCTGATAGGACAGGTTATGAAGGGAGCGATGCGGCCGCTCAGACCTGTGGCGTATATGCGCATTCCGGAACGCACTCGATCGCAATACTGAATCGGGGACCAGCGATCCTATTCTAGAGACGAGTTGCGCTTTGTTGAATGTGACCTTCGTGTTACTGGGAATAGAAGCGAAACCCTTCTGATGACCAGATTGATCCAATCAGTTTGACCGCAGAATCGGTGCTTTGGCAAAAGCAAGAAATGCCTCAGCATCGAACCTCATCGAAAGCATCCATCCAAGCTGCTCCGAAGAAGACCCTGTAACACCTCGCCGCCGGACAGTCGACATAATGTGGGGTACACCGCAACCTTCTGGCTGAAAGTCTGCATCAAATTCTTTAAGGGTCAGTGTCCTCTCGAATTATTTCGTTAGGCTTTTCATCTAAACGAATATCGTATTCAGCCGGCACCGTCGACGATGCGCAGGGCAGTCGGAAGATGCTGCTGGAACGGTCGTGCGATGGGCTTCGCCGCTCGCTGCACGGGGAAATTCGCATGATGCGCAGGATTTACCTCAGAAACAATACTTCACTTCCCAATTCTGTACAAGCATTCCACAGAGGCTTACGCAGCCAGCCGAAATGGGTAGGCGCGCTGGCGGCTGCCCTCTTTCTGCTGACGATCGGCGGCTGCGACGCGAAGATTATTCCAACCCCTATTCCAACGTCGAGCACTCAATATGCTTTCTCGAACTTCACCGGCAATTGGGTGCTTCAGTTCACGGCAACGTCCGGAGCGACGGAATTCACTCAGCTTTCCGGCTTTATTAACGACGTAGGCGGCTCACAGCATTGGGCCACAGCAGCGCTTCAAGGCACTCTCTCGGACTGCCTCGCCAGTCAAAGCTTCATTCCGTGGTACGGCAATATTAATAGCGATTCCATGAAGCTCTATTCGTTCCTGATCACCGGCGAAGCGCTCACGATCACTGCGAACGCCAATTCAACGTTCACACAGCTTACGGGAACCTATACCTTGGGTGGCCCGTGCGCCGACGGCGCAACCGGCAACGTGGTTGGTACGCGCTACGCGAGCTTAACCGGAACCTATTCGGGCTCTCTCAGTTCGAACGCAGGGCAGAATCTGCAACTGGATCTCAAGCAGAACACGGTGGCCACCGGGAACGGCACCTTCTTTGTCACAGGTACTGCCAAGCTGCAAGGCTTCAATTGCTTTACCTCTGCAACCATCGCGTCGTATGCGGGAACCGTTGTCGGCAGCGATGTGCAACTTCAGTTCACGACAAATGAATCACCGTCTTCGACTTTAACTCTTTCCGGCTCGATCGATCCCACCGCGGATACTCTCACCGCAAATTCCATTCAAGTTGGCGGCGGGCAATGCTCGGGAAGCCTCGGCGGCGCATCGCTGACGCGCCAGTCAAAATGAACTCTAAAGAGGCGCTCCAATGATCTATCTATTCGGCCATCAGCATCCGAAACAGAAGGACGCAGCGATGCAATTCAGAACCGTATTCGGGAAGAAACCTCGATTCTCTGCAATGACTCTCGCGTTCGGTATCGCGGTCTTGGCTGGATGCTCGCAGCACGGCGGCTCAGGCTCGAGTTCAGGCGGTGGATCCGGGTCTGGCGGAGGACCCGCGGTCGACATCACAGGCAACTGGCAGATCCAGTTCACTCCGACCCACTCCCCCGCGCCGATCAGTTCCATGGCCGGATATCTGTCTCAGCAGGGACAAGGAGCCAATCAGTTCACCACGGCTGCACTCCAGGCACAAACTTCCGGCTGCTTCAGCAATGCCACGACGGTCCCCATGACTGGCCAGACCTCCGGCACTGATGTCAATCTCGCATCGTTCGCGATCGACGGTCAGACCCTCTCGATCAATGCTCAGGCAAACGCAGGTGGTAATCAGTTCTCCGGTAGTTACTCCATCGCGGGCGGTTGCGCGGGCGGCGCTAAGGGCACGGTAGCCGGCACGGAATACGCATCCCTGAGCGGAACGTTTTCAGGCCCCATTACTGGATCCAGCCCAGCCGTCACGCTGTCGCTGTCACTCTCGCAATCTGCAACAGGCACTGGCTTAGGAACCTTTCCTCTAAGCGGGTCCGCAGCCTTCAGCGGTATCAGTTGCTTCTCGCAAGGCACGCTTGCTTCAGAGAATGGAAGCGTTATCGGAGATAGCGTCATCATGGATTTCACAACGAATGACAGTCAGGGCGCGCAGATTCAGATGACAGGAACCTTCGATACGGCGGCCAGTACGCTGACTCTCTCCTCGATTCAAGTCACCGGCGGCAGCTGCGGCGGAACACTGGGTTCGGCGACCCTCCTCCGCCAGCATTAAACCGTGCTCGTTCCAGCCTAATTGCAACCGCAACGTTGAGGAGGCAGTGGGCCATGGGAAACTCCTTTGCCATCGGGAAGGAGTCGCATATAGCGAATGGGATACGCCCGATGAGCGGCGTAGGCGGAATCGGGCGGTGCCAAGTGTACCGGCCGAATTGGATATGGCTATCTCACCTCTAGTGGCCCTCGTCTCAGCTCGCACGTGCAAAGCAGTGCACGCCGGTCGGATCATCGGGCGGAATCGGCTTGGGAGGTGGCGTGCCGCCCTGCATCATTTTCCGGATGCGATCCTGCGCGAACCCCAGATCGGTGATATAGCTGCGCGATGAACCGGTAGTCCAGCCGTTGCGATGAAAGACTGCGAGAATCTCCTCGCCCCTTAGCGCATCGGAATCTTGCACGTGACTTATCGATTGCAGCGTGCTGGCACCGGTGAGTGCGATGTTGAATGCGCTTGTCGTGATGTCGCTGATCCAGTGCCTGACACCGGCTCGCTGCCAGCTTTCAGAGGTGAGCGCCTCCACAGTTGTCGCCGGCAAATAGAGGAGCAGACCCTCGGTTATCATCAATGTTCGCGCTGAGCCGGCGGCTTCATACATCCGTTGCCGCAGCGTGTGATCGTTTAGATCCAAAGCAAAGCGTTCGATATGACAGCGCGGCTTCTCATCCGCCATAAGCCGATGCTTGTAGTCGAGCATATCCTGAAAATCAACTTCGATCCAACGCAGATGCGGCGGCAGATCGAGGCGCCATGGCCGCGTATCCAAACCGCATCCGACGCTCAGCACCACAGAGATGGGATTGGCCGCGAGCGTCTCCTGCAGCAATTCGTCGATGAAATGCGTGCGCACAGCGAGCCCGAATCGCATGATCTGCGCATGCGGCATTGCACCGAGAATCGAAGACCCGCGCTCCCCGGCTAATTGGGCCGCAAACGGATCGCGCACAAAAGCATCTTCACGCTCGGTCTCAGCAGCGCGACAAGCAGCTACCATGAGGGCTGTGTCGCTCACATGGCTAATCTCATTCGTGTGGGGGGAAGACATTTGCTGCTCCCGAATGAACAAAGTCATTTCAGGATAACCTCAGGATAACCGTTGACCGGCAAGCCGTAAAAGCGCCTCATGCCGCGCCCAGTAGAGAGTGGCGATTGTTTGTCGATCGGTAAGATTTGCTCAAAGCGTTTTTCTGGTTCTCGATGAGTACGCCGTGCCGCAAGCTCACGGTAAAACAAGCTTGGCCCGCCGCGGATCGCTGTTTCGAAGAGTCCTAGTCCCGTCCATCGCAGCAACCGCAGCGATTCTCACTCTGGGTGGGTCTCGGACCTTGGCGGCAGCAACCAGAGAACGGCGACAATCGCGATCAGCGCCAGAGAAGCTACAGGCCGGACGTAGGCCATGGGAATCGCTGTGAGGTAGAGTCCCACGGACGCGATCTGCTTGCCCCAACCTTCGTGCGCCGACGCAGTGCTCTTGGAACGAATCTGACTCCAGAGCGCCATATATCCAAGCCCGGGAAAAATACTAACCGCTGCATAGAGTGAGGTGGTAAACGATGAGAGGCCTTTGATGCCAATCCACTCGGTTGCAAACGGAAAGAGCGAAAGGCAGAAAAGAAACATCAGATTTGTCCACAGAATTCCGTGGCTGACCGTCTCGACTTCGTCGACGAGATAATGATGGTTAACCCAATAGATCCCGATCTGTACGAAAGTGAGCAGGTAGAGAAAAACCGCAGGCAGCACCACGCGCAGACCGGCCAGGCCATTCGGCTCGGGCACTCTAAGCTCTAACACCAAAACGGTGATGACGACAGCGATGACTCCGTCTGAAAACGCCTCTAAACGAGCCGGGCTAAGGCCTTGTCTTCTCATTCTTGTTCCCTCATGGCCCGACCCGTTTTCTCCATCCTGAGAGCTGATCGGAGCCGCATTGCGGTACTGCAACGCAATCTTAAAACGTCCGCTGCCACAGCCGAGTACTCTGCCATCTGAGTGGCGCACTCCCGGCGTTAAGATTGATGCATGGCGCAAGTCCCCTTCCGGGATTGCGCCACCGTGGTGCTCGTTCCGTCCGAGTTTGAGCGAACACAAGGGATTGATGTTTCCCTGCCTTGGTCAACGTGAAGGAGGTAGTTATGAAAATTGTAGTGATCGGCGGCACCGGCCTGATCGGATCAAGGCTAGTCACCAACCTGCGGGCACATGGTCATGAAGCCGTGGCGGCGTCCCCAAAAACTGGCGTCAACAGCGTTACCGGCGACGGACTTGCTGACGCGCTGAAAGGCGCTTCGGTAGTCATCGACGTCACGAACTCCCCTTCGTGGGAGGACACTGAAGTGCTGCAGTTTTTCGAGACATCCACACGTAATCTTCTCGCCTATGAAGCGGCCGAAGGCGTCGGCCATCACATCGCTCTGTCCGTAGTCGGAACGGAACGCCTCCTCGAAAGTGGCTTCTTCCGCGCAAAACTCGCACAAGAGAACTTGATCAAAGCCTCAAAGAATCCATACACCATCGTTCGCGCCACGCAATTCTTCGAGTTCGTCAAGCAGATCGTCGACTATTCCACTGCGGGCAGCATCGTGCGCATGCCGCCCGCCCTCATCCAGCCCATGGCCGCCGACGATGTCGCAAGTGCAGTGGCCCAGATCGCAACCAACCCGCCCGTGAACGGCACAGTTGAGATTGGGGGGCCGGAGCAATTTCGCCTCGACGAACTTGCCCGGCAATTCCTGGCTGCACGCCCAGACCCGCGCCAGAACCAACGTGAGGTAATCTCCGACCCGCAGGGCCGCTACTACGGCATCCAGGTGAGCGAGCGGGCACTGGTCCCTGAGAACAACGCACAGCTCGGCGAGACCCGTTTCCAAACCTGGCTCGCTCAGCCCGCATCCCAGGTTGCGAGTGCGCCGCCTCAGGCGGCATCAGTGGGGCGGTAAACCAGAATCGCGCTCCACGGTTCATGAACATCGTCCTCACTTGGTAGGTGCCGGTTGACATTCCCTCGCGTGGTCATTGTCGGAGGCGGCTTCGGAGGACTCTCCGCGGCCAGCGCTTTGCGTGACGCTCCCGTGAGCATCACGCTGATCGATAAGCGAAACTATCATCTCTTTCGCCCCATGCTCTACCAGGTCGCGACGGGTTTACTCTCCGCGGACGAAATCTCGAGTCCGTTGCGTTCCATTTTTAGCCGTCAGAAAAACATCCAGATTCTTCTTGATGAAGTAACGGGTATCGACTCCGGCCAGCGCCTTGTTCATCTCAGCCGGGGCGACGTGCCCTACGACTATCTCATCCTCGCCACTGGCATCCGGTACAACTACTTTGGGCACGACGAATGGCGGCAGTTTGCTTCAGGCCTTGAATCACTCGATGACGCCGACATCATTCGCGGCAAAATCTTGCGTGCCTTCGAGCGAGCCGAGGAGATGGCTTCGATTGAACGTGCGGAACCCGAGGAAATCTGCCGTCAGCTTACCTTCGCGCTCGTCGGTGGCGGCACTGTAGGCGTTGAAATGGCCAGCACGCTCGCGGAGATGTCGCGCATCGAGCTGGTACGCGATTTTCGCCACATCGACCCCGCGTCCGCGCGCATTCTTCTTTATGAAGGCGGCCCTCGCATTCTGCCCTCCTATCCTGAAGCGCTCTCCATCAACGCCCAACGCCACCTGGAGAGCCTGGGAGTTCAGGTTTTCACCAACACGCGCGTTACGAGTGTGGATCAGGATGGAGTTATGGTCGGCGGACAGAAAGTTCCCGCCGCCACTGTGCTCTGGGGAGCCGGTGTCGTCGCGTCTCCTGCAGGACAATGGCTGCATGCAGAAACCGACGCGTCCGGGAAGATCAAAGTGGCCCCGGACTTGTCGGTACCCAATCGTCCGGGAGTGTTTGCCATCGGCGACACCGCTCACCTCGTTGCTCCGGTTCGAAATATATTCGGCATCCGTTCGCGTACGCCGATGCTGTTGCCCGGCGTAGCTCAACCCGCAATCCAGGAAGGCAGGTACGTCGCCGATGTCATTCGGCGCCGTCTCGCGGGTCGCCCACAACCCAAGCCCTTCTGGTACTGGGATAAAGGTGAGCTGGCAATCGTGGGCAGGGCCTATGCGGTGGCAGATCTGCGTCTCTCCCGGTTCGCAGGTTTTCCGGCATGGTTGGTCTGGGCAGGTGTGCACATCTACTTTCTCATCGGATTTGCGAATCGGTTGTTCGTCAGCCTGCAATGGGGCCTCGCTTTTCTCACAAAACGTCGCCGCGTGCGGATACTTCCCGAGGAAGGTGCGCATGCGAAGGACTCGATCGATCCAGCAGCCTGACGCTCGATAGATCCAGCCTTCCTGCAGGTTGCCAACTTCACTGTATTGCTTGAATGCCGGTCAGTCGGAAGTTAGCGTCAGCTGCCACGAACAGGACAATGCACTCCTTGAGTTGCAGCCCTGCACCATTCTCTGGGTTGTTCCCTTGGAAGCAAGACTCGGATACTCTTCCTCAAGATGCAGCGCTAGTGCGCTTCCTGCGCTGATAAGCAGCAACCTTGAGCTTGTTGCCGCAGATATTCATGCTGCACCATCGGCGCGAGCCCTTTTTGCTTGTGTCGAAAAAGTGGAGCACGCACGCCTCACATTGGCGAATGCGATCGCTCTCAGGCTCACTCAGCAGATTGGCGGCGCTATCCAGAATCGGCCCCCACAAATCGGCCGGCCGCTTGGGTTCGAAGATTGATTCCCGAATGATCCTGCCTTGCCGCTTGCGGAGTACCATAATCGGCGGATGTTGCCGAAGACCAGCATTCACCTCTTCGACGAACTCGTCCGGAGGGGCCAGCCCGCTTTCCATGCGCACAACAGCTTCCCGCAGCCGTTCTCTGAACGCGATCAGATCCTTAAGAAATGAAGCAGCTTCGGGGGAATGCCTCCAACTTCGCAATAGGCTCTTTGTCTTTACTGAACTCACGATCCCCGAAGCAATCAACCATCGTTCCAGCGCATCAAAATCTGGAAGAAGTTCCGTCGGCGTCTGACCCAGCATAGGCCTGGTGTTCAAAAAGTCGAGAGCCTGCCTATTGGCAAGAAAGAGAAAACCGTCGACCCAGTCGTTGGGTTCTCGAGTGACAGTACGCATCAGACTCTCTTTCAAAAATAATTCACGAAAAATCTTAACACCGTTATTGACATTTTTAACGGTGTTGCTCTAATCTCCCTTCATCAGCATCGCTGTTGAGTTTGCCCAAAAAGGAGTGAGATCATGCCAGCATTTCAATATGCCATTGTCCGCGGCCTCAGGATGTTCTACCGTGAGGCCGGTTCGAAAGAGTCTCCCACGATCGTGCTGCTGCACGGCTTCCCAAGTTCGTCGCACATGTTCCGCGACCTGATTCCTCAACTTGCCGCGAAATTTCATATCATCGCTCCGGATTACATCGGCTTCGGTTATAGCGATGCGCCCGGCGTTAGCGAATTCGAGTACACCTTTGACAATCTGGCGGACTACGTCGAAGATTTTTTGTTTAACGTTCTGGGCTTGAAGAAATTCAGCATCTACGTGCAGGACTACGGCGCACCTGTCGGTTATCGCATCGCCTTCAAACACCAAGATGCGATCGAGGGCATCATCGTTCAGAATGGAAACGCCTACGCTGAGGGCATCGGAGGCGGCTTCGACCCATTGAAGCCATTTTGGAAAGATCGGAATGCGGAGACAGAGGCGCCTGTACGAGCAGCACTCACACTCCAAGCGACGATATTCCAGTACACGCATGGCGTAAAAGATGCGACCAGAATCAGTCCCGATGCCTACACACTCGATCAACACTTCCTCGACCGGCCAGGCAATGACTCCATCCAGTTGAACCTGCTTCACAACTACCAGACGAATCTGCGCCACTATGACGAGTGGCAGGCATTCTTCCGCAATAAGCAGCCGAAGACTCTAATCGTCTGGGGCAAAAATGATCCCTTCTTTACAGTCGCGGGTGCACAGGCCTATCTGCGCGATATTCCCAAGGCGGAGCTAAACCTGATCGACACCGGCCACTTCGCGCTCGAAGATTCCTCCGAGTTTATTGCGCAAAAGATCGTGAGTTTCTTCCCCTGATCTGGCAGTCAATCGCGCATCCTCACTTCATCAGGTCACGAATCAAGGAAAATCATCATGTCGGCGTTCAAAAAAGCTACTGTCGTTGTGGTCCACGGAGCGTGGGCCGATGGGTCGAGTTGGGAGCCTGTAATCCGCAGGCTGCAAAAGCAAGGCTTAGAGGTAATCGCTGCACCGATTCCCCTAACCTCGCTAAGCGAGGATGCAGCAGCGCTCAGGCGGACCCTTGCGAGGACTCAGGGCCCAGTCGTCCTTGCCGGACATGCCTACGCAGGTGCAGTCATAGCGACTTCGCATGATGAGCGCGTAAAGGCACTTGTCTATATTGCTGCTCTGGCGCCAGACGAAGGTGAGACCATTGCACAGGTGTTTTACCGGGACGAGGCGCACCCGAATGCGCCAAAGCTCGCGCCCGATGCGGATGGATTTATCTGGATGCCCGATGAGAGCTTTGCACAAGCGTTCGCGCAGAATGCGACTCCCGAACAAGTGGATCTATGCCGCGCAGTGCAACGGCCAATTTCCGTGAGCTGTATTCAAGAACAGGCTTCGTCACCTGCGTGGAAGGCGAAGCCAACCTGGTATCTGCTTGCCGAAGAAGACCGGATGATCAATCCGAAGACACAGCGATTTATGGCGGAACGGATGAAGGCAACGGTCCGATCCTTTGCGGTGGACCATGCACCGCTGCTTACCGCGCCAGGCAAGGTTACAGACATCATCCTCGAAGCGGCCCAGGCAATACTAAATTGAAAGAGCATGGACAGCCGGCCTCGACGTAGTTTGGATGAATACGCATTAACGAGAATCAAAATCAACCAACCGAATTGGAGTGACTGATGGGCGGAACAGGACAACCGGAAGAATATGACCTTGTCATTCTTGGTAGCGGTGCCGGCGCAAAGCTGCTGGCCTGGACGTTCGCCCAACGCGGACAACGCGTGGCGGCGATCGAGCGCAAATACGTGGGCGGCGCCTGCCCGAACATCGCCTGCCTTCCGAGCAAGAACATCATTCACACCGCACAGGTTGCTCACTACGTGCGCAACAGCGAAGAGTTTGGCATCGCCACTGAGGGGTTCTCGGTAAAAATGCCTGCCGTGCGGGAACGTAAACGCCGCATGGTGCAAGGCCTGGTGGATACGCATCTCGACCTCTACCGCCGAAGTGGCGCCGAGCTCATCATCGCTTCAGGCCGCTTTGTCGGGCCGCGTACGCTTGAGGCCACACTCTCAGATGGTACGAAGCGGCTGCTCCGTGGAGCGAACGTCATCATCGGGACTGGCACGCATGCGTCTGTAGATGAGACTCCTGGATTGTTTGAGGCAAAGCCTCTCACGCACGTTGAAGCCCTGGAGCTCGACGTTGTCCCCGAACACCTGATTGTGCTCGGAGCAGGCTACGTCGGCCTGGAGTTTGCGCAGGCCATGCGGCGCTTTGGCAGCAAGGTCACAGTTGTCGATCGCAATGATCGTATGCTGCATCGCGAGGACGAGGATATCACCGATGAGTTGCTAGATCTCTTTGAAGATGAAGGGATCGAGCTCGCTCTGAACTCTAAAGTGCAGCGTGTCTCGGGAACTTCAGGCCAATCTGTGCACCTTTCGCTTCTGCGTAACGGTGCCGAAGAGACGATCAAGGGTTCCCATTTGCTGGTCACAGGGAAGCGCATGCCGAACACCCAAGACATCGGACTTGAGCTGGCCGGCGTGGAATTGACACAGCACGGATACATCAAAGTCAACGAACGCCTCGAAACCACTGCACCGGGCGTATGGGCTGTTGGAGAAGTCGCCGGTAGTCCGCATTTTACCCACATCAGCGAAGATGATTTCCGCGTTGTTCGCGATAACATTCTCGGTGGCAATCATGTGACGACTGGCAGGCAGGCTCCCTTCTGTCTTTTCACCGATCCAGAATTTGCGCGTATCGGGCTGAGCGAGACGGAAGCAAAGAAGCAAGGAATCAGGTATCGGCTATTCAAGGTTCCCATGGCCGCCGTGCTGCGCGCCCGCAGCTTGATGGAGACACGGGGCTTTCTTAAGTGCCTTGTCGCACGTGACAGCGACAGAGTTCTCGGATTCGCCGCCTTCGGTGTAGGCGCAGGCGAGATCATGGGTTGCGTGCAGATCGCCATGCTTGGAGGTCTGCCCTACACTGCATTGCGTGAATCGGTTCTGGCGCATCCGACGATACCCGAGGGCCTCGTTTCTCTTTTTTCCTCTTCTCCATCGTCGTGAGCCGCCTGCCGGATTATGAAGATTGCGGGGCGATTTTTGGTGATAGTGCGCCTGTTGACGCGCCCCGGGAATTATAAGGTAAGCCCTCGGTTCTCGGTCCATGTGCATCCAAGAATCACAAGCGCAGTTTGCGAGCGAGAACGGAATATTTCACATCCCTCTTCTACCTGTATGGCGGCTGAAAACAATCTGGACACTGAAGTTTTGATTATTGGAGCTGGCCCTACCGGGCTCGTCTTAGCGCTATGGCTGAAACGGCTTGGCGTGCATGTGCGGATCTTCGACAAGGCGAGCGCGCCGGGTACGACTTCGCGAGCCCTGGCCGTGCAGGCTCGGACTCTGGAGTTTTACGGCCAACTTGGTTTTGCCGACGAGCTAGTCAGACTCGGAAGGTGGGCAATTGGCGGAACTATCTGGAGCAAAGGACGACGGGCGGCTCACATAGACTTCAAAGAGATGGGATCAGGAATCAGCCCCTATCCATATGCGCTCATCTTCCCACAAGATCAACATGAACGTCTGCTCATTGATCGTCTTTCGCAACTCGGCGCGTTTGTGGAACGTGGGAAAGAACTCCTTGAACTCGAAGAGTGTGACGATCGGGTGCGGGTAAAGATCAGGAATTCTGATGGGACGGAAGAGATCTGCACGACGGCGTATCTCGCGGGCTGTGATGGAGCTCGCTCGATTATACGGAAACAGCTGAACATAGGTTTCCCGGGGGGAACTTATGAGCATCTGTTCTATGTTGCCGATGTAGAGGCAACCGGAGAAACGTTGAACGGCGGTCTCAATATTGTATTCGAGCAGGCAGATTTTCTGGTCGTGTTTCCGCTGAAGGATGATGGACAGGTGCGCTTTATCGGAACGGTTCGAGATACATCAGTGGGCGAGGACAACCTGTCCTGGGCCAGCGTAGACCAAGGCATCATCACTGACCTGCGAACGGATGTCGAGCGTGTGAATTGGTTCTCCACTTACCGCGTGCACCATCGGGTTGCCGATCATTTTCGCAAAGGACGCAGTTTTCTGCTCGGCGATGCGGCGCATATTCACAGCCCAGTGGGTGGTCAAGGCATGAATACTGGCATCGGTGATGCGGTGAACCTTGCGTGGAAGCTGGCCGCGGTCTTGCGCGGAAAGGCGAAGGTCGAGGTGCTGGAGAGCTATGAATTGGAACGTATCGCCTTCGCACGGCGACTGGTCGCCACAACAGATCGGGCATTCACCACCGTAACAAGTGGGAGCCCGCTGGCCCGGCTGATGCGATTGCGCATTGTTCCGTTAGTGGCCGCTCTGCTGTTTTCTTCAAGAAGGCTGCGCCGCCTTTTGTTCTGCACAATCTCACAAGTCGGCGTGAACTACCGCCATAGCACTCTCAGCCGGGGACGCACGGGTGCGGTGCACGCCGGAGATCGACTGCCTTGGGTAAAACAAGCAACGCATGATGCAAATGGGGACAATTTTGCGCCACTCCAATCGCTCAACTGGCAGTTGCATGTGTACGGCAGTGCTACGCCCCAATTATGCTCGCTCAGTGCGGGATGGAACTTGCCGATGCATGTCTTTCCGTGGAATGCCGAGATGAAGCAAAAGGGGCTTGAGCGTGATGCCATTTATCTGGTCAGGCCCGACGGTTACATCGCCGTTGCCGCGGGTCCAAATGAGTCAGAAACTTTGGAAACATACCTCGCCGAGATAATGCTTAGCGTGGACAATGCAAAGACTAGCCTGCCCGGGCACGAGTCCTCTTCGCACTCCGAAGCCAGGTAAATTCTCGCTTTGCAGGTCATTGCGAATCGCCGTCCCGTTTCCTGCGTTGGCAGGCGGCCACCTTGCTCTTCTCGCCGCAGATGTTTATCCTGCACCAGCATCGTAAGCCCCTTTTGTTCGTGTCATCGCGCGCGTAGAGTGAAGAATGGGTCGTAACCGATAGGGTGCTCATTGGCCAATGGACCGAATATCGCGAAGCTTGTCTCCGTGAACTGCGGGTTGCCCCGGGAAGTCTCTTGGCGCGGGCAGAGCGTGACCACTTCGATCTTCAAGGAGCCCGTTCCTGGACGAATTCCGTTACGAACCCTGAACCTCGATGGTGATCGACAGTCGGATCTCACCGTGCACGGCGGGAAAGACAAAGCCGTCTACTGCTACCCGATCGAATACTACCGCTATTGGCACACGGAACTGTCAGCCCGTTTATTGCCGTTCGGCGCTTTTGGAGAGAACTTCTCACTTGACGGTCTGGTACCGGATGGCCTCGCCGAGGAGTCGATCCATGTTGGGGATCGGTTCTCAGTGGGTTCAGCAGAAGTCGTGGTCACGCAACCTCGACTTCCGTGTTACAAGCTTGGGATCAGATTTGAGTTGGACGATATGGTGAAGCGCTTTCTCAATAGCAGACGAACGGGCTTCTACCTGAAAGTGACTCGGGAGGGAGAGGTTGGCGCCGGAGATGTCCTGACTTTGCTCGACCATGATCCAGATTCTGTCTCCGTCTCAGAGATCACTCGTTTGTACGTGGCAAAGGAGTATGACCCCGAGGATGCGCAACAGGTCCGGCGCGCAATCAAGACCGAAGCATTGCCTGACAGTTGGAAAACGTGGTTCCAAGAGAAGCTGAATCGCCTCAACGCATAGAGCACAGCCAACTTTAAAAAATGGAGAGCAACTCCTGAGCCAGGCGCAAGTTGTTTTGCACCGTCGTGGCTCCATGCGACAATGCCGTGCGCAGCCAGTCAGCGTCGAGCGTCCGAACTGTCGTTGTTTCCACCACACCGTCCTAATCGTCCCGCTCACAGACGTTATCGAAAAGACGGAGGTAACCTTTGCGACTGGCGAACAGAAACATCTTGAAAAACAGATCTACCAAAATTCCGTCGCGACGATGTGGGTGTGACCCGTGCGGCCTCCAATCACTTCGGTTTCCAAAACGGCTTCCATATTCATTTTGCTCCATTCGCGCGGAGCATAAGCCGTAAGCTCCTTCATATAAGTCGAGGAATTGATAAATTTGCTTGCGCTTTCCGTCCCTCCTGCTCCCAAGCCTGCAACGACCATTACGACTCCGTCGGTCATGCTTGCCTGAAAACGCGCAATAATCGCATAATCGTGTGTCATTTTGTCAATCGGTTCTTGAAGATTCAATATCCACGGCGATCCCGGCTGACTCTTCCGATCCGCTATCTCTAAAATCTGCGGGGAATCGAAACTTTTCCCCTCCGTTACTGATCGCATGGTAAAGCGAAGCGGACTCAGTACCCGGAGCGTCCACGGGTTGTTGAAACCTCCTACGAGAATAATTGGCCCTTTGCGAAGGTCAGAAAGCGAGGTCGAAGTGACGCCGGCGATCTGGTAGAGATGATGATGAGCGTCGAGCACGTTGGTCAGGTGCGCCACCGCGATGGCGTCGGGAAGATACAACTCACCCTTGCCATCGGCAGCATACACGCTCGCTGCTGGGTGAATTTCCAACTGTGCCGCGTGCGGTTGCCCAACCACAAACAATACAGGAGCCGGCGAATCCAAGAGCGGACTCCACATTTGGGATCGCTGATCATCGTGTATTCGCGAACGCCACACAAACACCACTACGACCAGCACGATAAGAACGCTCGCCACGACACCCCATGAGGAGAATCTCCACCTTTTCGGGGCGATTGCTTGCAGATCGAGCGGACCTGCTTTAGCTTCAGCATCCAGCGCAGTGGGTGCGTTGACCTCGCTCGCGCCGGATTTGATGGGATGGAACTCTGGCACGTACGAACCTGGCCGAAGTCCGATGTATATTTCGTCAGCTTGGCCTTCCTCCTGGTAAAACTGCGCAATGCGCTTGCGAATCTCGGCCGCCGTAACACGAACCACGGGATCGGCATTGGCATCGTAATCTGCGGGACGGTGGAAAACGGCAACTCCCAAAAGCCTTTCCTTTAAAGAATCAGAATTGCCCGCAAGCGTCACTCGAATCAGATACTCCAGCAAGACAGGATAACGTTTGCTGTTGCGAAAATGGCGACTGTTAAGGATCCGGTCCATCTGCCGCAAGACCGCAGAGCGCTCCGCTTCGGAAGTCGGCGTCCAATGGATTTCAGCATGTACAGTAGCGTGCATATGACCCTTCTCGATCGTGTCAGACATGTTAGAGAAGGTGAGGGTCGTATGTCACTCCAAAAATCTCACGTATCATACCTCGCGCGCATGTTCTACACAGCGCTCCAATATCAAAAGTGAAACGATTTACCCAAGTATTTTGTGACAGAATCCAGCGGATTAATCTCCTGCAAATCAAGGTGATAGCCCTATCACCGTTCAGTTGCCTGAGCCATGTCTTGAGGGCTCCGAAGGCTTGGATCGCGTGGTCCTGACGATTCGTAACGGTATAACACCTTGCCTAATAAGGTGGCGACGCCTAATGTCCACACGTCTTCAAAGAGCGGCCTAGCCATCGAGCACGGCAGCTACTTCACGGCTACCCAAAATACTTCAAATTTCTGGCCGGGTTCTATGGAGCGGTGATGAACATTTCCACGAGCCATCTGTCTACATTCGTTCCCCATGCGGCGCATCGATTTTTGAGCCTATTCATTGTCCCCTGCCTCCTGGCGCTTAGCCTTACGGCATCCGCCCAGGTTGAACGCGCGACCATCACCGGTACGGTTACCGACACAAGCGGAGCGGCGATTCCAAATGCAACTGTGCGCGTTACGGAGGAAAGCACGAACGTAGTGACAAACCTGCAGACTGATAGCGCCGGGCAGTATACCGCGAACAACCTCACCCCGGGCAGTTACACCGTCCAAGTAGAGAAGTCCGGGTTTCAGTCGCACGTGAACAAAGGTTTTGTGATCCAGGTCTTTCAGACTGCGCGGCTCGATGTAGCGCTGAGCGTTGGGTCCATTGAGCAGTCGGTCGAAGTGACCACTTCCGTTCCTCTACTGCAGAGCGAGAATGCTTCAGTTGGACAGGTGATCACGACACAGGCGATCGATCAATTGCCCTTGAACGGCAGAAATATGTCGCAACTCGCAATCATCGCACCCGGTGTGACCGGGCTCAACTACGCGCAAAGCGGCACAATTGCTGCCGGCGCCCGTCCGGATGAATTACGCCCCGGCGGCACCACTATCGAGGCAAATGGCTCTCGCGACGGAGCAAATAAGCTGCTTCTCGACGGCATTGACAACACGGAGATGATTGCGCAAACCTTCGTGGTTCGTCCAAGCGTCGACGGCCTGCAGGAGTTTGCCGTGCTCACGAGCGACGTGAGCGCGCAGTTCGATCGTGGAATTGGAGCGATAGTGGTCACCAGCACCCGCTCCGGTACCAATGCGCTTCATGGTTCCGGCTACGAATACTTGCGCAACTCTTACGTCGATGCGAAAAACTACTTTGTCGCTCCCGGCGCGCGCAGTCCCGCTTACAGGCTTAACGACCTGGGCGGTCGGCTAGGGGGCCCGATTAAACGCAACAAGACTTTCTTCTTTGTGAACTATGAAGGTTACTTTGAGCGGGCGGCGTCCACTCTGGTGACTACCGTTCCGACACTCGCCGAGCGGCAGGGTAATTTTCAGGGGGTCGCCCATATCTACGACCCGCTGACGACCACCCCATCCGGGTCAACATATACGCGGACTGAGTTTGCCAACGATACGATTCCCTCTAACCGGTTTGATTCCATCGCCTATCAGCTGGTCAATGCGTATCCCGCTCCCCAGACCTCTGCGCTTGCGAATAACTACACGACGTATCCACTCAAGGTAAGTAACGACAATCGTGGAGACATCCGCATCGATCATCAGATTTCCTCCACCCAGACTCTGTTTGGCCGTTATTCGCTCGACGATACGCAGATTCAAATGCCGAACACGTTCAACGACGTCATCGGAGGCAACGAAAACTCATTCTCCGGACATCAGGCCGACCGTGGTCAACAGGGCGTAATTGCCTATACCAAAGTATTCCCTCGCAACTTGGTGGCTGAGTACCGTTTTGGATTCGATCGTTATACAAGCTTCCTGATAGCCCCCAAATTGAGCTCGCCTATCTTTGCACAGATTCCGGGCAATCTTCCAAATCCCGGCTATCAGCCGGTTGCTGCGGGAGCGCCTGCAAACTCAGCGCCGATTATCAGTCCCTCAGGATTTGGAGGGCTAGGCAATTCGCGCGGTGAGCCTCAGATTCGCCGCGAGCACACGATCGAAGACGTCGGCGATGTCTCCTGGCTGCGCGGAGCCCACAGTTTCAAATTGGGTGTCGACATTATCCAGCACATGATCAGCGAGACCGACACTCCGCCTTCGCAGAGCGGATGGGGACGCTTCAATTTTGACGGCAACTTCACAAACAACCCCGCATCTCCCAGCGGCACTGGGAATACGATGGCGTCGATGCTCCTCGGGTATCCAACGCAAACGGCAAAGGACTACTTCATCCCTGGTACGGCGCATGTCCTCTCCAATGAGTACAACATGTATGCGCTCGATGACTGGCGCGTGACACACAAGCTGACGCTCAATCTTGGGATCCACTACGAGATCGACACGCCCTACCACGAGGCGCATAACTTTATGGTGAATTTCAATCCGGCGAATGGCGCTGTTGAGCTTGCAGGCCGGAACGGCGTTTCAAATTCGGCAAATTGGATGACCGACTACGGCTCAATCGGACCGCGCGTGGGTTTCGCCTACAGTTTCAACAACAAGATCGTGCTCCGCGGCGGATACGGGGTCTTTTTTGATCCACAAACGCAAGCGGGAACAACCATTCGACAACATCGGCAATGGCCGTTCGATCTGATCTACATCATCACCCCTGGAAGTCTGTTCCCGCAAAATACCGTGTCTCAGGGCTTCGTGACTCCTTCGCAGATTCCATCCAGTGTTCTCGCCAATCCTTACGGCACGCTGAAAGGAATCCAATCGAATTTCAAGAATGCTTCGGGGCAGGAGTTCAACCTGGCTCTGCAGACGCAGCTAAGCGAAAAATCATCTTTTACACTGGGGTACGTCGGTTCGATTGGCCGCCACTTATCTTGGACCTATCCGCTGGATCAGCCCTCTCCTGGTCCAGGCAATATCCAGGCCAGGCGACCGTATAACACGCAGTATCCCAATGTCACCGCGATCTCCTTCCTCGAGTCGGTGGGCACATCGAACTTCAACTCGATGCAAGCAAGCTTTCAGCAACGCCTGACCCATGGATTGTTTGTGACCGCCAACTATGTCTGGGCACATGCATTTGACAATGCCCCATTCGATGGAGGGGCTGACGGTCCTGTGCCTCAAGATCCAACCAACCGCAACGCCGACTGGGCCAGTTCCGATAACGACATTCACAATCGTGTGAATATCTACGGTTCCTACGAACTGCCATTTGGACCGGGAAAGCCCTTCCTTAACAAGGATTCAGTGCTGAATCACTTCGTCCTCGGCGGCTGGCAGATCAACGGAATTTTCGTGGGACAATCGGGTTTGCCTTTTACCGTGACCACGAGCGGCACACCGACCAATACCGGTGCGTCGGCAGGTCGTGCCGACGTGGTTCCTGGCGTAGCTCAATACCCGACAACGAAGACCGTAAAACAGTGGTTCAACCCGGCCGCTTTTTCGGTTCCGACTGCCTACAATTGGGGAAACTCGAAACGGAATATTCTTCGCGGGCCGGATGAGATCAATCTGGATGCCTCGGCGGAGAAGAAGTTTCCCGTTAAGGAAGGCACTGATCTGCTCTTCCGGTTCGAGGCGTTCAACATGTTGAATCACGCCCAGTTCCAGATTCCCGCTGCCGTGATCGCCGTCGGTGGTGTAGGGTCGATCACGTCCACTTCAAATACGGCGCGACAACTGCAAGGCACGATCCGACTCACGTTCTGAGTTGGATCGCAGCAGCAGCCGCTTGCATAGCCCGATCCATATCGAGACATCTTATGCCCCGAGTCATCGCTAGAAGGAAGCCTCAGCTGCTCGCCGCACGAGCGGCGGCGGGATCTGAGATGGTTGCAGCAGGCCCGCATTCGATTTCAGAGGTGCGCGCATTTCAGATGGGTTCTCCGGGTTCGGGAAACTCCTACGTCGTTCTCCAGGTCCGCACCCAGTCAGGCTTAGTTGGGTACGGGGAATGCAATGCGCTCACACCGGCGGAACTCAAGGCGGCCAACCAGGCCATTGCCGGTCGGGCTGCGACCTCGTATCAGGCGCTGGATGCGCTGGCGCCAGCCGCAATACGCGGTGGTCTGAACATCGCCTTGCTCGACATCGTTGGCAAAGCCACCAGGGCGCCGATCTATCGCGTGCTGGGCGGCCCAACGCGCAACAAGGCTCGGGCCATCACACGCCTCAATGGCGCATCTGACGAGGAATTGCAGAGCGATCTTCAAAAGCAGATGGCCGCCGGGTTCCGCGCGTTCCTCATTCCCATCCCTGCGCCGACGGCGCGTAATGAGGGCAGCGACTTCGCCCACTTCGCAACGGCGCGCATGAAAGCGATGCAGGCAGCAGCTTCCACAGCGGATTTCGCTTTCGAGGCCGACGAAGCGCTCACCCCCGGCGACGCGGCAATTCTCGCTGCGGCTGTTGAAACTATGCATCCACTCTGGTTCGATGAGCCTTGCCCGGTCACCAATATTGAGAGCATTCACAAAGTCGCCGATGAAACTGTGGTCCCGCTGGCATTCGGGCGCACTATCTCCGAAGCTGGAACCTTTCAAGATTTGCTTCGCGAAGGCGTAATTGATCTGCTTCGACCTGACATTCTGACGCATGGAATAACGGGAGTTCGCCGCCTCGCGGCGATGGCAGAGACATACTATGTCGATCTCGCTCCCTGGCATCGCGGCGGCCGAATTGCCGATGCTGCAGTGCTTCACGCAGCCGCCAGCATGCCGAATTTCTTCATCGCGCAATCCTCCAACGCCCCCGGTGCACAGATGCCGCGCGATGGATTCTTTGAACTGCCGAAAGCTCCTGGCCTGGGCATCGAGGTAGACGAGAAATCATTGGAAGGGAATCAAATTGCATGAATCGACGGAAGTTTCTTAGTCAGGCGGCGATGGTAGCGGCCGCGACCCCTGCTTCCAATCTCTTTGCTGCCTCGCGTACTCCAAATCTCGCCGATTCGTGTGGATGCGACCCTTTTCTGGCGCAATCCAACACGAGAGACAGATCTTATGCCTATGATCCCGACAAGAAATTGGCCAGCGACGCATTTCGTGATTTCAGTTCAGGGATCAAGATCACCAATGTCAAAGTGTTCGGCGTTTCGTTGACTCCCCGGTCCGATCGGCCCTATGTCTTCGTTAAGATCGAAACCAATCAGCCGGGGCTGGTGGGCTGGGGTGAGGCCACGCTTGAGGGTAAAGCCGCCTCGACCATGGCCTGTGTGCAGGATTTTCGCGATTTTCTCGTCGGCAATGATCCGATGCAGGTTGAACATCTGTGGCAGTCGATGTATGTTCACACGTTCTATCGAGCGGGCCCACTGATTGGATCCGCTATATCCGGGATCGATCAAGCGCTATGGGATATTCGCGGAAAGGCTCTGAACGTCCCTGTTTACCAGCTCCTGGGTGGGCCATATGATCAGCGCGGCATCCGCGGCTACTACCATGTGCAGAGTATCCGCACGGCTGAAGACCTGGCCCACCTACGAGAAGGCGCGCTCAAAGAGGGCGTCTCTTGCCTCAAAATCGGACTTCCCGACCACGACTACGAATGGATTGAAACCAATGCCAAAATCGATCGCGCAGTGAAGTCAATGCGGCGCGTGCGTGAAGGATTGGGTGACTCCATCGATATTGCCGTGGATTTCCATGCCAAGATGAGTCCTGCTGTCGCGTCCATCATGATCAAGGAAGTGGAACCGCTCCACCTGCTTTTCGTTGAGGAGCCCTGTCCGCCTGAAAATCCAGAAGCGATGGCCCGCATCGCTCGGCATTCGACCACCGCAATTGCAACTGGTGAGCGACTAGTCGCAGCCTATGGCTGCCGCAGGTTGATCGAGATGGGAGCAGTCGACATCCTGCAGACCGATATTAACCACGTCGGCGGAATCTCTGCACTTTGGAAAGTTGCCGCGATGGCGCACTTCTCGAACATCTCGATGGCGCCTCACGCGTGTGAGGGGCCCATCGGAGGCCTTTCCACGTTGCATGTCGATTCCGCGATGCCGAACTTCTTGGTTCAGGAAATTTGCAGCTTCGTCGATGCCGGAGAGAAGGAGAAGATCTGGGCTGAATGGTTCGGATTCCCCGCAATGCGCATGGTTGATGGCCGCCTGCCGTTACCGACAAAACCTGGCCTCGGCTTTGAGCTCAGCGAATCGTCTTTGCAGAAATATCCATTCGGCGGCACGGTACCTATGGAGTTCGTCTGGCACGAGGATGGATCTGTCGCCGCACTTTAATATCTAGAGCCTCATAGGATGAACATGGCGATACCTATCGAAGCGGCTCCGCTTGCTTCTTTCACAATGTGGCGCTAAGGCCCAGAACCACTCCGATCTTCTTCCCTTCCTGGTCCATGAGGGCACCCGCGAATACTGAGGTGGATGCGAGACCGAGCCCTTGGGCCACCACTGGCCGTCGATCAGCTTGCAGTTAACTCTTCAATTGAGGGAAGATGCTGATGCGCAGCTGCGTTGCCCCAAATGGAACCAGAGTTAGTCGTTCGATGTTGGGTGAAGGCTTTACCTTAGCCGGGGCGGGCAAATGGGGCGTGAACCGTTGATGCGGTTCGTTGGGATTGATTTCATAGTCCCACCCGTCGAGCTTGTGTGCCGATACCGTCAAGGTTGTCGGCGCATCAGACCAGAGCCAGGGCGAATTCTCGAGATTGGGCGTGACGGGCTTACGCATGACTTCGATCTGCGAGGAAACCTTAGCGGGATCAAGCTTCACACCGTAGTTCCAGTCTCCAATCGGATTTGCTTCTGCCGTTCAATACCGGCAATGAATCCATCGTTGGGTATACTCGTTCAGATCGTGGCAAACAGATCATCGTGATCACAAATTTCAGCAACAGCCTCCAGTCAGTCCAAATGGAGGCGCTAGCCTCAAAGAAAGTTTATGCTTTGAAGTCAAATTTCACGCCCGAGCTCGGTGGCGGCGGTGTTCGCGAACGTTTTTACGATACCTGCATACGGTGCGTTCGTCGGCGAGGTCGATTAGCACAGCTACTTCGGCATGCTCGCGCTTCTTGATCGCTCTCACGGTAGCGGGCCAATGATGAGGCCTCCACCGTAAGCACTCTCCGGACTCTAAACCAGGACTCAGAAGAACCGGGACGTCTCACTTGCAGACGGAATTTTTATGAGGCACAACTCTATAGCGCAACGAACTTGGCGACAGTTCTTCTTCAAGTGCCATTGTGTTGCCTGGGATCATCACTCCTGTTTCAGCGATCTGCTTATCGTCGCGACGTAAGAACAGACTCACTGCGGCCGCGCCGAACGCGATGAGGGCGAGTCCGACGATGAGCCGTGGCTGATAAGAGCCGAGTCGATCATAGAGATGTCCTACTATGACTGGACCGGTACCGCCCCCGATAGCATAGGCGGTCCAGGTGAGCCCATAGAGAACAGAGAAGTGTTTGCGGCCAAAGTAGCGCGCGAGCAGATAAGGCGCTACGTCGGCTTCACTGCCCAGACCGATGCCAAGCAGCGCGGCGCCGATGAGGGCCGAGGAAGATGTACCGGCAAAAGCAAGTACCAAAGTGCCGAGCGCGGCGAGCGTCAGGACGAGCGTTTGCATACGCTGGGGTGAGAACCGGTCAACCAAGAGGCCTACGCCGAGCCTGGCCACAATGCCCGCACCACCACGTATGGACAATGCAAATGCCGCCATCTGCGCGGTGACGCCATGTTCTGTAAGGATCGCGGCAAGATTGGTGACGAGGCCGTTTTCGCTGAACGCGGATAAAATGGTCAGAACCGCCATCACCCAGAAGGCCGCGCTGCACAGAGCTGCGCCGACGCTCACACCCGAACTCACGGCGTGCTCCGTGGGAACCTGCTGTGCGGGCCGGTTGCGTACCAGCAGCGCGGTCAGCGGAAAACCAAGCAGTGCGATGAACCCGAGAAAAAGATAAGCGTCGCGCCATCCATAGTGCTCAATCACCCACTCTGTTGCCGGAGGGATGACAATAGAACCGACGCCGCTTCCCGTGAGAATCAGGGCAAGCGCAAAGCCACGATGCTTATAGAACCAGGTCAGTATGGTGCGCGTGTAGGCAAACTGTGCCGTTCCATTTGCGACCAGTCCGAGAATGAAAAAGGTGAAGTAAAACCGGCCTACATTGGGACCAATCCGGCTGAGTGAGGCGAGTGCTAACGCAAAGACGAGAATACAAGGGAGAATGATCCGCCTTGGAGGATAGCGATCGAGCAATACTCCGATTCCGGGGGATACCAGGGCTACAGTGATCGCCGCCAACCCAAATGTGCCGCCGATCGCTTCCCGCTGCCAACCGAAGGCCGAGTGCAGCGGATTGAGGAAAAGGCTGAAGGTGTAGGGCACGATAGGCGCAAAACTCGTCATGACACCGACAAATGCCGCCGCTGCCACCCCCCAGCCGGGATAGCGAATCGAGCTCTCTTGGACTACAGAATGAGAATTCGTGTTCATTCTTTACCGATTCTCTGAGCCATCTTGGTGAGTAGTTTTGGACGTACCGTTGGGCGCGTCCACGGACATTCAGCGATGCAGATACCGCAGGACGCAGCTTCGGCGAAATATGGAATGCATTTGTCGAAATCAACATACCACCGCTCGACGCCGCGCACCATTTGCTTGTTCGGCGCGATGGCGCTGGGTGGGCATGCCTGGGTACAAACCTGGCAGGTTGCACAAAACTCGTCGGCGCCAAAGTGTAGGGGCTCGGTGGCGACGAGCGGCATGTCAGTGGTTACGCCAGCGAGCCGGACGCCCGAGCCGAAGCGCGGACTGATAAGCGATCCGTGTTTGCCGAGTTCGCCAAGCCCCGCGGCAATTGCGGGTGGAATGAGCAGCAGCGCGCCGGCCATCGGACCGGGATACGGATCGGCATGATAGCCCTGCGAGCGAATCCAGTTGGCCAAGGCATACGAAGACCGCGTGCCTCGGGCGTATTGATCGCCTATATCGCAGACGCCCACGCCGTTGGTCTCATCGGAAGGGACCTCGCGGAGGCGCTCATAGTTATGAGCGAGGGCGAGGATGATGACCCATGGATGATGGATCGTGTAGCCCTCAAAGACATAGAGCGGATCCATGGCGGCGATACCGAAATCATCTGCCTCGTGAGATAGTGCAAAACTTTTAGCCGCTTCGGCGAGTTTCTGAGGCGAAGATTCATTGCGCTTCTCGGCTACGGGGATCAGTTCAGGATAGGTGTAGGCCCCAAGAAAGGCCTCCGTTGATCCTGGACATTTGCGCGAGTTTTTGCGTGCCATCAGCTGCAGACCGCCCCACGGATGCTGATCCGGCGGATGCCGAAAAAAGGGAGAAGGTTGGCGCGGCGCGGTCTCGCCAACGCCGTTGATTGCATTACCGGAGGTACGCAGGAGCGCGAGGGTCTCTGGCTGCGGAGTCCATGTGCCGCGTTTGGGCCGCCGAGGATTGGAAGGTTCGGTCATAGCTGGCCTCACAAACCGTCGGGATAAGGAGAAGGAAGTCCAAAGCCGTTGGCGATGCGGTTGAACGCGGCGAAGAGGGCGGCGATATGTACCGCCTCGGCTACTTGCGCTTCCGTCCAACCTTCCTGAATTGCTGCTTCCACATCGACGCGGGTGGTGGCATGAGAATTCGCGTTTACCTTTCCAGCGAACTTCAGCAGAGCTATCTCCGCGCTTGTGAACAGTTGAGAATTGAGATCATTGTTCTGCAGATCGCAAACTATTTCGGGCGATCCGCCTTGTGCTCCAAGTGCAGCCGCGTGACTGTCGGCGCAATAAGGACATGCATTCCGCCACGAGACGTAGGTGGCAAGCATCTCTTTGTGCCGGCGGCTCAGCAGGCTTTCGCCAAACAAGAGATTCTCTGCGATCTCCAACATGCCTTTCAGCAGCGCCGGGTTCGTAGCAAAACACAGCACGATGCCCGGAAGATCGGTTCGCGCAATGCGCTCGCGATAGCGTGCGAATAACGCACGGACCTCACCACTTGCCGTGCTTTCCTCCACCAGCGGAAGATTCATGGAAGATGGCGCAGCTCGATGGCGTTCGGGCGTTTCCATCTGCTCCACCTTGGGTGAGACTTCTGAGGTCATATCGCAGAACTCGATTGGTGAACCGCTCTAGTACATGAACTTCAACGCAAACTGCACCTGGCGCGGAGCTCCCGACTCAAGAATATGGTTGAAGGTGGGTGAACTGATGTCGCTGTCAGGCAGCAGGAAGTTCGCGCGATTCAGGATGTCAAACAGTTCCGCGCGGAACTGAAACTGCTTTGACTCTGTCACCCTGAAATTCTTGAGCGCAGCGAAGTCCCAGTCAGCATACCCTGGACCCACATTCACGTTGCGGCCTTCCGTTCCAAACTGCCCTGCGTTAGCCGTGAGATCGAGCCGCTGGAAGGCGCTGGTGTTGAGCCACGCTTTAACGGCGCGTTTTCCGCTGTTGGGGTTGCCAACGAGATTAGGCCGCTGTGCGGAGAATCCGGTGATTTCCGGCGCGGTGCCTTGCGCCGCAACGTCGTTCGAGTCGAAGACGGTAAACGGCGTGCCGCTCATCAGCGTGGCAATACCGTTCAATTGCCATCCGCCCAACCCCCACTGGTACCAGTTGTGTGCACGGTTCCAGAACGGAAGCGCCCATTCATAGCTTCCGACGAAGCGATTGCGCGCGTCGAAGAGCGAGAGTCCACGTTCCGCGCCGAGATTGAACGGATTCTGGGCAAGATCGTTTTCGCCTGCGACGGGTTTCGCTGCCGATCCGGTGATGTTGAACGACGAGACATCGTCGATCGTCTTGGACCATGTGTAGGACGCGAGGAATGCCAGTCCGTGACTGAACCGTCTACGCAGCGACGCTTCCATCGCGTTGTACGACGAATCGGCAATGCCGGCGATCTCGCCGGTTGATGAAAACTGGCAACTGCTTGGCGAACTGGCAAGCGTGCACCCGGAATAGAGCCGCCGCTGATCGGCATTGCTGGAATTCGAAATCGGCTGGCCATTCGCGGTTCCGGGAACAAATACCGCGGGGTTGGCCTCGATAAACCGCGGTAGACGCGTGCCCTTGGTGCCGACGTATCCGATCTCGAAAAGCCAATCAGACCCGAAGGAGCGCTGCAGGTTTAAGTCCCAATCCTGCGTATAAGGGAGTGTCAGCTTTGGAGACAGAGTCAGGTTCGTAAGCGGGGTCGAGAACGTCCCTGCGGCCGGAGGATTGCCGTTGAACGGATTCGCGAAGTTTGGCAGGCTCACCTGCGGCGTACCCAGGTAGGGAGGCGCACTGATCGGCGCCTGCAAAGGTCCACCCTGTCCGGTGTAGTAGGGCTCATAGAAGATCCCGTACGCCGAAGTGATGAGCCAATTGCCATGACCATTCGGATCCCACGCGATGCCAAAACGCGGCGCAAATGCCTTCATATCGGTCGGTATTAGGCCGGCGGGCACACCTGGATCGCCCGGATACACCAACCCCACAGGCGCGTTTGGCAGAACCTGGGACTTCTTTCCCGGTTCAAACAATGACTGCCGGTTATGAATTTCGGTGTAAGGTTCGGGCAGCTCATAACGCAGTCCGGCATTGATTGTTAAGCGCGGCGTGACTTTGTACGTATCCTGCACGTACAAGTTCGCGTTGTTGCCACGAATACCGCGCGAGAAGTTGCCGATGCCTTGCAGGAAGACGACCGGCTGCCCGACGAGGAAGCTTGCGAAGGCGTCGGTTACTGGGAATGGCGCGAATACGAAGAAGCCGTTGGTCGCGATCCCTTGCAGCACGTTGATCTGCTGATGCTGGTATCCGCCGCCGAATTTCAGCTCGTGTTTGCTGCGCACCCAGCTCAGCGATGCAGAGTAATCGAAGACATTCTCATAAGTGTTGCGCGGACCAGTGATCGGATCGCCAACCGTTGAATAACCATTCACCTGGATGAATGGCGGCCCCGCGGCAATATCGAGACTCGGCTTGTACTGGAATCCAAGGCTTGAGGGCGATTGGTGGTTCTCGTGCTCGCCGAAGAGGAACTTGTTGCGCAGGAAGGAGAATCGCGCTACAGCGATCAGGGCTGGTGAAAAGGTGTGCGTTTCTTCCGCAACAAAGTTCTGCGCGCGCTGGTCTTCGCCTACCGGGAAGCCGGGCACGCTGGCCCCGCCCGGCGATAGCGGATCGACCTGGGAGAGCTGGTTGAACATGTAACGGAAGCTCAGCGTGTCGCGCGGATCGAGGTAGTGGTCCACCTTGATGCCGAACTGATCGGTGTTATTGCTCAAGATCTGTGTTATGGAGAACAGATTCGTACCGGCGTTCGGAAGCGGGAAAAAGTTCAGAAGACCTTTTGAAACCGCGTTAATCTGGCCCTGCGGCACCTGGTTATTCGGATACGGTGCGTTGGCGAAGACATTGAAGAGCTGGTGCGCTTGATTGTGGCAGAAGCCGGCCGTGAAGCCTTCCGGGCACAGTTCGGAGAAGTCTCCGGCACGCTGCTTCACTGACGGTACTGTGGTCAGTGCTGTTTCGCCCTGGCGATTGCGAAAGCCTTCATAGAAACCGAAAACGAATGTTTTATCCTTCTTGATCGGCCCGCCGATCGCAGCGCCAAACTGGTTTTGCTTCAGTGGCTCCTTTGTCTGCGCAAAATAGTTGTTGGCATCGACTGCGTCGTTGCGCAGGAACTCCCACAACGTGCCGTGGACTTGGTTCGTGCCCGACCTCGTGATGATGTTCGTCGTCGATCCGAGCGCATTTCCGAATTCGGCATTCGCGTTATGCGTGATGATGCGGAACTCGCTGATGGCGTCCACTGGCGGCTTGAGCACAAATCCGCCATCGATGCCATTGAAGTTGTTCGCGCCATCGATGAGAAAGTTGTTGGATTCAGGCCGCTGGCCATTCACTGCATAAGCCTGCCCACTGCGCAGCGATCCGCCCGCTTCGGCCATCCCAGGCGTCAAGGGAACGACTCCGGGCTGCAACAGACCAAGTTGCGAGAAGTTGCGGCCGTTCAGTGGCAGATCCTCCAATTCTCGCTGCTGCACCACCTTGCCCATGCTGGTGACGGTTGGCTCAATCAGCTCGGCGTCGGCCCTCACCAGCACCTGCTCTTTTTCTGATCCGACGGCGAGATGAGGAGAGACGGAAGCCGTCTCGTTCACGTTCAGCGTGATGCCATCCTGGATATATTCCTGGAAATCCTTCGCAGTGACCTGCAAACGGTAGTGTCCGACAGGGAGTTCCAGAAGAACATAATCCCCATCGCGGTCGGTAATCGTCATGCGCGACAGGCCTGTCTCCGCCTGTCGTGCAGTAACCGCAGCGCCTCGAATGACCGCGCCGCTTGGATCAGTAACTGTTCCGCGAATGTTTCCAGTGATCTGCTGAGCAGACAAGCTTAGGCAAGGAAGCACCACAATTGCCAGTGCATTGCGAACAACGTTCATGTTAATTGAGCCTCCGGGAAGACTTAGCACTACAAATAGGTAATCCTGACGCTTCGCGTGACACCCATCGAGATGGATCGCCATGACATATGCGCCAGAGAACGTGCCGCATTATCAATGGCTCCGTAAACCCGTAAACTAGAGAATTCTGACGGGGAACGCCAGTAGCAGGGGTCCACCCACATTCAAGGAAGAAATTGTGTGGTGGGCTGCACGGATGAACAGTAGTTTCTACATCAGTGCATTGTCTTGCATCAGTCGATTGGGGACTTAGTCAACCCTTCGGTCGAGCGTTCACTCCAGATCACGCACGCTGAGGCAGACATACGCGCCAGCACATCCGGAAGCGTGATGCCTCCAGCTCCAAACATTGGCGGATGTGCATTATCTTTGGGACGCTTTCAGATAGCCGTGCTCGGCCAGTTGTTGACCCATTTGCGCATACATGCCGGCATCGCGAGGCTGCCAGGTATCCAGGCCGTCCACATAGCGGTTGTACATGCTGAACGCTGCGGCAATGAGCACCGTATCGTGGATCTCGAGGTCGGTTGCGCCCTCTTTGCGAGCGGCTTCCACATCTGCAGCGGTTACGAGTTTGCCGTCCTGTTGAACTTTTCCTGCAATCGCCAGCAGCGCCTTTAACTTAGGCGAAATCGGAGCGTTCGCGTAGTCCAGCTTCACTTTTTCAACAAGAGCTGCATCGCCCAAATGGCTCGATGCAGCGGCTGCGTGGCTCGAATAGCAAAAGTGGCAGTCGTTCCGCGATGAGACGTGAGAAGCAATGAGTTCGCGCTCACCGGGTGTGAGGCTGTTGGATTCGTGCAACAGAATATGCGCCAGTTCGCGCATGGGTTTCGCTGTCTCCGGACGAAAGGCAAACCCGCCGCTGATTCCAGGCAAACCTTCAGGAAGTGCGATATGTGCCATAGCTCTCCTTCAGCGTCTCACCGGCTCGGCCGGAAGATACGTTTTGCTTACGTTGACGTAGCCATCACGCGCCACCATCTTGCCGCGCTCCCGATACATGGCTTCATCGCGCGGCTGCGCTGTCCCCAAGCCATCCACGTACCGGTTGTACATGCAGAAGGCTGCTGCGATCAGAACCGTATCGTGAATCTCGATATCCGTTGCGCCCAGGCGGCGCGCGTGGGCCACATCTTCTCCTGTTACATGCTTGCCTCCGCGCTGCACTTTACCTGCAATCACAAGCAAAGCCTTCAATTTTTCCGAAATATCAGCGTACAGAAAATCAGCCTTGACGCGGCGCACCAACTCCTCATCGCCATCCAGATGGGCTGCGGCAATGGCGCCATGGATCGACTGGCAGTAATGGCAATCGTTCAGATAAGACACGTAAGTCGCGATCAGCTCGCGTTCCCCGGGCGAAAGACTGTTGGGAGCGCGCAAGAGAACTTCAACGAGGTCATTCAGTGGGCGGGCCGTTTCCGGGCGAAACGCCATCGCACCGCGAATTCCAGGCTGGCCTTCCGGCAGGGCAATATGCGCCATTGGATTAGCAGACCTCCTCCAAATGCCTGTGAGCTTACCAGTGCGGATTTATCTGCGCCTCCATCGAAAGGTGGGGCGTCCTCCCGCGTTTCGATCTATCGAAATAGCCTGGTGGCATGCATCGCGAATGCCCCACTCGGCCTGGTTCGACAGCTTCGTACCATGGACCCACCGGGTCGCCATCATCAAACGCGAAGGCCATGGCCTGACTCCGCGCCCAATGAAAGACCTCGACAAGCTTGGAACTCGAGGAATTCAATTCCAGCTTTAGCCTGGAGCTGTCCCGCTCCAGGCTGCACCCTGCTTACGCCGGTAACCAACTGTGCTGCGGTCGAATTTTCTATCGTATCGAGAAAACCGAGTGCGACAAAGAGAAAGTCGTCCGTTCTAACTTGCAGTGCGTATCGCGGAACTAGAACTAATTCTAGAAAAATACTTTTGCGCTCGCCTGCAAAATGCGCGAGCTATTGATAGTGGAACTCACCTGGCCGCCGGACCCTGTATTGATGGTCGTGGTCGGAGCTGCGAAAGAGGGATGGTTCAGAACGTTGAACCCTTCAAACCTGAGCTCTAAATTCCGGCTCTCGCGGAATTTGATCTCCTTGAGGAGAGTCATATCGACTTCCACGAGATTGCCTGCTCGCAGGACGTTTCTTCCGTCATTGCCGTAGGTGTACTGGGCCGGCAATGCAAAGGCAGCCTTCTGATCCTGAGCAATTGTGCCGCAGCTTGGATTAGCAGACACGAAGAACCAGCAAGCAGGACTGCCAATCATCTTCGGAATTCCAATCCGCTGAGGCCATTGGCTTCCAACGCCAGTGTTGGCAGTGTCGGTGCTGATAGTCGGCGTAAATGGCGCCCCATTCCGAGCCGTGATAACTCCAGCCAGCTGGTACTCGCCGAGAACCGCGTTGACGAGTCGATTGCCAGGGCGCCACCGCTGTCCTGTCCCGAATGGTATAGCGTAGTTGAAACTTCCGGTGAAGTCTTGGGGAAAATCATAGTCACAGGAAGCGTAGGAGTGCGGTTGATAGGCTGATGTGAAACCAGTGGCGTTATCCAGGCAGCGCGAATACGTATAGGAGCCGAGAAGCGTCAAGCCGCCGAATTGACGTGTTTCGAACTTGGCCTGTAGTGCGTTGTAATTCGCATAGCCGCCGAATGTGTTGTAGGTAATGACGCCCCACTGAGGATAGGGGCGGCGCGCCTGAATAGCTCCAGGGCCGGGCAACGGATCATTGATCGAAGGAGCCTTCTGCAAATGCGTCGTTTTAGTGCCTATGTAGGTCAAATCGAGCGAAACAGCATTTCCAAACTGATGTTGGACGGCGGCATTCCACTGCTCGACATATTGGTTCTTTGATCTGACTTCGTTTGCCGTCATATCCGGGGTGGCACAGCTGTTAGCGACAAAACCGAAGGCGCACGCAGCTCCTGGATTCGGGTTAGGCGCCACGTTGGGCTGGCCAAGAAAGTAGTCTCCCCAGGTCCGGCTCGGCTTCGCGGGAGGACGATCATTGGAAATGGTGACGGAGGCGACAAAGGGCACTGTCGCCACCTCGTTATTGATAGTTCCCAGATCGATGAACAATTGATAGATGCCATAGCCGCCCCGCATCACGGTGTTCTTAGTCGCGGCGTAAGCGAATCCAAATCGAGGAACGAAGTCCCACTCTGCCGGCTCGATCGAGTTCGGCAGATGCAACGCACTTGTGTGCACGATGCGATCGCTGAAGAGAGGGAGTAGCGTCGGAGTTAGAGGCTGCGCATTTGGAGAGATATCTGAGGGAACAATCAGTTGACCGGTCGCCGTATTGAAGGCGCTCTTCTGGCCATTGATGCCTTCATAGAAGGTATTTCGCTCGACACGGAATCCGTAGTTCAGCGTAAGCTTATCGGTCGCACGAAAACTGTCTTGAGCGAAGAGATCAAAATAGTACCCCATATCGCCGTTGAGTTGCTTGTAGTAGTCGCGAGTCACGCTGTCGGGATAGCCCAGGAGCATATCCGCGAAAGCGTTGCCAGAATAGATGCCACTGAAATTGAAGACACCAACTGCACGTGAGCCGTTGTAGAAGCTCGCTCGTTCGTGCAGCAAATCGGCCCCAAATTTTGCGTTGTGCTTGCCGTGGATCCAAGTTGTGTCGAGTGCGTATTGAAAATTTCGATGCTGATTGGACTTGGGACGTTGGTCCGAAGGGGATCCATTGTAGCCGGCGTATCCACTCAACGTGATCTGAGGAAACCCGTAGACGGAGGTTGTGTCGTTGAAGCCTTGAACTCCGGCTTTCTGGTCTATGTTTGTACCCTGCAATACGCCACCGAAGATGAAAATGCTTCGATAGTAAGACATGCGCGCCTCGGTGATCCAGTTTGGACTCCAGTTGTGGATCGCCGTTGCGGTCGCACTCTGGCCCCGGCTGTAGAGAGAGAAAGAACCAAGGGTTGTGAAGGGATTCGGATCCTGCTCATCATTGTTGATAAGGGAGTATCGCCCAAACATATGGTTCTTCTGGTTGATCTCGTGGTCAACCTTGGCATCGGCACGCACGATGTGTTGAAGGAGCTTGGCGCTGACAGTGTTGTAGTTGGTATTGCCGCGCAGCTGATTGGGCTCGGGCATGTACGGGGCAAAGAAGGCACCCTGGGGCGAGATGTAATTCTGGATCTGGTTGTTTGGGAATGGTTGGCCGGTCGCTGGATTCTTAAGCTGGACAGGAGTGGGAAGCTTCAGCAGCGCGGAGAAGTCGCCACTATGCTGCTCAGGAGCGGGCACCACGTTGCTAAAGTCTGTTCCCGACGCCAAGTCGGTCTTTTCGATATCCGTAAAGAAGAATGTACGATTTTTCACGATAGGCCCCCCGATCGTCCCGCCATACTGATTGCGACGGAGCAGGGGGCGTGTTTCACGGGAACCGGCTGGAGGCAGATAGAAGTAGTTCCGGGCATCCAGCACCGTGTTTCTAAAGAATTCGAAAGCAGATCCGTGAAACTCATTCGTACCGCTCTTGATGCTGACGTTCACCAGGTTCGCAGTCTTACCGTATTCGGCGGGAAGGCCGGCGCTCTGCACATTGAATTCTTGGAGGGCGTCCACATCCGGCTGAATCAAGGTCCCACCGCTCTGCATTTCGGTGATCCAAGCTCCATCCAGGGACCAACCCGTCTGGTTGGCCGGACCACCATTGATGTTGACAGCTACCGCGCTGCTGCGGATAGAACTGCCGCCCGTGTGAGTTCCCTGCCCTCCAGGCGTGTAGGTGACCCCAGGGGTCAGACTAGTCAATTGCCAGAAACTTCGGCCATTAAGCGGGGCATGCTCAATGGTGACGGTATTGACGACTTGTCCCACGTCTGAAGAAGACGTCTCGATCAGCGGAGAGGCTTCGTTCACTGTAATAGTGCTCGTCACTTCGCCGATCTCGAGTTTGGCGTCGAAGACCGCGCGCTGAGCCACTAGTAATTCAACATCCGGAATAACAAAGGTCCTGAATCCACTGTGTGAATAGGTGATCGAATAGTGCCCGGCCGGAACATTTGGAATCACAAAGGCGCCATCGTCGGCACTGATCGCGCGGGCTTCAATGCCTGTCGCGAGATTTTTCACGACAACCTGAGTTCCCGGCAAGACCGCATCCGCGGAGTCTTTCGCCGTGCCTACCACAGTGGCATTTGTGACTTGGCCGAGAACAGCAACACTCCACGCCAGAGCCAGCCATGTTATTGCTGCAGCGCTCAGGATAGTTGTGCGAGCATGAAGGGAAAATTGTGGAAGCCGCTTCATGTGTTTCTCCATCTTCTTTCGCTGAAGCCGAGATGCAACTGATATAGCAGAACGGAGCATACGAATACTGACAGAATCCTGTCAACTGATTTTTGATATATCAGCAATGAAACGCGAAAGCCGGTTGTCTACTGGCCTCCCCGCGAGGTCAGACAATCGCCATATCAAATATGAGACGAGGACCGAGCAGAACGTACTCGGTCCCCGCCGACATCTATGATGCGCTAACTAGCTTGGACTTTTAGCGTCCATGCGTGCTCGCTGGGGCGATTGAAATCAGATTGCAGATTTTCAGGAAGGCGAATTACAGTGCCTCGTGCTGAGTCGAAGGACCATTCAACATTCGCGGTTGAGCCTAGCATCGTGATCTTGGAGCCATCTGCCGGACGCAGGGAGGTGAGCGTAAGTTCCTGGCCTGGCCATTCGGTGAGGATAATATACGTGAAGCGCTTGTCCTTGGTGCGAGTAAAGCGGACGTGATCGCCTTCGGCGTAGCCTCCGCCATCGCGTGGCCGGGTAGAGTAGATGGCCTCGCCATTCACTTTGAGCCACTTGCCAACTTCTCTAATCTGCCGGATGGCCTCGGGGTTAAACTCGCCATGGGCGCTCGGCCCGATGCCGACCATCAATCCGCCGCCCTTGGCGACCGTGTCCGCAAGATTATCGACGATCCACTTGACGCCCTTGTACTTTGTCGGGTCGGGCTCATAGGAGAAATCAGAGCCTAACGGATAGATACAGAACCAGGGCTTGGTTGTCATCACCTTCGAACCGGGGATGACACGCTCGGGCGTGTAGTAGTCTCCGTAGTTTCCGATTCCGCGATTGCGCAGCATGACGTTGGGCTGAATTTCGCGCACCTTCATGATGGTCTTGCGAAGTTCAGGCCAAACTTTCGGGCCAAGGCAGATGTCCAGGCAGATCATGTCGATCGTGCCATAGTTCGAAACCAGTTCAACTAACTGCGCCCGGTGACGCTCCATCATGCGCTTCACTTCGGCTTCGGTGGGGTCCGGAACCTGCACTGCAAAATCTCGGAATTGCGTCTGGACGCGTTGGTAGTCCCACGGCACCATCCAGTCTTTCGAGGACGGTACCTGGAGCGGGTGCTGGCCATATGGGCGGAAGTCCGCGTCGTACCAATCCGGATGGGAAAAGTACAAATCAACTTTGATTCCCTGTTTATGGGCCTCGTCGGTGAGTTCTTTGACAATATCGCGCCGAAAAGGCGTTTCCATGATCGAGTAAGCAAGGTCGCAATCCTCCATGGCCGGGCCCCCGGGAGCGGCCCAGTTGGTGCGCCTCTTTACCCGGGTCTTGGTATCAAACATGGAGAAGCCTTCGTGATGTTTGGTCGTGAAGGCAAACATCTTCATGCCGCTCTCTTTGAAGGCAGACACCCAGGCTGAGGCATCAAAACCAGCGGGGTTCCAGGTTTTGTAAAGCTGGTTGTAAGCGTGCCTGTCTTCAAACGACATCTTGAGGAAGGGCCACGATTCTGCGCCGCGGTGCCAGATGGAATAGAGCCCCCAATGAATGCGCGCGCCGAACTTCATGTCCTGGAAGGCTTCGTATGCCGCCGTGGGAGCGTTGTGGTACTCAGGAATCGGCACGTGTTCGACATAAGGACTGTCGCCTTGCAACACCTTCTCTGGAAAGCTGTTGATGTCCTCTTGCCCTTGCGCGAAAACCCATGAAGTAGCTGCGGAAAGCGCGGCCAGCGCGCCGCTAGAGGCAATGAATTCTCTACGATTCATGGGAAGACCCTCTCTCGGATGGAACAGTCATGGATCTGTCTGCCCGACGGTAGCCGGCGAAAACGAGTTCCACACTTGCGAGCATTGATATATCAGACGGGAGAGAACTGTCAATACTCGATTCGCAGGGACGGTGCGGATGTTTTTCTGATGGAGATCTCAGCCGGCACGTTTGAGGCGCCAACCCTTCTCTATCTCCACATTGGCAAGCGTCTTCTTGACCCCTTCCAGTCCCCAGCGAACGTGTTCGCGCATCGCCGAGTCGGCAGTCTCAAGCTTGCCCGAACAGATTGCCTTGGCGAGATTGGAATGGAAGTTGGCCGGGAATGCGGTCCGATGAGCGGCGGCGTCGAAGAACCAGTTATAGATAAGAACTTGCTCTCTCTCGATGGCGCGTACCAGCTTGGCGCATTGGGAGAACTCCGCCAACTGCATGTGAAATCTCATGTGGTAGGTGCGCACTGAAAAGAGGAATGGTGAGTCGTCGGCTTCCGCTTCACTGGCGCGATAGAGCTCATCCAAATGCCGTGCGCTCTTAAGGATATGGGTGCGCTGCTTTGAGGTCATATTTGCGCAGGATAACCGAGCGGCCTGTGTTTCCAGCGCTTCGCGAATGATGAAGCTATCAAGGACGTCCTGCTGGGTGGGTATCCTCACACGGGTGCCGATTCGGGGGCGACTCTCTACTAGCCCTTCGACTTCCAGACGCTGCAGCGCTTCAGTGATCGGTAGGAAGCTCATGTTGAGCTGATCGGCAAGCCTGCGCCGGGAGAGGATATCTCCGACAGCGAAATTGCCTCGGAGGATTTCTTCCCTGATCTGCGTATAGGCCCTTTGAGCTAATGACGTTTCCCGGCTTAGCGCCGGACGCCGCCTGATAGTCGGTTCCGGCGTCTTTTGCTTGTTCATTCTCGAGTCCTCAGGGTCGTGGTCAATCGGGTGGAGACGCAAGTTAGTTCCGCACTTGCGTGCATAGCATATCATTCACCGAGTTGCATCACCTTCCCTCTTCTGATATATCAAACCTTCGGAAATGTTCTGGCCGAGAGGAGCCATAGAACCAAAATGGACCTTACAGGAAAAGTTTGCCTCATCACAGGCGGCACCAGCGGCATTGGGGCAGCCACCGCAATCGCGTTCGCCCAGAAGGGGGCGTCACTCATGCTCGCGTCACGATCGGGTAGAGTGCCCGATGAGTTAACGACCAAACTCAACCGTACAAAAGCGCGATTCGCCGGCGTGCAGGCAGATGTGGCAGATCCGCGCGCGTGCGAGTTGTGCGTACAAGAAACTGTGAAGCAGCTGGGCCGGCTCGACGTTCTCGTGAACTCCGCTGGGGGACCTGTGCCCGGAAGCTTGGACAAGGTTACTGAAGAGGCTTGGATGAATGCCTTCGCTGTGCACGTGCACTCGGTTTTTTTTCTGGCGCGGGCAGCAGCGCCTCTCATGACCCGAGGCGGAGGAGGGTCAATCATCTTGTTAGGATCAGCAGCAGGTCTGCGTGGCTGCCTTGGTGCGCTGGCCTACGGAGTTGTCAAAGGTGCACTGCCCCAGTTCGCTCGCGCACTGGCTCGAGAGCTGGCCGACCACAATGTACGAGTGAATTGTGTGGCCCCGGGCGTTATACGGACGCCGTTCCAGGATTTTCTTACACCGGAGCAGGCTGCCAACAATATCCAGAACCGTATTCCGCTTCGGCGAGAGGGTCGTCCTGAAGATATTGCCGACGCGATTACAATGCTTGTCGAGAACAATTTCATCACGGGGGAAAGCCTGGTCATTGATGGAGGCATGACAATGCGCATCGTCTAAGTCAGGCGACCGGCGCTCCTTCGGCTACATTGATTCCGGAATGGCTGGGAAGGAACCAGACGAGGATCGCCGCTACCAAGGGCAACAACCCGAACAGCACAAAGGCGGTTGAAAAAGAGTACCGCTGCACGATCCAGCCCGTGAGGAGCGCAAAGAGCATTCCACCGAATCCCGAGCCGACGCTTGCAAATCCCCATACAGAGGCGACCGCATCTTGTGGATACACGTCAGCCGGAAGAGCAAGAAGATTTGCCAGCGACGCCGAGTAACCAAATGTGGCCAACGAGACCAGCGCGATACCCGAGCGCGGTGAGCGGCAAGCTGGAATAAACACTGTCGACATCATTGCCAGAGAAAAGAGGATGACCCCAATCCGTCGGGCTTTTTGCGGAGACCCGCATGCGGTCAGCAAAGGGAAGAAGAACAGTCCGCCCACCACATTTCCGATCGCGGCAGTGAAAAATGGAATCCACGCGGTCTCTCCAATCTGCTGCAGAGTGAAGCTGAAGTCGGCTCGGAGATATTGCGGAAACCAGAAGGTATAGAAATACCACACCGGGTCGCTGAAGGCCTTAGATAAGGTGAACTGCCAGAGAAATTTGGAGCGAAACAGGTGTGATCCTCGCGTAGACAAACTCGGCGGCGGAGTGTCCTGTGGCGGGCGCCTGTAAACGAGCAACCACAGGCCAAGCCAGAGGAAGCCTAAAAGTCCGACAACAACAAATGCAGCCCTGACTCCTGCCGTTAGCGCGATCCAAGCCAATAGGGGAGGCGCGATTATGGCGCCGATAGACGCACCGCTGTTGAACACCCCAGCGGAAAGCGACCTGTCCTTTGCGGGAAACCATTCGGCTATTAGCTTCACTCCGGCCGGGTAGTTCCCCGCTTCCCCCACGCCTAAAAGAAACCGAACAATCCCGAAGCCGAATGCGCCTTTGGCGAGGGCGTGAAGTAGCTCTGCGCCGGACCATAGGGCAATTGCTATCGCGTAGCCAGCCTTTGTGCCAAGGCGGTCAAGCATTCTTCCCGATATGCCGTTGGAGATCGTGTAAGCCAGCATGAATGCCGATACGATCCTCGAATAACTTTCGGCGGAAATGTGATATTGCAGGAGCAAAACCGGCGCCAGTACCGAGAGCGTCTGTCGATCGAGGTAGTTGATGAACGTAGCGGAAAAAGCGAAGCCAAGCACCAGCCATTTTGTCCGTTGAGTCATCGGTCTCCGCTACCTGCCTCGTCAATTCTTCAAGAATTATGCGATCACTGATATATCATATCTCTTGCTGAATATGCAGCGATCTCATCCGACCTACGGGATTTTTCTCGTAAAAATCCGACCCCGGTTCCTGGACTGAGGAGCGTCCATCGGAACTTCTCCATCGAAGTGTTCGCTATCGGCCAAACGTTCCAAGGCTGACGAATCTATTCGATATACTTGCGGCATGCGAAATGCACAGGCTGGAATCTTTGCTCTTGGAACCGCGTCCCATGTCTACCTTGAGTTCGATGTGGTGGAGAAGACTCAGTGCGGGGATTTCGCAGCAGCTGTCGCCGCTATTCGCGAACCGCGGACAACGACCGGCGGGGTGAACTTCGTCATTGGCTTTCGACCTGAGTTGTGGCGAGAAATGATGCCGGCCGATGCTCCAGGCGATGTGCAGGGATTCAATCAGGAGGTAGAGGGCACTGAATCTTTTGTGATGCCGGCAACGCAGCATGATGCGCTGGTGTGGATGTCAGGAAGTGCCTATGACATGGTGTTCGATATGGCCCGGACAGTCATACGGGAACTTGCCGGAAAGGCCACTTTGCAGGAAGAAACATCGAGTTGGGCTTACCGGCACGACCGGGACCTGACAGGCTTTATAGACGGGTCGGAAAATCCAACGCTGCTGGATGCTCCAAGTGATGCTCTGCTGCCGGATGGCATACCTGGTGCGGCAGGTTCCATACTGCTTTTGCAGAAATGGAAACATAAGACCGGGGACTGGGAGGCGCTGTCGGTCGAGAAACAAGAACTCGTGATGGGGCGAACCAAGGCCGAGAGCATCGAGCTCGAAAAGAGGCCTGCAGACTCGCATGTGGCCCGCACGGATCAGGACACATTTGGAAATATCTTCCGCCGCAATATGCCATACGGAAATGTCGAAAATCACGGCACAGTCTTTGTCGGATTCAGTGCGGAACAGCGACGGCTCATATCGATGCTCGACAGCATGGCGGGACGAATCGATGGCACCCGAGACGCACTGACGCGTTACACACAACCCATAACAGGCGCATATTACTTCGTTCCGTCTGTCGAAAGCCTGAGGGGGCTGCGTTGATCTGCGGCACTTCTACTCTTCTCGAGTGCTGCCGAAGGAATCCATATTGATAAGTCCGACCAGTGTCAAGGGATTCGGCAACCGCAGAACCGCTCGCGAAAGATGGCAGGATCCCGTTTCCGAGTACCGATCCTGAAAATGGCCGGAAAGGTGTTTATTACATATGCATCGCCCAACTGCCCCGCCAGAGCGGGAAGGTTTACTCGGACAGCTTGGTAGTAAGTGAGGATGAGATCGACCATTCCCACAAAATTGAAAACAACTACGAAAAACCAAAAGACCGAACGTACTCCCGCAGTGAGAAGCGCGAAGACGGCTAACACCCCAGCAGCCAGATCCCAGTAGTCTGCAACCGTCGCCAAACTAGAAGGCAAATTCGGACCAACAACGCCGGGGAGGATGGCAACGAACCCGAAGAACCGGGAGCTGTTCAGAGTAGCGATGACGCGTTGTGCTGCGAGTGTTTCCATCGATTTGAGCCTTGGCCACAAGTAGGCGTTAAAGCAAAGCAGACACGTGGCATAGCCTAAAACGGACCGCACGGCAAAGATACTCTGAGGCGACACTCTTCTCCTCCCCACGGTGCACTTCAAACTTTCGTCTGGTAGGATGCACTTTCGGGTTCAATTCCAGGAGCATCCCGCTAACCTGCACGTTGGTCTGTACCGTCTCGATCTGCAGCTTCAAATCGAGATGTACGGTGCTGCCGCGTGGGCCATTCGCAGCGGAAATTGTGCTGGTGAATCCGGGAAACTCCTCGGAATCCCAGATGCTGCGTGGGCTATCGATAGTTCTGTAAGGAAGGCTCGATTCTGGGCGGTGAATCGTCGTTCCCAGAGAGGAATTGAATCTATCTAACATCAACAGAGATCGGTCAGCGCATAGTCGCTAGAGGAACTCATCGACAGGATCAATACGCCTTCCAAACTGTGAAGCGTTTGATGATGAAAGGGTTCTTCGAGGAGGTATTCGAGTTGATTGCCGCGCCGCCGCCAAAAACTTCCAGTTCCTGCTGCATCCATCCGGCGTAGCAGTACACTCCGCTCTCCCAGGATGGATCATTGATCGCGGCGGGGTGATCTGCAATCGGCTTGCCATCGATGTACGCCTGGAACGATCCTTCTTTGCCGAGGTGATCGTTGCGCCACAACAAGCCGTAAGTATGAAAGCCGGCCGACAGGTCGCCGCCGCCCGGAGCACTATAACTAGCCTCGATCACTGTATGTACGCCCACCGGCTGGTCATGAACGATATAGGAGGCTTTCGAACTGTTGCCCACACTCAGGATCTTCTCGGCCACATCCACCTCGGATGAATCGTCGCAACGATGACGGACAAGGGTTGAACACCAAAGATCGACGTGCCAGCCATCGCCCTCGCCGTGCAGGTCTGTCGGCATCTTGGCTTCCCATTCGACAAAAGTGCCCGGATGGATGGTGATCTTCCCGTAGCTCTGGATGTCGGCCATCTGATTGTCGTAGTACTTGTTGTCGCCCGGCGCGGCATGCGTGGCCTGAATGACCAGCCCGAGTCCCCGCGCGATAGCAGCATAGGGTGGGGTAGGATACGTGCCGAAGTAACTCTGGCAATCATTGCCGGTGTAACCGCAACTGGTGGCAACGGTACCGCAGAAGCCCTTAGGCATGCCGCCGCCTGTGCCGCCGTTCCAGAGCGACTGATTGATGGAATCATCCTTGTCGAACTGATCGTTGACCTGAACGTGCCAGCGTTGACCTGCCGGTGGCGCTACGCCAAGCGGAATCGGCTCGCCGTTCTTGCTCGTTGGATTCGACGCGCTTGACTCACCGGCTTGTGCCCGCACTGTGAGAGAGGAAAGCAACAGACAACACATCAATAGCAGGAAGAATTTCGGCGATTTTCTCATGCGTCACTCCAGTTCCCAGAACCGCTGGCACATTTCGGAAACAGTGGAACCCTTTTCGGCGAACAGCTTTATCTATCCGCTATTCTCAGCTGCGAAGCCAGAACTGATCGCATAAATCCGTTCGGGTCAGGCCCAAATTCCCTCAGGGGCAAAAGCCCGCAATTTTGTTGGTCTTCTTCGGCGCGACTGAAAGTCGTGCCCTTTCACCAGACCATTTATGCAACCGGTCCAAGGGACCCAGAAGTCAACATTTGTCAACCTCTTGAGCCTTGCAGAGCATATGGATGGTGTTCGGCCTCTGTCCAATACAATTGCGCTGCCTCATCTATCTATGATTTAGATTGAACGAGTCAATCTGTTGCAATCTGCCCAGATGAGGATGTTTATCGGGGCACAAGATCCAGCGTGATCACTTCGAACGGAGCCAGTCGAATTTCCTGAGCAACACCGGCGCGCAACGTCAGTGATGGTTGACCGGTGTCGTCCTTCCATGGGCTATGCGCTGTAAACTCGCGCGCCGCTTCGGGCGGCAGCTCGAACAAAATCTGCGGATCGATGCGAATCCACTGGGGTTTGTCGCTGGGATTCCTCAAAGTGAGAATTGCCTTCCTCGGACTCCAAGAGGCCCAGCCATACACCTCCAGTGATGCCGGATCGCCTCCCACCCAGTGAGTGTCCTTAAGCACCGGGGCGTTTGTGCGCGCCCACTTCGCCGCCTCTGCGAGGTCATCCCAGTTCTGCTCGTTTAATAACGATGGAGTGATGTACATCTCTTGCAGCTGCGTCCCTGTCCCGAAGTACGAGCGAATCTCGTTGCGAAAGTCGTGATCGGGATCCGTGCTGAGCTCCTGCTCTCGCTGTGCGAAGATGAGCCCGTGAAGCATCAGCGAGTTCAGAGGATAGAGTGGGCCCTTCTTCACCACCTGTGCGTACGTCTCGGCATCGCGATAGGTGATCCAGCGTTCCCGGTACGATCCGACACCGGCTACGCCGTTATCCTCTCCGCCGCGCCAGGTGGAGTCCGCATACCGCAGCCAGAAGGGAGAGGGAAAGGTGCCGGACGTCAGGTTAATGTAGATATCCGGCTTCTCCTGGCGGATTTCGCTGATCAAGTGGATCACCGCATCCAAGTCGCTATCGAACGCGCTTCCCGGGAAGACCGTGTTCGCGTTGCCGGTTCCATCAAATTTGAACTGATTCACACCGTATTTGTGAATCATCTCCATACAGATCTCACGAAAGCGCGCGTAGTATTTCGGTCCGGATAGCGCGAATCCGTTGTCGACGATCTCGAAGCCCTGTCGTCTTCCGTACTCCACGCGGTCTTTTTTGGGATCCCCATATCCTCCCCAGGGCGACATCCAGACGCCAGGATCAGCGTCGTACTTCTCGGCCTCCTTGCGAACGTTCGCGAAGCCATCGGGAAAGCCGGAGTTGAAGCCCCACAAGGACGCATGATCGTCCCACCCGTCGTCAAATAAGTAGGAGTCGAGCGTGACACCGCGCTTCTGATGAAGCTCGCGGCCAAACGTGTTGATGCGGTCCAGAGCACCGGCCTCATCGTATGGATTCAGGCGGCCGAGATCGTACCAGGAGTTGTAGTGCAGGAGTGTGCGGTAAGGATGTGCACGCTCGCGCTCCACATAGGCGAGAAAATCGCGGCGCATCTGCCCCGCACGCGCGACACCAATAACCAGCGAATATGTAATGGACTGGCCCGCGCGCAAAGGAAGCGCGCGATCCATATACGCTTCTGTCCGATGATCGTTTACGAAGCTTTTGGATAGCGGATGTTCGAAGCCCAGAAACAGATTGCCGGCAACGATCGGTGAGCCCCTGACGGAACCAACAACATGAGCGTCGGGCAGGCTTGCATCGAGCAGTTCGACGCGGCTGATCGGAACGTCTCGGTCGCCGGCTCGCAGAGTGAGCACTTCGCGCACGTAGTTCGATCCATCGCGCAACACAACATCCCACGTAAGGTGCAGGCCGCCGTCCGCACTTACCAGAGGGATTTCGAACTCCTCACCTGCAACGCGATCCGAGTATCGGGAAGCGTCTGGTACGGGCACAAGATCCTTTTTATTCAGAGGACCGTTCACGCGAAGATTGTCGGCGCCATAGGCGGAGTGATCCGCGAGAAGCACTGCAAAAGGGTTAGCAAAGCGAGTGGTAGTGCCGTGAAGTTTGTCCCGGATCGTCAGATGAACAATGTGGCCGCCGGTCAGTTCCCAGCTCGCGGCGATGACGTCATCGCTTAGTACGTAGTGACGATCATGGACAGATGCCAGAGCCTTTCCGGGCTCCTCGGCCATTGAACTCACTCTGCTGCAGAGCAGAGCCAATGTGATGACGCCGGCGGCAAAACCAGCCTGCTTGAAATTGAATGCGCGATATCTCACCGTCTGATTCCTTTGGAGAAGGCACGGGAAGGCCGCGCCCACACGTCATCATTCGTAACACAAGAAATGAAACGTAGACATTTCTAAAAATTAGATGGGCAGCAGCAGAATATGATATTTGACCAGCTCATGGGCAGCGTCAGATGCTTCCATGGCTGGAACGATGTGCTGCAGTGCCGTACTCAGTCGCAACGGCCGCGACTTGCGGGCGGTGCAGAGTATGAGGATACTGCACTGATGAAGGCAAAATTTGCCAGAACATTACTTCTTTGCGTGATGGCATTGTTGGGATCATGGCCAGCCTGCGCCGCAGACCGGCCATTGCTTGGCGCAGAAATCTGGATCGAACCTGGGCAGACGCCTTCTCAGATTGACACTTGGTTTCACGACTTAGCAGATGCGCACATGCCGGTGGCGCGGCTTTTTTTAATGTGGCCCTACCTTGAACCGGCTCCCAATGAATGGACTTTCACGCTTTACGATGCGGCGTTCCGGGCCGCTGAAAAATATCGCGTCCGCATTGTGGCGACGCTCACACCCAGCGGGTTGCCGCCATTCCTCGGCGGCGATGGCAGCCAAGGTGGAGGCGTTCTTCCAACCGCAAAAGACCGCCTGTTAGCGGCGACTTATATCGCCAAAGTGGTGGAACGTTATCGTTCCAGTTCCGCACTCGACACTTGGCTGCTGGTGAATGAACCAGGCCAGGAGCCGGTCGCAAATCCCGCGGCGATCACCGCTTTCAGGAAGTGGCTCACGAAGCAGTATTCGTCTGTCAGTCAAATGAACGCGGCGTGGGGTTCTGCATACAAGGAGTTTGACGTGGCGCAGCCTCCCGCTTCACGCCAATTGTTCAATCGGAATCGAGAGCTGGATTGGCGCGCCTTTTGGGAAGATTATCAGACCGCGCAACTGCACTGGCTTGCCGACGAGGTCCGCAAAAGTGATAGCGGCCATCCGTTGCATCTGAATCCAGCCGGATTGCTGAGCAATCTTGCCGGCGTCTCTGACGATCTTCCTTCGTGGCGGACTTTTCTCGATACGCTGGGTTGCTCGATTCATCCCGCCTGGCACTTTGGGCTGCTGAATCGAGACCAGTACGCCCTTGGCGTCTCCTACCTGAATGATCTTGTACGCGGCAGTATTGAGCCGAAGCCCTACTGGGTGACAGAACTGCAGGGCGGCAACAACATCTATAGCGGTCACAGACCTATGAACCCGGCGACACAGGACATTGCGCAGTGGGTCTGGACGAGCATCGGCGCGGGAGCCGACCGAATCGTCTTCTGGTTGCTCAATAGCCGGGCCGAAGGATTGGAAGCGGGTGAATGGTCCTTGCTGGACTTTCAGGGCCACCCAAGTGAGCGGTTGAAGACAGCGGCGAACATCGCCGATATCGTGAACCAGCACGAAAGCTTTTTCTCCCAGGCGCGGCCATACCACTCTCAGGTCACGATCCTGCTTAGCCCGGACACAATGAATTTTGAGGAGGTGTTCAATGCTGATGATGATCCGGCACGCAGCCGTAATGCTCACATTCTGTCAGTGCTCGGGTTTTATGAGGCGCTTTCGCGCCTCGGGCTGCCGCCGGATATCAAATATTTCAATGACTACGACTGGGACGCAGCAACGAAGCAACGGCGAGTTGCAATCCTGCCCGATGCGCGCGTGCTTACAGAAACACAAATCCACTCGTTGCACTCCTTCATTGATCACGGCAATACGCTTCTCATCACAGGACTCACCGGCTTTTACGGACCTCACGCCACGGCGTGGCCGCTCAAGGGCTTTCCGCTTGCAGAGATCACGGGAGGCCAACTCAAAGAGGTCTATCTGCGTGGTAAGACTCCTCTGGTCTCGCTGACCGCACCGTCCGACATGGTTCTCCCGTCGCGCTTCTGGATCAGCAGCATTGATTCCTCGTCCACCGCGGCAATAGGACGACAAAATGATGAAGTGATCGCGACAGAGCGAGATGTGTCGGGCGGCGGCAGAGTGATCTGGATTCCCTCACCTATCGGCATAGGCGCATGGCTCACTGACGTGCAGCCGTTGACTCAGTATCTGCAGGCAAGTCTCGGCGACGCTCTGTCTGCTCCGTTTACTCTGGCGCAGCCTCAAGATGGCTGCCTGCTGCGCGTGCTCGAAAACAACGGAGCCTACGTAACGGTTCTCACCAATGGAGCGGAAACTTCAAAGACCTGCGAAATTAAGGCGCCTCCAGGCCTTCATGCAACCACGCTCTGGAAAGGAATGTCCCAGGCCCCCGCAACCGTGCCGACTTACACATTGGAGCCACAAGGTACATTCGTCCAGTTATGGCGATGAGTTAACGAGCCCGCTGCAGCAGAGCAACGCACGCGGAGTGCGAGGCCAACGAGCATTCTCCGGCGTAGGGCCAGCGGTGTGGCGATACACTCGTTAACGGAGAGACTTCACCCTGGAGAAGCCCATGAAATGGATAGCGCTCGCGGCAGCGCTTTGCCTGCCGATTCCGCAGTTTGCGCAACAACCCGTGCCGGAGATCATGTCTAAGGCACAAACGGATTTCTTCAAGCTCCCGCCAGATGTCTATTTCGGAGAGGCTGCGGGTGTAGCCGTCAATTCAAAAGGGCACGTGTTCGTATTCACGCGCGGCGGTACAACGGGCTCCGCGTATGGAGCGGCGGCGGCACAGTTGTTCGAATTTGACCAGGACGGAAACTACGTACGCGAGATCGGCCACAATCTCTATGCGTGGAGCTTTGCGCATGCAGTGAAGGTAGACAAGGAAGATAACGTCTGGGTCGCCGACAAAGGTTCAGATATGGTGATCAAATTCAGCCCGGAAGGCCGGGTGCTGATGGTGTTGGGGCGCAAGCAGGAGGCCTCTGACGAAGGCACTGGTCCGTTGAAGCATCCCAAGCCACCACTGCCCCCCGTTGACGGGCAGTTTCGCCAGGTGACCGACATGGCCTGGGATGCGGCGGGCAATACGTACATCAGCGATGGGTATATCAATTCGCGAGTCGCCAAAGTCGACAAGGACGGAGACTGGGTAAAGTCATGGGGCGAGCCGGGAGCGGGTCCGGGCCAGTTCAACACGCCACACAGTATTGCCGTCGATGATATCGGCCATGTCTATGTGGCCGATCGCGGCAATGGGCGCATCCAGGTTTTCGACGGCGACGGCAAATATCTGCGCGAGATCCACATCGACGTGCCGTACGACCACACGATTCACCCTTGGATGGGGAACATGCCTTCGAATGTGCCCGCAAGCGCGGAGGCGCCGGCCCCGATGAACAAAACGATGTTGAACGGCAGCCCGTGGGCGATTTGCATCACGCCCGGACCAAACCAGGTTCTGTTTGCATCGGACGGTTATCCAGGCCGTATTTACAAGCTGACACTCGATGGCAAGGTGGTGGGTGTGCTCGGCACCACCGGCCACGGACCGGGCCAGTTTGGCTGGATTCATGAACTGGCATGCCCATCGGCGAATGTTCTGTTTGCCGCGGAACTGCTGAACTGGCGCGTGCAAAAGCTGACGTTGGGACCTTCACAATAGTCGTGCAAGCCCTGAGATCATTGCCGTACAGATAGGCCGCTCGGACGACGAAGCGGGATTTGTTAGATTCCAACTCTGATATTCATCTTCGTAACGGCTGTTGCCTCTGATCCGGAAATTGCAGGAAGGGGGCGCGGATTTCGTCGCGCCCCTTCACCGCTGCTCTTAGCGGACGGTTATCTGGTAGGTTTTGTGCAAGAGCGTTGTCTGGTCAAATGCGACTGCATACAAATCAACGGTGTGATTTCCACTTGGCAATTCCAGAACTGGATCAGCGAATCCTTCCGTCCCGAAGACTTCGTACGTCTCACTCTTCTTCACGCCATCGATCCACACTTCCATCTTCCGGACCGGGTAGAAGAGATTAGCGCTGAACGAGAATCGCACAGAACTGTTCACAGTTGCGCCCGGTTGCGGCGAGCAGACAGAAAGGCCTGTGCCGGATGGAGTCATGCAAGCGCCGTCGGGGCGACCGGCCTGGTTCAGGATGATCACGAGACTGTTAGGATGGTTCACTTCTCCACCGGCGGAGATGAGAGCCACATCAGGCCGGCCATCGTGGTTATAATCGCCGACAAATGTTTGCGAGAAAGGAACAAGGCCCTGGGACCCATCGTAGGTGTCAACCGGATAGAAACCGCTCTGGTTAAACGTACCGAGCGGCGCCTGCAGTAAAGGAGTGACACCAATATTTTCTGTGGATGACTGGGCCTCTGCAGGATAGACGATGTCCTTCAACCCATTGCCATCGAAGTCTGCGAGCATTGCATTGATCTGCTCGTCGTTGGCCGCGTTGACACTCGTTTGGGTGAATGTACGATTGTGCTGCCCATAGTAGATCGTGGGCGAGCCGCTCCCATATGTAAAAGTGTTGGCGACAAAATCGGTCACACCGTCGTTATTGATATCGGCTGCGGTAAGCTCGGCAGTATTTTCACTTGTCGAGATGTTGACGGGAGCGAAGCCACCATTCCCATCACCGTAAAGTGCAGTGATGGTCACCACGGCCTGAGTAGGATTCTCCGCAGTGCTGGTCGTCGTGCGCAGCACCAGGTCGGCATGCCCATCGGCATCGAAGTCCCCCAGCAACAGGTCCTCCCACGTCGAGTACGGAATGGGCTGCGCCCCTTGGGGTACAGGTTGGCTATACACTAGAGTGCCCGGATTGAATCCAGAGCCGTTATTTGCAAATACGTAGAGCTCAAATGTTGCGCCTGAGAACCAATCTCCGGCTAGCGTGAGAACAGCTATATCCGGTTGGCCGTCTCCTGTAAAATCTGCAACCTTTGCGTCGAGAGCATTGCCCGCTGAAGAGGGCATCGTAATGGCATTGAATGATGTGAATCCTCCCGCGCCATCCCCGTAGGCGACTCCAAACGGATGCGCGAATACAACATCCGCATTCTGATCGTTATTGAAATCTCCACTCCCCAGTGGCAACACGGGAGCACTGGGAATCGTGATGTTCTCTGTGTTGTAATTGCCTGCACCGCTGGAAAGCAGTTCCTGGGTTTCTCCCTGATGGCTTTCTAGAAAATCAGGGATACCGTCACGGTTCAGATCAACCTGGACAAATTGGCTATCCAGAGTGTTGAGGGGGTAGTACTTCACCTGATACTGTTGCCCGCTCACTCCCTTCGCGGCCAGAATCAGGCAAGCAATCGCTCCCAGTGCTAGGACACGGTTCATCGAATAACTCCTCTGCCGGCTTCCTTCTCGGCCATTGCGTATCGCCGGCTCGCACGCAAAAGCCTCTTCTGAAATGGCTGATGGAACAGGTCGCGTGCCTACCGAGGCATCGCGCCATTAAACTTGCTCGGTGCTGTCTCTTTTCGAGGCAAGGCACTCCGAGTTCTCGCTATCAGCGTGAGAGGCGTACTTTTCGGAATCGAAGTTTAAAGCCGCAGCGATCGTGTCGAGCTTGAGATAGATAGTCTTACGTTCTAACTAGATTCGAGAACAACAAACGTGGTTGCTTGTAGCTTGAGAGGCTAGAGGGTACAGCAAACCCTTTATTCATGGGACACAATTCAGACGCCGTATCAGGTTCGTGTTTGAACAACGCGCCCCCACGATTGAATATTCATCGTCGAAATTTGAGCCTCCCGCCGTGTTGACGCCGGTACTTCAACACCGATACTATGTCCTCAGCGCGAAGGGCGCATCCAGTCCGCGGAAAGGGCCGTGCCCACCTTCTTTTCTCACAACCTCACGAATCTTCTTTCAGCCTGATTCATGCGGACGCTCCAGGCGTATCTTGAAAGGAGCTTCGTATGCCCGATCGCACCCTTCCGGATTTCCCCAATCTCGAACAATATCGCAAACAAGCCAAGGAACTCTTGCGGGATGCACGCACCGGCAAGCCGTCCGCAAGAGCTCGCATCTCTAGGCATCATCCGCGATTTCACAATTTCGCTTTGGACCAATCGCTCATCCTCACACTTGCCGATGCCCAACTCGTGCTTGCGCGTGAGCACGGCTACTCCTCGTGGGCCGAGTTCGCCAGGCACATCGAAACTCTGCACATCATCCGCTCCCTTGAGGGACTTGATGATCCTCACAATACATTCCTCGAAGTAGCGTGCGTTGACCGGCACGGTTGGCATTCTTCCGGATCGCTCGAGCACGCGGAGATGCTGCTCGCGCGCTATCCGGCTGTAGCCACCGCGAGCATCTTTTCGAGTGCAGTGCTTGCCGATGAGACTGCCGTTCGCGATCGGTTAAAACGCGACTCCTCCCTGGCCACCGCCAAAGGCGGACCGCACAAGTGGGATGCACTCACTTATCTCTGTTTCTCGCGCTACCTGCGTATCGAGAAAGACCGTTCGGCATCCTTCGTTGCCTGTGCCCGTGCTCTTCTCGAAGCGGGAGCAGACGCCAATACCGGCTGGATCGAATATATCGGTGATCCGCCGCGGCCTGTTCCCGAGTCGGCAATCTACGGAGCCGCCGGTATTGCCCAGAATCCTGGTCTGACTCAGCTATTGCTTGATCACGGCGCCGATCCGAACGACGAAGAGACTCCCTACCACGTTCCCGAAACGTACGACAATTCCGTTCTCAAGATTCTTCTCGCTTCAGGCCGACTTAACGAGCGCAGTCTCGCCACAATTGCCGCACGCAAATGCGATTGGCATGACGACGCCGGCCTCGCGCTTGCGCTCGCACACGGTGCGAATCCCAATTTCCTCACCGTCTGGAAGCACACACCCTTCCATCAATCTATCCGTCGCGACAATGGACTTGTTATGATCGAGCAGTTTCTCGACCATGGCGCTGACCCGTGGCTCGCCAACAAATCGGACGGGCGCAATGCCTTCCAGATGGTCGCATGGCATGGCCGGGCAGACGTTCTGGAAGCTCTCGAACGGCGAGGATTCAAAGGCGAGTTCAGTGGTTTTGAAGAACTCGTCGCCTTATGCGCCCGCGCCCAAACTGACGCCGCGCTTACCCTCGCTACAGGCGCTTCTGAGCTTCTGGCCCAGCTTCATGCTGTAGGCGGGACTCTACTCGCGCACTTCGCCGGCGCGGCCAATGATGCCGGGGTTCGCACGCTGCTCGCTCTGGGCATCTCACCCAACGCGTTGTGGCCCGAAGGCGACGGATACTGGGAACTCACGCCAGGGTCAACCGCACTTCACGTGGCGGCCTGGCGCGCCCATCATCAAGTTGTCGGTACGCTCATCGCAGCCGGTACTCATGTCGATGCACGCGATGCCCGCAATCGCACTGCCCTTCAACTGGCTGTCAAAGCTTGCACCAATTCCTACTGGCAATATCGCCGCCGACCAGACTCAGTCGCCGCTTTGCTTGCCGCCGGCGCCTCGACGGATGGCATCGACTGGCCCACTGGTTACGATGCAATCGATGAGCTGTTACTTCCCCCATAGGGAATCTGCGCGTTCTTGAGCGGCGATTGATGCGACGCGTAAGGTGCAGCTCCATAATCGATATACCGCACCATAAGCACGCTCCGCCACTTTCTTTCGGAACGCGGGTTTCTATAAATGTGACCCGATCCGGAAGGAGGGCATATGAGCATCGGAGGAATCAACATCTGTGACTACTGCGGCGAGCCCGTACTGCCGTATGACGTAGCTCCGGTCAAGATCGAAGCTGACGGCCATCTCCGTCAACTTCACTTTCACAACCGCCATTCGGAGGACTGCCTTGCCCTGCAGCTTGCAGTGATGCAAGAAACCGCTTCTGTGGCATAGGGCGCTGGCACATCAGCGCCCTTGCCATATTATGGCCCGGCCTTGCCCCCGAAATACTAATACAACACCTGTAAATGACTCATTGACTTCCATTTTGCTGGAACGATACCATTCCTTATCTTAATGACGCTCGGGGGAAGAGCGTGGCGTCAAGTTCATCGCAACCTGTCACAGAATTGCTCGCACGATGGAAGAACGGTGACGTCGCGGCTCGGGACGCTCTAGTTCCTCTGGTGTACGACGAGTTACGGCGCATTGCACGCCGTTGCCTCTCTCATCAATCCGGCAATCACACGCTGCAACCCACAGCTCTCGTCCATGAGGCTTATCTGCGCTTGGCCCGGCGCGATACCGTGGATTGGCAAGACCGCGCACACTTCTTTGCGCTGGCCGCGCAAGTGATGCGGCAAATTTTGGTGGACCATGCGCGAAAACAATCCGCCGCCAAGCGAGGCGGCAACGCCGTCACTCTAGTCGTGAATGATGCCTCGGCCGTTTCAAAAGAGGCGAGCCTCGACCTGATCGCGCTCGATGATGCCATGAAACAGCTCGCATCCCTCGATCCTCGTCAATGCGAGATTGTGGAACTGCGGTTCTTCGGTGGCCTTTCAATCGAAGAAACCGCAGAAGCTGTGAACATCTCTGCCGCGACGATAAAGCGGGAGTGGGCGACGGCCCGTCTCTGGCTCTACAACGCGATGAACGGGCGTAGCGAGCTATGACTCCGGAAGATTGGGCAAAGATCAAAGGAATTCTCGCTGCGACATTGGACCTGCCTCCTCATGACCGCGCTTCGTTTCTGGATGCGCGATGCAATGGCGATGATTCACTCCGCGGTGAGATTGAGCTCCTGCTTCGGAGAGAGCAAGAAGCCGGACCTGAATTTCTGGCCGAATCCGCTTTTGCCGAGGCTGCTGCCGCTCTGATTCCGACAGAAGACGATTCGTGGATCGGCCGCCGCGTCGGCGCTTACCGGATCGTGGAGCAGATCGGGGCTGGAGGCATGGGCGAAGTCTATCGAGCCTTTCGCGCCGACGACCAATTTCGGAAGGAGGTGGCGCTGAAAGTCATCCGCGCCGGTCAGGACTCTAACTCAGTCATCACTCGGTTCAAAAACGAGCGGCAGATTCTCGCCAGCCTCGAGCATCCGAATATCGCGCGATTGCTCGATGGCGGTACAACTGAAGACGGCGTCCCTTATATTGCCATGGAGTTGATCGAAGGACAACCCATCACTGAATACTGTGACCGTCTGAAACTCTCGATTACCGAGCGCGTGCGAATCTTCCTCCAGGTATGCGCCGCGGTGCAGTTTGCTCACCAACATCTGATCATCCACCGCGATATCAAGCCGGGCAACATCCTTGTGACGACTGATGGCACGCCGAAGCTGCTGGACTTTGGCATCGCGAAGATTCTTGAGGCAGATCCCGCGGCGAGCTTGACGGAGGCGACTCAGACAGCATTCCGGGTTCTGACTCCGCGTTATAGCAGTCCGGAACAAATCTGTGGCGAGCCGATGACGACCGCCAGCGATGTGTATTCGTTAGGGGTTGTACTGTATGAACTTTTGACCGGGCACAGTCCGTACAAGCTGACCACCGGCTCAGCGCAGGAGATGGCGCAGGCTGTTTGCACCATCGATCCGCAAAGGCCGAGCTTCGCGATCGGCAGGGCCAAGCTTGCTACGGCTTCAACGTCTCATCCAGTCGGAGAGGATGAACTGAGCGCTGCAAGGAGCAGCTCGCCGGAGCGACTCCGGAAGCGATTGAACGGTGATCTGGACAACATCCTTCTCATGGCGCTTAAGAAAGATCCTGCCCGGCGCTATCGATCGGTGGAGCAGCTTCAGGAAGACCTCAAGCGGCACCTCGACAATCTTCCTGTGCTTGCCCGCAATGACACCGTCTGGTATCTCACTTCGAAGTTCGTCAATCGTCACAAGGCGGGCGTGGTTCTCTCTATCGCATTCGTACTAGCGCTTGTAGGCGGCATGGCGGCCACACTCCATGAAGCGGAGGTCGCGCGTCGAGAACGCACTCGGGCGGAGATGCGGTTCAACGATGTCCGCAAACTGGCGAATTCCCTTCTATTTGAAATCCATGACTCCATGCGTGATTTGTCGGGAGCAACACCAGCCAGAAAGCTGCTTGTTACTCGTGCACAGGAATACCTGGATAGTCTCTCGAAAGAGGCATCAGGAGATGTCTCGCTTCAGCGAGAGCTTGCCGCTGCCTACGATCGTGTCGGCGATCTGCTTGGATACAGCGGGGCAGCTAACCTGGGCGACGTGTCTGGAGCCCTGGAGAGCTACAGGAAAGCGCTGGCGATACGTGAGGCGGTTGCCGCAGCGAACCCCGACAATCTGTCCATGCAGTCTGATCTTTTGAATGAATATTTTCACATGAGTTTCGTATTGATGGATGCGCGAGACAGCGCGGGAGCCTTGAAAATTCTGGCCAAAGGGCTTCCCAATGCACAAAGACTCGCCTCCACTCAGACCGATCCTATTTACAAAGATCTTCTTGCAGGAATTTATTGGAAGACTGGCGGGATTCTGATTGATACAGGTGACTATCCGCGCGCCGCCGCAAGCTTCCGACAGTCCATCGCCATCCGCGAGCCAATCGCGGGCGCCGCGAATTCGAATCTTCAAATCCGCACTCATCTCGTCGGGGATTACGTTGGGTTGGCGACGGCACTGCAGAATACCGGTGAGTTCAAACCCGCGCTGGATGCTTCGACCAAGGGACTGCGCCTGATCGAGGAGTTGTCGCGCTCCAATCCGACTAACGCGACACTCACCGAATACGTTGGCGAGACTTACAGCCTTTCTGCTCCGTTGCTGGAAAAAACCGGGAACCTCAATCTGGCGCTGGAAGATTACCGCAACGCCAAACAGATTTTCGCTGGTCTGCGGGCTGCAGATCCAGCCAACTCTTTGGCACGAGCCAACCTCGGTTTCAGCGATTTGGGCATCGCGCACGAATTGCAGCTCGAGCATGATATTCAGCCGACGTTTCCACTCATCCAGGAAGCAATCAAGGCATTTGAAGCAACCGAACACAAGAATCGGTATGACATGGAGGGCCTGGCTCAGTCGTATGAGGCCCTCGCAATGACATACAACGCGCTCGCAGATCGGGAATCGTCCTCAGCAACGAAGACGCGGGACTTGCGTGAGGAGCGCACCTTCCTGCAGAAGAGCTTGAGTGTATGGGAGCAAGCTCTGAATCACGGAAGTTCCGGCACAACGGATGCCAGTGAACGTGACCGCGTCAGAAAAGAGCTCGCCCTGTGTGATGCGGCATTAGCGAAGTGATCGTTAAACAGTCCAGCGCGCAGCTTTCAGTTTCGCGACCCGCATCTCCCAAGCGACGCTGCAATCTGGCACAAGGTCCAACAGCATCCCGATCCAAGCTAATCTCGATTAAGTTATTTTATTTTAGTCATTTACCAGCCAGCGTAAGCGCTGACCTGTTCTCCGCGCGATGAAATACCCAACCGGGATGAGCCAGTTTTCCCTGCTTTTACGTTCTTTGAAGTATCAAGGCAAGCCACGGGACTGAGCGCCGGGCTCCCCCTCAATTTTTTCGGCGCCTGCGTGTCTTTTGAAGCCGCAACCCGGCTTCGCAGGGAGATGCCATGCGCAAACAAGCGATCTTACATTACGAAATTTGTCAGGAGCCTTCCAGTCGGTTATCAACCCGGGGCGCTCGCGGTCTATATACGTTTTTATTTTTGCTCTGCAGCCTTGCCGCCTCGGGAGCTATTGCTTCTTTTGGCCAGGAACCCGCGGTTTCTCCGTCGTCTCAAAAAATCCGGACGCTCGATCGATCGATGTTCTTCGAGAAGTCGCGCGCAGCAGACCAGGAATTTCTTGCGTACAGCAAGAGGCACAGTCTCGCCTTGACAAAGGACGAAGCGGTACTGTCGCCCAATGGCGCGAATGGAGCCGCACTCCGCATGCGTTTCTCCGGAGCTCGGCCAGAGGCCACAATCAGGGGGGAAAAGGAGCTTCCGGGCAAGATTTATCACGCAGACGGTGCGATGAGGGGGCCTCTTCACGGAAACGACACCTTCGGCCGAGTCAGGTATTCCGGCATCTATCCGGGCATCGACGCCGTTTTTTATGGAAATGATCAGCAACTGGAATTCGATATGGTCATGGCTCCCCATGCGAATCCCAAGCTGATACGTCTCGCTTTCAGCGGCGCGAACCGGATGCGGCTGACCAAAACCGGGGAAATTGCGTTCGAGCTGGGGACGGAAGAGATCCTGCTGCGCAAGCCATCGATTTATCAGGAACGCAATGGCGTTCGAACCAAAATTGCGGGCACATACGCATTGCGGGGAAAAAGCGAAGTTGGGTTGCGCCTGGCGGCCTACGATCAGGACCTTCCGCTCACAATTGATCCCACAATCGAGTTCGCGACGTACCTGGGCGGACCGGGAACCGAATCGGCTGTGGCAGTCAAAGTATCGAGGCTAGGTGATATCTATGTGGCATCCAGCAGTGACTCAGTAACCAGCATTCCCGCCACCCAGCAATTCCCCATCGAAACACCACAATCGGGATTTTCGGAGTGCTTCCTCACCAAGCTCTCCGCGGATGGCAGCCAGGAACTCTACACCGTTATTTTCAACGGAGTTCGCTGCGAAGCAATGGACATTCAACCTGGCCTGGTTCATCTTTCGATGGGCAAGAGCGGCAACTATCTTCGTACCCTCCGCGAAGATGCGTCGGGTCAACCATCATCGCTCGATCTGCTGCAAGGGGCTTACGATTTCAATTTCGGTCCGGTCGAAGAACTCCGCGCTGATAGCGCTGGGAACATCTACGTGGTCGCCTTTTATCAGCCAAGTGGCAGCCCCAATCCGATCTATGAACTGCAAAAGATCGATGCGAATGGCCAGCTCCTTGGAACGATTCCGCTGATCAACGCTGCGATCAACCAGCCCGGAAACATCATCTATGAGCAGGTCACTGGGCTCGACATCGACGACCATGACAACGCGTATGTCGTCGGCATCGACCGACTGAATAACGTCATCACGCCGACCGCAAACGCCTTTCAGTCCGTTAAACCTTCCAATGGAGCCGACGACGCATTCCTCCTCCGCGTCAATACCGGCGATCCGGGTGCGTTTCAGATCGACTATGCCACGTTCCTTGGCGGATCGTCAGACGATGAAGCGAGACAGGTCGCCTTCGATTCCGCAACCGGCACAGTGCTGATCGCTGGCGATACCAGCTCGAGCAATTTTCCCACCACACCCGGTTCTCCAGGTTTCAGCAATACGTCTGGATTTCTGACCAAGCTTGATCTCAGCCGGCCGGCTTCGAGTCAACTGGTCGGCAGTGTTTTGATGGGTTCGAGCTACTCAACCTTAAACTTGCTTACGGTTCTGCCCGGCGGCATTCCCACCGTGACAGGCACCGCCTTCGACACGGGCTTCCTTCTCATCAATCCCATCTACCCGGCACAATCAACCTCCTATACCAGGCCATTCCTGCGGACTTATACTCCTGACCTGCTACAAGCGACCTTCTCTACTTTCCTCGACAAGGTTCCGGGAAATACCTTTGTTGCTGCCGTCGCCGCGAATGGCACACAATCGCTCTACGTCGCAGTGGACACAAACGATGGATCGCTCGGCACGCAAGGAGCATTTCATTCAAACGGGCTGGGCGGATACGACGTGCTTCTGCGCGCGCTCGATGTTTCTTCTGTCGTTCCTGCTGACCAGCCGCCTGCGATCTCCTTCACTCCTGCCAATCTGTCACTCTCCATCATTCAGCCCGGTCAGCCAGTCGCGTTCCCGCTTGTGTGTGGCCAACTGTTCCAGTGCAATATTCAGGACCCAGATGGTGACGCTCTTACCGATTTCGCCTGGTATGGCTCGAATGGATACCGTCTCGAACAAACCAACAGCACAACCGGCGTGCCCCCGTCCGGCAGTCTTTCGCTTGCGCCAGGAACGTACCTCTTCACATTGAAAGTGAGGGATACGCGGGGAGCCATCGGGAGCGGGACACTAACCGTAAACGTACTCGCGCAAAACACCTTCCAGAATCCCAATCCGGAGACGATACAGCTTACAGATGAGCTGTTCGATTCACCTGACTCTGTCTACAAAGGCAATGTCCATCCGGCAACCATCACATTTCCGGCGGTGCTTGCAGATGGTCTCACATGGCTGCAGTCGCGGTCCGATCAAAATCCTCCGATTCCGCCCGGATTGCAGGCCGGCTCACCACCGTATTACTACGATGTTCATACGACGGCTGCTTTCAGCGAACCGGCAACTCTCTGCGTCGATCGCACCGGAATGAGCTTTGCTGATCCCAACAACGTTCGTCTCTATGAACTGGAGTCCGATGTGTGGACGCCGTTGTCCGCGAGCGCGCAGGGAAACAGTCTCTGTGCCGATACGAGTCTACCCAACACCAATGGCGGAGATCGCAGCACCACCGTCGCCTTCTTCTATCCACAGGTGCCGGCAACCGCAATCACTGCGATTGCGGGAACGGGATATGGAGAAGGTTCGATCGACGGTCCCGGCGGCGATCCGCGAGACGACGCGCCGAACGGCGTGCCACCATTGCAGTCCGCACTCAGCCGCCCGGCCTCTCTCGCATTCAACCCGTCGTCACGGCAATTGCTCGTCTCGGAATCCGGATCGACGGGCGCGATCCGGCGCATCGACCTCAACACCAATCTGATTTCGCTCGTCGCACCATACGGCCAGGCAGTTGGTTCCGCGCCCCTCGCCACTGATCCTTCTGGCTCATTTCTTTACTACGTCGCCCCAGTCGACTCATCGGGTGCCGAAGAGATTGTGCGAATGAGCCTCTTCAATGGCGCGGCAAGTGTGATCGCAGGCGGAGCTTCTTGTTGTAGCGGTCCCGGGCCTGTATCAGGCCAGCCTGCGGCATCCAGTTATCTCGCGGGCGTCAATTCCCTGCTTGTGGATTTTGCGGGAAATCTCTTTGTCACACGCGACGGCTCCGCTGATGTTTATCGAATCAATAGCGCCGATGGGAACTGGGCCCTGGTTCTATCAGAGAATCCGCACTCCACTTCGGGAGTTCCAATAACGCCTTACTTGGATTTCCCGCGGGTTCTTGCATTCGACAATCAGGGTTATCTTTTGGCTGGAGGGCAGATTCTGGTTCGCGTATCGCCTGGACCGGACGGGACCGTCGACGGATCCAGTTCATCTACAGCCTCCGTCGTCGGCGGCATCCCCGCTGCAAACATGACCGGCTATGCGCAGCCGTTCGCTGGCGATGGATTGCCGGCAACGCAGGCTGCTCTTTTCATCTCTTATGCCATGTTTGTCGATCAGAATGGCGGAGTCATCTTCGATGACGGGATTACTCACCGCGTGCGGCGGATCGACCCAGGAGCGGATGGAATCGTCAACGGAGATTCGGATGAGATAGTCCAGACCATCGCCAGCTATTACAGCTTCACTGCGCCTCCACCATCGAACTTCGCCACTTCCTCTTACGGCGACTTCCGTGGGCTCGTACAGGATCCGCTCAACAACACTATCTATGCTGCCTCCTACACGGGCAACCAGGTTTTTGCGATTGGCACGTCCGTAACTGCGCCGGCAAACACGGCTCCACGAGCTCTCTCCGTCTCGATCTCCGGCAATCCCCAATTGGGTCAGCAGTTGACCGGACAGTACGTCTACTACGACGCAGACGGCGATCGCGAGGGGACGTCGACCTTCCGCTGGCTGCGCGACGGCGTCGCGATCTCCGGCGCAACCAGCACAACCTATACCGTGGTCGCCGCCGACACAGGCCACACCCTCGTATTTGAGGTCACGCCCGTCGCTGCGACCGGCATCTCACCGGGAACAGCAGTGCAAAGCAGCGGCATGGCGATCTTGAACTTCGCGCCGGTCGCCGCGAATGTCAGCATCTCCGGCACACCGAAAGTGGGAAGCCTGTTGACGGGCACCTACTCATACAGCGATGCGGAAGGCGACGCAGAAGGGGCGTCCCAGTTCCAGTGGTTCCGCGATAGTTCGCTGATCTTGGGAGCCACCGCGATCAGCTACACAGCCGCGCCCGGTGATGCCGGCCACTCCATCAGCTTCCAGGTAACGCCCGTTGCCCTTTCCGGCACAACTCCCGGCAAAGCCGTAAAGAGCGCTCCGGTCAATATCGTGCAGGCGCCGGCGTTCACCAGCGGAACCAGCGCGACATTCGTCGTAGGATCGCTCGGGACGTTCACCTTCGTCGCATCAGGAAGCCCGGCTCCCACGTTCAGCATCTCGCCGGCCTTGCCTTCAGGGCTTTCACTCAACACTGCAACGGGCGTGCTGAGCGGAACTCCGGCTGCCGGCAATGGTGGCGTGCATACGGTTACCGTAACCGCCTCCAATGGCGTAAGCCCTGACGCAACGCAGAGCTTTACCCTGATCATCGACGAAGCGCCCAGCTTCACAAGCGCCTACACCGCCGCGTTCACGGTCGGCGTGCCGGGATCGTTCCAGATCACCGCGTCTGGCTATCCTGCGCCTGTCATCAGTGAAACAACGGCACTGCCCACAGGCATCACGTTTAATCCTGCTACCCAGATACTGGCGGGAACCCCGGCTGTCGGAACCGCGCAGCTGAGGCCATACACGCTCAACTTCACCGCAACCAATAGTGCCGGGACGAGTTCGCAAGGGTTGGATTTGTCGATCCAGCAGCCGCCGGCGATCACCAGCGCCAACAGCAGCACATTCCAGCTTGGAGCGCACGGCACATCCACGATTACCGCCACCGGATTTCCTCTTCCCACAGTGAGTGTTGCTGGGACTCCTCCGTCAGGGATAACCATCACGACGACCCCGGGACAAGCGCTGATCGGCGGAACGCCCGCGCCCAACACCCAAGGAACTTATAGTTTTACCGCAACCGTCGATAACGGAGTCGGCACTCCCGCAACTCAAACTTATACGTTGACAGTCTCATCGGCAGCAGTGCCCACATACAGCGTCGCCTCTCTTGGTCTCCAGTGCAGCGGCCCATCAGGGTTCTTCTGCAGCGAGGGTCTGGGCATCAATAACAACGGCCAGGTCGTGGGAGAGGCTTGGACAGGAACCAATCTTGCGGGTTTCTTTGTTCCCTTCATCTCCTCTCCTCCATATGACAGTCCTCAGTTGTTAACCATGACGGGAATGGGAGACGCCGTAAGCGTAAATAACGAAGGCCAGTTGACCGGGAGTTTCGCGGTCGGCGGCGACACCTCGTTCCATGCCTTCCTGTCGTCCTCTCCGTACAACAGCTTCACTGATCTCGGCGATCCAGGCGGCGGCTTGATCATTGGCTACGGCATCAATAACTCACGCCAGATCAGCGGAGCGGCAAACTTCGCCCCCAACTCTGCCGTGCATGCGTTTCTTTGGGATGGAACAATGCACGATATCGGAACCCTCAACGGCGACTCTACCAGTGATGGTTATGGCATTAACGCCTCGGGTCAGATTGCAGGGACCTCCGAGTCGCAGTCCTCCATCTCCCATGCTTTCCTTTACACTCCTGCCAACGGAGCAGTCCCGAGCAGCATGATCAATCTCGGCGATTTGGGTGGCGGCTCCAGCCAGGGTCTTGCCATCAACAATTCGAGCCAGGTCACGGGGACGGCAAGTCTGCCCAATGGGCTCAACCCAGCGTTCCTTTGGGATGGAACGATGCACGACATCGGCAGCTTGGAGGGCGGCTACGCCGAGGGAAAGGGCATCAATAACCTCGGTCAGATCACTGGAATTTCCGAAATTGCTGGTGGCCAGAGCCGTGCTTTCCTGTACACGCCCGCTAATGAAATGCTGGATTTGAACACCTTGATCCCCAGCAATTCCGGCTGGACACTCCTCTATGCCTTTGCGATCAACGACGCAGGACAAATCACCGGCAGCGGCATCGATCCGAACGGGAATCGCAATGCTTTTGTGCTTACGCCCACGGGTCCGCCAGTCGCCGGAGGCGCGACCGTCAGCGGCGGTTCGGTCCACAAGCCTTCATCGGGTACCGCAAACATTGCCTTTACTGTAACGGTGAACAACAATACGACTGCGCCGTTCGCAGTCAACTTCACTACAGCTGACGGTACGGCTGTGGCTGGCGCCGATTACATCGCCAATGCAGGGACGCTGACATTTGCACCCGGCATAACGAGCCAGACCATTCCAGTGCAGATCATCGGCGGCGCCCCCAACCGCTCGAACCTGTTCTTTTCTCTCCAGGTCAGGAACGGCGGCAACGGCAATCTTCTCGCAATCGGCGCGGGCACCATTCAGGCGCCTCCCACCCAGATCGTCTATTCCATCTCGGCTTCTCCGCAATCGCTTGCACTCATTGCTTCGGCCACCAAGTCATCGGCTGTCACGCTCAAGTCTGAGAATGGCGTCAGCGAAACTGCGCAGTTGAGCGCCGCATGGAACGGCACCTCACCCTCCGGCGTGACGTTTACTCTTTCGTCGTCGAATGTGAGCATACCGCCAGCCGCCAGTGATTCAGCATCCGCAACGCTCAGTGTCACCACCACCTCCTCACCTTCACCGGGAACATTTACTTTGAGGGTGACGAGCAAGAGCGCCAGCGGCGTGACGAACTTTGTGGATGTGTCGATTGTTGTCGCCGCCAGTCTGCCCGCGTCCACTTGCGGTTGTACCAAGACGGGGGCGTTCGTGAGTCCGAGCGTGAAAGCCCTTGTCGCTCCGACCATAAATCCGGGAGACCCGAATACCGGCGTTGGACCTGGCGGTTTTGCGACGGTGACGACAAGCTCGAATCAGTTGACCCTAACGAGGAATTCGGACCACAAGACCATCATCTCCAGCGAGACGAATATTTCTGCCTTTGGATTCAGCCCCAATGGAGAACTGTTCGTCTTGATTACGCAGCCCCAACCCGGCAACTTTGCTCTGAATCTCTACTCCATTCCAACAGGAGGGCTCGTGAGCCGGAGCAACCCGCTGACGACGAATCCTCTCTCCTGGGGATTCAGTCCCGACGCGGATAACCGATATTTCGTGGTCACGAGTTCCACCAGTCTGCCGACACACCTGGATATCAATATCTACGACATGCAAACAGGTGCTACGGCGATGTCAACCACTCTCACCAACTACTCCTCGTTTGGTCCTCCACCGTGGAGCGACGAGACAGACGTAGACGACAATGACGGCCCGAGTAATGCCGACAACCAGGTGGGCGGCTGGGGATTCAGTCCCGATGGCAACACTTTTGTGCTTTCCTACAAAACAGACTTGAGTACCTATGCACTCAGTTTGTGGAATCTTCCTCTTAACTCGAGAGCGCCGGTGATCGGCGACTGGCCCGTCCGTGACGTCGCCTCTTTCTGGCAATTCAGTCCTTGCAGCGACCTTTTCATGTGGGTTCATCAGCAAGGGGCGAACCCGTCTCTCACCGACCCCGTGGACTTCCTCTTCACTTCCAACGGGCGCTCGTATCAGGAGCCGACTCTCGTTCCGTCGCAAGGAGCTCCTTCTGCAAATGTTGTTACCAATCCCGACGGCAGCAAGGAAATTCAACTCATAGCGATGAGCCTCGGAAGCATAGCGAGTCCGCAATGCTCCGTATCCGTTACGGCCCACTCACCGGTCAACATCACGATGAGCGACGCTTCAGGACTTCGAACGGGCTTTGACATCAACACGGGTGGCGCGGTGAACCAGATTCCGGGTGGCTCGTACACCGGCGTGGGCAGCGAGCCGCAAACCGTGGCTGTTCCCTTTGCCGCGGGCGGATATGTGCTCGATGCCTACGGATTGGCCTCGCTTACTTCGCCAGAGCCCTATACGCTCACCTTTGCTGAGTTCGATGCCAGCGGCGACGTTGTCGATCAGTCCGACTTTACCGGGATGGCCACGCAAGGCCTCGACCAGCGCTTTGCGTTCACGGTCGGCAACGGCCCGATTCAGCCATCGCCCATGGCAGTAGCACCGACAGTGACGTTCACCGGCGCCCCTGCAACCGCGATCTATCATTCCGCTTTTACAGTCGCCGCAACAACGAACGCGAGCACCGCGGCTAGTATTGTGGCCGTCGGTTCTTGCTCGATCGTGGGCAACCTGGTCACCATCACCAGCGGAGCCGGTACTTGCAATCTCACGGCAAGCTGGCCGGCAGACAGCCATTACCTTGCCGCCACTGCGAGCCAGTCCACAGTAGCGATGAAAGCCGGCAGCACCGCGGCGATTCTATCCAACACGCCCAATCCATCTGCGCCGGGCCAAGCCGTCGCGGTGACGTTCCAGGTGACGGGCAATGGCTCGCCATCCGGTGTTGTCTCGGTGACCGCCAACACCGGCGAGACCTGCACAAGCACGCTGACTGCGAGCAACGGAAGTTGTTCCATCACGTTCGTCGCTGCAGGTGCAAAAACGCTGATTGCGAACTATGCGGGGGACGCGAACTTCAACGGCAGTGTCTCTGCAGGTATTGCACAGCTCGTGAATGGGACAACAGTTAGTTTTTCGCCCGCCAGCGTGAACTTTGGGAATGTCTATCTGGGGCTGCCAGCGGCTCAGATCGTCACTCTATCCAACCTCGGCAACGTTCCGATGTCGATCGGAAGGATACAAGTGACCGGTGGCAACGATAGTGACGACTTCTTAGCATTAAGTCTGTGCCCCCCGACACTCGCAGCGGGCAAGAGTTGCAAGATCACTGTCGGCTTCCTTGCCGATTCCGACAACTACAATCCCACGGCCGTCCTGAGAATCTACGACAGCGCATCTGACAGTCCTCAGTCGCTGCCGCTGAGCGCAACGGTCATCAATCCCAAAGCAAGTCTCAGCAGCTACAGTCTCGCCTTCGGAAAACAAAAGATTGGCGCTCCAGGCACAGTCCAGGCGGTGAAACTGACCAACAGTGGTACGACGCCACTGATTATGTCGTCCGTGAGCATCAACGGTGACTTCACGCTCGCGTCTGGAACCACGTGCGCGAACGGCAGCACGCTGACAGCGGGTGCAAGTTGCATGATCAACGTGACCTTCGTCCCTACAACCAAAGGAACAAGATTAGGAAGTGTGACGATCAGAGACAATGCTTTGATCAATCAGCAGATCATCTTGCTGTCAGGCACGGGCGACTGAGGTATCTGCAAAAATATCGGTATCGCGGGGTCTGCACAATGGAGCCAGGAAGACCCACAACTTAGCCGAGAGTTGCCGATGAGGGTATCGGCCCAGTCGCACAATGCAATCTATTTGAGCGGTACGGGACATCGAATTGGACAGAAGCTAAAATGGCCCGCCGGATGGAGAATATTTTGCCGGTGCTTCATGTAAAGATTATTTGACATTGACAATCAGCCGCGCTACTCTTCATATGTCAAAAATGTTTGACATGGAGTGTGGGCGATGGCGACAGGCCTTTCCTATCGAGAGAAGACTCTTTACACCTCTCTTGCAGCGGAGTTGTTGGTGTACGTTCCCTATTTCTTCTTGCACCAGCAGAATTCCGTGAACAAGATAGCGGGCATGATCGTTGCGATCATTGCGCTGCAAGCGGTTCTGCAACTGGCCATTGCAATCTGGACGCGCAACCGTGTGACCGACGAACGGGATCGTCTGATCGAGCTGCGAGGCTATCGCGCGGGCTATCTTACGATTGCTACGTTAATGGTCGTGGGTCTTGGCATGCTGTGGTTTCATGCGACATTTGGCCATCTTCGAATGGATAGCCGCATGATGGGGCTTCACTTTCTGAGCGTCTTCTTTGGCATGCTAGTGATCGCCGACGTCGTGAAGACTACCGCGCAGATCGTCTCGTACCGGAGAGCGCTCTGATGCCTTCCATCCGAAATCAGATTCGAGAACTTCGAGCCGCACGCGACATGACGCAGCAGGAGCTTGCCGACCGAATCGGCGTCACGCGTCAGACGGTGATAGCGATCGAGCAGGATAAATATTCGCCCTCACTCGAGACGGCATTCAAGGTTGCCCTGGTGCTGGGCGTGCCGCTGGAGCAGTGCTTTCAGTACGATCCTCGCGGGAAGCGCTAAGATCGTAGTGGATGGGCTGGAGTCGCCTGGATGCGACTGGGTTGCGTGGAGCGGTCGAGAGCAGTAGCGGCGCCTTTAGTCCTGAAGCTATGCATCAGATGACACACAGGGATCGTATTCTGATCATGACTGCCCTTGCTTTTGCGACGGTAGCTTCCATGTGTGCGCAGGTATCCGCCGCAGGTCCCGATTCAGACGATGCCGCTGATGCAAGCTCGATGCTCATCGCAACAGCAGATTTCAACGGAGACGGCATCGCCGATATCGCAGAAGTGGCATTACCTGAAGGAGCACAGAAAAGCTCGGGTATTCTCACGGTCCTTCTGGGACAAAGGAATGGAAGCTTTAAACCTGCGTCGCACTACACATTATCTGAGGCCGATGCGCGGACGGTCGTTGCCGGCGACTTTAACGGCGACCATTTCGCGGACTTGCTGATTGGGGATGACGACGGCACCGTGACCGAACTGCTCGGAGACGGCAATGGCCATTTGCGATCTGCCGGTGAGGTCGCTCACGTTGGTTCGGCCGTATCCATTGCCGTGGGCGATTTCAATCGCGATGGTATGCCCGACATTGCGATCTCGGACTTTCGCGGCAATACTGTGGCGATTCTTCTGGGATCAGGTCAGGGCATGTTCCGGTTCGGGTGGTCCTTCACGCTTCCCATGCGTGGAACCGTCTACTATCTTGCTGCCGCCGACTTCAATGGAGATGGCCTGCCTGATCTGGCCATTACCAGCGACGAGGAGGGCACGTTCGTGGTGATGCTCGCGAACGGCAACGGCACCTTTACCTATGCTCCTGCTCTGAGCCGGATGCGAGATCCGAACTCCTATTGCCCCACCTAGATTGCAGGGCGGCCCGAAGAGTTTTCCCGCAACGGCCTAGCCTTGCCCCTCCCGGTTGCATGGGAAGCGCTTGGGACAGTAGACTGCTCACCGTGTAAAAACAGTGGCTGGAAGTGCGATTGAAAGCGCTTCCAAGGTGCTTTGAGACGGCGAACCGCAATGTGAGCAAGGCACTCGGCGGCCGTCCCAGGCGCCGATTGGCGTAAAGTTCGACCTGTGGAAGGAGATTCTTTCTTGCTGCGAAAATCTTGTTGCTTTGTGGTCTTATTTTCTCTGGCGCTACTTTCCGATGTCAGCCGCTCACAGGCGCAATCCGCCGGAAATGCCGCTCTGCCGCCTGCGCCGCACGCCAAGCAGATTCACCTTAAGCACATTCTGGTCATTGGTCAGACGAAGGGATTTGAGCACGATTCTGTTTCCACCGCCATGGCAGCGATCTACAACATGGGCCATGAAAGCGGTCTGTGGGACACAGAGATGCGCACCGACACCGAGTTGCTGACCAAGAAGGACCTGGGCAGAAACGCGAAAACTCTCAACTACTTCGACCTTTTGATTTTTGCCAGCACAACTGGAGAACTCGATCTGGATGCTGGTCAGAAGGCCGACATTCTGTCCTTCATTCATGACGACGGCAAGGGATTCGTAGGCATTCACGCGGCGCTCGATACCAATTACACCTGGCCTGAGTACGGAGAGATGATCGGCGGCTGGTTTGATCAGCATCCCTGGAGCACCTTCAATGCTCCGATCATCAACGAATCTCCCGATTTTCCGGCGGTGCGCCATTTTCCCAAGGCTTTCGTCAAATATGATGAAATTTATCAGCCGAAGGCGTGGTCGCGAGATAAAGTAAACGTTCTGCTTAGCCTGGATCCGACAAAGCTGGATTATTCGAACAACCCGCGGATTCACCGGACCGATCACGATTTTCCCGTAGCGTGGAGCAAGATGTATGGCAAGGGACGCGTGTTCTATTCCACGTTGGGACATACGGAAGAATCGTGGCAGGACCCGGATATTCGCAAGATGTACTTCGAGGCCATACGGTGGGCGCTGGGCATGACCGAAGGAAGTACGGAGTCGCATGCGAGGCCGGCCCCAGCGCAATAGCAAAAGAAGAAGAGGCTGGCAGAGTTACATAAACTAGGGATGAGGAGCCGTTGCAAACGTTTCCTCTTGCCACGCCGCCAAGATCATATTCTGAATGAGACAAATCGCTGAGCGTTCTGGGGTGAGACTGTTGCAGAAAACGAAGAGGGCTTGTAGTTCGGCAGTTGTGGTTGCGGCGGTGGGTTTGCTTTCCATTTTCGCGGCGCAGCTTCCGGTTCACGATGTAGCGGCCGCAACTGGACAGGGAAATGCCGATGCGTCCACGCCTGCTGCGACCGATCCAGGCGCAGCCTCGTATGCTGCGCACTGCGCCATGTGCCACGGTAAAAATCGCGAGGGAAATCTGCCCACGTTTCCACCCCTGGTCGGCATCAAGCGTCAAATGTCGGACGAGCAGATTGCTGCGCTGATCCACAATGGAAAGGCGCCTATGCCGCCTTTTCCAACCTTGTCTCAGGACGAAGTGGCTGCATTGCTGAAGTTCCTGGGCACCACGCCTGAAGGGCAGCCGTCGCCCCCGGCGGAGCATTCGCGTATGTTGGCGCGCAAGGGTATTGAGGTTTCGCCTCAGGCAACTGCAGGTGGAGCCTTATTTCAGCAGAACTGCGCCTTCTGTCATGGCCGCGACGCAATGGGGGGAGAAACCGGCCCGGATCTCACGCGGTCGAAGCTCGTCCTCACGGATTCAGATGGATCGAAGATTGCTCAAGTCGTCAGCGAGGGTCGGACGAACGGCGACAAAGTAATGCCGGCGTTTCGATTTTCTTCTGCCGAGACAGCGGCGCTGGTAGCGTTCATCCGCTCGCGTGTCACCGCGGCTCAGGCGATGAAAGGCGGTCGTCGCGGAGTGGATGTGAGCGATCTGCAGACCGGCAACGCAGAAAAGGGTAAGCAGTACTTCAATGGCGCAGGAGGTTGCGCAAAGTGCCACTCACCGACGGGCGACCTTGCCGGCGTGGCGACGCGTTATGAAGGCCTGCAACTGGAAGAGCGCATGCTGTATCCGCGCCGCGCCAAAAGCACGGTTGCGGTCACCCTGCCGGATGGACAGAAGATTGACGGCACTCTGGCTTACTCCGATGAGTTCACGATCGCGCTAGTGGATCACGAAGGCAATTACAGGTCCTGGCCCACAGACAAAGTGAAATACACGATCGATTCACCCGTGGACGCCCACGTCGAGCAGTTCAGCCGTTATACCGACGACGATATTCACAACCTGATGGCCTATCTGCAGACTCTACGTTGATGTCTTTGCGCGAGCGGCTTGCATGATCCGGAGAATCTACGTGCCCATGAAATTGATCAAAACAACTCTAGTGCTCGCAGTGGCAGTATCTCTGCAGGGAATCGGATTGTCGCATCCGGTCAGTGCGCAAGGCGTCGAACCCGCTCTGCTACTGCATCCGCATGCTGACAGCTGGCCGCTCTATCACGGGGACTACTCCGGCAGGCGCCACAGCAAGCTGACGCAAATCACTCCTGAGAACGTGCAGAATCTTGGCCTCGCCTGGGCCTTTCAGACCGATCAGACAGCAAACATCAAATCTTCGCCACTGCTCGTGGATGGAATCCTCTACTTCACAGTGCCCGACAATATCTGGGCCCTTGATGCGCGGTCCGGCCACATGATCTGGCACTTCAACCACCCAACTACCGAGGGCGACCACATCGGTCATCGCGGTGTAGGTATGTACAAAGGCTGGCTCTATTTCGTAACGCCTGATGCGCATCTCATTTCGCTGAACGCCAAAGATGGCACGGTGCGCTGGGACAAGATCATCGCGGACGTGAAGAAGGGCTACTGGGCCACCATGGCGCCGCTGGTGGTGAAGAATCATGTGATTGTGGGCGTCGGCGGCGATTTGGACAATCTGCCAGGATTGCTGCGCTCTTTCGATCCCGAGACCGGCGATGTGCAGTGGGAGTGGGACGCGACGCCTCCTGCGGGAACTCCTCACAGCACCACCGGAGGCATGACATGGATCACCGGCACGTACGATCCTGAGCTGAATCTCATCTACTGGGGCACGGGCAATCCTACGCCCGTGCTGAACGGTGATGCGCGCCCTGGAGACGATCAGTGGACCTGTAGCATCGTGGCGCTCAATCCGGACACGGGCAAGCTCGCCTGGGGTTTTTCTGCATCCCCGCACGACACGCATGATTGGGATGCGGTAGAAATTCCTGTGCTGGTGGATGGGACTTTCCATGGCGAGCCGAGAAAGATGCTGATGCAGAGTTCACGCAACGGCTATTTCTTTGTGCTGGACCGCACCAATGGAAAGGACCTGCTGACTACTCCATTCGGTCCGACCAACTGGGCTTCAGGAGTCGACAAGGACGGACGTCCTATTCCAATTCCTGACAAGGAACCCAAGCCCGATGGCCGGTTGATCGCGCCGGATGAAGGTGGAATGACGAACTATCGCTCTCCCAGTTTCGATCCGAAGACTGGCCTCTTTATCGTCGATGCGCATCCGAGCTACAGTCTCTACTTCACCAAGCCGGCCGATGGCGACTACGGCTGGGCAGGCGCCGACTATGGACTGTGGGGCAAAGGCGTTCTTGAGGCCATCGATTACCAAACGGGCAAGATTCGCTGGAGCCACGAACTCGGGGCGGGCGGCTCCGGAGCAGGCGTGCTAACTACGGATTCCGGTCTCACCTTTACCGGCGACGCGGAAGGCAATATCCTGGCCCTCAACACGAGCGATGGTAAAACTCTGTGGCACGCCGGCACGGGCGCATCAATGCAAACCTCTCCCATTACATATGAACTAGATGGCAGACAATATGTCGTCTCCGGTAGCGGCGGAGTGATGTTCGCCTGGGTGCTTCCGAAGGCTCTTGCGGATACGAGCTCTGCCTCCGCAGCCGCACGCTAAGACCATAGCTATTGCTTTCGGATCCTAAACTGCCGCGTTCGCGGGAATAGCTCAGCACGCGGCTGCTTTCGGCAGCATCCATCGATTGAATTGCGGTGAATCCTCGCGGTAGACGCTCTGCTCGAGCAGAGTAGGCGCCATATTCGCGCTTGTTGAGGGGTCGTCGCTTAGACCAGACAAACCGAAAGGAGAATTGTTCTCCTCCCACTTCAGAATATAGCGCTGTGGGGATCTTGCGGCAAGACCCAAATCGGGCTGCATCATCGTCGCCTGACGCAAAGAACCTGCAGAAATGGGAGGCACGATGACTGAGCATGCGGTGGTGATTGCCGGAGGAGGCCCGACGGGGCTGATGTTAGCGGGCGAGTTGGCGCTGGCGGGCATCGACGTTGTCATCGTCGAACGGCGCGCGAGCCAGGACCTTGCCGGCCTGCGAGCAGGCGGGCTGCACATACGCACCATCGAGGTGCTCGATCAGCGAGGAATCGCCAATCGTTTTATTTCGCAAGGGCAGGCGGTTCCCAGGGCGCCATTCGCAGATAGGGCCCTCGACATCAGCGACCTCCCCACGCGCCACAGCTATTTTCTCGCGCTCTGGCAGGTCCATATCGAGCGCATCCCGGCCGATTGGGTCAGCAAACTGGCGGTGCCCCTCTATCGCGGATGCAAGGTGACGGGTTTTGTACAGCATGATGCCGGTGTTGAGATTGAGCTGTCCGATGGCCGATCATTACGAGCGAAGTATCTTGTAGGGTGCGACGGCGGGCGCAGCCTGATCCGCAAGAAAGCTGGCATCGACTTCCAGGGTTGGGACCCATCGACCAGTTATTTAATTGCCGAGATCGAAACGGCCGATGAACCGGAGTGGGGCATGCGCCGCAGCGCAAAAGGCATCAATGCCTTTGCCAAACTCGATGACGGGAAGCGCGCGCGGGTCGTGTTGAGTGAGCAACAGCTCAACCAAGGTGACAATCCGACCCTGCAAGACGTTCGTGAAGCGCTCATCGCGATCTACGGAACGGACTACGGCCTTCGCAGCGCCACGTACATCTCCAGGTTTACGGATATGGCCCGGCAAGCAGCGCGCTACCGGGACAGACGCGTGCTCCTGGCTGGGGATGCGGCGCACGTGCATTCTCCCAAAGGTGGACAGGGACTTAACCTCGGCGTCCAAGATGCAGTGAATCTGGGCTGGAAGCTGGCCCAGGTGGTCCATGGGATATCGCCAGAGAGCCTCCTGGATACCTATCATGCAGAGCGGCATCCAGTCGGCGCCCGCGTGTTGCGCAACACCATGGCGCTCACGGCAATCGACTGCAAGAACGATCGCGTCGAGGCCCTGCGGGAAATGTTGTGCGAGCTGCTGCAGAAGGATGAGCCGCGCAAGCAATATCTCGCAATGATGTCTGGTCTGGATATTCACTACGACTTCGGTAAAGGACACCCGATTCTCGGCCGCCGCATGCCTGATCTTGACCTGATCACCGCGGACGGTTCAATTCGGGTCTTCACTTTGTTGCACGATGCACGTCCGGTGCTCCTCAACTTCGGTGAGCCAGACAGCATTGACATTGCACAGTGGGCAGGCCAGGTTAAGTTGGTCGACGCCAGGTACGAGGGTGCCTGGGAGCTTCCGGCATTAGGGGCGGTCATTGCTCCCACTGCTGTGTTGATTCGACCCGACGGATACGTGGCCTGGGTGGGAGATGGCACTCAGGGAGGACTCACCGACGCACTAGCTACCTGGTTCGGAATGCCTGCCGCAGCGTAAAGCTGGAACTGGTGCTTTGCTGCAAGCTGCAACTGGCGCGTGACGCCTATGCCCGCCGCGGTACAGTGATCTACTGAGTAGAACTCGGGTTTGCTCCTTTGAGAATCTCTTCGATCTGAGCCTTTGGCACGGGCAGATGGTCTTCGTTCTCCTTCAGCCACTGGTGATAATCCTGCTCGATCGCCGGTGTCCACCGGGCGTCGATCTGTCCGGCGGTGTACTTCTTCTCGCGCAGACGCTGATGGCCGAACGTGTCTTCGAGGCGCGTACTCTCTGACTGCTTCACCACCTTTTCAGCAAGCTGGGGAGGAATAAACAGCACGCCGCCGTTTCGCCCGAGAATTACATCGCCCGGCATCACCATCGCATGGCCAATGCGCGTGGGTCCGTTGATGCTCACCATGGTTGAGTTGAGTCTCGGTCCGCTCGCGAGGCTTCCGAAGTGGTGAGAAGGATCGTAGGATCGAACGAAAGAGGTGAAGTTGGCTAGCTCATTCAAGCCATTGATATCGCGCACGGCGCCGTCATAGACGATGCCGTTGCCGGATCGCGCGTAGATGGCATTGCCGACGTTATCTCCGATCGACGGTCCGTCCTGCTTGAGGCCGAAGTGGTCAGCGACGTAGACATCGCGCGGCTGCAGCATGTCGACCGGCCAGGCGTTCATCGCTCCCTTGCGCTGGTCTTTCGCGCCCTGCTCTTCGATAACCTTTTGCACATCCGGTCTGCCGGGCATCCATATCGCCGTGAGTGCCCTGCCCACCAGCACCTGATCAGGATGGATACAGTACCAGCCATCTTCATACTGGTGGTTGAAGCCTGCGGCGCGCAGAGTCGCCCAAGCCTCTTCCAGCGTGACGTTCTTCATGCGGTCAAGAATGTCGTCAGGTACCTTGGGCCGGCCGTCCGGAAATCTTTCTCCGTGCCAATCAGGCGTGTACTTGATCACATCTTCGGGCGTAAAAAATCCTTCTTGCGCCGTCAGACGCGGAGTAAGCGCCAGGAGGATCATTCCCGCTAGAACACCTGTCACGATCCTTCGCATCATTATCTCTGTCCTCATGGATTAGCCATTCTCCTGAATGTTTACTTCTCGGCTTCGAACCAGGGCGTCCCGGGAATCTGGGCCTTTTTTGCCACGTCCTCGTCCATCTCTACGCCCAGACCTGGCTTATCCGCCGGAGTGACATAGCCGTTCACAATGATCTCGCCTTCTTTCACCCAGTTCTTCCAAAGATCCATGTGATTAATCCAGTGCCACTCACATGCGAGAAAGTTTGGATACGTAGTGCAGGCGTGCGCAGTCGCCATCACTCCGATGGGCGAAACCACGCAGTGCGGCGCGACCGGCACGTAGTAGGCCTGCGCCATGTTCGCCACCTTCTTGGCTTCGGCAAGACCACCGACTTTTTGAAAGTCGGGCTGGATGATATCTACAGCTTCTTTTTCGAGCAATTCTCTGTAGCCCCAACGCATGTACAGGTTTTCCCCGCAGGCGATCGGCGTCGAGGTGGAATGACGAATGTCCACCATCGCGTCGATGTCCTCGGGAGGCACCGGCTCTTCGAGCCACATCAGCCGGAAGGGCTCAAGCGCCTTCGCGACCTTCTTGCCGGTTGCGGCGTCATAGCGGCCATGCATGTCGCAGGCCAGAGCCATCTCGGCGGGGATCTTCTCATGCACACTTGAAACCCACTTCACCATGCGATCAATTTCACCGTTGCTCGCAGTCCAATTGAAGGAGTCCCAGCGCGCAGGATCTCTGGCGTCGTCCAAGTCGATCTTCATCGCCTTGAAGCCCTGCTCCTTGATCCATGGCAGTTTCCGGTCCGCTTCCTCGCCAATTGGGACGTCCATATCCGAGTCGCAATAGATCTGCACCTTGTCACGGAACTTTCCGCCGAGGAGCTGGTACACGGGCAGGCCCAGCGCTTTACCGGCCAGATCCCACAACGCGATTTCGAGTCCTGATAGCGCTGTGACATACTGCCCGCCTTGAGCGCCAGCGAAGATTCCCAGGGTGCGAATCCGCTCCCAGATCGCCTCCACATCGAGCGGACTTCGACCGATGAGCATGCGCCGCCAACCGCGGATCAGCGACGTGGTTCCCACTGCTGCGTCGGTTGATTCACCCTGCCCGTAGATATTCTGATCTGTGTAGATCCTTATATGCGTTTGCGGTCCGTGCACGTTGACTTGCGCAGTACGCACATCGGTAATTTTGAGTTTGGGTCTCTGATAGGGAGAACTGTTGGTCTCAATAGCTTTCGCTAAAGCAGGAAGCGAAAACGTTGAGAGTGTCCCCAATGCTGGAAAAGCCGCGCCTTTCAGCATGGATCTTCTTGAAAGATGTGCCATAACCGCGAGCCCTTTCTTTGTTCATCTTGGCAAGTTGACGATCAAGGGGTTTGCATGTACCGACATGTCTATTGCATGAATAGGCGCTCGTCTTCAGCCAAAAACCATGAAGGTGGCAAAGATTACAAAACCGATTTAGGGGCTGTCAATGGGTAATTGAATTCGTCAGATTCACCCAGTAAATCGGTGTAATTCGGACGACTTCGCTCGGAATCCTCCACTGCCGGTTGCGAATCGACCGCGCGCCCCGATGAGGAACAATCGCGGATTTGTTTACAGACGAACGAGGCCGGGCTGCAGCGCCGCGACGGCAACCTGCGTACGATCCTCTACTCCCATGCGTGAGAAGATCACGCTGACGTGAAACTTGACCGTGGCTCGTGAAATGCCCAACTCGGCAGCAATCTCCTTGTTCGATTTTCCGGCAACAATCACAGCCAGAACTTCACGCTCACGCGGGCTCAGATCGGAGTCCGGAACCCGCGCTTCGAGAATCTTCGCCACTGGTCGAAGCAGATAACGGCTCCCCGTCTGCACGCGGCGCAGAGCATCCAGAAGAAAAGCCCCATGCGTGCGGCACACGCATGGGGCTTGCTTTATCCATACCCATTTAGAACTTGTAGTCTAGTCCGACCTGCAAGGTGCGTGGGTTGGTGTTCGATTTCGTGTTCACTTGCCCGAAGGTACCGGACGTCGGGTTCAAGTTCGCGCTCGTCATCGACCAGTTGGGATGATTGATGAAGTTATAGGCATCGGCCTTGAATTCGAAGCCTGTCTTCTCATTAATCGGGAAGTTTTTCTTCATATTGAGATTCCAGTTCTGGAATCCCGGTTGATAGACGGAGTCGCGCACGCCTGGCGTGTGAACGAAGGTGTTGGCCGGTGGCGGCGTAAAGATCTTTGAGCCATCTGGATTGAGGATCGTGAACCACTGGCCGGTCTGACCGGTGTAGCCGGCAAATTTTTTCGTCAGCTTTGGACGCCCGTTCATTGCGTAGAACTGGCCTTCACTGCCACAACCAAAGCTTCCAACTTCGCCCACACCGGCATAGTCCGTGGTGCTTCCGATTCCGCACGGAATGCCACTCTGGAACTGAGTGTTGCCGCTCAACTGCCAGCCGCCCAGAAGCTTTCCGGCTAGCTGATTCTGGTTTTTAAAGAACGGCAAAGCATAGGCGTAGTTGAACACCAAAGCGTTGCGCGTGTCGTATTCCGAAGGACCCCACAGACCGGTGGTGTCATAGGAGGGAAGGATGTCGCGATAGTTGGAGCTATCGTCCATACTTTTCGACAGCGTATACGCCACCTGAACCATGAAGCCGTTCGCGAACGGGCGGTTCCATGAGAACTGGAAGGAGTTGTACCGCGAACTTCCGTTGCTCTGCTCCTGCTGAATGAACGCATACCCCCTGTACGGGCGCAGATAGTTGATGTTCTTGCCCGCATTCGCTGGCGCCGTAGTCGCCCCAATTGCAGGCTCGTTGATGTCAACCACCCGCCAGTTATACAGCCCTCGGCCGCCGACATAGGCAGCCGTCACCATTCCTTTCCAGAAGATTGCTTGCTCGACCGTCACGTTCCAGTTGTAGCGCTGCGGAGATTGCAAGTTCTTATTCAGAGTGGTAGCCAAGAGCGGAGCAGCAAGGCCGGTGGCCAGGCTGGCGCCCGGGTTGTCGACCAGGTCGTTTGTGGCAGAGGATGGATTGACACTCACGGTTGGTTGGAAGGGTGAGTTGCCGCCCGGAAAGACATTATCCAGAAGACCCATGCGCGTGGCAAAGTTGCCAAAGCCGGCGCGAAGCACTGTGCTGCGCGTTAACTGGAACGCGAGGCCAAGACGCGGCTGATAGTTGCGAGAGGTGTTTACATAGCCTTTCTTCATGTTGGGAGCAAACAAAGCTCCGCACCCAGAACCGTCGCAATCGGTGGCGTTGGCCTCGGCGCCAAGTACACCGTGCTTGGCCGCTGAACTCGGGAAGGACGAGTAGCCCGGGATGACCATCCCGTTGTAAGGGTTGCCGGTCCCGAGTATCACGTTCCCTGTCTTAGGATCCTGGGTAACCGCACTGCTCGGGTTGTACGAAGCGGGATCGAAGTAGTCGGCATTTCCCCAGGCGGGCGTGTACGGACTCAGAATGGAGATGCGGATGCCATAGTCGATGTGCAGCCTGCTGTTCAGCTTCCACGAATCCTGCACAAAGAATTCGTTCATCTTGCCGCGCCAGTAAGTTTGGGCCCTTTGTCCGATTTCGGTATAGGCGTCGGCAAGGCCCATCGCCAGGTTGGAAATCGCTGTGCCGGTCGTACCGCCCAGACTGGCGTGGTTATCGGAAAAGCCGAACGTGCCGTTCTGGTTGCTTGCGCCTCCGGGAACGGTGGAGACATTGATCTGATCGTTGTCGTTTTCTCCGGAGATATTGAGGTAGTAGCCGCCCTTGAACGTGTGACTTCCCCACACCTTTGTCAAGCTATCCGATACCGTCAGGATCGGGCCATCCGAGTGCGAGGGATATGGACCTCCCTGCAGGCCGTAGAAGCTGCCCAAACCGGAAACAGTAGGTATCTTTGCGGGCTGCGCTTTTTGTGATGCCGGGAAGATGTAAGGAAAGTTGATCCCCAGTGTGCCGCGATTGAATCCGGCCAGGGCCGTATTCACCGGAATATAGACATTATCGAGGCTCAGCGTCGAACGAGCCTCGTTAATCATCGTCGGTGAAATGGTCCAGGTCCACGCCAAAACGTTGGTCTGGTTCGGGCGGATGAAGTACTTGCCGGTCAAGCCTGAACCTTGATCGAACGGTTGATACTCGTTGTAGGTCGCGTTCTGGCGACGAAACTCCAGCTTGTGGCGATCGTTGATGACCCAATCGACGTTGATCTCCTGCTTCCGCTGGTTTTGAGGATGGGCAGCGCTTGCGATCCAGTTCTGAGTTCCGTTGCTGTACCCGGGCGTCGGCAGCGGATATGCATTCAGAATGGCCATGCCGTTCGCGCTACGGCGGTTCAAAGGAATGACGTTGCCTGTAAACGGTACGCAACCTGCCGTACTTTTCGACGGATCCGCGCATGTCGCCGGATCATAGAGCTGGTGCGTACTGGAAAACCAGGGATTGGAACCCAGGAGTTCGCCGAAGTCTCCCTGGCGCATTCTTAGCGTTGGAACCGCCTGTGTCTGCGTATCTGCGTGGCGATAGCGAATCCAGTCTTCATTCACAAAGAAGAAGAACTTGTTTCGGAAACTGTCCGGCATCACCTTGGGAATCCAGGCCGGCCCGCTGAATGTAAATCCGAGTTGTTGTAAACGTAGGGCGAGCTAACGTGATAGGTTGTGTTCGGCGCGGTCGGAGGAGCATGGTTGCGCTGCCAGTCATTGGCGTTCATCACCGTGTTGCGCAGATATTCATACGCTGAACCGTGAAAATCTCTGCCTCCGCTCTTGGTAATAATGCGTATCTGGCCGCCCGCGGCGTCACCATACTCCGCCTGATAGTCGGTATTGATGATTTGTATTTCCTGGGTCGCATCCACGCTGGCCACGCCGATAATCGCGCCGCTGCCACGGGTACGAACAGCCGGGGCGCCATCAAAAGTCACCAAGGTATCCTGCTGGCGGGAGCCATTGATCTGGTATGGAGTACCGCCGCCAACCCCAAAGTTGAAGTCACCCAGCGTCGAATTGCTGCGCAAGCCGGGAACCAGTGAACCCATGTAGAGCGGGTTGCGCCCGTTGAGTTCCTGATCGCTGACCTGCTTGCCTGTAATCTCAGACTGCACCGCGGCTGACTCGGTCTGCAACACCTGAGCCGTCGCCGATACCGTCACCTCTTCGGTCGCTGCGCCGATCGTCAGCGGTGCGTCCAGATCCAGAGTGGTGTTCGCACTCAACGTGTTATTGCTGGTGACGTATCTCTTGAAGCCTTTCACTTCTACGGACAAGGTGTAGCTGCCCGCAGTCAGATTGGTAACGGTGTAATGACCCTGCGCATCCGAGGTCGCCTGATATTTCTCGCCTGTAGCTTCGTTGGTCAGGAGAACCTTCGCATCGGGCACCACGGATCCCGAGGTGTCCTTCACAAACCCTTCGATCGTACCCTTGTCGGACTGGGCAAATGCCCCTGCCGAGGATAGGACGAGGATCCATACCGCACAGAAAAGGCCAGACAGCAGCCTTTGCATCCACTGACGATTCAACATTTGGCACCCCCTTTTGAAAGTGTGACAACGTCACTTTTTGTTAATCCCGCGTCTAATCAAATCAAGACTGACAGCGGGAATTTATATCGCTGCGGCATGATTGCGCGACCGTGCTGATGGCGCAATCACAATCCGGCGGATCATACCCACGTTAGCGCTTACCCGTCAAGAAGAACCGAGTTAAGAATGAGGCACACATGAAGGAATGAAGTGTTGAAAGAGAGTTAAAATCTTGAACCCGAATCTCAGAAATCGCCGGGCCGCCCCGGAACTCTGCATCGTTGTCTCAAGATCGATGTCCGAACTGATGATCTGTCCCGAGAGCAGCCAAACTGGATACGCAAGTCCACAAGCGGAAACTAAAAGCTCGCAGATACGTCGAATCTTTAGCCCGCGTTGAGAATCCATTCTTGCCGGCTTGCGCACGCATCCATATGCTGGTCAGCGAAAAACGTAGGCCAATCTCATAGATCCGCGGAAGTGTGTACCCTGCATGAGGGAGGTGTATACACCTGTGAACTGTTCGCCTATCGCATTGATCTAACTGGAATTGCGCCTAGAATGAAATTTGGCGCGTCGTGCCGTCGGTTCTTCCCGTGCCCCGGACCTTAACCGTTAATCCCGCCAGCGCTCTGAACCGAGAACCGCAATAGCCACACGCTGTATCAGGCGAGTGCGTTCAGCACAGTCGGGGAAACTACGCACTTGAAAGCGAAGGTTCATCAAAGTTTTGTGGCTCAACGCGCATGAAAGTGCGGCTTGTTCGGGTGATAGGTAAATATCAATCCAGCCAACCTATATATAGATACAGAAAAAGGGTTGTGAACGTAACCAGCTTCAAATTGCAAACGAGCTGAAAGGAAGTTCGCGGATCAGTTAACACTCCCGTCTCGAAGGCCTCGCGGACGTTTTCAATCACGGGTTAAGTTTCCCCCGGGATAGGAAGTGAATGATCACCGGGGAACTTTGAGCTAGTGCTTGGCCAGAAAACCACCTTGGCCGTGGAATGTCATAAAGAGCGAATAGCCGCTCACGGCAACGGCGACCATCATCTCAAACAGCAGCGCTGCAACCCCGTATTTATACCAGGGTTCGCGGACGTTCGGATCATCGGAATGAAGATTCGGGTGCATTGTTCCACCTTCCTTTCAAATTTTTCGTTCCAGGTTAGGCTTCTTCGATCGCCAGTGCGCGGGTGAGCAGACCATGTTCTTCAGGATGGCGTTCATACCGGGCTGCCCAGAAGTAGAACAGCACGAAAGGAAGAAAGAGATAGAGGGCCACCGAGGAATAGCCGACGTGGATGTTTGCTCCGCCTGCGAAGATCAATGGATAGACAATGCCGGCCGCCGTCGACACGCCGCCGATGAAACCAGCGGCTGCTCCAGGACGATCAGGAAACAACAACGGGACCAGAGCAAAGGTTCCTCCAGTGCCAAACGAAATGAAGATACCGAGAGCGACGAGAAGAGCGACGGAGAGATGTAACGAACCGGACAGCCCCGCGGCCGTGAGACCGATCATAGCGAGAACAATCAGGAGAAGCGCGCTGCCGAGCCAATGAAGGCGCGGTGCATATGGCAGTGTCTTGGCGATGAACGGCAGAGGCGTCCAGCCTTTGCGCTGGAAGAGATCGGACATGAAACCCGAGAATGGCCGGAACAACGATGCATTAAATGACTCGACCGCTGCGAAGGTGCCGGCGGCGATCTGGATGCCCGCTACGCCGGAGAAGCCGAGAGCGGCAATCGCGTCGTGAAAGCCGCGTGTGAAATAGCCCGGCAGCCACGCGTTCATCGCAATCTCCAAGCCGAATGACATCGCATAGGCGAACATCAGAGCGATCGCGATATAGCGGCTCCAGACGAACACGGTGTCGCGGAGGTTGCTGCGCCTGCGGACCAGATTGCGCTGTTCTTCACTGCTGGCTGCACGGCCCCGAACCAGATACCAGCCCGCAATCACGAGGGCAAGTACGCCCAACCATAGAAAAGCGGCGCGATAGTTGGTGCCGAAGATACGCGGCAACAACAGTGCACCCATCCCTGCGCCGACGTTGCCCGTGCCTGCATAAAGACCTTCCGCCGTTCCAATCTCATCTACATTGAACCATTGAGCAACATGCTGAATTCCGACAACGAACGACACGCCCGCAATCGCAACCACGACACGTTCGATAAACAGCAGTTTGTAGTCCGTGGTGACTGCGGAGGCGATGGAGACGAGACCGCAGATGACAAGAATGAGGGCGAATGTACGCGGAGCTCCAAAACGGTCTGCGGCCCATCCGGCAAGAATGCGGCCCGCGGGCGCCATCCAGATCGCGGAGCTGGCCAACAGGCCCAGCGCTTTGATGTTCAAGTGATAGTTTGCCGCAATGCTGGGGCTGAAGGCGGCCGTCGAAAACCACATTAGAAAGCACCAGAAGAAGGCGACGGTTGCGATAACGAGCTGCTCCACTTTATGAGTTGCCATGGCTCTCTTTTCCTCCGCGCAGGAGATGGTTTGCGATTCGAGTAACGCGATGCGCAGCCGTGTTGCGCAATGCCGCAATTCGCACGCAGTACGAGCGATCGCGACACCCGCAAAGCCGCCGTCTCCTGATGCGAAGACACAGCGAACCAGCCGCGAGAGATACACGAGTCGCGCAGTCGGGGCGCGAACCAGATTGGAATATTTTTCGAAGAACGCTGGGCAGCGTTGGCATGGCGCGTCAAGGCGCCTGGAAGCTACTGCAATCAGTCTATATCGATTGAGGTGTTCGATTCAAGTGCGTTGTGCTGCTGCGTATTGCTTCTACAACATTCGTGCGACATCTGTCGCAATCGATGCTTGTACATGCAGAGAAATTACATTATGATGAGCTTACTTCCTTCGGCGGCACCAGGTCAGTGCCGGCCGATCCTCTCCATGATGAGGCTTTAACCCGAAAGCGCGAGCTTTCCGGGAGAGCTGCACCTTCGAGTTCATTCGCCTGACATTCTCGCGATCGAAATCGTCCGCCTTGCGTTGTGGAGGAATCATGAACCTGCCCCTTCTGGACCGGGCCACTGAAGATGGAGACCTGTTTGTCCTTACGCCCGCAGAGGGCGCGGTGGGGCAGATCTCTCCACACCCGCCGCTCACGCCGGGCCGGCTGCCCTTGCCGGGCGAACAGTATCGTTTTCATCTCGAGATGAGCCAGTGCATCGGCTGCAAATGTTGCGTAGTGGCCTGCAATGAACAGAATGGGAATCCGGCGGATATCCAGTGGCGGCGCGTAGGAGAGATTGAAGGAGGCACGTATCCAGACACAACGCGGCTCTATCTCTCGATGGGCTGCAATCACTGTCTGGAGCCAACCTGCATGACCGGATGCCCGGTCAACGCGTATACGAAGGATCCGCTGACCGGCATCGTGCTGCACAGCGCTGATCGATGCATCGGCTGCCAATACTGCACCTGGAACTGCTCCTACGGCGTGCCGCAATACAATCCTGAGCGCGGTGTGGTGGGCAAATGCGACATGTGCTACGGACGGCTCACCGAAGGCCGCGAGCCGGCATGTGTAGCGGCGTGCCCGGAGCAGGCTATCCGCATCGAGATCGTCGATAAAGAAGAGTGGCGCCGAGAGTATGCAGCTCAGGCAAATGCTCCCGGCTTGCCCTCGGCGGACGACAGCCTTTCATCGACTAAGGTCACCATCCGGCACAACCTGCCCCAGAACATCGGCCGGGTCGACACATCGCGCGTAGAGCCTGAGCATCCGCACTGGCCTCTCGTCTTGATGACTGTGTTCACGCAGATGGCCGTCGGAGCTATCACGGCTATGTCGATTGAGCAGGTATTGGCTCGGGCAACCACTTCGCGTTGGGCTGCTGTAGGCGTTGCGCTGATTGCGCTGTTTGCCTTAGGGGCGTCGACGCTGCATCTTGGCAGGCCAGTGTACGCGTTTCGCGCCTTGAGCATGTGGCGCCGCTCGTGGCTGAGTCGCGAGGTTTTGTTTTTCTCCCTGTTCGCGATGGCGGTTGTGGCCTATGCCGTTCTGCTTTGGCTGCGCGCTCCCGCTTCAACGCTCATCGGCATCGCTGCGGTTGCGGTGGGACTCATCGCCGTATACGCCAGCGCGCGTCTCTATCTGGTTGCGGCGCGCCCTGCGTGGAACAGCCTTCATACTATCGCTGAGTTTTATCTCACCAGCGCTCTGACGGGACTTCTGCTCGCCTCCGTCTTCGCCGTCCGAGACGATCACGCTCTCCGTCTGGCTGCTTGCGCCGCCGCCATCGCTTCTGTTCTGCAGCAAGGCGTCAAGCTCTCCTCCCTGCTGTTTTCACGAACCTTCGAGTTGCGCGCCAGCGGTGAGTTGCTCTTCTATCCCCTCTTTTCGCGGTTCGCGACACGTATAGCCGGCTTGATTTTCATTACTGCTGCTCTTGCGTTCATGGAGGAATCTTCCTGGATTCTCCTCCTCTGCCTAGCCATTGCCATCGCTCTTGAAATTTTGGGACGTTACCTCTTCTTCGTCAGCGTTGTTCCCAAAAATATGGCCGCTCCTTACCTGCGACAGAGGGCTGCATGAAACTACGGCGCTTTCTTGGCCTTGATATTGCCCGAAAAAAATATGCCTTCGCTCATGATCCGGTCGTTGGCCATATTTCCGCGCGGAAAACGGCTGACAAGTGGATCAAGACGACGTGCGGCTATTGCTCCGTGGGATGTGGAATGCTGCTGGGCGTGCGCGATGGCAAGGCCGTGACTTCGCGTGGCGATCCCAATCATCCGGTAAATCGCGGCAAGCTCTGCCCCAAGGGACTTGCAGAACACGATGTGATCGCGGCGCCAAATCGTGCTCAGTATCCTCTTTTGCGAAAAGACGACGGTTTCAATCGCGTGAGCTGGGATGAAGCGCTCCGCACGATGGCACGAGAGTTTCGGCGCGTTGCGCAAAAATATGGACCACATGCCATCGGAGTCTTGAGCACGGGGCAGTTGGTGACCGAGGAGTTTTACACCTTGGGCAAACTTGTCCAGCTTGGCTTGGGAACCAACAATTACGACGGCAACACAACGCTTTGCATGTCGACGGCCGTCGCCGGGTACAAACGCTCCTTCGGAAGCGATGGGCCGCCGGGCGCTTATGAGGATTTAGCCAAAGCGGACGTGATTCTATTGGTCGGCGCCAATATCGCCGAGAATCATCCCATTCTCTGCCAGCATGTCGACGCCAACCCTGCCAAGACGCTCATCGTCGCCGATCCGCGGGTAACCAAAACTTCAATGATGGCGGATCTATATCTGCCGGTGAAGCCGCGTTCGGATCTTGCGCTCTTGAATGGCATCGCGCACATCCTTATCCGCGATGGTTTGATTGATCTCGATTACATCGAACGCCACACCAACGGCTTTGACGAGCTGCGCGATTTTCTTTGTAACTACGGGCCCAAACGCGTGAGCAATATCTCTGGACTCAGCATAGAAACGATCGAAAAAACTGCTCATCTTCTAGGGAATGCAAAGGCTGCGTTTATCGGCTGGACGATGGGTGTGAACCATAGCTCCAAAGGCACGGAGACCGTCAACGCCATCAATAATCTGGCTCTGTTGACGGGGAATGTTGGCCGCGTCGGCGGGTCTCCCTTCTCGATTACCGGGCAATGCAACGCGATGGGAACGCGCGAAACTGGATTCACCTCCAGTCTGCCTGGATATCGCAAATTCGAAAGTGCAGCGGATCGCGAAGAAATGGCCGGCATCTGGAGTCTGCCCGTGGAGCGCATCCCGACTCAGCGCGGGCTGGCGTATCCGGACATTATCAGCGCAGTGCTTAAAAAGCAGATCCGCGCTCTTTGGATCATCGCGACCAATCCGCTGGTCTCGTTCCCTAATGTCGATGTGTTAAAGCAGGCACTCAGCGGACTTGATTTTCTGGTGGTACAGGATGGATTTCACCCCACACCCACAACGGAGTTGGCTCATCTCGTCCTTCCCGCCGCCATCTGGGGAGAGAAAGAAGGAACCTATACCAATTCCGAGCGCCGCGTGAGCAAGGTCAATGCTGCAGTCTCTCCTCCAGGCGAAGCTTTGAGCGATTTCGAAATTTTCCTGCGGCTCGCGAAAGAGCTCGGCTGTTACGACGAGCTCTTCCGAGGATGGGAAACGCCTGCCGATGCATTCGAAGAATGGAAACGGGTCTCTGCAGGAAGGCTCTGCGACTATTCCGGGATCGCATATGAGGCGCTCGAGAGACTTGGCGGCATTCAATGGCCTTATCCCAAAGATTGCGATGCGCCCGCGCATGCGACGCGCCGGCTGTATGCTGACGGCCAATTTCAGACGGCCGATGGAAAAGCACAATTCTTCTGCGTCGATTGGGAGCCATTTCCCGAGCAACCGTCGCACGATTTTCCCTTTGTCTTGAATACCGGGCGCACCGTCGAGCACTGGCACACCCGGACAAAGACTGGCGCAGTGCCGATTCTCGAACAGATTGTGCCTCGCGCGTGGCTGGAGATGAACCCTGTCGATGCAAAGCGCCTCAAGCTGCGTCCGCATGAGCTCGTCGATGTTGTTTCCGCGCGTGGCAGGGTCCACTCGGTCGAGCTGCGGGTGACGGAGATCATCGCGCCCGGGCAACTCTTTGTCCCTTTTCATTTTGCCGAATGGAATATCAACCAGGTCACGCAAGATATTTTTGATCCAATCTCCCGCGAGCCGAACTATAAGCAATGCGCTGTGCGAGTCGAGAAATCACCGCCGGGGCCGATGTGATCATGCACCTTTGATCTTTGTTGAGAGTTGAGCAGAAGCATCGAGCGAAATCCAATCTTTTTCACGGAGACATTCTATGACTAACGAAACTCTCTACGAACAAATCGGTGGGAAGGCAGCGATTGAAGCGGCAGTCGAGCGGTTCTACGAGCGAGTGTTGAGCGATCCGGCCCTGGCGCATTTTTTTACCGGCGTCAACATTGCGCGGCTCAAGGCTCATCAGTTCGCGTTTCTCTCGCAGGCTCTGGAAGGGCCGAAACAATATAGCGGCGCGTCGATGGAAGCTGCTCATGCACGGCTTGCCATCGAGCAATCTCACTTCGACCTGGTCGCGGCGCACCTTGTAGAAACACTGCGCGAACTGCATGTTTCAGAGGGAATCATCGCGCAAATTGCCGCCGCCGTTATACCCTTGGCCGACCAGATTGTGAACACGCCGGCTCGCGCCGCCATGGCGTAGGCGCATGAAGAAAGACGTCAGCTTGTCTCTTTGATGCCGGCTGCCTTGCGCAGCTCTTCACTCAGCAGGAGCGCCTCGGCAATGTCACGCATATTTTTGCGGCGCTGGCGGCTCTCTTTCTGGATCATGTGATACGCATCTTCTTCGGTCACGCCAAGGTCGCGCTGCAATACTGCCTTGGCGCGATCCACCACCTTTCTCGTCTCGAGTTGGTTGGCGAGGACGCCATTCTCGCTCTCCAGGCGCGCCATTTCAATTTCGGCTCCCACGAAAAAGCCCAGCATCGAAATAGTCTGCACCTCCCAGGGCGTGTAGTGATGCGGCTGACGATGCTGGACATTGATGACGCCGGTGAGCCGGCCACGCGCGAGAATCGGCACAGAAAGAAACGCTTCGAATAGATCTTCGGGCAGGTCTTTGAAGAACTGGAAGCGCGGATCGCGTAGAGCGCCGGAGTCGATGCACACCGGCTCGCGGTGCTCGGCCACCCAGCCGGTGATCCCCTTCCCGATCTTCATGTGAAGATGATCGATCACGTCGGGATGCGGATTCTTCGAGGCGCGCAGCACAAGCTGATTGCCTTCGAGGACGTAGATAAAGCACGAATCGCAGCGCAAAACCGCCTCGATAAAGCGGACGATCTGATCGAGAACGGAGTGCAATGGATCGGACCCAGCCATTCTGCGTCCAATGGCGTGCATCAGTTCGATTGCACTGGATTGGCGAGCCGCCTGCGGGCGTTGCGCACCATCCGTGCGTACGACAGAAGGCATCGCCTCAAGAATCGGCGGTGGCGAGGACAAGAGCCGCGCCGTCAATGTGGTTCGCACCACAGCGCCACGCTTTTCTTCGAGTAGCTTAACGGCGCAAGCGGAGGCTTCGTTCATCAGAAAACCCATCTTTGGATGCGAGGGAATGAAATCCGGCCGCACGCCGTGGCGCTCCAACTCCTCAGTGGTGCTCGGACCAATCGAGAGCAACACGGTCCTCGCCATCCCTTCGCGCAGAGCTTCAGCCGCGCCCATCTCTTCGGCGATCTGAAAGAGGTGCGCGACCTGAACGGAGGTCAGGAAGATGATCACATCCACTTCGCCTGCGATAATCGAGCGAATAGCGCCTTTCAACGGCTCCAAATCTTCGGGCAATGCCCATTGATACACAGGCACGCGTGTCCACTGCACCTGGTGTTCAGTGAGCGCTGAAAGAAGCTCCGGGTTGCTCGCGCCGTACTCCTGCACCGCGGCGCGAAGCCCTTCGAGAGACGGACCAAAGGCGCCATCCAGAGCTCCGATCATCTCGCGCCATGTGCAAGGCTCAGGTGCGGTTACGGCGACCGGAACACCAAGTTCGCGCAGGGCGCTGCTGGACTTGGGTCCACGGGAAGCAATCTTGACGCGCCGCAATCCTTCGAGAAAAAGCTCCTTATCGTAGCGGGACGCAACGATCTCCGTGAGGCGGCGCACGCCCACGCCGGTGAGAAAGATCACCAGATCGAAGTCGCCATGGAGCAGCCTGCCGGCAAATTCGAGCGCCTCGTGATTCGATTCAACCGGGATTTCGCGCATCGCGGGCGCAACTGAAGGCTCTCCGCCGTAGGTGCGGATCAGCTTGGCGATCTCCGTGGCGCGGCGACTTTCCAACGCCAGGACTCGCAAACCCTGAAAGCTCCCAGTCGCCAACTCTCAACCTTTTCCAGAACTTAGCTGTTGCAACGTGAAGGTAATCACTCGACGGCTAACGCGGCGCCTACACCGGAAAACCCGCGCCAAACGCGCCCTCGCGCAGCGCTGTTCCATTCACCATACCAAAATATTGGTGAAAATTCACGATGCCGATGCGGATAATCTGATCCATTCACGAATCCTAAGCTCATCGCGTTCTCATTTGCTTACGCCTCCTCTCTGGCTCAGACCCCATCGATACACGAACTCCATATACCCGTATTGCATGTTGTGATCGGTGGGATAGATGGCCGCTGTCACCCTTTTGCCTTGCGCATAGGCGTAGTAGAAGTTGAGCGCAACGCTCTTGGTTACCTGCACGTCTGAGCTTACGTCAAAAAGCGAGGCCAACGAGGATGCATTGTTCGCAGGCCGCCCGGTGAAGCCAAAGACCTTGTTGTCGTACGCTCCTCCACCCAGATACCACAGATCATGCGGCGAGGTGAGTTGGAGCCAGTGCAGATCTGAGCGTACAGCGACTCGCTTTGCCGGCTTATCCATTATCTGGACAAAATCGTCCGTGCTGTTCATGAGGTTGTAGAAAGGCAGGCGCGCATAGATGCGGGGTGTAGGCAGCATCTGGAAAAATGTTTTGTGCGTACCGTCAGCCGCGTTGTCATCACCGCTTGAGCGAAACCATCCGCCGCGCAGCCATGGCGCAGTAGACAACTTGCTTAATTGATACCCGCCTTCCAAGGCTGCGGCATTGGCGCTATGGCCCAATGAGCCCCAGCTTCCGTTTTGCACGGCGCCCCAGAAAAGGAAATCAAACTGCCCTGGACCAGCAGGAAGAACTGCAAGCAGATCGCCGCCGTAGGTGCCGACGCGGATATTCTGACGATCAGCCGAGCGCACGCCCAATGCGCGGTTGTCCGTCTTGGTTACTCCGGTACGGCCATCATGATAGCCCGCCGCAAATGCGCGCCAGAGCACATGCTGCTTCAGTTCAGAGCGCGTGAGTGCAAGATACTGCACATCCACGTTCAACTCCGGATTGCCATTCATATTGAAGACGCCCTGATCGGCGCGCGCGGCCATGGCGGTGAGGTTCCAGCTCGCCGTACCCCAATGTGCGTCGAGACCATCGAAACTGCGCTGGGCATTGGAAAAGCCGAAGTTCGCAATCAATCGCTGAGCGATGCGATTGGTCTGCAACCATCCGAGGGTTGCGTTCTTGGGCTGAGTTTCCTGACCATCGAAAAATTCAAAGCGCCCGAGGCGTAGGTCTTTGTCTTCACCGTCCCATCGCACAAAACCCTGCTTGAAAAAAGCCGCGACCGGCTCCGTGTTGTTGTTATTGGAAGCGAAGTAGGTTCCGCCCAGCCCAAGCTGTCCTTGCGCGGTCACTGGAGAGACAGCATCGCTCGGCACATCGAGGACTGCCGGCTGGGTCAGCTCAAGCTGCCAATCCCAGCGATGCATGCGCTGCGCGATGCCCAGCCGCAGCAAAGATTCCACGTAGCCATACGTATTGCCCTCAGGCGGAGCGGCGAACCACTGCCAGGCATCGACACGCGTGCGGTCATAGACCGAAACACTGATCGGCGAGCTGCCTGATGCGGATGTCTGCGCCGGGCACACTACCGTCGCTGAAACAAGAAGCAAGAAGATGAACACCCTGATATGAAAAGAACTCCGCACTTGACCTCCTCCTCTCAAAGCAATGCAGCGTGATTCTGTTTTCGAATTTCGCAATGAACGAAACGCAGTAGAGATCGCCAGAATCGCGAAGGCTGGTAATCATGCCTCCACTGCATCCGGATGTTTGTCTGTGAATGCGGCGATGCTGGTCGCCGCCACTGGCTCGGCAAGCTTGATCGACCGCTCGTCCCGCAGCCACAACATGGGCAAGCCTACAAAGAGCAGGCCACCTAACAAATTGCCCAGCGTGACAGGCAGTTGGTTCCACAGCCACCAGTCAGCCAGCGACACAGGCGCACCCATCCACATGCCTGCGGGAATCACGAACATATTGACCACCGAGTGCTCATAGCCCAGCGCAAAAAACGTGAAGATCGGCAGCCAGCAAGCGGCGATCTTGCCGACCGTCGAACGCGAGGTCAATCCCATCACGACGCCCAGGCACACCATCCAGTTGCACAACGCGGCTTTCAAGATGGAGAGCCAGATTCCACTGGCGCCAAGTTTCTGATAGGCCAGTGTTTTGGCCTGGGCCGCGGCAACAATCAGCGCGCCTGCGCCTGCTGGCGGCACATGGTGGAACTGCGTCTGGACGGCAGCATACATCCACGCATAGCAGCAACCGCCGATGAGATTGCCGACAAACACCCATGCGAGATTGCCGAGCACGCGAAGCGGTCCGGTTTGCCCGGCAAACCATGCAGCGGGGACCATTGCAAAATTACCGGTGACCAGTTCAAGTCCGAGCAGAATGATCATGGCAAAGCCGACCGGAAAGAGAATTGCGCCAACAATCGGCGGCAGTCCCTGCGCGTTGGCGGCAAAGGCGACGGTGGTCGCGAATCCCAGCAGCGCTCCTGAGAAAAAGCCTCGCAGCAGCAACTGGCTTACCGGCAAACGCGACTTCGCGGCTCCGTTGGAGATAAACATTCCTGTTACCTGTGAAGGGCCAACATAATCCATAACGACTCCTTTCGTTCCGATGGGGCATCTGAGCGGCACAAAGGCGCGGATTCGCGCGCAGCGCACGACATAAGGTCTGCAATGTCGAAGATTGCTCAGCGGAGAGCAGGAAGATCTCTACAGATCGAGCGCGGACACGGCAAGGTGCCCTTCGGGGAATGCTCACTGATTGGGTAGCACAGATTGCATGTGGTTTTCAAGAGAGATTCACATATTTTGATTCCGCTGATGCGCTACACCGAAGGCCTGTTCACGTCTGGCAGCTCGGCAAAGCTCTTGTTTCCGATCGTTCATCGCGATATGCTGTAGAGGAAAGCTGCACGCTACAGGCAGGAAGATGCATGTCGCCCTTCCCTGCTTTGCAAAGCAATTGCGGTATTCGGCACCCGGACATGTGCCATTCATCGGAAGCAGTTGCATCCCGTTGATGTTCTGCTTCGCCTAAGCTCCAGGACGAGCCTCCAAGACCACGCTCAAGTTGAGCCTGTATCCGTTTTGCTGACAGAAAATTTCTGTCGGTCGGCGGTGTGGAGTGCGAACCCATCTACGCCTGGAGGAACTCAAAGAATGGCATCCCCTATCGAAGTCGTTCCGCAAGAGATGCGGGAGACCTTCACGGTCGAACAAAAAGAATATTTAGAAGGCTTTCTTCTAGCAGCTGCGAAGCGCGGCCAGACGTTCTTTGTTGGACACACCGCGAACGGTTTGATCACCGACGATCCATCGTCTGGGGTTGCAAACACCGCTGCGCCGGCCGCGGAAACTTACTTTGGCACACCTCTCGATGAGCTTTCGAAAGAAGAGCGCATCAAGTACGAAGAAAACCCACTGGACATGTGGGAGAAGATTCTTGCGCACGCCAGGGAGAATCGGTTTCCTCAAGGCGGCGACGTCTTCCGCTTCAAGTTTCACGGCCTGTTCTATGTCGCGCCGGCGCAGGACTCGTTCATGTTGCGCGTTCGCACACCGGGCAGCTTGCTTACTGCGCCGCAGATGCGGGGGCTGGCTGAGATGGCGGAAGATTGGGGTGCAGGTGAAGCACACATCACCACGCGCGCCAACATTCAGATCCGCCAGTTTCAACCCAAGGATATTGTGCGCGTTCTGATGAAGTTGCAGAGCCTCGGCATGAGTTCGCGCGGCTCAGGCGCGGACAATATTCGCAACATTACCGCTTCTCCGGTGAGCGGCATTGATCCGCACGAACTGTTCGATACGCTGCCGCTCGCGCAGGCGTTGAACTTCTACATCTCCAACTCGCGCGATCTTTACGGACTGCCGCGCAAATTCAATGTGGCCTTCGATGGCGGCGGTTCAATCAGCGTGGTCGCCGATACGAACGACATCGCCTTCGTGGCCACCACGGTCGCGGATGGCAAGAGCGTGCCGACGGGCGTTTATTTTCGTGTGCAGCTGTGCGGCATTACAGGGCATCGCCAGTTCGCAAGCGACTGTGGCCTTTTGCTGACGCCCGATCAGACAGTCGCCGTAGCCGCTGCGATGATCCGCGTATTCAATGAGCATGGCGACCGCACCGACCGGAAAAAAGCTCGGCTCAAATATCTGGTCGACCGTTGGGGCGTGGAGAAGTTTCTGGAGGAGACGGAGAAGCGGCTTGCCTTTCCGCTCCTGCGTGTTCCGCTGGAAGAGTGTGAGCCTCGCCGTGCGATCGATCGCCTCGCACATCTCGGTGTGCATGCGCAAAGCCAGCCCGACCTCTTTTATCTCGGAGTCGCGGCACCGGTTGGCCGGCTCAGCGCCGTGCAGATGCGCGCCCTCGCGGCAATCGCCGAGCGATATGGAACCGGTGAAATACGGTTTACCGTCTGGCAGAATCTGATTCTTCCGAATATTTCCGCAGAGAATCTGGAAGCCGCACGACAGGCCATTGTCACCGCTGGTCTCAGCGACTCGGCTCGTACCTTCGCAGCTTCTGCCGTAGCCTGCACTGGCAATAAAGGCTGCCGCTTTTCATCGACGGACACAAAGAGCCACGCGGTGCAACTGGCAAACCACCTCGACGACCGGTTCAAGATCGAGCAGCCGCTCAATCTTCACGTCACCGGTTGTCCTCACTCTTGTGCACAGCACTACATCGGCGATATCGGCCTTCTGGGCGTGAAGGTAGGCGGCGAAGAAGGTTATCAGGTGCTGATCGGCGGCGGCACCGATGAACGCCAGGGACTAGGCCGCGAACTCATCGCCGCGATCCGATTCGATGATCTGCCTCGCGCGATGGAGCGGCTCTTCACTGCCTATATGGCTCGCCGGCACGACAACGAATCATTCCTCGACTACACCCGACGTCACGATATCGAACAACTGAAAGAACAGATTTCCGTTCAGGAGCAGGCATAGAGATGTCCGAAATGCTGGTACCGCACATTCCTGAAGACGCGCCCTTTTCTCAAGCGCAGCGCGCTTGGCTTAACGGATTTATCGCTGGCCTCTATTCCTACGCTCCGGCGCAGGCAAGCGCACAGGAGAAGCTGCGGGTTGCCATTCTCTACGGATCGCAGACCGGCACCGCCGAGGGACTGGCGCGCAAGCTTGCGAAGCATCTCAAAGCGACCAAGTTCGACGTTGCACTCAGCTCACTTGAAGGCTATGTTCCCGCTACGCTTGCCACTGAAAAGTACGCCATCTTTATCGTCTCGACGTATGGCGAAGGCGAAGCACCCGACACAGCCCAGGCATTTTTTCAGCAACTCTGTGTCGAACACTTTCCGTCGATGGGTAATGTCTCCTACGCGGTCCTGGCGCTCGGCGATTCACATTATGAGCAGTTCTGCCGGTTCGGCAAAGACCTCGACGCGAAGATGCATGGTCTGGGCGCAACACGTCTCCTCGATCGCGTGGACTGCGATGTCGACGTGGATGCGCCCTTTGCGGCATGGAAGGCCGCTGTGGATGGCCGCTTGCGCGTAATTGCTTCAAGCTCCGAGGTCGCTCCTCCAGCCGTGAATGGCGCAGTCAGCAGCCCGGCTGCGACTCCTCCTCCCACGAGTCCCGCCAGTCCGGCAGCGGTTCATATCTCACGCGAGCATCCCTATTCGGCGCCGGTCGTCGAGAAGCGCGCTCTCACATCGTCATCCTCCAGCAAGCGGACGATTCACCTGAGCTTCTCGATTGATGAATCGCAGATGCAATATGAAGCAGGGGATGCCTGCGGCGTCGTTCCGCACAACAGCTCTGCGCTCGTGGACATGGTGCTGGAACTGCTTCCCTTCACCGGCAACGAGCTGCTGGAGATTCCCAAGGCCGGCGTGATGCCGCTGCACCAGGCGCTGATCGAAAAATTCGCGATTTCGCGGCTCACCCGCAACATCGTCTCTCAATACGCCTCCCTTGCGCATTGTGCGCGATTGGACGCGATGATGAAGCCGGAGCAGCTGGGCGAGTTGGAGAGCTACCTCCACGGGCGCGACCTTGTCGATCTGCTGAAGGAATGTCCCGGAGCCATCCAGACCACAGATCAGCTCATCAAAATACTGCCGCGTCTAACGCCGCGTCTCTACTCGATCTCATCGAGTCCGCTGGCGCATCGCGGCCAGGTTCATACAACGGTTTCCGTTGTTCGGTTTCGCGCGCATGAGCGCGATCGTGGCGGCGTCTGCTCCACGCTCCTGGATGATAGGGTTGACGTTGGCGATCGCTTGCCTCTCTACATTCATCCCAACAAGAAATTCCGACTTCCTAAAGATCCATCAGCTCCAATCGTCATGATCGGGCCTGGGACAGGCATTGCGCCGTTTCGCGGATTCCTGCACGACCGCCGTGCTAAGGGTGCAACGGGGCGAAACTGGCTGTTCTTCGGCGAGCGTAGCGCCGCTACCGATTTCCTCTATCGCGAAGAACTCGAAAGCATGGTGGCCGATGGACATTTGACGCAGCTTGACACCGCATTTTCGCGGGATCGTGAGCATAAGGTCTACGTGCAGGACCTGATGATGTTGCATGCGAAACAGCTCTTTGGATGGATCGAAGAGGGAGCTTTCCTGTATGTGTGTGGCGACGCGTTCCGGATGGCGAAAGATGTCGACCGGACCCTGCACACAATCGTCGAATCACAAGGGCGCATGTCCCAGGAAGATGCTTCTGTCTATATGCAGAAGCTGAAGGATGATCATCGCTATCAACGCGATGTGTATTGAAAGGCAACAGCTCGCCATCAATCCGGGTGCGCATTCCTTCTCGCTGATTGCGGGAAAGGCGCGCTCCGAACCGTTCTGATCTTATAACTTCCTCATAAATGTGTCTGCCCTATTCCCTTCCGGCGGCCCAACTCCCTCCACAATCCAACATTCGACTTTTTGCGTTGAGTCCTCAAGTGTTTGAGATTCCCGCCGATAAGCTCCGGAGTGCGGTTCCTCACCGCACCGCCGGCGTCGCCGTCATGGCTGATTGAAAACAGAACGATCGAGCATACTCGTCGCTGCTTATGGAGAACGGGCGCATGCAAGAGGATCAGGAAGTAATCCGGGAATTTCTGGTCGAGAGTCATGAGAACCTGTCCCGTCTGGATCAGGATCTCGTGGAACTCGAAAAGCACCCAAAGGACGCGGCCCTGCTGGCCAGCATTTTCCGCACATTCCACACGATCAAGGGCACGTGCGGATTCCTTGCGTTTACGACGCTCGAGAAAATCACACACCAAGCTGAGAATCTTCTAAGCCAACTTCGCGATGGACAGCGTGAGCTGGATCCGTCGCTGGTCTCGATCATTCTGGAGACAGTTGACGCTACGCGTAAGGTCTTGGCATCCATTGAAGCTGACGGGAATGAGGGATCAGACGGTTTCGAAGAGCTGACAGAGCGACTGCGAGCCGCGGCAAGCAGTAAAGCCGATGCTCAGCCACAGCCAGATACAAAGGGACCGGAAAACACCGCCATCGCGCCCAGCGGATCGTCTGAACCAAGCGACCCGGCAAAATCGGCCGAGGATGCCGCTAAGTCTTCGGCAGTGGTTGACGCCAACATTCGTGTCGGCGTAGGGCTTCTCGACAAGTTGATGGACCTGGTCGGCGAGCTGGTGCTCACCCGGAATCAGATCCTGCAGTTCAACACCGAGCGTGAAGATGCTGCTCTCAATGCAACGTCCCAACGCCTGAACCTGATCACCACCGAGTTGCAGGAAGGCGTGATGAAGACGCGCATGCAGCCGATCGGCATGGTCTGGAACAAGCTGCCGCGGGTTGTGCGCGACATCGCTGTATCTCTTGGCAAGCAGATCCGGCTTGAAATGGACGGTGCTGAGACGGAGCTCGACCGGACAATCATTGAGGCCATTAAAGATCCGCTCGTACACTTGGTGCGCAACTCCTGTGATCACGGCATTGAGCCACCGGAGATACGTCAACGCGCAGGCAAACCACCACAGGGAAAACTCTTGCTCCGCGCTTATCACGAAGGCGGGCAGGTCAATATCGAGATTGGCGACGACGGAGCGGGCGTCGATGTCACGCGCGTCAAACAGAAGGCGATCGAGAAGGGCCTGCTGCGGCCCGAGCAGGCGCAGAAGCTGAGCGACCGCGAGGCCCTTGGCCTGATCTTTCAGCCAGGCTTTTCTACGGCGCAGACCGTGACCAACGTCTCGGGACGCGGCGTCGGCATGGACGTCGTGAAGTCTTCTATCGAAAAGATCGGCGGTGTGGTTGACATCTCCAGCCGCCCCGGTGAAGGCACCACCGTCAAGCTCAAAATTCCTCTGACGCTGGCCATTATTCCTGGATTGGTCGTCACCAGCGGCGGTGAACGATTCGTAATTCCGCAGGTTAGCCTGCTCGAACTGATTCGTCTCGAGGGCGACTCCTCTGACAAGCACATCGAGCACGTACACGGAACGCCGGTCTATCGCCGGCGCGGCAGTCTTCTGCCAATTGCCTATCTCAACCAGGTGCTGGGTATGAAGCCCTCTGAAGAGGGTGAAGCGGTCAACATGGTGGTGCTTCAGGCGGAAGATCGTCAATTCGGCTTGGTCGTTGACGGCATCAATGATACGCAGGAGATCGTCGTTAAGCCGCTCGGCAAGCAGCTGAAAGGGCTCACAGTCTACGCCGGCGCAACCATCATGGGTGACGGGCGCGTCGCGCTCATCCTCGACGTGTTGGGCATCGGGCAATGCTCAGGAGTGCTTGCTGAATCTCGCGAACAAGCGCGCAGTTCTGCGGAGCAACGCACACAGGCAGGCATAGAGCAGCAGCGACTGCTTCTCTTCCGTGCCGGAGGATTCGAACGGCTCGCCGTTCCTCTCTCACTCGTAGCACGGCTCGAAGAGTTCCCGCTCTCTTCGATTGAACATGCCGGAGGATCGCAGGTAGTGCAATACCGGGACCAGATTCTTCCCTTGATTCCGCTTCGGGAAATTCTTGAACCCGAGGTGATGAAGAGTGCAGGGTCCTCCGATCCGGCGCAAGTTATCGTCTTTAGTGACGGTGACCGGAGCCTGGGCGTGGTAGTCGATCAGATTCTGGATGTTGTGGAAGAGACGGTGAACGTGCGTAAAGGAACAGCGCGTAAAGGCCTGTTGGGTTCTGCAGTCGTAGGCAAGCGCATCACTGATTTCATCGATCTTAACCATGTGCTCAGCGCCTCGCCGGAGAATTGGTTTCGGAACAGACGCAACATCGCGGACGCGAGGAATATCCTCGTTGTCGAACCTTCCACATTTTCCCGCGGTCTGATCCGGAACAGCCTCGACATGGCGGGTTACGCCGTCATTGAGGCAGCAGACACGGATGAAGCGACTCGCGCGCTGGAACAACTTCCGATTGATTTAGTCGTGATGGCGCTCGCGTCTCAGGCTGAAGGACATGTAGCGCTCCGTACGGCCTTGCAGCGGCGGCCCGAATGGGAAGGAATCCCCGTGCTTGCTCTCACGGAAACAACAGAAGCAGGTTCGGCTTCGACAGCGGACGATTTCGGTGCTTCTGAGTGTGCGAGCAAATATGACCGGCAAGCGATCTTGGAGGCGATAGCGCGGTTAACATCGATGCGCCCTTCTTCTGAGCAATCGCTCGTCGGCGCAGGAAAGGAGAACTAACCGATGACTGGCATCGCCAACGTTGAGAAAACAGAGGTAGCCCAAGCCAGCGGCCAGTTCTCCACTTTCTTTGTAGGAGATCTTTTCTTTGGCGTTGATGTCCTGCGTGTGCAAGAGGTACTGCGATTCCAACAGATGACCAGCGTGCCACAGGCGCCGGAGGTCATCGAAGGCCTCATTAATCTGCGCGGCCAGATCGTCACCGCAATCGATATGCGACGCCGTCTGCGGTTATCGCCACGCTCCGCCGAGCAAACGCCGATGAACATGGTCATTCGTACGGAAGATGGCGCAGTAAGCCTGTTGGTCGACGAAATAGGCGATGTGCTCGATGTAGACAACGCATCGTATGAACGTCCGCCTGCAAGTCTTGACCCGGCAGCGCGAGAGCTGATTCGTGGTGTTTACAAACTCAAAGACCGGCTGATGTTGGTTCTTGATGTGGAGCAAACGGTAGAAATTACCGCTGAAAGGGGCTCATAAGCAACCGGTCGCATTTAAGGAGCGTGTGGTGCACTCGTTTACGTTCTGGAGAGTCACTGATCCTTCGAACACAAACTGAAGACCATCGCGCATGAACTGTTAACTGAGAGATTCGAATTCCGGCAAAACAGCAGATTCAAACGTAACTCCCGACGAAAACCAGGGGGACAAATGGCGAATCGGGAAAAGCGACGCCAGCACAACGGAACTAGCAGTAACTCAATCAGCAGCTTGGCCTCAGAGGAACGTGAGGGCGAAGTGACAATCACCGCAACGCGGAACGGAAGAAGGACTGGAGGAAATCGCACCATGGCCCAACAAGCAAGCAGCGGCTGGCGAAATCAGCCGAACCAACCAGCAGGAGATGTTGCCGTTCTTGACCGTCCTCGAACCCAGCCGAGTATCGGCCAGAGATCAGCAGTAAATGTGAACTGGAACGTCGGCAGCGAAAGCCTCGCTCGCACGTTCGGTATCGATGAGCGAAATGTCGCATTACGCCGGGAATTCATCCGGCTCGATGATGAGGATCGCGAATTACTTGCAGAAATGGCTCCGTGGGCGCAATCAGTCGCATCGGCGATTGCAAAGGAGTTTTACGACTGGCAATTCAGTTTTGGCCCTACCAGAGAATTCTTCGATAATTTTGCGCGTGAAAAAGGTATGCCGTTACAGGCCTTGCGTTCACATTTGGAAGCCGCACAGACCGGATATTTGACCGAAGTCTTCGCCGGCGCCGAGGTAAATTGGGACGTTCGCTATCTGGAAAAACGTCTCAAGGTAGGCAGCGTCCATGACCGGATCAATCTACCTTTCAAGTGGTATATCGGCGCATACACCGAATTCGAGCGGCTGCTCGCCAATTATCTCCGCCGCGATTTTGAAGATGAGGAGAAGGTGCGCCGGGTCGAGTCATCCGCAAAGAAAGTCTTTAACCTCGACATGCAGGCAATTGGCGATGCTTTCCTGCTAAACACTCTTCAATCGATGCTGGCGGCATCCGAGGTCTCCTTGGACATCGTAGGCAAAGGTGACAAGACCGACCAGTTAGGCGAAATCAAAAAAGTAATCGGCACTCAGTTTAACGCACTCGTCGAAGCAAGCAAAGTGTTGCAGCGCATGGCGGTCAACGATTACAGCCAGACGATCAATGGAGAATATTCCGGTGTTTTCGAAGCAGTTTCGAAATCGGTCGCGGCGACGCAGGAGCGAGTGCGCAGTATCGTCGACGCCGTAAAACGCATCGCAGAGGGGCACCTCGATCGGCTGGAAGAATTTAGAAAGATCGGGAGGCGGTCCGAGCAGGACGAAATGGTACCAGCTCTTATCCGCCTGATGGAAAACCTCCACGCGCTTATCACCGACACAGAGATGCTGTCGAAGGCCGCGGCCGAAGGTAAGCTTGGCACGCGCGCAGACGTTTCGAAACACCCAGGCGAGTTCCGTCAAGTTGTCGAGGGCATCAACCGAACCCTGGCTATGGTGATCGAGCCTTTGAAGGTAGCTGCAGAGAGTTCGTCTACCTTGGCATCTTCATCCGAAGAATTAACCGCTGTAAGTCAGCAGATGGCCGGCAATGCCGAAGAAACTGCAACGCAGGCCAACGTGGTCTCTGCCGCATCGGAGGAAGTGTCTAGAAACGTCAGTTCTGTAGCCTCTGCGGCCGAGGAGATGCAAGCCTCGATTCGCGAGATCGCGAAGAATGCCAATGAGTCGGCGCGCGTCGCTAAGAATGCAGTGAATGTGGCAACCAGCACCAATCAGACGGTGACGAAGCTCGGCGAGTCCAGCCAGGAGATCGGCAACGTCATTAAGGTAATCACATCCATTGCTCAACAGACGAATCTACTGGCCCTGAACGCGACCATCGAAGCCGCACGTGCCGGCGAAGCGGGCAAGGGTTTCGCTGTTGTCGCCAATGAAGTGAAGGAACTGGCCAAGCAGACAGCCAAGGCCACTGAGGATATCGGACGCCGCATCGAGGCGATCCAAGGAGATACGAAGGGAGCGGTTAAGGCGATTGAAGAGATCGGGGGAATTATCAACCAGATCAACGACATCTCTAACAGCATCGCTTCGGCAGTCGAAGAGCAGACTGTCACCACTAACGAGATTGGCCGCAGTGTGACGGAAGCTGCGAAGGGAGTGGACGACATCGCCAAGAATATCGGCGGTGTGGCCATCGCAGCGAAGAACACCACACAGGGAGCCAATGACACACAGAAAGCCTCACAGGAGCTAAGCCAAATGGCGTCTCAGCTCCAGAGCGTGATTTCGAGGTTCACATTCTGAGTGGTCAGAGATAGTGATCCAGTCAAGCGAATGCAGAGTTTTTGCGTGACTGGGTCACGTCCATAGAGAGAGGCGTGGAACAGGATGAGCAAAGCACTGGTCGTCGATGATTCGAAGGCGATTCGCATGATTCTTGCGCGAACCTTGCGGGAACTCGGATTTGAGGTTCGCGAAGCGGCGAACGGCAGAGAAGCACTCGATGTGATCGCGGCCGAAAAACAATCAGTGACGCTGGTGCTGGCGGACTGGAATATGCCGGAGATCAACGGCCTGGAACTTCTGCGACGTTTGCGCGAAATTCGCGATCAATGCGCACCCGTCGTGGTGATGGTCACGAGCGAAACCGATGTAGACAAGATGACGACCGCACTCGAGGCGGGCGCCAACGAATACGTGATGAAACCGTTCACGAAAGACATCCTGATTGAAAAACTCCAACTTGCCGGAATTCGCGCTTGAGGAACTTACATGCCCGCCGTCAACAAGCGCATTCTGCAAACCGGTGAACGTATTCGCGTGCTCGTGGTGGATGACTCTGTTGTCATCCGCCGCCTGGTCACGCATGCACTCGGGCAGGACCCGATCATTGAGATCGTAGGCTCGGCATCGAACGGGTCCATCGCGTTACAGCGGATTCCGCAACTCAACCCTGACGTGCTGACATTGGATATTGAGATGCCCGAACTCGATGGCATCGCCACGCTGCGGCAGGTCCGGCGCGACTATCCGCATGTTCGCGTAATCATGTTCAGCACGCTCACAGAACGGGGCGCGGAGATTACTCTTGAAGCGCTCAGATGCGGGGCGGATGACTACGTAACCAAAGCGTCGAACGAGGGCTCGTTAGACCGTTCCATGGCGAGGCTCCAAGAGGAGCTGCTGCCGAAGATCAAGCAGTTCTTTCACGTGCCTGCACAGAACCGCGCCGGCACTCAGCCCGCTCCGCCGCGCGCGACTCCAATGACGATCCGCTCAGTCGCAGCGTCACGCCCAAAGGCCGTAGTCATCGGAGTCTCGACGGGGGGACCGAATGCTTTGGGCGCCATCCTGCCTTCCATCCCGGCCGAATTTCCCTTGCCGATTCTCCTGGTGCAGCATATGCCTCCGCTCTTTACGCGGTTACTGGCTGAGCGTCTCGATTCCACTTGCTCATTGGATGTTGTCGAAGCAAGCCAAGGAGAAACGGTCGCTGCCGGCAAAATCTTGATCGCGCCCGGCGATTTTCACATGAAAGTTGCCGGCAACGGCGGAGGTGTGCATGTGTTACTCGATCAATCGCCGCCACAGAACTCCTGCAGGCCCGCTGTCGATGCGCTGTTCTCCTCCATCGGCGAAGTCTATGGCGGTGCGGTCATCGCCGTCATTCTCACGGGTATGGGTCAGGACGGGCTGCATGGCGCGCAGATTCTGCGTGCAAAAGGAGCCAGTGTTCTCGCTCAGGACGAGGCTTCCAGCGTTGTCTGGGGCATGCCTGGTGCAGTCGTCAATGCAGGCTTAGCAGACTGCGTTCTGCCACTTGATCAGATCGTTCCTGAGATCTTGCGTCGCGCCTAGCGGCAGAAGGACACCGTATGTCGACCAGCTCGATTGCTCCCATACTCTCTGAGAACTACCGGTTCCTGCAGCAGCACGTCTACTCGCACGCGGGTATTGTGCTTGAAGAGGACAAGCAGTACCTGTTCGAGTCGCGGCTGGCTCCGATCGTAAGAAAACTTGGCCTTGGCTCCATCAACGATCTCTGCGTTCTGCTCCGCACCTCGCGCGAAGTCGAAGTCGGCCTCCAGGTGGTCGAGGCAATGACCACAAATGAGACCTATTTTTTTCGCGATCCCACGCATTACGACGCGATCCGCACATCTCTGCTTCCCAGGCTGAGACGCGATCGCTTGGATACAAAACGGCTGCGCTTCTGGTCGGCCGCTGCATCCACCGGACAGGAAGCATACAGTCTCGCCATGACTCTTCTTGATGAAGGACTGGCGGACTGGAACATCCAGATACTTGGAACTGATTTCTCATCGCAGGTTCTGGAAAAGGCGCGGCAAGGCAGGTATCGGCAGCTCGAAGTGAACAGAGGATTGCCTACCCACCTGTTGGTGAAACACTTCAATCGCGCTGGTGTCGATTGGCAACTGAACGATAACGTGCTTCGCATGGCGCGTTTCGAAAAGATTGATCTGCGCAAAAGCATGCGAGCCATGGGGCCATTCGATCTGGTATTTTGCCGCAATGTGCTGATCTACTTTGATGCCGAAACCAAGAAGAACATCCTGAAAGAAATTCACGGAACGCTGTTCCGCGACGGTTGGTTGATGCTGGGCGGAGCGGAAACGGTATTTGGCATCGAAGAATGGTTTGAAAGACAGTTGATCGGAAACGCAACTGTGTACGTGGCCCGCTGAAAGGAACAAAGATGTCCGCAAAAACGGATGTAGAGATTCATTCCGACGATCTGTTGCAAATCGTTTCGTCTGTCTTCGACACCATGCTTGGATTGGAAGCGTTCGAATCTGGCGCGCCATGGCAGCCGACTGCGCGCTGGTGGACTGCAGCGGTCTATCTCTCTGGAGAGTGGAACGGCGCCGTCCTGGTGGAGTGCGATCACGAACAGGCCGCTCGATTCGCCGCGCGATTTCTTTCAATCGATCTGCCCGAGGCAGTGAATGAAATGATCCGCGACGTGCTCGGTGAACTCGCCAATATGATTGGCGGCAATGTGAAAAGCGTTTTGATGAGCGGCATTCGGCTGTCTATGCCCTCCACCGTACACGGCAGCGACTACAACATCCGCCTCTGCGGTGGAACGGTGCGTCAGCGCATGGCATTCGAGTGCAACGACGGCGCGTTCTGGGTAACGATCCTCACTCTACAATCGCCAACGCGCGAACGTATGTCATTGCAGGCGCTTTTGCCAGCGGAGCGTTAATCGATTTGTGAGACTTCTGCAGCCGATACTTCCAAGAAGAGTCGATCGCTAAACATCGAAAACAAGATCGAGGGTCACTTCGTGAATTTAGTTAACATCAAGAATGAATCGGCTCCCAACGCCGCCGCATCACAAAGCAGCACCGCCGACCTTGTGGCCTCGTTAATCGAAAACTTCACCGCGCGTTCGGTATGCTCCAGGGAACAAGACTACCAGCGCTTTTCGGCCGAATTGACGCAGGTATTGAGTGATCTCAGAAATAATCCGGCCCCGTGCTCTTTGACTCAATACACGAACACGGCCCTCTCCAACTTTGAGGCTTATCAAAAAAATACTCAACGGCACATCGATGGATGGATCTCGCAACTGCGCGGGATCATACGGACACTGTTTTCTACAATCGGATCGATGCGGTCCGACGGCGACGGGCCCGACCTGGATGCAATTGAACAACAGATCATGGAATTGCAAACGATCGAGGACCTGGCGGTCGCACGAGAAAACCTTGAACTCGCCCTTGGAAAACTCACCAAGGCTGAACGCGCCAGGAAACAGGAAGCTGCCACTCAGTTGAAGAGATTGCATGACCGTGTTCTGATCCTTGAAGACTACGCCAATACTGCGGCCTCTCCCGCCCAGTCATTGCATGACGAATCCGGTGTTTCCAGCCCTGAGCCGCCAAAACAAGACGCGGCGTTCGCTCCAGGCCAGACATTGCCGGCCAAAACAAACAATCCAAATCCAGTTGACCCATCCATCGACCGCCTTACCGGCCTTCCTACACGAGACGCGGCTGAGGCTTCGATCGTTGCGTTAGAAGCGAACCCTCGCAACCGCTATGTGGCAGCTTTCTATATCCAAAATATGCAGCAGCTGAACGTCCGGTTTGGAGAACGCATTGGCGACGAACTTTTGTTTCTCATCACGCAGCGTCTCGTTAGTACCGTGCTTCGGCCCTCCGATCAAATATTCCGGTGGCGCGGTCCGGCGTTCGTAGCCATCCTCGATCGCGAAGAAAGCTTCTTATACGTGAACCAAGATCTTAAACGATCTGTGGAACACCCGTTTCAGTTTGAATTTCGATCCGGAAGCCTTCTCGTCTTCATCTCGATCGCGGCGGAACTGCTGAGCATGGCCAATGGCACGGCCGCTGAGCACATTCTGCAACTGGAACAATACTTCTCGTCCTTCTAGCTTCGCTTTCAGCTGCGAGGTCCAAAGATTGCCCTACTCCGCAGGTCCAGTCTGCGGCGGTTTCAACGATTCGAAGTTCGTCCTGTGCTCAAAGAAAAAGTCCGGAAGCGCGATGCACGCTCCCGGACTTCCCTCTTCCCTGTGCTCGCTAGAATACGACGTGCGCACCCACCTGGAACTGACGTGCGAAGGTTCCGCTATAGACTCCGGAGGTTGTACCGAAATTTGCGGAGGTTGGACTGACATTCGGCGTATTGTGTCGAATCCGATCCGAAGACTTCAAATCGCACTCTCCGCTGACCACAACCATCGCTGCGAGCTACTATGGTTGCAATGAATCGACGTGAGATGTTGAAACTAAGCTCTGCCTGCTCGCTTGCCACACTTGCTGCGGCCACACCTCGCCTTGCCAACGCGGTGAGCGGATCGACACACAACCCTGTGCCCCGGTGGAACGTCTTTGAGCTCACATTTGCCGGACCGTCGGATGGAAATCCATTCACAGACGTGCAATTGGGCGCAGTCTTCACGTTGGAGCATCGTTCTGTGGCTGTCGATGGTTTTTATGACGGCGGAGCAACGTACAAAGTACGCTTCATGCCCGACACTGAGGGCACATGGAGCTATACAACCAACAGCAACATTGCCGCATTGAGTGGCCATTCGGGCAGCTTTCCATGTGTGCCCGCTCTTGCCGGCGAGCATGGGCCGGTCTCGATACGGAATCAACACCACTTTGCGCATGCAGACGGCACGCCGTATTTCCCGTTCGGCACTACGTGCTACGCCTGGGTGCATCAGCCCGAGGAGTTGCAACAGCAAACTCTCGACACGCTGCGCTCCGCGCCGTTCAACAAGATTCGCATGTGCATCTTTCCGAAACACTATGAATACAATCGCAACGAACCGCCGCTCTATCCCTTCGAGCGGAATGCTGCCGGCATAAGCGACTTTACACGTTTCAATCCGTCACACTTCGCGCACATCGAGAAGCGCATCGCGGAACTGCGCGCTCTCGGCATCCAAGCCGACTTGATTCTTTTTCACCCCTATGATCGATGGGGCTACGCAACGATGCCTCCAGAGGCCGATGATCGTTACCTGCGCTATGTTCTCGCCCGCATGTCAGCGTATGCGAATATCTGGTGGTCGATGGCCAATGAATTCGATCTGATGAAGGCCAAATCCGTTTCTGACTTCGATCGGTTCTTTCACATCGTGGAGCAACATGATCCCGTGAACCATCTGCGATCAATTCATTTTTCGCACACGATGTATGACTACTCGCAACCTTGGGTCACCCACGCGTGTCTGCAGTCCTCCAAGTTCGAATCCGCCGCGGAATGGCTGGATGAGTTCCAGAAGCCCGTCTTGTTTGACGAGGTCGGCTATGAAGGCAATCTCAATCGGCGGTGGGGCAATCTTTCCGGTGAAGAGATGGTACGGCGATTTTGGCTGGGTGCCGTTTCGGGCTGTTATGTCACACACGGAGAGACCTATCTTCCCGCCGACGCCGCGATGGATGAGAACGCCACGCCGACTCTCTGGTGGTCGCACGGCGGCACGTTGCATGGAACCAGCTCGGCTCGGATCGCGTTTCTGCGCAAACTGGTTGAGGACTCTGCAGCCGCCGCGGGGCCGCAGGCTAAGCGCACGGGATTGGAAACCCAGCGAGCACCGTATTATTTGAACGGCGTTACTCTCGACGCCGACGGCAAACAGGTGAAAGAGATTCTCTACTATATGGACTTTCACCAACCGCTCTATTACGAGTTTCCACTTCCCGATGGCGAATTCACAGCAGAACTGATCGACCCATGGGAGATTAAGCGGTCTGCCTTGCCTGGCACATATCATGGCAACGCCAAGATCAAACTGACGGGGCGCGCTTACCAGGCAGTGCGATTTGCGCGGACATGATAACCGGTCGGCCGACTTATCTTCTTGGCTGACTTTTCGTACGGTTCAACCAGCCAACCGCCAGCAATCGTCAATGATTGGCAATAAGCGATTCCAGCAGATCGCAGCAAACTCTGCGGTCTGCCTTGATCCGCTACCGCAAACCAAACGGCCGGTTTGCGGCTTCACAGGTGGGCACGATAGAATGGAAGAACGTTCGCAAGAGGACGATCGAGGGTACCAGACCCGAACTGCTTCACGTACGTCGACTTCACCACCAGGCAGTCGACACAATGAGCAGGAGCCTTCAATGGAGCGATTGAACTCTGGAACGGCTGCAAGTACGTCGGGGAGTGGCTCAGCCTGGTAGAGCACCTGGTTCGGGACCAGGGGGTCGGAGGTTCAAATCCTCTCTCCCCGACCATTTAGAATCAATAACTTAAGCAATCTTCAGCACCCTGCCAAATTGCAAATGTAGACGAAAATGTAGCTGTCAAAGCCTCCAGTAGTAATTTTATCGGCGGTTCCAGTTGCAACTAGTAATGGCTGTGCTAGGCAGAAATCTTCAACGATGAACGGCAGCTTGATGCAAGAGAATGACTCTGGGGTAGCGTTGACCGGGCAAAGATGTTGTAGTTTTATGGATCGATTAACAGCGCATGTACGGCGGTACAGAGGCAGGATTGCCCATCGCCGGAGCGGAAGTACTTTGCCCCTTTCGGGGGACGGCGCGTCGTGCACGTTCTCAATGCACGAATAGTACTTGCCTAAGCTGGAGGATCGGCAGGCGAAGTTGAATCTCGGAAACACGCACTCGCACCTACGGATTCCAAATCCGCTCGCGTTGTTCCGGCTCCTCGTAGTTATCGACAGGGTTCTGTGACCGGTCTCGAATCCGCCGAGCAAAATCGGATACCGCGACAGTATTACGGGGTTCCCCTTTTCGTCCACTTTGTCGTTGAAATACTCCGTTTGCAAAACCTCTCCCTTTGCGGCAGAGAACTCGAATTTCTGCTTGGGTTTACCGGTCGCTGGATTGTAATAGGTTACATCACCTTTTTCCGAAAGATCAATCGCTCTGTTGAGCGTTGCTTCAAAGTCACCCAAGTCATTCGCGTCATTTTTGGCTCTAGCCCGCAGGTCCTCAAAGAGCGCCTCGGCTTCGGTTGCGGTAAGAGATGACGGCAGCTCGTAACTTATGGCGTGGAGAGGAACATAGGCGTTCGCCCCATTGCCCGGAGCATTCTTCGCGGATATCTTCCCCACTAGTAGCCATTGTGATTGTTCGCCCCTTTCTGTAAGCTGAATTCTGCATGTTCACCCCACTTTCCACGAAGATCGAGACCGTCTTCAGGTCCACCGCCAAAATCAACGGAGAACGATTGCGACCCTCCTGCCTCCAAATCCTGAACTCGCATGGACTCATGTACTTTATCGCCGATGAATCCGCCGTTTGCAAGGATTGATCCGGCCAACAGGATGGTACGGAATTTCCCCCACCCTTTCTTATTGAGTTCTTTCTCTTTGCGCTCTCCTGTAGTTTCACGGGATGGCAGGTGTTCCATGCTATAGATTTATATAAATATATTCACATTTTATCGTACCCTCAAAACCAGTCAAGTAGCAGACATATGCTAAGACAAGTGACCTATGCAACAAGAATGCGACGTCTCATAGGGGTACAGCTCCCGCGAGTTGTGATTAGAAATATTGCAAGGGCGCTCCGAACCGACTCTGCGTTTTGGGTAGGCGAGTCCGCGCCTAGGCAGACCTAAGTTTTTTGTTGCGGACCGCTTCTCGCCGCGCCATAATTCTGAGCACCGACAGAAACGAGCTCGCTGAATCTTTCCCCCGGTATCAAAGCTTGTCGCCCGGAGCAAAGTCCTTGACTCACGCTTGGTGAGGACGGTGGAATTTGCTCTTCAGATCGGGACATGCATGAATTCTCGCGGTAAAACACATACGGCATGCCTCGTTGTGATCAGCACAGCGATGGTTCTTTGTCTTTGCGGCTGCGCCGCGGTGCTGTTTGAGGGAGCCGAGGCTGGAGAGGCCCTTGCAGCCGGGGCCGAGATAGCGCCAGCCGTTGAAGCCGGTGCAATAGAATCCTCGGCCCTGGACAGTTTTTGGTCGCGAGGACTTGTGCCGACCTTCGATGTGTCGCTCGACCAAGACATCGTCTCTGAGCAGATCGGACGAACCCGGTTTAACATCAACCTCGGCTCCGGCACTGTTAAGACCGGGAACGGAGTCCCGGTTGCACAAATCGAGGGGAGCCGTATCTATCGCATTTACCCGCGCGGAACCCATGAGTTGGTCGCAGAGATTGAAACCAGATTGGCGAAACCAATCACGGCGTATTCCGATCCAACCGTTTTGGACCGTGTCCGCATTTTGAAAACAGGCGAACTTGTCCAGGTGGTTCGCGTAGAAAAGGGCTGGTACCAAATCCGGTATCTGGACCACGACGTCTCAGTGCTTCTTTGGGTATTTGGCCCTGATCTCATCTCGACGATTGACGGGATACGTCTAGGCAATGGAAATCCCCAGACTGTCTCTTTTCAAACTCGGGTTCCTACGCGCGAACTTATCCTCTCCACCCTGAAGTCGGCTGAAAAGGTAAGAAGTGACTTAGGAGGCATAATCCCGCAGGATAAAATGTAAGGAGTTCTTATGCGCGTATTTGTAACGCTTGTGCTGATGGTTTTTGCAGTGGTCATGTGCCTTTTGTACGCCCGCGAAACCTCCCTGAACGCAACAACCAGAAAGCAGATTACCGAACTCACCCAGCGTATTACCGCTCTGGAAACGCAACAGCAGAACGTCAAAGTTCTCAAATCCGACATCCGCACTTTGGATGTCAAGATCGACACACTTCGCGAGGCACTTACCACTGTAGCAAACTCGCCGGAAGCGTCTCTTCCAGTTGGGAGAAGCAACCCTTGATTGATTTTCTCGGGAGTGCCACACGAAATATCCCGGGCGAGGTTTGATCGGCCTTGTTATTCCTGAGCCAGTTGAAGTATTAGTCTTCGACCAAGTCCGAGGATGCTGTGGATACGGAAGAAGCGGTGCGGTGATAGTCGGGGTGTTTGAGCAGACGCAGGTAAGAGTTCCGGTTGCAGAGGTGATCCGCAAGGTCGGTAATGTCCTCTGACCGCGGTACCGACTAATCCGCCCCCGGAAGTAGGCAGCAGCCACCGCAAGGTGGCTCAACACAAACCGGGGCCGCGTTAGCGACCCGCTCAAGCCGCTTTGAGCGGCTCACAACGTAAAGCCCAGGCTTTGCCGGGGGATACTTACAGGTTCATGATCGCGGTGACGTCTTCAGAGATGAAGCAATTTCGCAGATCAGTCTGCAAAAAATCTCGGACTCAACAGTAGAGGCCCAATTCATCGAATCTTTCGATATCTTGATCGCAGGCCAAGACAAAAGGCGAACAGTTCGGACAATCTTGCACTTTATCAAAGAGGGAGGGGCTTGGAAAATCTCCTATGAACGTCAGCTGAACCCATCGCCTGAAAATAAATTGCAAGAATTGCATGGCTCCGCGTTTAAACGAACAATACTCTTGCTCGAAGCATGTGCACGAACGCACCATCCTTTCGGAATGTGCAGAATACATTCTCTCCGCTGATATACAGTCCGGCCCTTCTGCTTGACACCTCAAATCCGGCTCTTAGCCGCCTCAGGTAGACTTTTACTGAGCTAATTGTGATTTCTGCGACTTCCGCCAGCGTTTCGGTTGGAATCTCCATGCCGAAATTGATCGCGAAATGATTCATCATATGGATTAGACGCGGCCCGTACGAGATCAACTCTCAAGTCGCCGGTCCCAACACGTAGAACTGCGGTATTCCACCACGGCGATCAACGACGATTGTCGACTTTCCATTTTCGCATCTGGACTCGAACATCAACCTCTTCACCGTTGCACGTAGTTGCTTCGGATATCCATACACGATGCACTCCGCTCCGCTGGATCGAAAGCGGCTTTCATAGCTTGCACTCAGGTCTCCAGGTGTAAGCAGGACTACCTTCGGGCATCGAATCGCTGCGATTCTGCTGAACTCGTGGACTTCCTGAATAAAAGAAATGCCGTCCTCAGGACCGTAGTCGAGAAACTTCACGATGATACCGATTGAATCTTTCTGCACTTCAAGAACCTTGAGTGCGCTATCTGATGAAGTGGCATGGAGCGTTTCGTGACGGATCGCATCCCTCAGACTACCGGCGATCGCGGCACCAGCGGCGGGTATCGGGTCTACCAAAAGAATCTTCATTCGTCCCTTCCAAGACCAATAATTCGGTTGTTGTCGGGACGTATGCGATGAAGCTGTTCAAGGACCGGAGGACGGATCGCGTCAATAGCCGGTTCGCTTCTGCAATTGACGCTAACTTACTAATGTGCTAGCCTGCATGCGATTAGCACAGAATCACTATTCCCCAAATGGTGGTCCGTAGAACAGTGCTCACTCGATTGTCCCGATTGAGCACTCACTGCGATGTTCTGCAGTGGCCCTGGTCGGTGGCTAAACCGACTGGGGCATTTTCATAATTGCCGCTTCTCTTAACGGCTTCGCTTCTCCTGTTCTAATAATCCCGAATTTCTGAATAATCGCAAGGATTGAATGTAGTCACCATTTCACCTGCTACGCAGAAACTAATCACGATTCATGGAGGCAATCGGTGCAACAACCTGGCGTTAGACGCCTATTCGTAGCCAAGTCCTCCGCTGCCGTCGCCCGCTTACGTGCTGCAAAGGGAAAGCAGTTCGCCACTACTGCAGCCGACTTGAGCCTGGCATCGATATCCAGATTGGAGCGCGGCTTTGCTGTTACAGAAAGGATTGCAGAGGCCTATCGTCGCTCGGTAGCTCCTGATCGCGCTTTCAACGATATCTTTGAGTTATGTCCCGCGACGAAGGCATTCAATAACTTCACGTGGGAGCAGGTCAGCCGTGCCGCAACTGTAGTCGGGAGAAAAGCCTTGAGACAATTCAAGCCCGATTTCTTGATTACGTTTGCCGGACCGTCGTCGCTATTCACAAGCCTTGTTATGGCTAAAACGTTAAACCGCGAAGAGTTCTTGACCATGACCGTCCATTTGGCTATCTTTCGCGACAAACGTAGACCTATAAGTTCCGCCGAAAGGAGCGGATTCGACATTATCGAGAGCCATCGATTCAACTTACGGATTCCCCTTGCAGTATCGCGCGCGAGGAATCGCGCCAATATCCGGGTTGCGGTGATCGACGATACGGTGACTACCGGCTCCAGTCTCGAAAAGATGGCGCACTACCTCCTCCAACACGGTTTCCGACGTAAAAACATTCTTTTCGCAACCTGCGTATGCTCCAGAGAGGCGCTCCAAGAGCAGAACACGAGGCCAGATGTGTGGGTCTACAAAACGAAAGGCCCCTACAGACTTCCATGGGGACCTCCGCTGTAACCCAATTATCGATTCGGGACAGCAATCGAGTAATGGATCGAAGTACGCCATTCGAGCTGGAAATTCAGGGAGTCATCCGTTCTTGACTCACGGTTAATTGAAAGATAGCTTCCTTTGATAACAGGCAAACCTCTTTGTTATAATTGCCGCCTTCCCCCTACATTTTTCGCTAAGGCTGCGCCGGCGATGGGAGCCCTTGGGGAGGACTTTGATGCGTAAGAGCCGATACACGGAAGAGCAGATCGTGGGGATCCTGAAGGAGTCGGAAGCAGGTGTTCCGACAGCGGAGCTATGCCGCAAGCATGCATCAGCGAACAGACGTTCTACCGCTGGAAGGCGAAGTACGGTGGTCTTGAAGTCAGCGAGGCGCAGCGCCTGCGGCAGTTGGAAGAAGAGAACCGCAAGCTAAAGCAGCTGGTGGCCGAGCAGGCGTTGGACATCGCCGGCTTCAAGGCGGTGCTATCAAAAAAGTGGTAGGCCCACAGGCGCGGCGAGAAGCCGTGAAGGCATTTCGGGCAGCAACGGAGTGCTCGGAACGACATACTTGTGGGCAACTTGAAATGCTGCAAGCGATGGTGCGCTATCGACAGCGGCCGACACGATTCAGTGCAGCAAACGAGCGGCTGCGTGTTTGACTGCGCGAGTCGGCTGAACAGCGGCGGCGCTGGGGATATCGGCGGCTGCACATTCTGCTCGAACGGGAGGGCTGGGTGGTCAATAGCAAGTGCGTCTATCGGATCTATGTGAAAGAGAAGCTGGTGGTGCGCCGGCGCAAGCGCAGACGCAGGATTTGCGCTGAGGCACGTGTGCTGCTGGCCGCGCCCACACGCAGCAACGAGACCTGGACGATGGACTTCCTGCAAGATGCACTGGCTACGGGCCGCAAGGCACGGACGCTGTCGATCGAAGATGCCTACACGCGGCAGATGCTGGCCATCGAGGTCGATACATCGCTGCCTGCATTGCGGGTGGTCCGCGTGCTGGAACGGCTGCGCATCGAGCGTGGACTGCCTCTGCGGATCGTCATTGATAACGTACTAACACGGGAAAGGAAAGCTGGAGGGAAGAAACGATCCCTTAGCATCCCGTACGGGATGGCAACGACTGTAACTCCAAGTGGCTTCCACATGCAAGGGCGGAGCGATCGACCCGGCGGAATGAAGTGAGACGGCTTATTGTCGATGGCATGCGAAAGGCAGAGGACCTTAGAGATCGCAAGAGGGTGGAAAGGATCGGCAGAATACTTGCACACGCGATCACCTTTGAAGCGGACGCCAAGTTCGACAAGGCAGAGGAAATGATGCGCGTCGCGCGGGATCTCAGTGACGAGGATGTTCTGGCTCTTCGCCACATATTTGAATGCCAGTTCATCGCCCAACAGAAAGTCGGCTTTATAGGAACCGAAAACAGGATGTTTCACCCAAAGACCCACCGTGGTCGTTGGACACTGACCAACTGACCTCGAATTGGAGAGACCACCCACTCCATCTACCCGTTGCCACGCTGCCGGAGGAGGTGGAGAGTTGTTTTCTAAAACTTCAAGGCCTAGGATTAGCTCGATCTGTCGAATATAAAGACTTCGAAACCAACCGGGATCGACGGGTCTTCGCACTTCTACCCAAGGGCTGTGATTTTGTCCGCTACATTCAGGAGATGGCTACCGACCGCAAATGTCATGTGAATCGAAGTTGGCCGTTGCACCAACAGCGTGAACCACTCCCGATAAAATACTCCAGCAGCCAACCGTTAGAGAACTCGAATGCCTCAATTCGCACGATACATCGGCATTGACTATTCCGGCGCGGAAACGGCAGACTCTTCCTGCAAAGGTATCCGCGTGTTCATAGCCGAGGGTTCCGGCGAACCACAGCAGGTTCAGCCGCCACCAAGCCCACGTCGGTATTGGACTCGCCGTGGTCTCGCCGAATGGCTCTGCAACGAACTTGGAGGCGAGACGCCAACCATCGTCGGTATCGACCACGCTTTCTCTTTCCCGCTGGCCTACTTCGAAAAGTACCGGCTTTCGAGCAACTGGCACGAGTTCTTGGAGGACTTCCAACATCACTGGCCGACCGATTCGCCTCGCACATACGTGTGCTTTCTTCGGGAAGAGCCTTCAGGGAGTGGCTTGAAGCGGGCTGGGGAGCGAGGTTGGCTCCGAGTGACTGAGACATGGACACCAACCGCAAAATCCGTCTTCGGGTTCGGCGTCAATGGGGAGGTCGCCACATCGACCCACGCCGGTCTGCCTTGGCTCCTTTATCTGAAGATGCACTGCAAACGCCCGATTCACTTCTGGCCTTTCGACGGATGGGAAGTGCTTGAGAGCAGGTCGGTGGTGGCTGAGGTCTACCCGGCATTGTGGATGCGCCGGTATCCGAGGAAAGGCAGGGACGCCGACGAGCAAGCCGCGTACGTCGCAGCAGCGTGGCTGCAACGGGCGGACCACAACGGCTCTCTCCACTGTTTCCTTAATCCGAGTCTGACTGCCGAGGAGCGGGGTATCGCCAAGATTGAGGGCTGGATTTTGGGAGTGACTTAGCCTCCATCGGGTCGACGGAACTCCTAAAATGGCAATGATTAGTGCAACCATCTCCCAGGAGCGAATATGCTGATACACATTTCCAGCAATTGTCCATGACTGGCTCTATTGGCACCAAGCCGGTCGAGAGACGACGCTGATGCGATGTTGCGAAACGGGATGAATGCCTTCGGCGTTGAGCGGTGGAAGGTGGATGCGATATACACTGCAGGGCACAAATTCGGACAACTGGCGTGGGATTCCAACGCGAGACTTAAGACTCAAGGAGAAGGGCGGGTTCTAGCCACTATCCGCGATAGCCCTTGATCACGTGGGGACAACTGGAAAACTGTACCGGCTCAGTTTGTAGAGCCAGTGTGAGGTTCGGGGATCAGACGTAGGCTTCAGATCTATGACAACTACGAAGGCCGCAAGCTCTTGACATCGAATCGACCTAGCTTGGGGCTTTGCCTCGCGTCAGTGAGTCTACAATCTCTACAGGCTCAACACGAAAGTACGTTTTTTCACGAACGCATTGATCGTCGTTCTAGCACTGCTTGGCATATTGAGCCTAATTGACGAATGGTGGCGCGCGCCAACTCCGATTCCACTCGTTCAGTTTCTTCAGGCTCATCATCTATGGCGCGTTTGGAACGCACTGAGGTGGCAACATATGTATTCGCATGAGATTCTCCATTTTCTTTCGGGCGTGGTCGGCTCTGTGGTGGGTTGCTGGATCTACTTTGCAATCCAAAAGAAAAAGATTTGACGCCAAGTCGACAGTCTGAACGGATAGCTTCACTGAGAGCCGAAGTGAGAACGATGCACAACGATCGAATCTGATTTGCATTTCGCATGGTGTGTCTGCCCATTACTTTGGTCGATGACGAAAATCAACAATCGTGGTCACAGATTTACTTGACAAGAAATTGAAGTTCAGGGAAACTGCTCAATAGATTTAAATAACAAACTAGCTGTACGAAAGACGGGCTTCTCTCGCCGCGCACGCCTGCGGCATTTTTCCCTTCTCTGGAATCGCACTTTAATGCGGAGTTACGTGTGCCGAGGGCGCGATGTTCGCAGCCAGCAGACGCGAAAGTGGTCGTGCGCATGGACAGTAATTCCGTCACATGGAGTTTCAGAGTAAGCGTACGTCCAGCCCCAGTTGACAGCGGTAGAGTGTGCCATGAAGTGTCCACTTGTTTTTTTCGTGGGCACTTGATGAGTGTGTTTTAAGCAGCCTGAGATGAGTGGGTCTGAAG